>JAEEGH010023670.1_pt1 | contig 12468 bp, 10 predicted proteins | sample 9134181 | NCBI WGS metagenome assembly JAEEGH01 (sample SAMN16246544, study PRJNA631951) | gut metagenome | biome: gut microbiome; feature: rumen; material: DP-attached | host: Bos | place: Iran: Karaj | collected 2018-10
CCTCCTGCAGGTATTCGTCCTGTATCCGCAGAAACTCGTCCCCGATCCTGCCGGGCATGCGGACGTTGAACAGCCCCCGCAGAAGCTGTCTCTGTTCCGCTTCGTCGGAGGGTATTGTGATTCTCCGATACTGCGGCTGCTCGTCCAGCAACGCACGGATCAAATACTGCCGTCGTTCCGTTTGATTCATGGGATCACCTCCTAAAACAGTTTTTGCTGGGGATCGATCCATGACCGTTGAGGCACGTCGTGGATCACGTCGCCGTCCCGGTAGTTCCCGATCAAAAACGGCGATCTCGGGTCATGCAAACGGCTTTGGGTCAGAACCCTGGTGGGTTCTGCGTTGGCGTAACAATATTTGCACAGGTGCTTGCAGGTGTTATATGCGCCGATATCGCAGGCAAGGTAGCAGGCACACCCCGCCCGGGTTCCCTTTCGCTTGGGGGCGCTGAGCTTTTTGCCGATGGCCTTCTCGTAGTCGCCAAGGCGCATGCAGCCGCCACAGTCAGCCCCGTAGGGAGCAAGCTCGTCCCCTTCTGCGCAGGGCTTCACGATCATGCCGTGAGTGGAAGCAATCTCGATCAGCGCCTTGCCCAGCCGGATCCGCTCCTCCGCCCTGACCTCCCGGGCTTCGGGGAAGTTGCGCCGGACCTTGGGATAGAGGTCGATGAAGCTGATGACCGCCGTTTGGGTGTACCCCTCCAGGGCTGACGCCATGGTCTCAAAGGCCCTGAGATGATATGCCGTCGTATACCGTTCCGATAGGAGGATGGGGTCGTACCGCCAGCCTATGGCGTTCACGCCCACCTGCTCCGACAGACGCTTGAAGTCTTCCAGCAGCCGATGCTTGTCCGGCACGTTGGGCTCCATGTCCCGTCCATAGGGGGTGATGGTCACGAACCAATACTGCCCGTAGTTCTTCAGCAAATCCATATAGGGGAACATGGGGGTCGGGTCCTTCGTGCAGAAGCCGATCACGTCCACCACGGTTGGGTCCAGACGGTAGCGGCTCACCTGGCTGGGGTTATAGGGGTTGCGGACGCAGACGACGCCCTCCCGCAGACGATTGGCGAACCACTCGGCGTAGAACGCCGGGATGTCCGTCCGCTGTCCCGTATTGATGATCATGCTCTCTCACCGCCGTTTCCTGTTGTCTGACCGCCGAATCAATTCCTCTCGGTGTGCCTGCCTTTAGTATATCGGTTCCTGCTCATTGTGCAAGTACGCACTTTTTTGTAACCCTGCGACTTGCAAAAAAACGCCTGCTGTCCTACAATATTGCTATCCAGAAACACGGGAGGTCCCCTATGAAAGCCAAAGATGAACTGCCCGAGTGCCCGGTGGCTACCACCGTCTCTTTAATCGGCAACAAATGGAAGCTGCTGATCCTTCGCAATCTGCAGGTGCGTCCATGGCGGTTCAACGAGCTCCACAAGAACCTGGAGGGCATCAGCCAGAAGGTGCTGACCGATTCTCTACGTCAGATGGAAGCGGACGGCATCATCACCCGCACGGTCTATCCAGAGGTTCCGCCCCGGGTGGAATACGCCCTTTCCCCCCTGGGCGAAAGCATGCGCCCCATCCTTATGTCCATGCAATCCTGGGGAGCCGCCTACAAGGCGCAACTTTCAAAAGAATGCTGAAGTTTCTGATAAAAGATGCTCATTGAGTCGCTTCGGAAACGAGGCGGCTCTGTCATATTTTATTATCCGGAAACTGTAACTTCCAAAGAAAAAAGGCATGCTTAGAGCAGTCAAAATGCAGCCAAAACCGGATTGTTGCCAAGAACATCCGTTTTGCACATGCCTGAGAAAAGGAAAAAGCCCAAAATTCTGGGCTTTTTTCTATGGTTGCGGGGGGTCATTGAATCACGCAGAAAAACGATAAAACAGCACGGAAAGTCCGTGCTGTTTGATTATGAGGTGTCGTTATTCCGATACTTCGATCAATTCGATCATAAAGTTCAGTTCCTTGCCCGCCATTTCGTGGTTGGCGTCGAACGTGATCGTGGTTTCGTCCTTTGCGACGACCTTGACCGGCACCGGTTGACCGTACGCGTTTCGCAGATACACCCGTTGTCCGACCGAAACGCTCTCTGCGCCCGGCATGCGCGCGATCTCGACGGAGAAGATCGCGTTGGGATCGGACTCGCCGTACGCTTCGGCGGGGGAGAGATGCACTTCTTTGATCTCGCCGACTTCCATATCCGCAACTGCGGCGTCAAAGCCTTTGATCATCTGACCGATGCCGCAGATAAACTCCAACGGTTCGCCGCGATCATACGAGGAATCGAACTGCGTCCCGTCGTTGAACGTGCCGCGATAGTGCGTGCGGACCTTTTTGCCGACGTTTTTACCCGTAAGCTCCGGCTCCGTGTGACAACCGGCGCATCCGGCGCATCCGCCTTCGCCGCACGAGGCATGTCCATCGTCGTGACAGGAATGGCCTTCTTCATGGTGATGGTCACAGTTCGCTCCGGTATTTTTCAATTCTCCCCGAAGAAACGCTTCCACCGCTTCATCGGCGCTGCCTTTTGCACCGGCGCAAAGCTCGACGCCGTTTTCCTCCAAAGCAGCCTGTGCGCCGCCGCCGATGCCGCCGCAGATCAGAACGTTGATCTTTCGCTCCCTGAGAAGTCCGGCAAGCGCTTCATGACCGCTGCCGTCAGAACCGATCAGCTCGGAAGAAACGATCCTGCCGTCCTTTACCTCATAAACCTTGAACGTCTCCGTATGTCCGAAGTGCTGAAACACATCGCCGTTTTCATACGTCACAGCAATTCTCATTCAATACTCTCCTTATTTCCGATATTGCGTCCATTATAACAAGACTTGCGTAAACGTGCAATCTACAGCTAAAAATTTAAAAAAGCGATTTGTAACAATGTTACAGAAGACGGTTTACTTGTATGGTACACTTCGGGTATACTGAAACAGGAGGATCAGAAAATGCTGACGATCACGAAGGATAATTTCAATGCGCAGGTCCTGCAGTCGGACAAACCTGTACTGCTGGATTTCTGGGCGACCTGGTGCGGACCTTGCCGCATGTTCGCGCCGATCCTGGCGCAGTTTGCCGAGAAGCACCCGGAGATCAAGGTCGGCAAGGTGGATGTGGACGAAGAGCCGGAGCTGGCGATGGAACACAGGATCGTGAGCATCCCCTCCTTGGTTTTGTTCCGCGATGGGAAGCTCGAAAAGACAGCGGTCGGCGCTATGCCGCTCGCTGCGCTGGAAAACTGGATACGATAATCAGGAGGTGTCCATGAGCGAACAGAGAAAAACCGTCATCATCGGCGGCGTTGCCGGCGGCGCAAGCTGCGCAGCCCGATTGAGAAGACTGGACGCGGACCGCGAGATCGTGATCCTGGAACGCGGCGCGTATATTTCTTATGCAAACTGCGGCCTGCCGTACCATGTGGGCGACGTGATCAAAAACCGGAGTGCGCTCCTCCTGATGACGCCTGAGCGCATGTGGGAACGGTTCCGCATCGACGTGCGCGTGCAGAACGAAGTAACGAAGATCGACCGCGTGAAGAAGACGGTCACCGTCCGAAAAACCGAGACCGGTGAAACGTACGAGCAGCCCTACGACGATCTGGTGATCGCAACCGGTTCGTCGCCGCTGCGTCCGCGCATCCCCGGCATTGATACCCCGAGGATCAAAACACTGTGGACCGTGCCCGACACGGACGAGATCCGCGCCATGGTGCAGAGCGGTACGCTGAGGACCGCGGCGGTGATCGGCGGCGGGTTCATCGGCCTCGAGATGGCGGAGAACCTGCATCACGCGGGCCTTCAGGTGTCGCTTATCGAAGCTCTCGATCAGGTCATGGCGCCGGTTGACTTTGAGATGGCGCAGATGCTCCACGAGAACATCCGCAGCCACGGCGTGAAGCTGCACCTTTCCGACGGCGTGGACAGCTTCAAAGAGCAGGGCGAGCAGGTGGTCGTCACCCTGAAAAGCGGCACGGAAGTCACGGCGGATCTGGTGATCCTGTCCATCGGCGTGCGGCCGAACAGCGCGCTTGCAAGGGACGCAGGGCTTAAGCTCAATGAACGCGGAGGGATCGTCGTGGACGAACACATGCGCACCAATGATCCGTCTGTCTACGCCGTGGGCGACGTGATCGAGGTGGAGGACTTTGTGTTCAAAGGCCGCACCATGGTACCGCTGGCGGGTCCTGCCAACAAGCAGGGCAGGATCGTGGCGGACGTGCTGGCGGGCAGGGATTCCACGTACAAGGGCACGCAGGGCTCCTCAGTCGCCAAGGTCTTCGACCTTACCGTCGCGTCCACCGGCGCTAACGAGAAGACGCTCAAAAAGCGCGGTATGGAGAAGGGCGCCGACTACGAAAGCCTGATCATCACCCAGAATTCCCATGCGGGTTACTATCCCGGCGCCGCGCCCATGACGCTGAAGCTCCTGTTCGCTCCCGATTCCGGACGCATATTCGGCGCACAGATCGTGGGCCGCGAAGGCGTGGACAAGCGCATCGACACCATCGGCGTCACCATGCGGCTGGGCGGCACGGCTTCCGATCTCAAGGATCTGGAACTGGCCTATGCGCCGCCGTACTCCTCAGCGAAGGATCCGGTCAACATGGCGGGGTACGTGGCGGAGAACATCCGCACGGGGCTCGTCAGGATCGCCCCCTACGACGCGCCGATGACCGATCCGGAGGCAACGCTTCTGGATGTGCGCGAGGAGGCGGAGGTCATGGCGTACGCCGTGCCAAACGCGATCAACATCCCGCTCGGCAAGCTTCGCGTAAGAATGAACGAGCTCGATCCTGAAAAGCGCATCATCGTGCTCTGCGGGATCGGCGTCCGCGCCTATACGGCTGCACGCATCCTGGATCAGAACGGATTCAAAAATGCGGAAGTCTACCCGGGCGGCGTTCGCCTGTATCAGGCTAACTATCCCGAACCAGAAGAAGAACCGATCGCGGACGTTAAGAAGGAGGTCTCCGTGGAACAGGCAACCATTACGAACAAGATCCGCCTGGACTGCTGCGGCATGCAGTGCCCTGGCCCGATCATGGAGGTGTTCAGATCCGTCAAAGAGATGAAGGACGGCGAGCTTCTGGAGGTCTCCGCGTCCGATCCGGGCTTTGCGAAGGACATCGCTTCCTGGTGCAAGCGCACCGGCAACACGCTGGTTTCCAACGAGGAGCGCGACGGCGCATACGTCGCCATTATCCGCCGCGGAACGAACGCGCCTGCCGTGCAGAAGGCAGCGCAGGCCGACGCTGCGCCGAAGGGCAAGACCATCATCGTGTTCGACGGCGATATGGATAAAGTGCTGGCGAGCTTCGTCATCGCAAACGGCGCTTTGGCCATGGGCCGGCCGGTGACCATGTTCTTCACCTTCTGGGGATTGACCGCCCTTCGCAAGACGGAAAAGGTACCGGTAAAGAAGTCTTTGATTGAGAAGATGTTCGGGTTCATGCTGCCTCGGGGTGCAGGGAAGCTCAAGCTGTCCAAGATGAACATGGGCGGCATGGGCACCGCCATGATGCAGGGTATCATGAAGGACAAGAACATCGACTCGCTGGAGACCATGATGAAGAAGGCAATGGAAAACGGCGTCAAGATCATCGCCTGCTCCATGAGCATGGACGTCATGGGTATCCATCCCGAGGAACTGATCGACGGCGTGGAGATCGGCGGCGTCGGCACGTATTTGGGCGACGCGGAGGAATCCGATGTCAACCTCTTCATCTGAAATCAGAAAGCAGCTTTCGGCGCTCCCTTTCTGGGGAGCGCTGACGGCGCGCGAACAGGAAACCATGCAGTCCTGCGCTCAGATCAGAAGCTATGCAAGGGACGAGCTGATCTACTCCAAGGAGCAGGAATGTCTCGGGCTCATCCGTGTGCTGTCCGGCTCGGTCCGCACGATCATGCTGTCCGCCGAAGGCAGGGAGGTGCGGCTCTATCGCGTCGACGAAAAAGACACGGACGTGTTGTCTGCATCATGCGTGATGAATCAGATCACATTTGAAACGCAGATGGTCGCGGATTCCGACTGTACGCTGTTGATCGTGCCGGCGGTCTGTCTGTCAAATTTCAAGGAGAATAACCTGCATGTACGCAGTTTCCTGTTTGAAAAGCTAGGCGAACGGTTTTCCGACGTAATGCTGAAGATGCAGGCAATCCTGTTTACGCGGCTGGACCAACGGATCGCACAAGCGCTCCTTTCACGCGGCAGCACGACCGTACGTATCACCCACGAACAGCTGGCCGGCGAGATCAACTCGACGCGCGAAGCCGTCTCCCGCATTTTGAAAGACATGGAGCGTCAATCTCTGATCCGTCTCGGCAGAGGACAGATCACGCTTTCCGATCCCGACGCGCTGCGCATGCTCGCTGGCGAAGAGAACCCGTAATCTCAGTTGACTTTGTTGCAATGGGAGAAAACAATTTGCGGCACACCGAAACCCGGTGTGCCGCTCGCAACCAAACCGCACTGTTTTTATGTTCATATTATCCATTGTGTGGCAATAGATCCATACAGTGCCGATTTGGTTGCGAGGGAAGGATCCTTATCCTCGATACAGACTTGCCTGCCGATACTGTTCGCATATGAGCAGCATGGCATATAGAAGAGATGAAAAAACAGGAGGCGGTTCAAAGCCTCTTGATTTGTCTTGCTTCGTAATATTCTACCGTGTGCTGCCGCCCCAGACGGGGGTGGACTTGACGCTGGTCCAGCGGCAGGGATGTTCCGGGTGCCGGATGCGGTCGATGAGCAGCATGGCGGACAGACGGCCGATGTCGGTGCTTGGGATGGTGGCGGTGGTGAGCGTGGGCTCCGCCATGGATGCTTCGGGGGACCCGTCGAAGCCGGTCACCATCACATCCTGGGGGATGCGCATGCCCATCCGCTTCAGGGCAGCCATGATATGGATGGCCAAGTAATCGTTGGCGCAGACGAAGGCGTCTGGAACGGTGGGCATGGCCGTCAGGCGGGAGAGGAGCCAGTCCACATCCCCGTAGTTTTCGCTGTCCTCCTCCAGGATGCAAAGGGACCTGTCCAGCGTCAGCTCCGCATCGGCCAGGGCTGCGGAATAGGCGGTCCAGCGCTCATAAAAGCTGTTGCAGTGTTCCTTGTCCCCCACGAAACCGATCCGCTTTGCCCCAGCGGCGATGAGCCGTTCTACCAGGCAGAGGGTGGCGGCGTAGTTTTCCATGGAAATGAAATCACACTCCATCAAGGCCTTGCTGGTCCGGGCATATCCGTCTACAAAGGCGCAGGGGATGCCTAAGGAACAAAGCATCTCCTGATAGGGTTTGCTGAACAGCTCGATGCAAAGAAAGCCGGCCGTTTCTTTTATAGAGAGATGAGGCGGCAGTTTTTTGTCTTCAATTTCCTGCGGGGAGATCTCAAACATCTTCAGCGTGTAGCCGGCGCGGCAGACCTGATCCGTGAAGCTGGTGATAAAGAACGCGCCGAAGTTATGGCTCAGCAGCTTATGCTGGGTGAGCAGGGCGATGTTCTTGTTCTGGGAGATTTCAGGTGCATACCCGGTCTCCTCGGGCAGTTGGTAATACCCCAGCTCCTGTGCCGTCTGGATGACCGTTTTGCGGGTGGCCTCCGGGACGGCGCCCCGGTTGTTGAAGACCTTGGAGACCGTGTTGCGGCTCAGCCCGCAGGCGGTCGCAATATCCTGGATGGTGACTCGTTTGAGTGCCATGTGCCGATTCCTTTCCCTGTCGGTTAGCTATTGTAAATTTACTATAACATAGTATAGACGAAAAATCAAGATGTGCAAAATGTAAACCAATCAAAAAGTTATTCATGATGCAGCATCGTTTTTCCACAAAAATATTACAAAATGTAAAGATTTATTTCACGTTTATGTTGACAGATTGTAAATTCATCGGTATAATGCAACTGGATAAGACCACCAAAGGGTCAAACGTATATTTTCATTTTGTAAAACAAATCAGAAAGGAACCAGAAGGAGGAAACGGTAGGATGTCTGAAGTCGTTTTGAAGGGACTGAAAAAGGTCTACGACAACAAAGTTACTGCAGTACATGATGTGAACCTGGAGATCAAGGACAAGGAATTCATCGTTCTGGTGGGTCCCTCCGGCTGCGGCAAGTCCACCACGCTCAGAATGGTGGCGGGCCTCGAGGAAATCTCTGACGGCGAGCTGTACATCGACGGCAAGCTGGTCAACGACGTCCCCCCCAAAGACAGGGATATCGCCATGGTATTCCAAAACTACGCTCTGTATCCCCACAAGACCGTGTATGACAATCTGGCCTTCGCTCTGAAGCTCCGCAAGGAGCCCAAGGACGTCATCGACAAGAAGGTGAAGGAAGTGGCGGAGATCCTGGACATCACCCAGTACCTCAAGCGCAAGCCCAAGGCTCTTTCCGGCGGCCAGCGTCAGCGTGTGGCCATCGGCCGCGCCATGGTCCGTGACCCCAAAGTGTTCCTTATGGACGAGCCTCTTTCCAACCTGGACGCCAAGCTCCGCAACCAGATGCGCGCCGAGATCATCAAGCTCCGTTCCCGCATCAACACCACCTTTATGTACGTGACCCATGACCAGACCGAGGCCATGACCTTGGGCGATCGCATCGTCATCATGAAGGACGGCTACGTGAACCAGATCGGCACCCCCCAGGAAGTGTTCAACAAGCCCGTGAACCTGTTCGTGGCCGGCTTCATCGGCATGCCCGTCATGAACTTCTTCGATCACTGCCAGGTCCTGCTGGAGAACGGCAAGTACTACGCCCAGATCCGCGGGGTCAAGTTCCTTCTGGATGACTTCCAGCAGAAGGCCCTTGCGCAGAACAACGTCCAGCCCTGCGAGATCGTGGCCGGCATCCGGCCCCAGCACGTGACCGTGGGCGAGGGCGAGCTCACCGCCAAGATCGAGGTCAGCGAGATGATGGGCAGCGAGTACAACATCCATGCCCGCAGCGGCGACGACGAAGTGGTCATGCTGATCCCCACCGTGGACCTCACCGCCGACGTGTCCATGGGCAAGACCATCAACTTCACCACCCGTCCCTCCCTGATCCAGCTCTTCGATCGCGAGAGCGGCAACAACCTCATCTGGTACGACGCCGAGTCCGCCGCCAAGGACGCTCCCGTCTGCAAGCGGTATGATTTCTAAGGAGGCATCCATGGAAACAAAAGCTGCCAAGCCGGCTGCCCCGGCCAAGGTGCGGGCGCCGAAGAAGAGGATGACCAAGGAGAAGCGGATCCGCTACTTCAAGGACAACTCTCCCTATCTGCTCATGATCCTGCCCGCGGTCATCGTGGTGTTCCTGTTCAACTACCTGCCTATCTACGGCGTCTTGATCGCCTTCCAGGACTTCATGCCCGGCGACAAGATCCTGTCCGATTCCACCATCTGGGTGGGCTTCGAGAACTTCGAGCGGTTCTTCTCCGATCCCCAGTTCTGGCCCCTGATGAAGAACACCTTCCTCATCTGCATCATCGGCTTCATCATCGGCTTCCCGCTGCCCATCATCGTCTCCCTCATGCTCAACGCCATGAAGGGCCGGAAGACCGCCAAGGTCCTGCAGACCATCTTCAACGGACCTCACTTCATCTCCCTGGTGGTCTTGGTCGGTATGCTGACCCTGTTCTTCGGCCGCTACGGCCTCGTGAACAACATCGCGGCCCACTTCGGCGGCGAGCGGTACTCCTACTTCCTGGAGAGCAGCGCCTTTAGGCCCATGTACATCCTGTCCAGCAACTGGCAGGACTTCGGCTGGAGCGCCATCATCTACATCGCGGCCCTCTCCAACGTGGACCCGCAGCAGCATGAGGCGGCCATCCTGGACGGCGCCACCCGGTTCCAGCGGGTCATCCACGTGGATCTGCCCGCCATCATGCCCATGGTCTCCGTCATGCTCATCATGTCCATCGGCGGCCTCATGGGCGTCGGCTACGAGAAGGCCCTGCTGATGCAGACCGACGGCAACCTGGCGGTTTCCGAGCTGATCTCCACCTACGTGTACAAGCGCGGTTTGACCGGCGTACCCGATCAGGCCTACGCCACGGCTATCGGCCTGTTCAATTCCATCATCAACGTGGTGCTGCTGATCATCGCCAACACCACCAGCAAGAAGTTCTCCGAGAACTCGCTGTGGTAAGGAGGGGAGCATAATGGAAAAGAAGCAACAAGTGAAAAAAATGGCTCTGCGGGATACCACGGGCGATAAGATCTTCTATACGATCAACGCTATCTTCCTGGCCATCCTCGCCCTGATCGTGCTCTACCCGCTGTACTTCATCGTCATCGCCGCCATCTCCGATCCGGACGCGGTGCTGGCCGGCGACGTGGTGCTCTACCCGGTGCGCATCACCATGGAGGGCTTCGCCAAGATCATGGAGCGCAAGGACGTGTGGCTGGGCTACCGCAACACCATCTTCTACACGATCCTCACCGTGATCCTGTCTATCATCGTCACCGTGCCCGCCGGCTGGGCCCTGAGCCGCAAGACGCTGCCGGGCCAGAAGGCGTTCATGATCTACTTCATCATCCCCATGTTCTTCGGCGGCGGCCTCATCCCGTTCTATAACGTCATGAGCAGCCTGAAGCTGGTGAACACCATCTGGGCCATCGTGCTGCCTGCGATCCTGTCGGTCTGGAACCTGTTCATGACCAAGACCTTCTTCCAGTCCAGCATCCCGGACACCCTGATCGAGGCGGCCACCATCGACGGCGCGGGCTCCTTCCGCATCTTCGGCGAAGTGGTGCTGCCGCTCTCGAAAGCCATCATCGCGGTCATGGCCCTCTACTATGCGGTGGGTCAGTGGAACAGCTACTTCAACGCCATGATCTTCCTGCAGAACGAGAACCTCTACCCCCTGCAGCTGGTCCTTAAGGAGATCCTCATCGCCTCCGAGAGCACCGTGGGCGGCAGCGGCGAAACCATCCTGCAGCAGTATCGGCTGGCCAACCAGCTCAAGTACGTGTCCGTTATCGTTTCCAGCGTGCCCGTGCTGATGCTGTACCCCTTCGTTCAGAAGTACTTTGCTCAGGGCGTCATGATCGGCTCCCTGAAGGGTTGATAACAATAACAAGCATATCAGGAGGAAAGCAAACATGAAGAAACTGTTGGTTTTGATCCTTGCGGCCCTGATGATCCTCACGGCTGCAGCCTGCGGCGGCGGCGACAAGAAGGCCGCGGCCAAGCAGGAGAGCGCCGGCGTGGACAAGCTGGTGGAGGAATACGGCTTCCAGTGGCAGGATACCAAGGCTCCCATCCTCAACGAGAAGGGCGCCAAGGAGCTGTCCTTCAGCATCTACTCTTCCAAGAACGCGTCCGCCCTGGACTACAACGACATGAAGATCATGCAGGACCTGTATGCGAGCACCAACGTGTTCGTGTCCTGGGAGAACGTGTCCGAGTCCGTGTATTCCCAGCAGAAGAACCTGATCTTCGGCAACGCTGACAATCGGCCCGACGCCATCTACCATGCTGGCATGGGCGCCGGCGAGATCATCAAGTACGCCAAGCGCAAGGTGCTGCTGCCCATCAGCGACTATCTGGAGTACATGCCCAACTTCTCCAAGATCCTGGAGGAGCGCCCCGACATCAAGAACCAGCTCATCAACGTGGAGGACGGCAAGATCTACTCCCTGCCCCGCATCGAGGAGATGGGCCTGCTGCAGAACCCCAACATCCTGTTCCTGAACAAGAACTGGGCCAAGGCCGCCATCGAAGCCGGCGCCGTGACGGGCGTCACCGCGGACGATCTCAAGGACGGTCTGAACCTGAAGGCGGATCAGATGGAGGCTATGCTCCGCTACTTCCGCGACAACGACATGAACGGCAACGGCAAGACTGACGACGAGCGCCCCCTGAGCTTCGTGTACAACAACTGGCAGGGCAATCAGTGCGACCTGTACGGCATGTTCGGCCTCAACGACAACCTGGAGCACCGGGTCATCGTGGACGGCAAGGTCACCTACACCGTGCTGGACGAGCGCTTCAAGGAGGCCACCAACTTCCTGGCCAACTGGGTCAGCGAGAACCTGATCGACAAGGTATCCTTCGAGCTCTCCCAGGATAACTTCCTGGCCAACGGAAAGGGTCTCGAGACCTACGGCGCCTTCTACTGGTGGGAGAGCGAGACCGTGGTGTCCAACCCCGAGAACTACATCGTCTGCAACCCCATCATCGGGCCTCACGGTGATCAGACCCTGTGCATTTCCAACAACCCCGAAGTAGGCGCGGGCGAGGTTATCATCTTCGCTGACTGCCCCAACGTGGAAGTGCTCCTGGCATACTTCGACCGGTACTATGATCCCATGATCTCCGCCCAGATCAACTACGGCCCCATCGGCATCGTCTATGAGGAGCAGCTGGATGAGAAGGGCATGCTGGTCCAGAAGCCCCTGCCCGAAGGCGTCACCTCTGACGAGCTGCGGCTGCAGAACGCACCGCTGGGCATCAGCTATCTCTCCGACGACGCCTGGAACAACGTGGTG
>JAEEGH010023674.1_pt1 | contig 12467 bp, 10 predicted proteins | sample 9134181 | NCBI WGS metagenome assembly JAEEGH01 (sample SAMN16246544, study PRJNA631951) | gut metagenome | biome: gut microbiome; feature: rumen; material: DP-attached | host: Bos | place: Iran: Karaj | collected 2018-10
GTATAAAATGAACTGTTGGTTTAACAAGTAAAAGCCCTGTCCGTTCTGATCAGGGGTCTGTCAAGTAGACAGGCAAAATATACAAAATATCAAAAGAAAAGGTGGTCACTTAATCAGTGATCACCTTTTGCTATGTTGATGGTGGTAGCCATCATATATATCCTTGATCTGCTTGTTGACTACTAAAACTGCCAGGAAACAACTGTCAACCCTGCGCAAAGCGCACCGTGAAGCAGCGTTGACAAAATGCCTGAAATAGCGTATTTTTACTGTAGTGAACGTACTGGAGAAACTTGTGAAGCCTTCAGTCCGGAGGGCTCCTGAGGGGGCCTTTCGTTATGTAAAGGGTATTATGGATAAACCATTCAAGACTTATACTGAGCTGCTGGATTTCCTCGAAAAAGAGAAACGGCTTTCTATACCGGATCGTGCCATGGCAGAGGAGATCCTGTCAAAAACCGGTTATTATTCCCTGATCACAGGATATAAGGAACTCTTCAAAGATAAAACAACCGGATATTATAAGAAAGATGTCCGATTTGATGACATTTATCATTTGTATTGTTTTGACCGGGAGCTTCGTTCTATCTTCCTGAAATATATCCTCATTGCTGAAAAGAGTGTCAAAACGTCCCTCGCCTATCATTTTTCTGATTTATATGGCTCTGACGATTCGGAATACTGCAACCCTTCAAATTATAATGTCGTTGGGAAGAAGGGCAAAGATGGTCTGAATAAGCTGTTATCTATCTTCTCCTTCAATCTTTCGGGAAAAACGGATTTTGTGTACATCAATCATTATCTGAGCAGGCATAAAAATGTTCCTCTCTGGATCATGGTTCAGGCCATAACGTTAGGGCAGTTCTCACATTTTTTCGACTATCTTAACGCTAAGGCTCCTATCCGTGTTTGTCACGATTTCCACAATGTGACCAGGAATCAAATGCACTCATTTCTGTCTATTATGACAAAGCATCGGAATGTATGTGCACACGGCGACAGGTTTTATAACTATCGTACAAAGGATAGTCTGGCTGATACCGTCATTCATGCAAAGCTATCTATTCCTACGGTTAATGGCCGTTATGAAAACGGTAAAAATGATATTTTTTCAGAAGTCATTATCCTTAAGTATTTGCTGGATAAGGACGATTACCGTAGTTTCCATCAGGAGTTGACCGCTTGTCTTAAGAAATATAATCCTGACGAGAACGTAATATCTGAGATGGGGTTCCTTGATAACTGGAAGAGCATCATTCGTTTCAAGCTTCCATAGTTTTAGACTGATCCAGCAGAAACATATATGATCAAGCTGAAATGCCGGATTCAAAACATCTCGAGGATGGTATTTATGAGCTTCGTACCATACAGGGGACCAATATTGCGAGATGTCTGTATTTCTTTACATTTGAAGATATAGCCATAGTCACAAACGGTGTAATCAAGAAACAGCAGAAGACTCCTCCCGGTGTCATAGCCTTGGCAAAGAAGTATCGTGCTGATTATGAAAGGAGATTTGGGAAATGAGCGACATAGACGAGATTTTAGAAGAACAGCTGAAGGATAAAGAATTTGCAAAAGCATGGGATGATACTGAGCTTGAGTATCAGATAAAGCGCATGCTTATTTCTGAGCGTATCAATCAGAAGATGACACAGAAGGAGCTGGCTGAGAGATCCGGGGTCAGGCAGTCTAATATAAGCAGGATTGAAAAAGGTGTATGTACCCCTACTCTGATCACACTCCAGGAGCTTGCAAAGAGTTTTGGTAAGAAGCTTAAGATTGAGCTTGTATTCACTGATACAGGAGCCGGCTGATTGCATGGGAGATGATGAGGATGAGGAAAGGAAATTGAGGGTGCTATACTTTCTACGGGTTATCAGATTATGAAAAAACTTAACGTTGAGGATGTTACCAATGAATATTTAGATAAAGCCCTTCCTAATCAGGGAAGCTTATTAAGAGCACCTGGTTTTAAGGAAAAAGACCATTTCGATGAAATCCAAGTCGGAGATTTTATTTTTAGCACTTTTGGCGGAAAAGTTGTCCTGCTGAAGGAATCAGTACAAGAAGCGGAAAACCCTGATTTTGAATGGAACAATCGATTTTGGGATCTAAAATCCCCAAATAAAATCCATAATCTTGGCAAGCTCGTAAAAAAAGGGTTAAGCCAGATTTTCAGAAATCCTGGTGGGATTATAATCGACATATCCTCTCTTAGGGAAAGCATGCCCAAGATAGAGGCTGTCATTGCCGAAAGAATGGGAACTTCTATGAAACACACTGTAGATGTAATGATTATTAAAAATCTGTCCCTTGTAAAGGTTTTAAGATACAAAAAGTGAGGAGCGCTCCCCGCCCCTAATGGGCGAGGGCTCCTCACATCTATTTTATACCATATTTTTTTAGTTATTTCAACCTGGTTTTTCCGAAGGATGGACTTGTAGTAATATCGATGTTACAATTCAGACCCTAGCTTGAGGAAAGAAGACCGGTAGACTACACTTGATTCATCAAGTCGATCTACCGGCCTTTTGTCTATCGAAGATCTTAGATACACTGTCATACACGCTGGATTCTGGATCCTGTCTTAATGATAGAAGCATGCTCATGCTCTGACAGAGGTATTCAATGCTCGCATCCGAGCGGAAACTCATGACTTGGTGCTGCTTGCGTTTATAGGCACGCAAAAGACGTTCCGCCATGTTATTGTTGTGCGGAACTCTTATATCATGTAAAAACAGCAGATGGCTGGACCTATACTTCTTCATTCGTTTGTATAAGTTATAGCCTTCTCTATAGTATTTACTGGGTGGAATGTATTCGTATTCTTCTCGGGCTTCTTCCAGGATGCTGTCATATCTTTCTTCAAATGCCATGACAGTTTTTTCATCAATTCCTGTGGCTTCATCAATACCGTTCCGGTAATGAACCATCTCCCGCAGAAGCTTATACATCTTCTTATTCCATTTCCGGTCAGGCTCATTCTGTATGCTGTCCTTACAGTATCTCAGGATATGAGCGATACATTCCTGATGGCCACTGCCATAATTATAAAAGGTGGTGTCATGGTCATGGATGAATATCGCTGACTGATTGAGGTCTACAGGAGTGCCTTTTATCCCTGCATGACCTTTGTTTTCCCTGAAATAATACTGGGCAGTACCATCCGGGGCAGCAACAATAAATACAAAACGGCTGTTTCCGTTGCTTCTGGCATTGGTGTTATCTGTATGGAGTACAGGCTTCTGCATCAGTGATGCAAAAAGCTCTTTCTTTTCCTTCTCCGTTTTCATGGAGAATTCTTTGGAAAGGCCATTGACCATGCCTTTTGAAATGCTCAGTTTTCCGTCTGTGAGATCAGATATAAGTTTGATGGTCTTGTCTATGGAGACACAGCATTCATTATTAAGGATGAATGCAAGTGCTTTGACACTGCCGCCATAGTTTACGTCATTGACATATCCTTCAGGGAACTGTGCGTGGCATCTTTCGCCCGTTTTTGAATTATAGTAGACTTCAGCAGCGTATTCGTTAACCGCCAGAAAGAATCGCAGATTTACCATCTGTTTACGGATGACTTTGTCGGTTTTCTTGAAGTCAGGATCTTCAAGTACTTCTTCTGGTGGAGGCAGCATAATAACTGGCTCTGATACGGCCTGTTTTTTTCTGCCATGGCCTTTGTGCCCAGGCTGACCTCCTGGACGCCTGCCGCTTTTTTCTCTGCTGTTAGATATTTTCTTGTGATTAGGAGACTGTGAAGATGGTTTAGAAGAGTTTTCGTAATCTCTGTTGATCTGAGCTGTCAGTTTAAGATTCTTTCCCTGTTCTTCTTCAAGCTCAGTTTTAACTTCATATAATTCACGCCTTTGTTCGGCAACCTTGTCCAGGGCAGCATCTCGTTGCTGCTCAACCAGGATGATGCGCTTCTCGAGCGCTCTGATCCTGGCATCTTTAGCAGCGATTTCTTTCTGATGGTCTTTATAGACATCTTCAATGGTGTCCCACCATTTATTTCTGACATCTATAGTCTGTGCGTGAGCCTTGGACAGCTCAAGTTCAAGTTTGTGTATGCGGCATTCTTCAGTATGAAGCAGGCTCTTATACTGCGCATCCATCTGCCGGTACTTTGATCCGTTCTTGAAGGCATCAACCTGTGCCTGAAGATTCTTGACGCGGTACTGTAGAGTTGTAATGAATTCATACTGATAGTTGTTCATTGAAGTGATTACTTGGCCTTTAACTGTTTTATTTCTGCTTTGAGGGATTTGATGAGTACTTCCTGTGCTTCACATTTCTTTTGAAGCTTTTCATACAGCTTTTTATAGTCGGGTTCCTTTTCTTCGGCGTCCGCGGTATTTCTGTGTCTCCCATCAGTCGGGACTACTTCACCGGTTTCTGGATCAATCCTGCCGATCAGTGTTCTTTTTGCCCGGCTCTGCTTTTTTTCTTTGTCCCAGTATGCCTTGGATTCATATACGTAGGTGATACCGGTCCGCTTGTCTAACTGCTTGATTATGCCCATGGCGTGCTCCTTTCAAAGATACATCGTTACGTTTATATTATATACCATAACGATGTTAAATGCAATAGAAAAACCCAGAAAAAGTCAGTTTTTTCTGGGTTTGAGACCATTTTAATATGTGATTTTAATCGTTAGGATTGTGTGTCAAGCTAGGGTCTGAACTGTAACTTTAAAAAGGCACATTGGAGCTACAGATAATACAAGCATCTTTATAATCTGTGATAGCATATAGTATAATAAATATGGTGCAGCTTGAAACATGTATTATGAAGTGGAGGTGTTGGAAATGAAGAGATTTTTCAAACAGTTCCTTGCCATGATGCTGGTATTCATAATAGTTTTGTCCATTTCACCGCTTCAGGTGGGTGCAGCAGCTAAAAAGAATATCACCATCAGTAAGACGAAAAAAGCCACAGTCAAATCAGTTATGTATAAGGGTGCCAAGCCGACCACGGCAACTTTTTCCATGAATTGCAAAAAAACCAAAACAGGTGTGACCGTTGGCAGCAACAAATACGATATTTACAATATCACCCTTACATTAAACAGCAAAAAGCTTTCCGGCTCCTATGCTGCAAAAGCTGTAAAACAAATGAATGCCATAGGCCAGCATGTATATACTTTCCAGCCTATAGTTATCGACAAGAAAGGTAAGATGCTGAAAAACGTTGTTTCCTATGCCTATCTTGACAAGAATAAATCTTCCAACACGAAGGTCATTTCAGGAACTGTAAATGGAAAGCGCTATAGCTTATATGACTGGAGACAAAAGGAAGTATATCAATTTCAATTATCCATTCCTCAAAAGACAAAAGAGTGCTACATTGGCTTTGCGGGTCTTAGGAACGGCCAGATCAAAACCTCTTTAGATCAGAAGTTCACAAATGGCAAGATAGACTATTACGCTGCAGGGTTTGGCAGCAGTAAGAAAGGGTTCATTGTAGTTAAGAAAGTGAAGTAAGTCAAGAAAGTGAAATAAGCGAAGTAAGTGAAATAAGTGAAGTAAATGAAGTAAATGAAGCAAATGAAGTAAGGCATTTTAGTAGGTATACGAGAAGGCCAGCTATCGGTTGATGGCTGGCCTTTTTTGCAGGAGTATATCGGAATCCTACGTGCGGTAGGGATTATCTGTGGTAAAGAACTAAATGTGTATAGCCATCTTTGTTATCCTTTTTACCTGATCATCGTATAAATTATTAGGAAAAAATATAAAGGAAAAAACCTGTGTAAAAGAGGTGGATTTATTGCTGCTATGTTATACTAAAAATAACTGAAAATTCGATTAGTAACCCATAAAAAATATGAAAATTAAAATTGAAATAATTAACAAAAAACAGATTTATCAATATTCCGAATTAGCCCCCATCGATATTCTTGAAAATGCGCACTCTGACAAGACAGTTACTGCCATTGCACTTGTTTCAGGAAATGGAGATGAAAACAACAACACTGAAAATAAGGTAACTCCTAATCCTAATTCGTCGCAAGTCACTAACGCCAACGCAAAAGATATTTGGACTCCTGCGGGAATGATGCAGTATACGGTATCCGATGACTTATTAGAGCTTAACTGGATATATGTATATTACCAGTTTAGGAATATGGGTGTCGGAGGTGAACTGATAAAACTATTATCAGATATTCCGGAGAGTTCAAAGTTCCACATAATGGTCAGACTGTATGAACACCTGATGGATGAAATGCCGATCAGCGAGGTGTGCGGTTTCCTGAAAAAGCGTGGCTTTAATGAAGGAGAGCAGGAGGAAGAGATGTACTGGCTGACCGGCAAGTATATCTTCCGGAATTTGTGCGGATTATCCGAAAACGAAGCCTCATCCCTTAAAAAGAGCATTGAACCATTTAGCAGATGCACACCGGACATGCTTATCAAAGCAGCAGAGGAGCTGAAAATCAAAGATAGAAACAGAGTACTTGTCGCGGACAAAAATCTTAGCATGCTGTTGCAATCATCAAAAGGTTACGAAGGAATATTTATTGCCGGTAAAAGAGGAGATGTCATTAATGTAAAAGAGATAGTTGCAACTTCTGATACAGCGAAAGAAAAGCTTCTAAAGGCATTCTTTTATAGACTGATAAAAAGAATTAAGTATACGGATATGGTTCTGATTTCTGAGCTGACAGTTGATGATGATGTGATAAGCGAAATTTTTCCTGATTTAAAAAAGGAGAAATCCTTTTTCCTCGAAAGGGATTAGTAAAGAATATTGCTTACAAATAATCTGAAAGATAAGGCACTGGTGTATAGAGGAGAAATACTATGCTGAATAAAACGGGATTGCAAACAGGTCAAAACGATGACACGGGAACAAATGGAACAACTACGTTAATGCCCATGAATAAGCAGGGCCAGCATGAAGAAACTACTGCCGGCATGTTAACAAAGACTGAAAAGATAGAGATAGACGAGACTTCTGTCGGAAATCTTGCCATGCAGCCGGTATCTTCTGCAACATCAGAGAGCCTTCCGACTGATGCAGCTGTTTCTCATAAGAAGATAGTTTCTCGCAATAAGAGAATGGCAAAAATGGAAGCTGATCAGAAATATGAGAAGAAGCGAAGAGAAGAATTAAAAAAACTTACGTTTACAAATGATCAGACAAATCCCTTTGCTGATGACTACCCGGATCCAAGTCTTTACAAAGAATTGGGCTATGATTTTGAAACAGGAAAACCCATCTTTGCTAAAATGGAAGATCAAACAGTGGTGATGGATGCAAAAAAGTATCTTGAATCCGAGGAAGTTTCTCTTTTAACCGTATCTGAGGACGATGACGAGATCCTTGGATATGAGAAGCAGCCTCAGCTATCAAACAACTGCTTCTGTTGTGCTGCGGCAGCTCTATACAATCAGCATTTACTTAACAAAAGGCGCCTTGATCCGAAATTGAATGATGCTCCTCTTGAGCTGATGACTCAATATGATGTCAGAGGGTTTAAGCCTCGGATAAAGTCATTTGCTGAACATATTAATAACGATCCGGCTTTGGCTGACGAGAGCAAGTTCAGGAGTTATTTAACTGACAAAAATGGTCTGGCCGATTATGCGAACCCGGCTTCTATTGAAAGGGGCAATGTTTTCTCTCTATCTGACCTGTTTTTTAAGCTCGATTCTTCAATTTGTGTAAATAATATGACCCTTATAACCAGGGATTTAAAAAAAGAAGAAAAGACAAAGTATGAAGAATTTTTCCTCAAAAGAATAAGTGATGTGCTGAAAACCGGAGAAGCTGTATCTGTTCTTACAGGTAATCATTATAGGACAATCGTAGGCGTTAAGGGCAACAGTATTCAAGTTTATGATTCCACGATGGAGGGTGATAACCTTTTAGATACCGTAAGTGTTTCCGAGCTTCTGTATGCCAGTACAGAACCTATGGAAATCACATGGCTCTCTGAAAAGACAGATCAGCTCACACAGAAGTTTTCATGTCTGACTGAAAGTGGAGGTAAGTATAGCAGTTCAAAAAGCGATACACAATCAAATCTCGTAGGACACACTCTTGGTGCGGATGCTGTAATGACCGATGAGGATAAGAAAAATGACGAGATTCCTGCTGAATTCTACGGAAGGATTACCAGATCTGTTTATGTTCCCAATACTGAAGGCAGTGATATAACAACATTGACAGAGATGCGTAAAAACAAAAGGGCAGAAGAGGCAGAGGCTAATGCAGATAAAAATACCAAAATCATACGCAATTATTACGCTTATCAAGCGGCACTTCAAACGGCGGTAAGTAGGGCTCGTAGTGATGATGAAGCTGCCAGGATTCTTAACAGTTTTCAACGCCAATATGAAGCAATCCATGGAAAGGTTGAAGATCTTCCACAATCGAAAAAGACTGAAATCGACGAGAGCACAATTGATGCTGATTTCAAGGCGGCTACCAGTGGCTTAAAAATAAGCAAATCAGAACCGGGCCAGGAAGATGATGGTTCAAAGCCGCAAGGAGCACCTGTAGAAGACTCTGCACAGGAAAAGAAAAGTTCCCTTAAAGACAAGGAAGATGATGGTTCAGAGCCGCAGGAAGCATCTGAAAAGGAGAAAGGCCCTGTTCTGAAAAAAGAAGAACCATCTAAGAAAAAGGGGGCTGCTGAAGATGACTCTTCCTCCGCAAAGAAAGTAGTGCTAAAAGCCGATAAAGCTGATGTGCTGGCAAAGAGTGATGTACCAAAAACTGCCGTACCAAAGACTGTCGTACCAAAGACTGCTGATAATGAAGTACCAATAGCTGTGACGGATGCTGCAGCGTTTATAAAACTTACAAAGACTTTTGAGAATACCGAAGGGCGTTCAAAGGAGTTCCTGGAACTCTCAAGAGCAATAAAGGGTGCGAACAAATTAATATCCGATATCAAAGATAGTAATAAGTTCATTCTGGATGAACAAAGCTATGCAGAATTTTTAAGACTCTATAATGCAGCATCGGCATATTGCAGGGTTCATGCAGGAGCATGGCATAAAAAGACTCAGCAAAGCTATAAGGATGCTTTGAAAATACAGCAGTTTCTTGACAAGACAGCTGTCAGCATGCTTGAGGAAAAGAAGAAAATTATTGCTGAGGAGCCTGTGAAATACAGTATCTTTAGCTTTGCCTACGATGATGCCAAGAAGAACGTTACCCGGTTTATGGAATATTTTGACAGCTTTTGCGAGCAGATAGACAATGATCCCCTGGCAACTGACGAAGAAAAACTGCGCAGAAAGTGGAATTGCATCAAGACCTGTGAGAGAGACATTCAGATTTATCTCGATAGACAGTCTTTTTTCAATAGGAATAAGAAAGAGCTCTATGATTCCCAAATGGTGGAAAAAGTAAACTCTGTTTTCTATTCCTTAAAGGATCAGATCATGTTAAGAGATCTGGCAAAATCTTCCGGTATCAAATCAGTCTTTAAAAATGAAACTGATGAGAAGATTGAGCAGACATATATAAGGGAGTTTGCAGGTGACGTAATTGAAGAGAATATGGGCACCTCGCTAAATGTATATGATGGTCTTTCAAGACATCAGATTTCTGCTTTGTCGACAATTGATACCTGGGTAATGAGGAATATTCGAAATGGAGGCCTCTTTAAAATAGCCGGTGTGGTATCTGACAGAACGGAGATAGCATCGAAACTCTTTTCCATGAGCCGAAGGAAAAGGATGTATATTTACTATCTGATAGAGTCAAGACAAAGGCTGAATCCAAATATTGACGGATTTACCTTCTCTCAGACTCAATACATTCCAAACCTTGAAAGATTCAAGGATCGAATGGTGGCCAGCAAGGCTAAGTTTTACAAGAGATTTTCAGGAGGATATGTTTACTGGCAGAAGCTTAATGAAGCAATAAGGATAGCTGATGGCAGCCAGGGAATGATTGATTCCTTCAATATGGTTTATGCGCCTGAAGAAGTCAAAAAAGAGGTAGTAAAAATCAATCCTCAGGCGACTGACAAGGTGCAGCATAGCCAGCAGATAAAAAGAATACTGTTACATATGACTGAGATCTTTACTCTGGTCAGGGAGAATGAAGATGAGCATATCCCTGAAGGCAAGAAGGCAAGAAATAGAGCAAGGATAACTGAGCTTACAGGGGATGTGCTGGAAACAACTGAAGGTGTCAGGAGCATTGAGGCACAGTTTGAGAAAGACAAAGGTAAATCTGTAGGACATAAAGCCCAGGTTAAGCAGTATTTATCAACCTTTCCCGGCGATGTCTCAAATATCGGATCCAAAGTTGGAAAAGCGATGACAATCGCAACCTTACCTGAGGGATTTGAGGCCAGCCTTAAAGAGTTCGGTAATTCCATGACAGGCCTTAGTGCTTTTGGATCCCTGGTTGGAGCAGTATTTAACGTATGGTCTATCATTGAAGGCCGAAAGAGTATGTCATATTTAAGTATGGCGACTACAATTGCAGATGTAACAATGACAGGAGTAAAGTTCGCCAAGGACATTACTACTTTAGTTCAGGCAGCCGGAGAATCTTCTTCAGCGATAGATTTTATCACATCATCTCCGGTAGGCATGACGATCAGTCTTGTGGATGCAGGAGTTACGATTTTTAAAGGCATTAACTACGTTCATGATAATGAATACAGAAAAGAAGCTGATAAACAGTTCGATGAAAAAAGGGAAAGAATGATCAGACAGAATGCTGATCGCGACAAGCTCTTTGAAGGAATGGCAGTAATTAACAGCCATGTAACTCTGCGAGAGTCCGGAGCCATGATCGGAAAAATGGTTTCTACCGGAATTACATTGACATCATCTGTACTTGTTGCGGCATCAGTACTCACGGGTGGAGTCAGTGCCCTGATCGGTCTCGGTGTCTTTGCCGTCGGGCTGGGCTTTAAAATGTATGACAAGAAAAAAGCCATCGACATGAAGCTTGAGCTGTTTGATTCCTTCTATAATGTTGAAAGTCTGAGCAAAGATGCTGAAAGTACCTGGAAGAGAAATCATCCTGACGATGAACTTTCTGACAAAGTGAAAAAGGATATCAAACAGCATATCAGAAGGCGACTGGCGGCGAAAATGGGCTATTCATCACCACTGCAGGCGGCAGCACCAATTGCAGACAGGTACGCTGAAGCGATGCTTGACATAGCAAATTCTGACAGTGAAGATGCTGAGATGTATCAGAACATGATACAGGGGTTAGGACTGAGATTTTATCATGATCCGGCACATCCGGAAAAGAATACGCCACAAAAGTCTGATGTTGTAAAGAAACTTCTGAGATAGCAGGCTTATACCTGAAAGGAGACGCAATGAGTGATAACAATCTGGAATTGATCAGGCACAACGTGCTTAAATCTATCAGGCAGCATTTTGTTGATGAACTTGTATATGCTGAAGTTGAAAAAAAGGATGAGTACGGTGTGGAAGTCCTCACAGTAGAACTGGAGGATTCAGACGTAGATGGTTATGATGCCAGAGGAGAATTTTTTTTCATGCCGGCTGCAGAGGATGAGATCCAGTACTTTGAAAATCTTATAACGATAGCAGATGAGCTTCATAAGGAAACGGCGAGCGAACTTTTCGTGGCTGTTTCTGCCATCAGTTTATATATTCCTGCAGGAACATTTGCAATTGATTTTGTTACCGGAAGCCTAATTTACAAACATACATATGAGATGCATGCAGGTCTTGATGAGCAGGAAATTCAGGAAAATGCCGAGTTGTCAGTAAGAACGGCACTCTCTGTCGTGGGCGAATATGGCTACCTTCTTGCGGAAGTAAACGATGGAAAAAGATCAGCCGAGAGCGTGATAAGGTTATTTACACCACTTGAGTGATATGCTGATGAAGGAGAATAGCTATGAGTATAAGAAAACCTGACAAAATGATACATGAAATCCTCGAAGCGTTGGAAAAAGATCTTGTGGAGGATCAGATAGCTGCCAAGCTGATCACTAAGGAAGGCGCAGCGGTGGAGACACTGGCTGTAGTACTTAATAACGCCGTGGTGGAGGGAAAAGATGCTCTGGGTGAATTTTTCTTCCTCCCGGTTGCAGAAGAAGGAGACTTGAATTTCTTCGTTAATCTGATCACCATATCCGAGGATATTAACGAGGCAAATATAGCAGAGCTGGCTGCTGCTGTATCAGCCATCAACACCTTTATTACTCTGGGAGCATTTGCTGTGGATTATGCGGCAAAGAGTATTGTTTACAGGCATACCTATGAGATGCCGATTGATGCGGAAAGGAAGAAAATTGAAGACGGCATTGACCTTTCTATGGATATGGCGCTTCATGTACTCAAGGATTACGGTCATCTGGTACTGGATGTCAATGACGGAAAGATTAATTCAAAAGAGCTTATCAGCCACTTATACGGAGGTTGAATATGACAAACAATAACGAACTCGAACAACTCAAAAAAGAAAACCAGCACCAGGCGAGTCAGCTGGCCACGGCTGCCAGG
>JAEEGH010023676.1_pt1 | contig 12466 bp, 10 predicted proteins | sample 9134181 | NCBI WGS metagenome assembly JAEEGH01 (sample SAMN16246544, study PRJNA631951) | gut metagenome | biome: gut microbiome; feature: rumen; material: DP-attached | host: Bos | place: Iran: Karaj | collected 2018-10
TGCTAACACACACTATCTTGTTACAGAGTATGGTAAGGTTTGCTTGAAGGGACTTTCAGCTTGGGAGCGTGCAGAAAAGATTATCGGTATCGCACATCCTGATTTCAGAGATGAGCTTATTGCTGAGGCAGAGAAGATGCACATCTGGAGACGTTCAAATAAATAATCATTGATTTTCAGGGACTTCGCTAATTGCGGAGTCCTTTTTTTGTTGAATATTTCACGTCTATTTCTATTGAAAGTGGGGCACATTAATGTTATACATAATTATAAAATAGTTTAACGAAAACTAAACGAAAACAACTAGGGGGATAATTACATGAAGAAAAAAGCGATGGTTGCAGTGCTGATTGCAACGACATCTGTAGGCCTTGTGGGCTGTGGCTCGCCTAAGGAAGTGGTACTGGAGAAAGAGGATGGGGGCAATCCTTTAGTATCTTCTAATGAGGATTATGTGTACGGTGGCGATCCTTCGGTGCTTGTGGATGGAGATACAGTGTATCTGTACACAGGCCATGATGCTTCTACAGATGAGGAGGTTGGAAAATCTATTTACAACATTCCTGAGTATTTGTGCTATTCATCTACAGATATGGTGAATTGGACCAGCGAGGGAGTGGTAATGTCCATGGAAGATGTTAGCTGGACTAGCAACGACACATCTGCATGGGCATCCCAGGTGATGAAGCATACAGATCCTACTGATGGAAAAGATAAATACTACTTATATTATTGTAGCTGGGATAAAACAGGAAAGCAGTGTATTGGAGTTGCGGTTTCAGATTCGCCAACTGGTACCTTTGTTGATATAGGGGCTCCTCTTGTGAAAAGCACTGTTACAAAGCCAAACACTAGCACCTTCAACGATATCGACCCAACAGCCTGGATTGAAACAGATGAGGATGGTGTGGAGCATCGTTATCTTGCTTGGGGCAATGGCATGTTTTTTGTGTGTGAGCTGAATGAGGATATGACTTCTGTGACGGATGTTAATGGTGACGGAAAGATTACCAGTGGCAAGGTAGCAGGAGAGGATGATGTGGTAATTCGTACTGATGGATTGGAAAGCTACACAGAAGCACCTTGGATTTATCGCAGATCTGATGAAAATGGCAATTACTATGGCGATTACTATCTGTTCTTTGCACATCAGTGGAGAGAGTGCATGGCCTATGCAACTACTGACGATTTGTTAAGCGGTGATTGGAGCGAGACTAAGAAAATCATGAATCCTACTGCTACATCAAACACTAATCACATGGCAGTATTCGATTTTAAGGGCAAGACTTACTTTGTATATCACAATGGTTCGCTTCCTGCAGGAAGCGGCTTCAGAAGAACTGCCTGTGTTGTAGAGCTTCAGTTTAATGACGATGGAAGTATAGATTTGTTTGAGGAAAGTGCAGCAGGAATTTCAGGTAAGACATCCACCATTTCTACTATGGACGGAGTTAAAATTGCTCATAATCCATTTGTTAGCTCTTCAGCAGACAGCGATTATCCATACAAGGATGTTGCCATTGGAATTAATCTTGTTGAAGGAGAGTCTAAAGATTTTGATTGGGTGATTAGAAGCGGAAAGGCAGATTTTACCAATGAGTCATATGTCTCAATCGAATCTGAAAACAAACCAGGTCTTTATATTACAGCAAATTCTGACGGAACAGTAACGCTTTGCCAGGATACTAAAGCATCAGAAGGTTCAGCAGCTAATCAGACTTTCAAAACAGTGGAAGGACTTGCTGATAAAAACGGTGTAAGCCTGGAGAGTGTGGCACAGCCAGGAAAGTATGTAACATTAGTAGATGACGTACTAACACTTACTGATGGTTCAGATAAAGAAAGTGCAACTTTCATGATAGAAGTTGCACAGTAAAATTATTTCAGTATACGGTTTAGAATATCGGCTACTAGTTGATTTCTTGTGATGGTGATGTTGCCATCGGAGAATAGGCTAGTAGCTTTGTTTTTTATCTCATTTGGAAAGGCGTTTATATCAGAATTAAAATTGATTCCGATTCCAATAACAATCCACTGGAGCAGACCGGTTTCAAACTCAGTTCCTGCCTCTGTCAGGATTCCGCAGATTTTTTTATCCCCTACAAAAAGGTCATTGATTGGCTTTAGTGTAGGCTTTACATCGGTGAGAGATGCGATGGCATCGCAAACAGCATTACCAATGAAAGTGGTGATTTCATCTGAATCGGTGCTTGGTAAATGCTCTGGTGTCATTACCACACTCATGTACAATCCACCTTTTGGTGAGTAAAAGCTGTGGTCTGCTCGACCTCGCCCCTCACTTTGCTCATTTGCAATGACAAGTGTGCCATATTTCAAATCGGTGATGGCAAGCTCCTTGGCCTTGCGATTTGTAGATGGAATGGAGTCGTAGATGTGAATCAAACTGTCATTTCCTTTGTAAATGTCAGCTACATCTTTCTTAAGGTATGAGCTTATGCCGGCAGAAGAGAGAATATCATTTTGCCCAGCAAGTCTATAACCTTTGTTGCTTACTGCTTCTATTTCATATCCGTTTTTTCTAAGGTCATTGATGGCTTTCCATATGGCGTTTCTTGAAATTCCAAGGGATGAAGCCATTGCTTCTCCTGAAAGAAATGTTGATTTATTGGCCTCTAGCAGCTCTAGAATTTTATCTTTAGAACTCATAAAAAATCTCCTAAAAGAATTTTATAGTAGAATGTCATACTTTAAAGTGGTAAAGTTTACTAAACACTTCATATGTATTTTAGAAGTATTTGGGCTATTTTGTCAAAGATATCAAAATGAGGTTTAATTTAATTGAATTTCACACTTTAGTGTACTAAAATGTAACTATTAATTAGAATGGTAATTAGGAGAAAGCTATGAAATGTAACATTGGCGTTATTAGGGGAGACGGAATTGGTCCGGAGATAGTTACTGAAGCAATAAAGGTTCTTGATGCTATCGGTGCTAAATATGGACACACATTTAATTATACTGAAATCCTCATGGGAGGCTGCTCAATCGATGCAACAGGAGAGCCACTTACAGATGAGGCAGTAGAAAAAGCTCTTGCAAGTGATGCAGTGTTAATGGGTTCAATAGGTGGCAACACATCTACCAGTCCTTGGTACAAGCTACCAGCCGACAAACGTCCAGAGGCCGGCCTTTTAAAGCTTCGTAAAAGTCTTAATCTTTTTGCAAATCTTAGACCAGCATATTTATATGATGAATTGAAAGAGGCATGCCCACTTAGGGACGATATCATCGGAGACGGTTTTGACATGATGATTATGCGCGAGCTTACAGGTGGTCTTTATTTTGGAGAGCGTTCTACAAAGGAAGAAAATGGCCAGCTTGTTGCCAGAGATTCTCTTACTTATTCAGAAAATGAAATTCGCAGAATTGCAAAGCGTGGATTTGAAATAGCAATGAAGCGTAGAAAGAAAGTTACATCAGTTGATAAGGCTAATGTACTTGATAGCTCCAGATTATGGAGAAAGATAGTAGAAGAGGTTGCAGCAGATTATCCTGAGGTTTCCTACGAGCACATGCTTGTTGACAACTGTGCAATGCAGCTTGTGAAAGACCCAGGTCAGTTTGATGTAATTCTTACAGAGAACATGTTTGGGGATATTCTTTCAGATGAAGCATCTATGGTTACCGGTTCAATTGGAATGCTTTCATCTGCTTCCCTTAACGATACAAAATTCGGATTGTACGAGCCTTCCGGCGGAAGCGCACCTGATATTGCAGGCCAAGGTATCGCAAATCCGATAGCCACAATTCTTTCAGCAGCCATGATGCTTCGCTACAGCTTCGACTTAGATGCTGAGGCAGACGCCATTGAAGCCGCCGTAAAGAAGGTGCTTAAGGCTGGTTACCGAACAATCGATATTATGCCTCGCGACGGCAGCGCCGTAACTCGCGTCGGCACAGTGGAGATGGGTGATTTAATTGTAAAGGAGTTGTAAATATGAGAAGTGATAACGCAAGAGCTGGTATGCAGCAGGCGCCAGCCAGATCATTATTTAATGCATTGGGATTTACTCCAGAAGAAATGAAAAAGCCAATGGTTGGTATCGTATCTTCGTACAACGAAATCGTGCCAGGCCATATGAATATCGATAAGATTGTGGATGCCGTAAAGCTTGGAGTTGCTGAGGCAGGCGGTGTTCCAGTGGTTTTCCCAGCTATCGCAGTTTGTGATGGTATCGCTATGGGACACATCGGAATGAAGTATTCCCTTGTAACTAGAGATTTGATTGCAGATTCCACAGAGTGTATGGCACTTGCTCATCAGTTTGATGCACTTGTTATGGTGCCAAACTGTGATAAGAACGTTCCAGGACTTCTTATGGCAGCAGCTCGACTTGATTTACCAACTGTATTTGTATCAGGTGGTCCAATGCTTGCAGGACATGTGGGTGGTCAGAAACGTTCACTTTCTTCTATGTTTGAGGCAGTTGGCGCACATGCCGCTGGCAATATGACAGAGGAAGAGGTAGAAAACTTCGTTGAGAATGTTTGCCCAACATGCGGAAGCTGCTCAGGTATGTACACAGCCAATTCCATGAACTGCCTTACTGAGGCACTTGGAATGGGACTTAGAGGAAACGGCACTATCCCAGCAGTATATTCAGAAAGAATTCGTCTTGCAAAGCATGCTGGTATGGCTGTTATGGATATGTATAACAAGGGTATTACAGCTCGTCAGATTATGACAAAGGATGCAATCCTTAATGCCCTTACAGTAGATATGGCACTCGGATGCTCAACAAACTCGATGCTTCATTTGCCAGCAATCGCTCATGAAATCGGATTTGATTTTGATATCGAATTCGCAAATCCTATTTCTGAAAAGACTCCAAACCTTTGTCACCTTGCACCAGCAGGTCCTACATACATGGAAGACCTTAACGAAGCTGGTGGCGTATGGGCAGTCATGAAGGAGCTTGCAGATATAGGCTTGCTTAACACAGATTGCATGACTGTTACTGGAAAGACAGTAGGCGAGAATATCGCCAATGCAGTTAATAGAAATCCAGAGGTTATCAGACCTGTGGACAATCCATATACAAAGACAGGTGGTCTTGCAGTTCTCAAGGGAAATCTTGCACCAGATGGTTCAGTTGTAAAACGAAGCGCAGTAGTGCCAGAGATGCTTGTTCATGAGGGACCAGCCAGAGTATTTGATTCAGAGGAAGATGCTATCGCAGCTATCAAGGGTGGCAAAATCGTAGAGGGAGATGTTGTAGTCATTCGCTACGAAGGACCTAAGGGCGGCCCTGGTATGAGAGAAATGCTTAATCCTACATCAGCTATTGCAGGTATGGGACTTGGCTCATCAGTTGCTCTCATTACAGATGGACGTTTTTCAGGTGCTAGCCGTGGTGCATCTATCGGCCATGTTTCACCAGAGGCAGCTGTTGGCGGACCAATCGCACTTGTAGAAGAGGGCGACATCATCGCCATCGACATACCAAATTACACTATGACTTTAAAGGTTAGCGACGATGAGCTTGCAGCTCGTAAAGCTAAGTGGCAGCCACGTGAGCCTAAGGTAAAAACAGGGTATCTAAGAAGGTACGCTGAACAAGTAACTAGTGGGAATAGAGGAGCAATCCTTAAATAGAGATGAGCCAGTAGTCATCAAGCTATTAGTTTTCTCAAGCGAAACATGTTGTTGAGCGGAGAAAATCTAATGCTTGTAGACGTAACTGGCGGACTGGAGTTAGAGAATGTTATTAAATGGTTCAGAAATAATTATAGAATGTTTGAAAGAACAGGGAGTTGATACAGTTTTCGGCTATCCGGGTGGAGCAATTCTTAACTTATATGATGAGCTTTATAAGCATAGTGATGAGATTCATCATGTGCTTACAAGCCACGAGCAGGGAGCAGCTCACGCAGCAGATGGCTATGCGCGTTCAACTGGCAAGGTTGGTGTGTGCTTCGCTACTAGTGGCCCTGGCGCAACAAATCTTGTGACAGGTATTGCTACAGCTCATATGGATTCAGTTCCTATTGTTGCTATTACATGCAATGTTACTGTGCCTTTGCTTGGTAAGGATTCATTCCAGGAGATTGATATCACTGGTATTACAATGCCTATCACAAAGCACAACTTCATTGTTAAGGATATCAAGGATTTGGCAGAGACAATCAGAAGAGCATTTACTATTGCCAAGAGCGGTCGTCCAGGTCCAGTTCTCATTGATGTGCCAAAGGATGTTACAGCTCCTACTAACAAATACGAATACATGCCAATGAAGCCAATCCCAGTTGGCCGAGTTAAAAAGAGCATTACTGAGGATGCTATCAAAGAGGCAGTTAAGCTTATCAAGAAGTCTAAAAAGCCAGTTGTCTTTGTTGGTGGTGGTGCAGTTCTTGCAAATGCTTCAAAGGAATTAAAGAAGTTTGTAGAGCTCGTTGATGCGCCAGTTTGCGATACTCTTATGGGTAAGGGCGCATTCGATGGCAGAGACGAAAGATACACAGGAATGCTTGGTATGCATGGCTGCAAGGCATCAAACCTTAGCGTTTCAGAGTGTGATTTGCTTATTGCAGTGGGCTCAAGATTCTCTGACAGAGTTCTTGGAAATCCAGACAAATTTGCTAGCAATGCAAAGATTCTACAGTTTGATGTAGATCCTGCTGAAATTAATAAAAATATTCTTACTGATCATGCTGTTGTTGGAGATGTGAAAGAAATTTTATCTAGATTAAATAAAGTTCTTGAGCAGTCAAACCATGAAGCTTGGATGAAGCATGTAAAAGAGCTATCTGAAAAGTATCCTCTTACAATTCCAGCAGAGGGCTTGTCAGGTCAGTATATCGTTGCTGAAACTTACAGACAGACAAAGGGCGATGCAATTATCGCAACAGAGGTTGGTCAGCATCAGATGTGGGCGGCTCAGTACTACAAGTTTAAGAAACCTCATCAGTTGCTGACATCAGGTGGCCTTGGAACAATGGGATATGGTCTTGGCGCTGCAATCGGTGCAAAGACAGGTAATCCAGACAAAAAGGTTATCAATATTGCCGGCGATGGTTGTTTCCGCATGAATATGAACGAGGTTGCAACAGCTGTAAGAGAAAAGCTTCCAATCATCGAAATTGTGATTAACAATCATGTGCTTGGAATGGTAAGACAGTGGCAGACAATTTTCTATGAGAAGCGCTATTCAGCAACAGTCCTTGATGACGTAGTAGATTACGTTAAGTTAGCTGAGGCAATGGGTGCAACAGGCTACAGAGTTACTTCTCAAGAGGAGTTCCAAAGTGCCTTGAAGGAGGCTCTTGTCTCCGAGAAGCCTGTGCTTATTGACTGTATCATCGATTCAGATGACAAGGTATGGCCAATGGTAGCACCAGGAGCACCTATTAACGAGTTTTTCAAGGAGGATTAGTGTAATGAGTAGAGTTTACAATTTTAGTGCTGGACCAGCTGTTTTACCAGAGGAGGTTTTGAGAGAAGCCGCTGATGAAATGCTTGATTATAAGGGATGTGGAATGTCTGTTATGGAGATGAGTCATCGTTCAAAGGTATTCGATGACATCATCAAAGAGGCAGAGGCTGATATCCGCACTCTTATGAATATTCCAGATAACTATAAGGTTCTTTTCCTTCAGGGCGGTGCAAGCCAGCAGTTTGCAGCAATCCCTATGAACCTTATGAAGAACAAGAAGGCTGGATATATCATCACAGGTCAGTGGGCTAAGAAAGCTTATCAGGAAGCTAAGATTTACGGTGAGGCAGTAGAGCTTGCAAGCTCAGCAGATGAGACATTTAGCTACATTCCAGATTGCTCGGATTTACCAATCACAGATGATATGGATTACGTATACATCTGCGAAAACAATACAATCTATGGCACAAAATTTAAGACTCTTCCAAATACAAAGGGGAAGGATTTGGTAGCAGACGTAAGTTCTTGCTTCCTTTCAGAGCCAGTAGATGTTAGCAAGTACGCTGTTATCTATGGCGGTGTTCAGAAAAATGTTGGACCTGCAGGTATGGTCATTGTTATCATCCGTGAGGATTTAATCCGTGACGACGTTCTTCCTGGCACACCAACAATGCTTAAGTACAAAACACAGGCAGACAACGACAGCCTTTACAACACACCACCTTGCTACGATATCTACATCTGCGGAAAGGTGTTCAAATGGCTTCTTAAGAATGGTGGACTTTCAGCAATGAAGGAGCTTAATGAAAAGAAGGCTAAGATTTTATATGATTACCTTGACTCTTCAAAGCTTTTCAAGGGAACTGTTAGAAAGGAAGATCGTTCACTTATGAACGTACCTTTTGTTACAGGAAATGAAGAGCTTGATGCTAAGTTTGTAAAGGAAGCAACAGCTGCAGGCTTTGTAAACCTTAAGGGACACAGAACTGTTGGTGGTATGCGTGCTTCTATCTACAACGCTATGCCAATCGAAGGTGTAGAAAAGCTTGTTGCGTTTATGAAGAAGTTCGAAGAAGAAAATGCATAAGGAGGGAATGACTAATGTTTACTTATAATTGCTTAAATCCTATTTCTGATAAGGGCTTAGTTAATTTCTCCACAGACTATAAAAAGGTAGAGAATATCAGCGAGGCTGACGCAGCTTTAGTTCGCTCTGCCGCAATGCATGATTTGGAGCTTGGGGATAAACTTAAGTGCATCGCTAGAGCAGGAGCTGGCGTAAACAACATTCCTCTTGATAAATGTGCAGAGGAAGGAATCGTAGTATTTAACACACCAGGTGCAAATGCTAATGGTGTAAAGGAGCTTGTTTTCGCAGGAATGCTTTTAGCTTCACGTGATATCGTAGGTGGTATCGATTGGGTTCTTGAAAACAAGGACGACGAGAACATCGGCAAGACTGCAGAGAAGGCAAAGAAGGCTTTTGCCGGAACTGAAATTGCAGGAAAGAAACTTGGTGTTATCGGACTTGGTGCTATCGGTGTAAAGGTTGCCAATGACGCTAATCGCCTTGGCATGGAAGTTTTGGGATATGATCCATACATTTCTGTAAATGCAGCGTGGAACCTTTCAAGAAATGTAAAGCACGTAACAAACGTAGAGGATATTTATAAGGAATGTGATTTCATTACAGTTCACGTGCCACTTCTTGATTCTACAAAGGGAATGATTAACAAGGAAGCAGTCCAGATGATGAAGAAGGGAGTTGTTATTCTCAACTTCGCTAGAGATCTTCTTGTTGATGAGACTGCAGTGCTTAATGGTATTGAATCAGGTAAGGTTCGCCACTATGTAACAGACTTTGCAAATCCTACTGTTGCTGGAAAGAAGGGTGTTATTTGCACTCCTCATCTTGGGGCTTCAACAGAGGAGGCAGAGGACAACTGTGCAGTTATGGCAGTTAAAGAAGTAATGGACTATATGGAGAATGGTAATATTACTCACTCTGTAAACTATCCAGACTGCGACATGGGAGTTTGTACAGCAGAAAGCCGTGTGGCTATTCTTCACAAGAATAAGGCTGGTCTTATCGCTTCATTTACAACAATCCTTAGTAAGGACAATGTCAATGTAGAGGATATGACAAACAAGAGCCGTGGGGATTTCGCATACACATTGCTTGATCTTGGCAGCAAGCTTTCAGATCAGGTTATTTCAGAAATAGAGAAGGTTGATGGTGTTATAAAAGTTAGGGTGGTAAAATAATGGCGCTTATTGTACCGTTTAAGGCAATTAGACCAAGTAGAGAGGAGGCTGCTACAATAGCAGCCCTTCCTTATGATGTATACAATAGACAAGAGGCATATCAAAAAGTAAAGGAGCAGCCTGGTTCATTTCTGGCAATCGACAGACCGGAAACTCAGTTTGAGCCAGACGTGGACATGTATTCAGAACAGGTTTATAAAAAGGCTGCTGAAATGCTTGATGAGTGGATATCTAAAGGGAGATTCATTCAGGATGATATGCCTTTTTATTATGTCTACGAACTTACTATGGATGGACGCTCACAGACAGGAATTGTGGCCTGTGCATCCATAGATGACTATGCTAATGGCGTTATCAAGAAGCATGAGAATACTAGAGCGGAGAAGGAGCAGGATAGAATTCGCCATGTGGATACCTGTAGTGCCCAGACTGGACCGATTTTCCTTGCATACAGGGCAGACGCTACAATCGCCAGCATTGTTGCAAAGGCAAAAAGTCGCAAGCCAGTATATGATTTCGTGGCAGAGGATGATATATCACATCGCTGCTGGGTAATAGATGATATGATGACGTGCGCGCTTATAGCTACTACATTCGATAAGATGGATTCTATCTACATTGCAGATGGCCACCACAGAGCAGCATCTGCTGTAAAGGTAGGCTTTAAGCGCAGAGAAGATAATCCGGACTATACAGGTAAGGAAGATTTCAATTTCTTCCTTTCAGTTCTCTTCCCAGACGATGAGTTGAAAATATATGATTACAACAGAGTAGTCAAGGATTTAAATGGCATGGCTCCAGAAGAGTTCCTTGAGGAACTGGATAATGTAGTAGATTTGCTATCTACATCAGAAAAAGCAATCAGACCGGAGAAAAAAGGCCAGTGGAGCATGTACTTGGATGGCGTCTGGTATTTGTACCAGGTTAGAGAAGAGCTTTTAACAGACGACCCTGTGGAGGGCCTTGATGTTTCACTGTTACAGAATCTAGTGCTTGAGCCACTTCTTGGAATCGATGATCCAAAGACTAGCGATAGAATTGATTTTGTGGGAGGCATTAGAGGCTTAGGAGAGTTGGAACGCAGATGTGCTACAGATTGTAGAGTGGCATTTGCCATGTACCCTACTAGCATCTCAGAGCTTTTTGATGTGGCAGATGCAGGACTTTTAATGCCACCAAAATCCACATGGTTCGAACCAAAGTTAAGAAGTGGGTTGTTTATACATAGAATATAAAGGGAAACGGGACAGCGTAAGCTGTCCCGTATTTTTTTTATATTTACACATTTTCAACATACAAATTTTATACACTATAGTATGTAACTGTAGAATAGGGGGGCGTGAATGAAAACTTTTTTTAAGAAAATACATACAGAAAATTTTAGATGGTATGATGAAGCAATTTTAGTTATGCTGTTTGCTACCTTCATGATGCTAATTTGTGGGCAGATAATGGGAGGCTTGGTGGAAGCGCCTTTTGCCCACTTGATTCAAAATGATAGTACCGGTTATTGGAGTACTTTCTTCATGTATTTTGGATTCACAGGGATATGGATAGTTTTTATGATTGAATTCCTAATCGTGAAAAAAGACCGTCCAATACTTAGGACTTTATGGACTGCTCCTAAGGGTAATAATATCAAATATTTGGGGCTTGGATTTTTGATAGGATTTGTCCTCAATATAATATGCGCCATTGTAGCAGTGCTAAACAAAGATATTTCGTTACACTATGATTCTTTCAATTTTATAAAGCTGTTGTTGCTGTTTATCGCTGTTTTTATACAGTCTTCAGCTGAAGAAATGGTTTGCAGAGGATTCATATTTCAGCGATTAAGAAGAGGATATCGACATCCGGCAGTTGCAATTATCTTAAATTCACTACTGTTTACGTCTATGCATCTATTTAATCCGGGAGCTAGTGTTATTTCGATGGCAGCGGTATTGGCAGCAGGTCTATTATTCTCACTAATGGTTTATTACATGGATAGTATCTGGTGTGCGATGGCTGCACATACAGCTTGGAACTTCACTCAAAATCTGATACTCGGACTGCCAAACAGTGGAATGGTTTCTCCGGTCTCAGTTTTTAAATTGGATGCTGCAACTGCTAAAAGCAGCTTTGCATATAGCGTTGAATTTGGCCTAGAGGGTTCAATCACGGCGATAACAGTTATGATTATTACGGGTATAGTTATTATTGTCTTATATCACAAAAAGGAGATAGCAAATGGATAAAAATATTAGAAGTCATTCAGTTTGTGAAAAAATGCCATTATTAGCAATTGTTATGGCAATGATTATCCCTGCAATTATTGTAGGAGCAGGTGCACTTATAGGTGGATTGATTTCAAGTGAAGCTGGAAATATAGGAACTTGCATCGCTGCAATAATAATGATGTTTATTTTTAAAGCATGGTTTTCACCAAATTTTAAAGGCTTTGTGAAGCCGGAAAACTCTGCAAAGAATATATGTATATTAATGATTCCTTTTATTCTTTTGATTCTATATACGTTAGCTGAACCATTGTATTTGAAGAGGCCTTTTTATTTCAATCCTACTTTTTCTGCGTTAACAATGGGCCTATCAGCTGGATTTGGAGAAGAGTCAATGTTCAGATTATTCTCTATAGCAATCGTTATGAGATATGTTAAAAAGGAAAAAAGAATACTTTCAATTTTTTTACTAGCTGTATTCTTTGGCTTTATGCATATGGGAAATATTCAACAGGGCGCAGATATGGTCATGACTGTTGTGCAGGCATTCTTTTCAATATTTTTAGGATTAATGTTTAGTGCATTGTACTT
>JAEEGH010023677.1_pt1 | contig 12465 bp, 8 predicted proteins | sample 9134181 | NCBI WGS metagenome assembly JAEEGH01 (sample SAMN16246544, study PRJNA631951) | gut metagenome | biome: gut microbiome; feature: rumen; material: DP-attached | host: Bos | place: Iran: Karaj | collected 2018-10
TGCCGTAGGCCTGGACGCCCAGGCGCTTGCCCTGCAGCTCGCTGCCGGTGGCCGGGGTGAAGTGCGTGCGGGCCATGAAGATCATCAGGCCGAGGGCGAGTTCCGCCACGGCGTTGGAGTTCTGGCCCGGGGTGTTCATCACGACGACTTTCGCGGCGGTCGCGGCGGCCAGGTCGACATTGTCGTACCCGGCGCCCGCGCGGACGACGATCTTGAGCTTCGGGGCGGCGCCGATGACCTCGGCCGTCACCTTGTCCGAGCGGATGATCATCGCGTCCACGTCCGCGACGGCGGCGACCAGGTCGCTCTGCTCCGCATATTTCTCCAGCTTCACGACCTCATGGCCGGCTTCCGTGAGAATCTTCACGATCCCTTCCACTGCCTTGGCAGCAAAAGGCTTCTGGGTGGCAAGTAAAACTTTCATATTATTTCTTCAAAGCTTCAAATTCCTTCATGCAGTCGACCAGGGCCTGGACATCCTCGATGGAGCAGGCGTTGTAGAGGGAGGCGCGGAAGCCGCCGACGGAGCGGTGGCCCTTGATGCCCACCATGCCGCGTTCCTTCGCAAAGGCGAAGAACTCGTCCTGCAGGGCCTCCTTGCCGGGAGCCATCACGAAGCAGACGTTCATCAGGGAACGGTCCTCCTTCACGGCGGTGCCGATGAACATGGAGTTGCGGTCGATCTCGTCATAGAGGAGGGCGGCCTTCTTCTTGTTGATCTCGTACATGGCCTCGACGCCACCGATGGACTTCAGCCACTTGAGGGTTTCCTTCATCACGAAGATGGCGAACACCGGCGGGGTGTTGAACATCGAGAGCTTGTCGATGTGGGTGCGGTAGTCGAGCATCGTCGGGATGTAGCGGCTCACGCGGCCGAGGGCGTCCTTGCGGACGATGGCAAAGATGACGCCGGCAGGGCCGACGTTCTTCTGCGCACCGCCGTAGATGAGGTCATACTTGGAGACATCGACCGGACGGGACATGATATCGGAGGACATGTCGGCGATGAGCGGGCACGGGACGTCGAGGTCCTCGTGGATCTCGGTGCCGTAGATGGTGTTGTTCGTGGTGATGTGGAGGTAGTCGAGGTCCGCCGGGATCTCGAAACCCTTCGGGATATAGGTGTAGTTCTTGTCCTTGGAGCTGGCGATGGCATAGGCGTCACCGATGCCCTTGGCCTCCTTGAGGGCCTTGCTGGCCCACACGCCGGTGTCCAGGTAAGCGGCCTTCTTCTCCAGGAAGTTCATCGCGACATAGAGGAACTGGAGGGAGGCGCCGCCGCCGAGGAAGACGACCTCGTGCGTGTCGGGAATATGGAGGAGTTCCTTCCACAGGGCGCGGCACTCATCCATCACGGCGTCCCACTCCTTCGTGCGGTGGGAGATGCAAAGGACGGACATGCCGGTGCCGCTGAAATCCTTCAGGGCTTCGATGGTGTTGTCGATGGCAACCTGCGGGAGGAGGCAGGGGCCTGCATTGAAAACGTGAACCTTTTTCATTTCTAAAAAAAATAGTTATCGATTGAATTCCGAAAGTTACTGAATTAATATGGATTTTCCTTATTTTTCTTCCAGTTTCGCCAGCTCCTCCATCCTTTTCCTGAAATCTTCCTCCCAGGCGAGCCGCACGCGGACCTCCAGCGCGCATTCCATGCCGAAATCCTGCGCGGAGGGGGTCAGGCCCATGTCCTTGAGGACCTTCATCACCCCGTTCATGGACAGGTAATCGAAGGTGACCCGGAAAGTCTTCCCGGCCACTTTGTCGATGACTTCCGCCTGTGCGAGCGCATCGGCCGTGGAGGTCTTGTACGCCCGGATCAGGCCCGGGATTCCGAGTTTGATACCACCGAAATACCGGACGACCACCACGAGGATGTCGCTCAGGCCCATCGAGTCGATCTGGCCCAGGATCGGCCGGCCGGCCGAACCGGAGGGCTCGCCGTCGTCATTGGCCCGGAAACGGTCCCCCTTGTAGCCCAGGCGGTAGGCGTAACAGTGGTGCCGGGCATCGTGGTACTCCTTCTTCAGACCAGCCACGATTTCCTTCACTTCCTCCTCTGTTTCCACGGGATAAGCGAGTGCGATAAAGCGGGAGCCGTTGTCCTTGAACAGCCCCTCGCTCCGGGCTGCGATGCTCCGGTATGCGTCGAAATATTCCACTTGCACGAAAGTAGCTTTTTTTAGGGAATTTTGCAATCGGGACGGATTTTTATTGTATCTTTGATTTCCGAAAACAAGACTTGACAGCGACTATGGTATTCCGACTCAGAGTCACCTTGACCGGTATCAAGGGCTTCTTCCGAATCTATCACGTGAACGGCGCAACGACGCTGTACACCCTCCATAAGCAGATGCGGGCCGATATGGAATTCCCGCAGGACCAGCTCATCATGTTCAAGGCCCTCGACGTCGAGGGCGCCGTGGTGGGCCGCTACGGCCTGTTCGACCTGGGCTCCGGCACCGTGGACCAGGTCTCCTTGGAAAAGGCCGTCAAGGCCGGCGCCACCGACTTCGTCTATTTCTACGACGTCACGAACCGCAAGAGCGTGAACATCACCGTAGAAGGCGAGGTGGAAGGAGCTGTCGTCAACCCCGACTCCCCCTTCATCGCGGAGTCCAAGGGTCCCAACCCCATCGAATTCGAGAACGGCTATGTCGCCTACGAGGACCTGCCCGACGAGCAGCGCCACCTCCCCGGCGAGAACAAGGGCGGTCTGGACTTCGACGATGACGAAGACTTCGACGACGAGGAAGAAGAGGAAGAGGAGGAGGACGACGACGAGGACGGCAAGGAAATCTACGACGAGAACGAATAACGGATGGGCAGGCGGCTCCTGGTGATCCTCGGCCCGACTGCCGTCGGCAAGACCGACTACAGCATCGAGAAGGCGCTGGAGTACGGAAGTCCCGTCATCTCCTGCGATTCCCGCCAGTTTTACAAGGAAATGCGCATCGGCACGGCCGTTCCTACCGAGGAACAACGCGCGCGGGTGCGCCATTATTTCATCCAGGACCGCTCCGTCACGGTCAATTACACCGCCGGCATGTACGAGGCGGAGGCCCTCGACCTGATCAGCCGCCTCTTCGACGAAGACCACGAAACACTGGTGGTGACCGGCGGTTCCATGCTCTACATCGACGCCCTCTGCTACGGCCTGGACGATTTCCCCGAGGTCCCCATGATGCTGCGCGAGCACCTCATGGAATGCCTCCGCGACGAAGGCGTGGAAGTCCTGGCGGACCAGCTGAAGGAACTCGACCCCGTGACCTACGAGGAAATCGACCTGTCCAACGGGCAGCGGGTCATCCGCGCCCTGGAAGTGTGCCTGTACACCGGACAGCCTTTTTCTTCCTTCAAGACGCGGAGTTTCAAGGAGCGGGAGTTCGAGATCGAGAAAATCGGGCTCCAGCGGCCCCGTGAAGACCTTTACGCGCGCATAGACGCCCGCGTGCTGAAAATGATGGACGAAGGACTGGAGGCGGAAGCCCGCAGTCTCCTCCCCTACCGTGACCTGCCCGCCCTCCAGACGGTGGGATACCGCGAAATGTTCGAGTATTTCGACGGGAAACACGACCTGGAGGAGACCGTCCGTCTCATCCAGCGCAACACCCGGCACTACGCCAAGCGCCAGCTCACCTGGTGGCGCCGCGACCCGTCGATCCGGTGGGTCGACGCGGAATGAGATTCCGGGTCAAGCCCGGAATGAAGGAACTTGACCCGGAAGTATGTCGTCATGGCCGGCTTGACCGGCCATCTCTTATTTCGTTATCACAAAGATGGTGAAGCACTGCGGCGGGACCGTCGCGGTGAGGGACTTGCCCTCGCCGGCGAAGGCGGCCTTGACCGGCGCGATGCGGTCGGGAGTGTCCAGGGTGTTGTCCTCATAGAGGAGGCCGGAGGTGAAGTTGATGCGCTCCACCGCCTTTACGGTTTCCTTCTTCTTCAGACCGTTGAACGCAAACTCCACGTCCTGCGGCTTTTCGGAGGTATTGATCACCTTCACATAGACCTTGTCCCCATCCTTCACGGCGCTGGCGAAGAGGCCGTCCTGGCCTTCGGCGCCGGTGACATTGACACCGTTCATCTTGAGGGTCAGCACGTTCTGGCCCTTGTACTGGCCGTACAGCTGCTGGACATGCCAGCTGGCGGTCCGCATGGAACGGAGGTTGTCGAACCAGATGAGGTCCGGACGCCACTGCCAGCCTTCGACATGGGCGAACAGCGGAGCGTAGGTGGCCATGTGCACGATGTCCGCGTTGCGCTCGATGGTGGTCATGAAGGCCGCTTCCAGGAGGGAGGCGTGGAAATGATTGAATTTCCGGCCGGCACCATGGCAGGCGTACTCTCCGGCGAACACCTTCGGGCCCTTGCGGTCGTAATTGTCATAGCGGGCACCCTGGGCCAGGAACCAGGTTTCCGGACGGTAGAAATGCTCGTCCACGAGGTCGGCGCCCAGGCGCTTCATCTCGGGCCAGAGATAATCAAACTGGTCCCCCTCGGAGTTCGGACCGCTGGAACCGACGATCTTGATGTCCGGATAGGCGGCGCGGATGGCCTGCACGAAAGGCTCCAGGTGCTCGGGATAAAGCGGATCCCACTGCTCATTGCCGATGCCGATGAACTTGAGGTTGAACGGGGCCGGATGGCCCATGTCGGCGCGGACCTTGCCCCAGGTGGAGGTCACGGGGCCGTTCGCGAACTCGATGAGGTCCAGGGCGTCCTGGATGAAGGGCTGGAGCTCATCCACCGGGCAATGGGCCGACGGATCGTCGTTCTGGAACTGGCACGCAAGGCCGCAGCTCAGGATGGGAAGCGGTTCGCTGCCGATCTCCTCCGAGAGCTGGAAGAACTCGAAGAAGCCCAGGCCGTAGCTCTGGAAATAATCCGGGAAGAAGCGATGCGGGAAGGTGTACTCCCAGCGGTTCTCATTGATGGGACGGTTTTCGACCGGGCCCACGGTATTCTTCCAGTTGTAACGGGTCGCAAGGTCCGTTCCCTCCACGATGCAGCCGCCGGGGAAACGGAAGATGCCGGGCTTGAGGTCCGCCAGGGCCTGCGCCAAGTCTTTCCGCATGCCGTTGCGGTGGCCCATCCAGGTGTCCGTCGGGAACAGGGACACATGTTCGAGGTCCACGGTCTTGCGGTCGCCGACGAGGAAGATGCGGAGGACCGCCTTCTCCAGCGTCGAATCGGGTTTCAGGATCACCTCATACTGCTTCCATTCCTTGCCAGTGATCGTCAAGGGCTCCTGGCAGACGAACTGGTCCTCGCCCATCGAGGCGGTATTCACCAGCTCGATGCGGAGTTCGGAGGCGCCGCCGTCCGGGACGCGGGCCCAGACCGTGAAACGGTAGGTCTCGCCGCCCTTCACGCCGATGCCGAAGAAACCTTCGTTGTCCAGGCCGGTCCACTTGTGGGGATGGCCGGGATCGACGAGGCGCACATAGTGCGGGCAGCGCTCAAACGGCCCGTCGTTCCATACTTCCACGTTACCGAAGGCTTTCCAGCCCTGGAGCGGGTCGTTCGGGAACTCGAAGGAACGGTTTTTCACGAGCTCGGCGTACAGGCCGCCGTCGGCCGCGTAGTTGATATCTTCGAAGAAGATGCCGTACATCGTGGGCTGGATGGGCGCCCCGACCTTCTTGAGGTCGATGTCCATGCGGTGGACTTGGGCGGAAGCGACCAGGCCCAGCAGGAGGGCCGAAGCGACGAGCAGGAAGCGGTTGCGAATCATCATCTCTAGGTGGTTTATGTGGTTGGATTTTCAAATTTACGCAAAAATATGTAAGTTTGAGCGATGAAAGGTGGACAAAAAGACTTAAGAGGTGTAAAATTCTCCATCGTGATCGCCAGCCTCCTCGGGCTTGCGATCCTTCCTCTCCGGGCGCAGGACCGGTTCGAGGACGATTATCTGAGAAGCACGCTCTCGATGGAGAATGGCCTCCCCTGCAACTTTATCGACGACGTATGCCAGGACGACGCCGGATTCCTCTGGCTGGCGACTTCCGGCGGCGGACTGTGCCGGTTCGACGGGTACGACCTGCTCACCTTCAGCGCTACCTCCGGTACGCCCCTCAAGAGCAATTTCATCCGCAATGTCTGCGAGGACCGTTTCCACCGGCTCTGGATCGCTTCGGAAGGCGGTCTGGACCTGCTGGACCTCGGAACGCTGGACCGCCTCGATCTCCCGCATCCGGACCTGGAAACGTACAGCGACCGGCTCTGTTCCTTCCTGACGCTGGATGCATCGGGGAACCTCTGGTTCAAGACCGGGAAGACACTGGTCCGCGTTTCCTTCGACGAGAAAGGCCTCGTCCGGGATGTCCTCGAATATACCCATGACGGGCTCTCGCCCACCAATTTCGTCTTCGAGGACGTGGATGGGGACGGAACCGTCTGGGCTGGTCTCCAGGGGCGGTTGTATAAGATAGGAACGGGGCCGTCCGGCAGTCTGCAGGCTGAACCGATCCTTCCGGGCTTCCAGTTCGGGGAACAGACCTACCTTTCCGACTTCCTTCCGGCCGGCCAGGGAATCTGGATCTCGACGGAGAATGGCCTGTATTTCGTCAACCGCCGGACCGGGGATTGGAAACGGTACGCCCATGATCCCCGGAACCCGCGTTCCCTGACCCAGAACTTCATCACCGGTCTCGCCCTGACGGGCGATGGAGAGACCGTCGCCGTCTCACTGCACGGCCTGAACCTCTTCAATCCGGTCACCGACGATTTCGAGCGGATCGGCGGCGAAGTCATCAACTGCATCAAGGTCAACGGCGACCAGATTCTCCTGGGAACGGAAACGACCGGACTCCAGACATACATTCCCAAACAACTTGCCGTCAATAACTTCCAGCACGACGAGCGAGGCCCGAACTCCCTGGCTGCCGGGGCGGTGAACGCCGTCCTCCAGGAGCCGGACGGCCGGCTCTGGGTCGGGACGGTGGAAGGCGGCCTGAGCGTCCGGGAGCCGGAAAGCCGGGTTTTCGACCATCTGACCCGGGAGCGCGGCGGACTGGGCCACAACAGCGTGAGCGAGTTCTGCCTGCTCCCCGACGACCGGATGCTCGTCGGAACCTGGGGCGGCGGCATCGATATCGTCTCCACCCGGAAACCCTATCGGTTGCTGGAGCACATCCTGCCGGGCGACACCCGCCTGGACTTCATCGGTTCCCTGGACTACGATCCGGACAGCGGCCTGCTCTGGATCGGTTCCAACCGCGGTGTCTTCTATTATGATTTCCACACACGCGCACTGACGCCCGCCCTCGCCGAACAGGCCAGCGGATGCATCGGCTCGTGCCTGGACACGTCCGGCTGGCTGTGGATCGGCTGCCGGGAAGGTTTGTACGCTTTCAACCTGAAGGAACGCACCGCAGATGGCCACTTCCCCTCCACCCTGTATGCGTTCAAACTGGACGCCCCGGAATCCGGCGTCCGGGAGATGATCTGTTTCATCATCGAAGCCGCCGACGGAAGCCTCTGGCTGGGCAGCAACGGGAACGGCGTCTACCACGGCATACGGACCGATGACGGCATCGCCTTCAAAGGCTACTCCACCCGGGACGGCCTATCCAACGACCGCGTCCGCGGACTGGCTGAAGACGCCTCGGGACACATCTGGATCAGCACGGAACATGGCCTGAACGTCCTGGATCCCGCCAGCGGCCGCATCACGCCCTATTTCCGGGAAGACGGACTCGCCAGCAACCAGTTCCATTGGAACAATGCCTGCCGGGGCACCGACGGCTGGCTCTATTTCGGCCAGGTGGAAGGGCTCTCGGCCATCGATCCGTCCCGGACGGTCGCCCGGACGATGGACGGACCGCTGCGGCTGACGGGCGTCCGGATCGGGGACCGGCAGCTGCGGAATCCCTATCTGAAGGAGATCCGGCTCCATGAACGTGACCGCTCCATCCTCTTCCAGTTCGCCCTGCTGAGCCCGGCCGCCCGGCGGCAGTACACCTATGAATGCCGGCTGGAAGGCTTCGAGAAAGGGTGGACCCGGCTGACCGGAGACCGGCACGAGGCGGCCTATTCCTCCCTGCCGAGGGGAGAATACCGGTTCGTCGTCCGGGCCATCCCCAGTTCCGGAAACGCCGGAAAGGAACTGGCCTTGGAGGTCGATGTGCGACCCTATTTCTATAAAACCTGGTGGTTCAAGCTGATGATGGCAGCCCTCATCGCCGCCCTCGCCTACGGCAACCTCACCTGGCGGACCCGCGCACTTGTCCGGCAGCAGGAATTGCTGCAGCGCACGGTAGATGAAAGGACCCGTGAAATCTCTGAACAGAAGAAACTCGTCGAGCAGAAGGCCGAGGAACTCGCCCGCCAGAATGTCGTCCTGCGGCACCAGAACGAGGAACTGGCCGGACGGCGGATCCTGGCCCCACAGGGACAGCCGGAAGACCCGTTCGCGGACAAGGTCCTCCAGACGGTCCGGTCCCTGTACAAGGATCCGGACCTGGACGTCCCCGCCCTGTGCAACGCGATGGGCATGAGCAAGACCCTCCTCAACAAGCGGATCCAGGAAGCCTTTGGCCAGCCGGTCGCCCAGTTCATCCGTACCTATCGCCTGTCGGTCGCCCGGGAAATGCTCCGCACCAACCGGGAGAACAAGACGCTCAACATTTCCGAAATCGCCTACGAGGTCGGTTTCAACGACCCGAAGTATTTCAGCCGCTGTTTCGCCAAGGAGTTCGGCTTCCCGCCCAGCAACCTGGCGGAGGACTAGTGTTCAAAAATCCACCTTTTAGGTCTATTTATACACCGCAGGCACCCGGAAAGTGCCTAATTTTGCCATCGGTTAACCAATACAATCGATGGCACTGAAACATTTGACCGCCTTTTTCGGCACCCTTTTCCTCGTTCTGGCCGCTTCGGCCCAGGAAATTCGCCGTGAACCGGTCTTCAATCCGCTCCAACCTGCCGTACACGATCCCGTCGCCATCCGCTGCGGGGATACTTGGTATCTGTTCAGCACCGGATTCGGCATCAGTGTCCTCACCTCACAAGACCTCAAGTCCTGGGAGCCCGCCGGAAGAGTCTTCGACACCCCGCCGCAGTGGGCCCTGGACACCGTTCCGGGTTACCATGGTCACACCTGGGCTCCGGATATCCTCTACCATGAGGGCATCTACTATCTGTACTACTCCTGCTCTTCCTTTGGGAAAAACACCTCCGCCATCGGCGTAGCGACCAACCGCACCCTGGACCCGTCCTCCCCGGACTACCGCTGGGAAGACAAGGGCAGCGTCGTCCGCTCCGTCGCCGGCCGCGACAACTGGAACGCCATCGACCCGAACGTCTTCATCGACACGGACGGAACGGGCTGGATGAGTTTCGGTTCCTTCTGGGGCGGCATCAAACTCGTCCGTCTGGACGCATCCCTCACCCGCGTCGCGGAACCCCAGGAGTGGTTCCCCATCTGCCGGCGTCCGGAAGGAACGGCCGAGGATACCTCCGAAACCGACGACGCCATCAAGGCGGACCCCCGCGGCAAGGACTTCGACCCCGGCAACGGCGCCGTGGAAGCTCCGTTCATCGTCCGTCATGGGGACTGGTACTATCTGTTCGTCTCCTACGACCTCTGCTGCAGGGGGCCGAAGAGCACCTATAAAGTAGTGGTGGGCCGTTCCGACAAGGTGACCGGGCCTTATGTCGATGCCAACGGCACTCCGCTGATGGAAGGCGGCGGGACCGTCGTTGCAAGCGGAAACGACCGCTACCCCGGCGTGGGCCACTGCGCCGTGGTTCCCACCAAGGAAGGCGAAAAGATGCTCTTCCACGCCTACGACCGCGAAACCGGCTATAACGCCGGGCTCCTGGTCCGGTCCATCGACTGGGACCGGAACGGTTGGCCTTCCATCCGACTCTGATTATCATCAAACCATATAAATCAACCAACAACCACATTATGAAAACCCGAGATTTGATGCTCAAAGCGATCTTCGCCACGGCCTTCACGGCTGCGGTGACGGTCGGCTGCACGGGCCTCGAGCCCTACACCATCGATGCTCCGGACGACCTAGCCGAGAAAATCGCCGCTTACAAGGCGGAGAAGGAAGCCGGCAAGAGCGACGACTATGAGGAAATCACGATCACGACCGCCCTCGTAGGCGCGGAAGACAACACCTCCGGCTGGTGGAGCGAATTCAGCCAGTACTTCACCGTTCCTTCCGGCAAGAAACTGTTCATCGAGTTCGAGAACTTCGGTTCCGGCGCGAACAACTGGAACAACTGGAATGTCTGCGTGGCCACCCCGAAAGAGCGGGGTACCGACGGCTATAGCGAGTATTTCGTCATCCGTTCCGACGCCTATGGCTGGGGTAACGCCGATTACACCGGCTCCGTCATCGAATTCGATTACGGCGGCGGTGAAGTGAACTGGGACGAATTCCGCGAGAAGATGCAGGGCGCCCACGTCACCATGAGCGTCGACCACGCCCGCGCCGGCGCCGCCTACCTGGAGGTGCACAGCGTCGCCACGGACGGCTTTGATATCGTGGAGAAATACAACCAGACCGTCTCCGCCACGGAGGACATCAACGTGTTCCTGATCGCGGACGGCAGCCACTTCAACATCAAGAAGGCCTGGCTCGTTCCTTCCGAGATCGGCGAAATCCCGGACTTCGACGCCGAATCCATCTCCGTGATCGGCTATCCTATAACCGTCCCCCTGGGCAACGAGGATTACTGGGGCGACGCCGTCGCCACCGTCACCTTCGAGGACGGCTTCACCACGACGGTCGCCAAGGAAGACCTGACCATCACGGAACCCGACATGACCACGCTCGGCATGAAGACCGTGGCCTATACCTACAATCTCACCAAGCTCGGCAAGCCCGGCAAGGCCGTCCTCGGTTACTACAACTTCGAAGTGACCGACCTCGCCTCCATCGCCGTGACGAAAGCCCCGGTCACCAGTACCTACTACCTGTATGACCAGGCCATGCCTTTCTTCACCGAAGGCATCGAGGTCACCGGCACCAAGGGGGACGGCTCCACCGTCGTCCTCGACAACGCCGCCCTCACCTTCGGCCAGGTCCAGCCCGTCGCCGGGACCCAGGACATCGAGATCCGCTTCTCCGAGGGCATCTCCACCTCCTTCCCGGTGAATGTGAAGCTGGGTGTCGAAGCCATCGGCCTGCCCGACTTCACCAACGGCTGGTGGACCTCTTTCCTGTCCGCCGACAAGCCGGTCGCAGCCGGTGAGAGCGTGACCGTCCACCTGTTCGTCTATTCCGACAACCTTGCGAACTGGCACAGCCCGTGCACCATCCTCCGCAAGGCCGACATGAGCGAATACGGTGTCGTCCGCATGGACAACTTCGGCTGGGGCGCCGGTTACGACAACAACCCGAACCTTGTGCTCGAGAGCGACTGGAACTTTGACACCTTCGCCGCCAACCAGAACATGTCCGCCGTCAGCATCACCGTCACCAACAACGGCGACAACACGGCTGATGTCCGCTACAACGTCACCTACGCCAACGGCGAGACCCACTTCCAGCAGTACAGCGGCATCACGGTGGACAGCGCCGACCTCCAGATGGGCATCGTCACCGAGGAATCCTACCTGATCGTCCTCGAGTCCGCCGCCGTGGACGCCAAACTCACCGGCATCGAGGCTTCCGCCGAGGCCTTCCTGATCGGCGGTGCCAAGGGCCTGACCCTCTCCCCCGAAGGCCTGAAAGTGAACGCCCTCTACAGCGACGGTTCCAAGCTTCCGCTGAAGACCGGCCTGTTCACAGTCGATTTCGCCGATGACAATGTGTTCTACGCCGGCACGCCCGGCACCGTCGCCAACGTGGCTACGGTGTCCTACACGGACCCGGTGGGCGCGGTCTTCACCGCCCCCGTCAACCTGACGGTCAAAGCCAGCGAGCAGGCCGCCCAGGCCACTCCGGTGGGCGCCGAGGATTTCTCCAACGCTTGGTGGACCACCTTCTCCAACAACTGGAATGTCCCCGCCGGCACGGCCCAGGCCGTTTCGATGGCCGTGAAGTCCGACAACGCCGCCAACTGGCACAGCCCGTGCGTCATCCTGAAGAAGGCCGACGGCTCCGAGTACTGCGTCGTCCGCATGGACAACTTCGGCTGGGGCGGCAGCTACGATGAGAACGTGAGGACCTGCGACTGGAACTGGGATACCTTCCAGGCCAACATCGACGGCTCCCAGGTGGACATCACCGTCGCCAATGACGGAAACGGCACCGCCAGCATCCGCTACCATGTGGTGTATGCCAACGGCGAGGAGCACTTCCAGTTCTACGGTGGCCTCGCGGTGGACTCCGCCGATGTCACCTTCGCCATCGTCACGGAAGAGTCCTATCTCATCTTCGACTAACCTTAAGACCGAATGAACATGAAAAAGATATTTGCAAGCATCGCCCTCTGCGGCCTTCTGGCCCTTGCTCCCGCCGCCTTCTCCGGCAGCTACGGCGGCTATGCGGCCTTTGCACAGGA
>JAEEGH010023679.1_pt1 | contig 12465 bp, 12 predicted proteins | sample 9134181 | NCBI WGS metagenome assembly JAEEGH01 (sample SAMN16246544, study PRJNA631951) | gut metagenome | biome: gut microbiome; feature: rumen; material: DP-attached | host: Bos | place: Iran: Karaj | collected 2018-10
ATAAATCACATAAAAAAATCACTACTCCAAATAACAAAAAATACTCCAAGCTGCAATTTTGTTTTCCTGTGTAATCTTGACCAGTCATACATGCTTGTGGCATAATCTAAAAACATTATCAAATCTCTTCCATGGGGGAGTAGCTGGCGCCGCGTGCGTTACAAGTCAACATACTGGTTTTTGCCTGGCTTGTGTTAAATTGCGAGACTCATGATTAAGGTGAAAACTTCTTATGGAATGGAATCTTATCTTTTTATTAAATAGTGTCCTGCTTGGTGTCGGCCTTGCAATGGATGCTTTCTCTGTTTCAATTGCAAACGCTTTAAGTGAATCTCAAATGAAAAAAGGCCGTATGTGTTTTATTGCCGGCGTGTATGCTTTTTTTCAATTTGCTATGCCTATGATTGGCTGGATTTGCGTTCACACGATTGTTGAATATTTTTCAAAGTTTGAAGCTTTTATTCCCTGGATTGCCCTGGCTCTGCTGCTGTGGATTGGCGGCAAGATGATTTGGGAAGCTGTGCATGGGGAAGAAGACGAGGCTGCAGAGGTCGCCGCGAAACTGACTTTTGCAACCCTGATGATTCAGGGAGTTGCAACTTCAATTGACGCACTTTCTGTCGGCTTTACAATTGCAGATTATGGCTTTCTGATGGCGCTTGTTGCCTCGCTGATTATTGCCGGCGTAACCTTCGTAATTTGCATGACAGGTCTCTTGATTGGTAAAAAAGCCGGCGACAAACTTGGCGCAAAAGCTACACTCTTCGGCGGCCTCATCCTCGTTGGAATTGGAATTGAGATTTTTGTGAAGGGTGTGTTCTTTTAATTTTTTATAATTTCAGTCTCTCTAATAAAAATCTTATTTTTTCGCTTTTTTTATAGAAATACAAATTTCTATGTTATAATCTTAAAATACTAATCATATCAAAAAGTCTGCTCTCAATAATCTTTTATGGAGGTAGATTGAATGAGAAAATTTAATGTAGTTGTCGCATTATTTACGGCATTGGTTCTGGTGTTTGGATTTGCTTCGTGCAAAAAAGACGTAGAGGAAAAACCTGTCAATTATTCGGTAACAAAGATTGATGGGGAAAAAAGTAATCCTGATTCATTTCTAACTATAAGTCTCACTGAATATAAAGGCAAAAAGATTTCAGTTGCTTTTACAACAAAAATGCTTGTCATAAACAAAAGCGAAACAGATGCAAATTTAATGTGGCAGATAAACGCCGGTAACTCAAATTACCCTGTGATTGCAAGTAAAATATTTGAACCTGGCGTAAGTAAATGGGTAACAGTGTCTGGAACTAAGACAGGGGACGATGCAATTGAATTAGGAAGCGGTGCATATTTCTATCTTAGCACAAATCAAATAACTCCTGCTGATTTTATCATCTTCCTAAAAGATTTTTCACTTATTATTACACCTGAAAATGAAGATGCTGTTTCATATTCTATTAGTGATATTTCTGCAAAAGAAGAGTCTATTACAAAGCTTAGTGATTCGGATGCCGAGGCCGAAGCTGCAGAAGCTGTTTCTAAAAAATGGCTCAGTGATTCAGTTCCTTCCATTTATGAAACCTATAAAGATCAGTTTGATTACATTGGAATTGCAGCAGAATATGGAAACTTTGGTCTGAAACAAACAGGCAGCAACAAATACACTGCAACTTATACATGGGACGGCTCTAACTGGAGTAAACCTACAGAATTATATTATGAAGAAATTCAGAATGGTATTGCAAAGCACGCAAATTCAATTACCCTTGGGAATGAATTAAAACCACAATTTGTTCTTGGCTGGTGGAATAACGGTGATGGTGCAAAACAAACAATGGTTGATTTTACTGGCTCAAATGGCAAAACAATCAAAGTTCCAAATAAGTTAGGCAACGAAAATCTTATTTATGCCACATTGACTGTTTGCAAAAAGATGGGAGTTCAGATGCGCGGACATGTTCTTACATGGCATTCTCAAACTCCGGATGATTTCTTTGCTGAAGGTTATAATGCAAGTGTCGGGGACGATGGACTTCTGACTAATCCAGTTGATAAAGAAACAATGACTGCCCGTCATGAATGGTATATAAAATCAGTTCTTGAATGTGTTGCAAATTGGGAATCAGCAAACGGATATGGAACTGGAAATCACATTATCTGGGCTTGGGATGTTGTAAATGAAGCAACTGCCGACGATGCAGGACAAACTTATACAGGTGATGGTCAAAACTGGCTTAGAGGCTCTACCGATGGCACAAAAGATAAGTCTCCTGCTAACAGTGGTTCACGCTGGTTCCAGATTTATGGTGATGAAGAATTTATTGTAAATGCTTTCCGTTTTGCAAATGCCTATGCTCCAAGTGATGTAAAACTTTGCTACAATGATTATAACGAATATATGGAATATGGCGGAGGCTATAAAACAAGTGCAATCTGCAAATTACTAACAAGTGTAAAAGAAGGTGAAGCACAAACAGTAAATGGTAACTCTGTAGCACCTAGAATTGACGTAATGGCTATGCAGTCACACGTTGGAGTTTCATGGCCTGGAGTTGATGGATACGAAACTGCACTTAAACGCTATCTTGCACTTGGACTAGATGTTCATGTTTCAGAACTTGATTTCTCTGCAGAAACACAAGAAGCAGCAAATCAAGCTTATGCCCAATATTTTACAATGCTTCAAAAATACGGAAAAAAATATTCTGGAACCAACAAAGTTACCTGTATCACAATCTGGGGTATCAATAATGAATCTTCATGGATAAATCCAGCAAGTTCTGGTGGTAAAAAAACATATCCACTTCTTTTTAATCTTGTTGATAATGTAACCACCACAACTAAAACTGTTATTTATGACACAGGTAAGGAAAACTTACCACAATACGACATTGGCGACACTTACGAAGCAAATGCCGCATTCTATACCGTAATTGATGCTCATAATTAGCCAAAGCAAAATTTAAATTACAATGTTATTATGATGTCCACCACTACTTCATATCAGCAGTGGTGGACATCATTTTTTATTCCTATCTTATAATTTTTTTAGTAAACCAACCCATTAATTTCTGTGCAATAAAGATATTCACAAAAACAAGACATGCTCCGAGCGCCATAAAGGCACCAGCGAAAAGCGCTGTATCTTCAATACACAAAATGCACTTACAGAGAATCAGTGTATTCACCGGCAGGCAAATCAAACTTGTGATGCAGGCTGGAATGTAGCGACGATAAATGCTTACCTGAATCAAATGTACAAAAAAGTGAAGATCACATCCAAGGAAAGCCCCCAGCCAGATATACCAGAGAAAATTACGATCAATAAAATATGCAAGAGTCGAAATCAAAATACAGAGAATGAGTTCTTCATAAACGGCAAGAGCAAAACCTTCTGTTGAAAAGTCTTTGTAACGGCGTAGAATAAAAGGGAAGCGCTTATTCAACTCTTCCTCATTCTGACGCAAAAAGAATTTAAAGCCGATTATTTCTTCCATATCATGAAACATAAAGATAATTGGAAAAAGCCAGACATATTCTTTCATTAATAACCTCTTTTCATTTTATCAGTGATATTATATACTGTTTGTAATAGTTAGTCAAAACTAACAGTGTATTTTAAGAGGTAATACAATGTTAAACAAAGTTGCAATTGCAGATATCGCAGTTGCTACAAACTCAGGACAGATTAAGACTGGATCAATGAGCCGTACAGACCGTATGGCAAAATATAATCAGCTGATTCGCATCGAAGAAGAGTTGGGGGAGGCAGCAGTTTACGGATATCAGAAGTTAAGATAATACACTCAAAAGATTTTTAGGTCCTATTATACTATTATAAAATCCGCCCGGGCTCGTTGAGTTCGGGCGGATTTTTTTATGCGACTACTTTTAATGTCTGATATTTTGTAATAATCTGATTAATTGAAAAACCTTCATCGTACCATTTTTCACACAACCTGCTGCATTCTGTAAATTTACAGTGACATTCTTTTGCTCTATCGATATCGGAATACGATTTCCAGCAGCCACAGTACTTACAGTCATGCCCCTGGTGATGTTCAAACTCAATCACATCTTCTACCGGATATCCAAGAATCACCCCTACTTCATGAGGAAAGCCTTCATTTTCAATCATACGAGAAAACAGTTCCTCTACAAAATCAAAAACGCTGCCTGTATGATATCCCTTTTCAGATAAATAAGCCTGTACAAATACATCAGCTAAAATCTTTCTGGTCCAGCAGACATTCAGAACAAGAATAGCTGTTGAAGTTTCAGATATTTGAGAAGAAAAAGCCATGAGTCCTCGCTTGAAGAAGGATTCTTTCCACGCCTCAAACTTATCATTATCAAAGTCTTCATTTTTTACAAAGAACAAATTTCCCGGTTTGATATTACAAAAAGTTGGTGAACTGGAATGAACAATTATCTGATCATAACTCATTTCTTAAATCCTCAAAAAAAAAGCCGTCTGGCCATGACATAAACCAGACGGCTCAAAATATATATTTATTTTATAAGAGCCTATTTTATTGCAGATGCTGCCCAAGCCTTACACTGCTCAACATCTGCTTCTTCCGGAGTAAGGTGAACCATAAGTGGTTCTGCAATGCTTACTGCACCGGCATTGTTCAAACGGTCAGTCCAGTCTCGGAGCCATTGTCCGTCACCCCAATCGTATGAACCAAAGATTCCAACTTTTTTTCCGTTAAGGAAGCCTTCAATTCCGGAGTAGAATTCTTCTACTGAATCTTCAAGAACTTCGTCTCCCATTGCAGGACTTCCAAGAAGAATTACATCACTTGAAAGAACATCATCTTTATTTGCACTGTCGGCTGTACCAAAAATAACTTCGGCACCAGCGGCCTTTACTGCATCACTAATGGCATTTGCCATTGCCTCTGTATTACCAGTTGTACTTGCGTATATTACAGCAACTTTCATATATTACCTCATTCATAAATATGGTTTTGTAAAAAGTTAGGAAAGACTAACTAATTGATAATATACAATGTATTTAAAGGTTAGTCAATACTAACAAAAAAATATTTAATATTTGTTAGCACTTGCTAACATAATGATAATTCGTTATTATGCTGATGTATGTTATGTAAAACTAACATATCAGAGAGAAATGTATGCATAAAGTAAATATCAATCCTATTGTTCTGATTATCATAAATATACTTGCACCTACAATGTATATCTTTTTGAGGGGAACTTACCTGCAGTATTTTCTGGCAGCTTTTGCTTTGACTGTTCTTATCTTAATGGGATGTTTTAAAATCATGTTTGCATTTATTGGAATTTATGCGGTGATGCAAACAGTGATTATTTTGGGAATGCAGTTTTCGGCGCTTTCTTATTTATCATTATTCTTTGTAGTTTTGATTCAGTCGGTTCCGTGTTTTGCAATGGTTTTTGCTTTGATAAAGCGTTATACTTCGGCTGAGTTACTTTCGGCTTTGGAGACTATGAGAATTCCGCGTGTACTTGTAGTAGCCGTTACAATCACTTTGAAATATATTCCTACATTTTCTCGCGAGTTTAAGTATATTCTGGAATCGATGAGACTGCGTGGGATTTCATTTACCTGGCTTCATCCTGTAAAAAGTTTTCAGTATTTTATAGTTCCACAGTTATTCCGTTGTGCAGCACTTTCAGAAGAAGTTACTGCTGCCGGTCTTGTAAAAGGAATTGATGCTCCTGTAAGACGTTCTTCATATTTTGAACAGAAATTCAGATTTACTGATTTTGTATTTCTTGCAATTTTTGCTGCAGGATTAGCAGGAGGTTTTATATGGTACAGGAAATAAATAAGGAAACTGTGCTTCAGGCGCAGGATCTGACTTTTTCATATATGGATTCTGATGAAGGAATCAAAAATGTAAACTTTGAAATCAAAAAAGGGGAGGTTATTCTTCTTACTGGAAACAGCGGTTGTGGAAAATCTACTCTTCTTAAATGTTTAAACGGATTGATACCTGCTGTTACAGAAGGACATCTTACTGGCAAGCTTATGATAAATGGAAAAGAATACAGCAAACTAAAAATGCATGAACTGAATAGCGATATTGGTTCGGTATTCCAGAATCCACGCTCTCAGTTTTTTACTGATAACACAACAAGCGAACTTGTTTTTCCGATGGAAAATTACGGCTGGACAAAAGCCACTATGGAAAAGAAACTAGCCCAGCTTACAGAAGAGTTTGGCCTTAAAAATCTTCTGGATAAAAATATCTTCATTCTTTCGAGTGGCGAGCGTCAGATGATTGCGCTTGCTTCGGCTCTTACTATGAATCAAAAAATTGTTCTTTTTGACGAGCCTTCTGCAAATCTTGATTACGGAAATGCGATGAAACTTGGCAGTATCATTGAACGGCTTAAGGCTGACGGCATGACAGTAATTGTTGCTGACCATAGATTTTATTATCTGAATGATATAATTGATAAAGTGTTCTTTATGGAAAACGGCGAGCTTACTGTTTTCAACAGCGAGCGTGCTTTCAAAAAAGGGACTTATGATACAAGAAGTTTTGATTTATTTTCTCTTGATGTTCCTTATCTTTTAAAATTGCCGAAAACAGAAGAACACATAAAACCTGTTGCTGAATTACAGGGGGCTGGTTATAAAAATATTTTGATAGATGTGAATCTCAAATTATACAAGGGTGAGATTACAGTTCTTGTCGGCTGTAATGGTACGGGTAAAACAACGCTTGCAAAACTTCTTTGTAAAACTTATAAACCGGATTATGGAAAAGTTACAACTTCGAGTCTGCCGTTTTTCATCATGCAAGATCCTGATTATCAGCTTTTTGGAACTTCTGTAAAAAATGAACTTTCACTTGTAAAGAAAGCGCCGCAGGAAATTGATGAATGTCTTGAGTATCTGGGACTTGGAAAATTTAAGGATTCACATCCGTTTGAATTAAGCGGCGGGCAGAAGCAGAGACTTCAGATTGGAATGGCGATGCTTTGTGACCGCGACCTGATTGTTTTTGATGAGCCTACAAGTGGTCTTGATGTTTCTTCAATGGAAAAAGTTTCTGATGAAATAATTAAGCTTCGTGAAAAATCTTCTGTACTTGTAATTTCACATGACTATGAATTTATACGCCATGTTGCAGACAGAATCATCTTTCTTGAGGGAGGAAAGATTCAGAAAGACTTTGTTCTTGATGCTTCGACAGTTGGCGAGCTAAATCAGATATTTAATAAAATGAAAGATAATTCGGAAGGTTTCGAATTGTTAAAAAAGGAGGCGTAGTGTGCGCAAATTAAAAATCAAGGATGTTGTAATGACATCTCTTTTGACAGCTTTGTATATGGTGTTCTACATGGTTGCCAGTATGATTGTAATGGTGCTCGGACAGTTTGGTCATGCAATCAGTCCTGGAATCTGTGCAATTCTTACAGGTTCTGTACTTTTATTCCTTACCCGTAAGGTAGGAAAATTCGGGCAGTTCACAATCATGCAGGTAATCTGTATGCTGATATTTTCAATCATGGGAGCCGGATATCTTCCATGGCTCATCACCTCTATGGTCGCTGCTGTGATTGCAGATTTTATTGCTTCCCGCGAAGAAAAGCCTGCCGTTTGGAAAGTTGCTCTTGCTTCGGGAGTTTTCCATGTTGGACAAGCCTGGGGCACAATCATTCCTAGCTGGTTCTTCCTTGAAAGTTACAAAACTGAATGGATTGGCCGCGGCCAGACTCCAGAAGCAATGGAAGAAATGGTGAAGTACACAACCGGCTTCATGGGCCTTGTTTCAACCTTCATCGTATTTGCACTTGCTGTAGCCGGAGTCTATCTTGGCTGGTTGATTTTAAGAAAGCACCTGAAAGAAAAAAAAGAATACTAAAAAAATATATTTACCTCAAAAGAATTTTCTGTCTGGTGAGTTTCATCAGACAGTTTTTTAGAGGCGAGTTGAAACAGTGTTTCAAGAGATCCCGATCCTGAAACAAGTTCAGGATGACGGTTCTTGATGACGAGGAGAAAAATGAAATCAAAATCAAATCTACCTTTCTTATTCCGCTCGATGGGCGCTTTTAAAATCACCATGCTCATCAGCATTGTCTTTGCTGCTTTGTCAGCAATAGAAAATATTTATGCGTATACCTTTGTGTATAAAATCGCAGAGTTAATTATTTCTAATTACGGAAATCTCGGCTCCGTTGATAAAGAGATTTTTTATGAGTATGGCAAGGGCATTGTGTTTGCTGTTTGTGCGGCTTACGGACTTTACGGACTTTCGCTTTTGTTCTCTCATATCACAGCTTTTAATACTGCGGTGCGATTGAAGAAAATGCTTATCCGCCATATTGGAAAATTGCCGGGAGGATATCATGATTCAAACCCGAGTGGCAGTCTTAGAAAAATCATCGAGAAAAATACTGACGCAAGTGAAACTCTGATTGCGCATCAGATTCCGAATACTACGATGTCGATTGTGCTTCCTGTTGCCTTTGTGATTTTTATGTTCCGTTACAGCGTGCTGCTTTCGGTTGCCTGTCTGATTCCTGTAATCATTGGCTTTGTACTTTTGATGGTGATTATGATGGGAAATGGAAGTGACTTCGTGCGAACCTATCAGCAGGCTCAGAAGGATATGTCGAACGCAGCGGTTGAGTATGTGCGAGGTATTCCTGTTATGAAAACATTCGGGCAGACAGCTGATTCTTTTGCACGTTATAAAAATTCTGTGAAGGGCTTTTGTGAGTACGTTTACAAGTTTGCAATTTCTATGATGACGGCGGACAGCCTTTATAATACGGCGATGAACTCTGTGTTCTATACGCTGGTGCCGGTGGTGCTGGTGCTGTGGAAAGGTGTTGTGGGCGGAGCGACTGGTGTTGCAGGTGCCATTCATCTTTTTGCATCGTTCATTTTCTTTGCGTCAATCATTCCTCTTGAAGTGACAATCTTAAAACGAATCATGGGAAACTCGTCTGAATCAATTATCGTGGATGAGGCAATGGAATCGCTTAAGACAATTCTTGATGAGAAGGTGATGGAGTATAAAAAGGACGGTGGTGACGGGGAATGTGCCGAGAGCAAAGAGTACGCCGAGGTTCCTGCCGGTTACGGTTTTGAGTTTAAGAACGTGAGCTTTCGTTATGCGTCGGAACTTCCTCTCGCACTTGATGGAATTAATCTGACGGTTGCCGAAGGAAAAACTACAGCGCTGGTCGGGCTTTCTGGTGGCGGTAAAAGTACAATTGCTTCACTGGCGGCCCGCCTCAGGGATGTGACTGATGGGGCGGTGATGCTTGGCGGAGTGAACATCAAAGATATCAGTGAGAAAAAACTCAACGAGCTTGTGAGTATTGTATTTCAGGAAAACAGTCTTTTGAAAATGAGCATTGCAGAAAATGTTGCCCTTTATCGTAAGGATGCCAGCCGTGACGAAATTATGCGAGCCCTCAAACTTGCCCAGTGCGAAGACATAATCGCAAAACTACCGAGCGGTATTGATTCAGTTTACGGTGCAAAGGGAGTTTATCTTTCCGGTGGAGAAGTTCAGCGAATTGCAATTGCGCGTGCAATCTTAAAAGATTCTCCAATCATCATTCTTGATGAAGCTACTGCTTTTGCTGATGCAGAAAATGAATATCTGATTCGTAAAGCTTTCAGCGAGCTTTTGAAAAATAAAACTGTAATCATGATTGCTCACAGAATGTCGACCGTCCGTGATGCAGATAAAATCTGTGTTGTAGAAGCAGGAAAAATTATTGAAGAAGGAAATCATGATGAACTGATGAAGCTCGGCGGAAAATATAGCGCAATGGTAAACGAATATAACCGCGCAATCAGCTGGAAACTTGGCTCAAACGACAGCGCAAAGGAGGCCTCAAATGCTTAAGAAATTTCTGAACGTTTCAAAAAATACAAGAATCGCAGTTTACAAGGCTTCGGCCTGGCTTGCAGTTTTTCAACTTATTGCGATGGTTCCGCTTGTTATGATTTACAAGTGTATTTCAAAAATGCTTGAGTCGTATGCAAATCAGGAAACTTTTGAGACTTCGCTTATTTTACAGATTATCGCCGGAACAGTAATAGTGATTTCGATGTATTTTGCATATCGCAAAATGTATAAGATGAAGTATATCAACGCCGCATCAGAAAATCTGAATATGCGAATGGATCTTGCAGATAAGCTTCGCCGCCTTCCCGAAAGTTTTCTTTCAAAGCATGATTTGAGCGACCTTACTTCTACGATCATGGATGATATTGGGATTATTGAAGGTGTTCTTGCAAATCAGGTAACAGAGTTTATCGGCGGAATGCTTGGAATCCTGATAACCGTATGTGCACTTTTTTTTGTGAATGTAAAAATGACTCTCGCACTTTTTGCAGTGCTTCCGTTTGCAGCTCTTGCTATGGCTTTGTGTGATCCAATTTCCGGAAAAACTCATCAGAAAAACCGTGACATAAAAGTTTCAATTTCTGAGCGCATTCAGGAATATCTTGAAAATATTAAGATTCTTAAAGCGTCCGGAAATATCGAAGATTATCAAAAAAAACTGTGGCGTACGATGGGGCGGCTTGTTCCCCGGCTTGTGCTTTTTGAGTTTCTTTCCGGAATGAGTATTTCAACTGCTTACAATTTGCTTCGAATGGGAATCGGTGTTGTTGCGATGGTCGGAGCAAATCTTCTTGTAAAGGGTGAAATCTCTGCTTCAGTTTATCTGATTTTCATGCTGGCTTCGGTTTGGGTATATGAGCCGCTAAGTTATACCTGCGAACATCTTGGTGCGGTTATTTCGTCAAAAGTTGCGGCGAACAGAATCCGTCATATTATGGATTATCCTGAACAGACGGGTAGTGAAGTACTTGCTCCTTCAAATTATGATATTCAGTTTAAGAATGTTGATTTTGCCTATAACGAAAATGGAGAAAAAGTTTTATCTGATGTAAGTTTTACCGCAAAGCAGGGAGAGTATACTGCGCTGGTAGGGGCTTCGGGCAGCGGTAAAAGTACAATCTGTCGTCTTGCAGCGCGTTTCTGGGATAATGATTCTGGTGAGATTTTAGTTGGCGGACAAAATGTAAAAAATCTTGTTCCGGAAAAACTTTTCAAATTGTTTTCTATTGTGTTCCAGGATGTTACGCTTTTTAATGATACAATATATAACAATATTCTGGTTGGAAATAAAAATGCTACTCGTGAACAGGTTATAAAAGCCGCCGAGTTCGCACAGTGTATGCCGTTTATAGAAAAGCTTCCTCAGGGTTTTGACACAGTGCTCGGAGAAAATGGTCATACCTTAAGCGGTGGAGAACGTCAGAGACTTTCGATAGCTCGTGCCTTCTTAAAAGATGCACCGATTGTCTTGTTGGATGAAAGTACAGCTTCAATTGATCCGGAAACTGAAACAAAAATCCAGTCTGCTATAGAAAAACTAACTAACGGTCGTACGGTGTTAATGATAGCTCACAGATTGCGCTCAATCGTAAATTGTGACAGAATCATAGTGTTGAATGAAGGCAGGGTAGTGGGGAACGGAACTAACAATGAACTTATGAAATCCTGCGAAGTTTACAAAAAATTGTATACTTTACAGAGCGAATAAAATCCAGCGTCATTGCGAGCGTAGCGAAGCAATCCAAATAATAGATTGCCACGTCGGCCTTCGGTCTCCTCGCAATGACATTTAAAATTGAGGTTATAATGCCGCAAAGAATTATAGGAGTCTCCAAAAGACTTATTGAAGTTGCAAAAAAAGAATTCCTCGAAAAAGGCTTTGAAGGGGCTTCTATAAGAACAATTGCACATGAGGCTGAAACAAGCTCGCGTGCAGTTTATACCCGCTTTGAAAATAAAGAAGAACTTTTTGCTGCCGTGGTTGAACCAGTTTATTCAGATTTTATCAAGATATTTAAGGATGATAAAATCATCTATTGGGAAAAAGCAAGACAAAGAGACTTTTCTACTAAGCCAGAGAACTTTTATTTACGATATCTGGAATACGCTTATAATCACAAAGAGCAATTCGTTTTAATTCTGCAAAAATCAAAAGGAACAAGATTCGAACATTTTACCCGAAACCTTTGCGAAATTGATTTAACAGAATTAAACAAACAGCTGCCCGAAATTCTCGAAGACTTTAAGAAGTTCCAGAAAGATAAATCGACACAGCTTTTTTTGAGCACAATCACATATTCTTTTTATAACGCTCTTTTTGCACCACTTATTGAAGGTGTTGAACTGGATGTCGCAAAATCATATATCACAAAGCTTACACAATTCTATAATGATGGTATTTTAGCTGGAATAAAATGATCAGCTTATTGAATTATGTAATAAAATGATGTAATAATTAGTTATGACTAACAAAGTGTTGTATAATGATTCTCAGTTATCACTTTTTGATGATGAGCCTGATGTAAAAAATCAAAGCTTAGATTACATAACAATAGATTTTGAAACAGCTAATCAATATGGCAACAGGGCA
>JAEEGH010023681.1_pt1 | contig 12464 bp, 10 predicted proteins | sample 9134181 | NCBI WGS metagenome assembly JAEEGH01 (sample SAMN16246544, study PRJNA631951) | gut metagenome | biome: gut microbiome; feature: rumen; material: DP-attached | host: Bos | place: Iran: Karaj | collected 2018-10
GTGGTCTTGCCGTGGTCAACGTGGCCGATGGTGCCGATGTTGCAGTGCGGCTTGCTTCTGTCAAAATGTTCTTTTGCCATTTTTTCCTCTTCTTCAGCAGAAGGTTTATCGCTTCAAGTTCAAGGAACCCTTTAGGATTCCCGTAATCCGGAGAGCATAGGAAGCGGTACTCTTCGAATTTGGAGCCACAAATTTAGTAAATGAGGATTTTTTTTCAAGCGTTTTTTCTTCGATTTTTTGCGAAAACGGCAAAAAACGGACTTATCCACATAATAAAGGGCCCCCGGCCGGGCGGCCGGAAGGCCAATTTGGGCGCCGGACGGAAATGGCGTTTTTATTCAAATTTTGAAGGTTAAACAATTTTCGTCTCAATAAATTTCCATTATATATACAATCTATCAACACAAGCCGCGGCGCGCCCCAAAACAGCCGCTCTCCCATTTGTAAAATCTTGTTTACATTTGATATTTTACAAAACTTTACATTCGGTTTTTCCCGGGACGACCCCTTCCCCGCCACCGGGCACCTCCCCTCTGTCGCCTACATCACACCCCACATTGACTAATCTTCCATAAATTCACTATCTTTGCATGTCACAATCCTGTTGAAATTTTTTACATATATTTCTAGGGGATGGGCGGAAGAGGTTTACATGAGTTGTCTGTTTTTAAAAAAAGCCTTCCTACCATGCGCGGCCCTCACCGGTTTGCTCGTGTTCGCCTGTTCTAGCGACGAAACGGCGACCGCACCGACCACGCCCTCTTGCCCTGTTGCAGAAGTCCCCTGCTTTTTCGACTCGACCTACAGCTACGTGCTCTACGGCGACGCCTACATATACCCCGGCAGCAGCCAGGGCGACCTGCTCATCTACAAAGACACGAAAATCGTCACCGACGCCGAGGGAACCCCTGTCGGAACGCTCAACAATTCCGGGAACGCCATCATCGACAACCTGACCGGCGAGCCCATCGTGCAGATGCTCAAGCTGGGCGAGCTCAGCATAGTGACCCCCTACATCCCGCCTGCAGAAGAGTCGGGCGAAATTCCGGACACCTCCTCGCCTGCACCGGACGGGAAATACAAGATGGTCCACGACATGGCCTGGGTACTCCATGCCGACCAGGATTACCTCATCTACAACAACGGTGACGTCTCCGACGTGAACTGCAACATCATCGGCACCATCACCAACCACCTCGGCGGCGATATCGTTGACAAGAACGGCAAAACACTCGTGAAAGACGTGAACGCCGCAGAACTCGACTACATCAGCAAAGAAAATAACATCGCCTGCCCGGCCAGACCGGCATCCTCCAGCTCGTCGAAGCCATCGAGCAGCGCATCGAGCAGCTCCAAGAAGCCCGAATCCAGCAGCTCTAGCGGTGGCAATGGCGGTAACGGCGGAAGCGGTGGCTGCCCGGCCATCAAGACCAAGGGCGGCGGCGGCAGCGGCTGGGCCACGCGTTACTGGGACTGCTGCAAGCCCAGCTGTTCCTGGAACGAAAACGCGGGCGGAAAGCTCTCCAGGCAGTGCACCAACAAAGGCCGCAACCAAGACACGAACTACGGCAACGGAAGCGTCTGTGACGGCGGCGGTTCCGCAATGACCTGCATCAGCCAGATCCCCTTCACGGTCAGCGGCTGTAACGACATGGGATTCGCCTTCGCGGCAGTCCCCGCAAGCAACGGCGGGCAGTGCGGCAAGTGCTTCCAGCTCACCTTCACCGGGGCGGGCCACTACAACTCCACGAACTCGAACACCAACGCCATCAAGGGCAAGAAGCTCATCATCATGGTCACAAACGTCGGCCAGGACGTGGAACAGGGCCAGTTCGACATCATGATCCCGGGCGGCGGCGTAGGAATCTTCAACGGATGCTCCTCCATGGGCTGGGGCGGCCAAGGTGCGCAATACGGCGGGCTCCTCAGCGACTGCGAAACCGAAAGCAACTACAACGCGAACTCGTACCAGGAATGCCTCAAGAACAAGTGCAACAGCGTGTTCAGCGGCGATAGCGAAGCCAAGAAGGGATGCATGTTCCTCGCCGAATTCATGCATGCCGCAGGCAATCCCGAACACAATTACGTCGAAGTGGAATGTCCCGACGTGCTCAAGAACAAGTACTAGTCCCGACGGCCCCTTCGATAGTGCTCTAAATCACCATTTTGCAACGTTCATGCCCCTGAACGTTGCTTTTTGTTTACCATCTTTCCGTTTTTTATTGACCCCTTTCACACCTTACAAAAATTTACATCTTTTTCGTAAATACAAATCTATCTTTGACTTGGGTGAAAAATGTTGAGGCTTTATGGGAGGTCTCATCGTATTACATTACGAGGAAAAAATTATGAAGCATATGTTCATCAAGTCCATGGCAATCGCTGCCACACTGATGCTAGCATGGAACTGTACGGATGACTCTTCCACTTCGTCTCCGAACGCCGATAACAACGTTCCGGAGCTCACCGTTACAGCCAACACGTGGTTACTTTTGTCTGGCCAGACAGGCTACCTTATCCATCAGCCCAATGAAACCGGCGCACAGGTCGTGACCGACACGCGAAGCAATCCGGTTGGCATTTATGATGCCTCGACGGGCAACATCCTCGATACCGAGGGCAACATCATCCTCATGGATGTCAAGCTGAACGACCTGCTCATCGTTACGCCCCAAAGGACGATTATCGGACTTGACGGCTCCGAAACCCGCATTGACGACGGTGTTGTCGTGAAGCCGGCCGATCCCCCGAAAATTCCGGAAGATGCAATGAGCTCCAGCGTAGCCGCGACGACCACGGTCTCGTCTTCTTCCGCACCGGCCAGCAGCGCCACGGCCCCTTCCAGTGCGGACACCGCGAAAGTCTCTTCTTCCTCTGCCAAGGACTCCACCGCTTCTTCGAGCAGCGCGAAGTCTAGCTCGAGCAGCGCGAAGTCGAGCTCCAGCAGCAAAGAAGAGTCTTCCAGCTCTAAGGGCGGCAGCAATGACCCCGAAGCCTCCAAGTACGAAAACGCGGGCAAGGGCGGCCAGCAGGGCTTTGCAACCCGTTACTGGGACTGCTGCATGCCCAGTTGCGCATGGCCCGAAAACTCCGGCGGAAATCCGACCAAGACCTGCGACGCCAAGGGCAAGAACTTTGTTCAGGGTGGCCAGAATATTTGCGCCGGCGGCCAGAACACTGCTTGCACGAGCCAGATTCCTATCATCGCGAGCGACAAGGTCGCCTACGCCTTTGCGGCCACGCACGCGAACTCCGGCGGTAAGTGCGGCAAGTGCTTCGCCCTCACCTTTACCGGTGGCGGCAAATACGAAAGCAAGGCTAACCACCAGGCACTCGCCGGCAAGACCCTCGTCGTGATGGCATCGAATATCGGAGGTGACGTCGAAGGTAACCAGTTCGACATCATGATCCCGGGCGGTGGCCTCGGCCAGTTCGACGGCTGCCAGCAGATGGGCTGGGGAAATCAGGGTAACAAGTACGGCGGACTTCTCTCCGATTGTGAAAACGAAGTCGGCTACGACGGCGACCTCCTGAACAAGCGCAAGGAATGCCTCTCCAGGAAATGCAACGAAGTCTTCAAGAACGACGAACAGGCCAAGGAAGGCTGCATGTTCCTCGCCACATGGATGGAAGCCGCAGGCAACCCGAACTTCGAATCCAAGGAAGTGGAATGCCCGCAGGCACTCAAGGCCAAGTGGTAATAATTTTTCCTCGATAAAAAAAATGGACATCCCGGAACTTTTCCGGGATGTCTTTTTTATAGGCTCCATTTACATAGTACATCGACGATTCCCTTATCCTGAAAGAATCGTTTTGTCCACGCGCTGTCCACAGACGCTAATTTTTTTTTCAAAATCCCGAACCGAACATTATATATTGGATGAGAGGGTAACCGGATTCCGGCATCGCCCTTTTTTGAATGGAGAGTTTATGGGATCCTTTAAAAGGAAGGTGTTTGCAGGGTGCACGGTATCGGCACTGTTCGGCGTAACGACGCTTGCAAGTTCCGCGTTCGCGATTATCCCCAACAAGCTGGTATCGGGCGGGTTGCCCGCACACACAGGCGCAACCACGACGGAGTACCTCACCGACGGATACCTCACAAACTGGAAGAGCAGCAGCGCCAAGGAAATCGCGCTGAACGTGGGCGCCGGGCCGAAAAAGCTCCTGATCAACTGGGAATCCTACGGCGATTGCGCATGGGCCACCGACTTTACCAACGGATGCGGGCATAGCGGCGTGGCCCTTTCGAACTTCAAGATCTTGACATCCGCCAATTCAACCGACGGAAGCGACGGTGACTGGGAAGAAGCGGCGACCGTCAAGAACAACCCCGTGATGGCGCGCGGCGTACAAATCAATTTCGAAGGCAAGTCCTGGTTCAAGTTCGTGAGCGAAGGCGACGTGGGGAAGATTCTCGAGATCGAGGCATTCGATATGACCAGCGGCGGGACCGACACGTGGTTCTTCATGGGCACGAGCATCAGCCAGATGGGAATCAAGCAGCAGGAGACCGACTCCACGACGGCTCAGCTGATACATGCTCGGTTCCCCGAATATACGCCCGCGATGCTCCGCGGGGGCATCGGCTGCATCAACAGCACCGAGGTCGTGGAGCACTTGGAAAAGTACCTTGAATACGTGGGCAACGTCAAGTTCTGGGCAATCGAAATGGGCACGAACGATGCCTGGGGAGGCGGCGACTGGAACCTCGCGACGTACGTGAAGAACATGCAGACGATTATCGATGCGGCGAAGGCGCACGGCATTACGCCGGTGATTGCGCGCATCATCGCCACGAACCCGGAAAAAACCGAAAACAAGTGGCAGATAAACCCCAAGTTCCTCACGGCGCTTGACAGCCTTGTCGAGGCAAACGACCTCCCGAAGGGGCCCGACTTCTACAGCTACTTCCTGAAACATCCCGAACTCCTCGGGAGCGACGGCGTGCACCCGAATTCGGAAGGCGGCGGACAGGCGATGCACCACCTGTGGGCAGAGGCTCTCGCTCCGCTCTATGCCGCAGGACATTCCAGTGAAGGCGACAGTACGGTTGTCGGCGACAGCACGGTTGCCGGCGACAGCACGGTTGCCGATGACAGCACCGGCACGGATTCCACAACATCTATCCGCGCTCACGCCCGCAGGACAGCTTTCGCCGTGCCGCAAATCAGCGTGCAGGGGCGGAACATCGTCGTCGGTAACGTCGACGGCACGGCGGATGTCCGCATATTCTCCCTTGCGGGTAACGAAATGCCGCGGCGAACGCTTGCTCCGGGCAGCTACCTGGTGGTCGTCCGCAGCAGGGGAACGCTCTTTACCGAGAAAGTCCAGATAAGTCGATAGCGTAAAATGTTCCGTTTCGGGCCGTACGGGAACGTGCGGCTTGACCTTTTTTATGCGTATAACTATATTTATGCATAAATAAAGCCGGCGCAGTTAATACCACTATAAAATGGTTGCAAAACTCACGCCAAAAGGAATCATTATGGAATACAAAATTAAGGATATCAACCTCGCGATCGAAGGTCGCAAGGAACTCGACCTCGCCGAAACCGAAATGCCGGGCCTCATGGCCCTCCGTAAGGAATACGCCGGCAAGAAGCCGCTCGCCGGTGCCCGCATCATGGGCAGCCTCCACATGACCGTGCAGACCGCCATCTTGATTGAAACGCTCGTGGACCTCGGTGCCGACGTGCGCTGGGTCAGCTGCAACATCTTCAGCACGCAGGACAACGCTGCCGCCGCCGTCGTGGTCGGCAAGAAGGGCACTGTGGAAAACCCGCAGGGCGTGCCCGTGTTCGCCTGGAAGGGCGAAACGCTCGAAGAATACTGGGAAAACACCGCCCGCGCCCTCGTGTGGCCCGACGGCAAGACCGCAGACCTCATCGTGGATGACGGCGGCGACGCCACCATGCTCGTAACCTGTGGCGCCGAATTCGAAGATGCCGGCAAGGTGCCCGAATTCAACCCCGCAACCGACAGCGAAGAATGGGGCGTGTTCCTCGCCACCTGCCGTAAGATTTTCGAGAAGGACCCCAAACAGTGGACCCGCGCCCGCGAAGCTCTCCGCGGCGTTTCCGAAGAAACCACGACCGGCGTGCATCGCCTTTACCAGATGGCCCAGGCCGGCCGCCTCAAGTTCCCGGCAATCAACGTGAACGATTCCGTCACGAAGTCCAAGTTCGACAACCTCTACGGCTGCCGCCACTCCCTCATCGACGGCATCAACCGCGCCACCGACGTGATGATGGCAGGCAAGATTGCCGTCGTGTGCGGCTACGGCGACGTGGGTAAGGGCTGTGCACAGTCCCTGCGCGGTCAGGGCGCCCGCGTGATCATCACCGAAATCGACCCGATTTGTGCACTGCAGGCCGCCATGGAAGGCTACGAAGTCAAGACCCTCGACGAAGTCGTGAGCATGGCCGACATCTTCGTGACCACCACCGGTAACACCGGCATCATCTCTGCCGCGCAGATGAGCAAGATGAAGCACCGCGCCATCGTGGGCAACATCGGTCACTTCGACAACGAAATCGACATGGCCGGCCTCAAGAAGATTCCGGGCATCGTCCGCAACGAAATCAAGCCGCAGTACGACGAATGGATTTTCCCCGACGGCCACAGCATCCTCGTGCTCGCCGAAGGCCGCTTGCTGAACCTCGGCTGCGCTACCGGCCACCCGAGCTTCGTGATGAGTGCAAGCTTCACGAACCAGACCATCGCACAGATCGACCTCTGGCTCAACGCCCAGGGCAAGCAGACCGTCGCCGGCATCAAGTACGAAAGCGGCGTCGTGTACACACTCCCGAAGATCCTCGACGAGAAGGTCGCCCGCCTGCACTTGGAAAAGCTCGGTGTTCACCTGACGACCCTCACCAAGGCCCAGGCCGACTACATCGGCGTGCCTGTGGAAGGCCCGTACAAGGCGGATCACTATAGGTACTAATCGCGCGACTTGCCATTGCGCAAAGTACGCATTGTCATTGCGAGGGGCGAATAGCCGAGCCTGCCACGAGCGAAGCGTGGTGGAAGCAATCTCTATTAAAAAGGCTTAAAAAAACTCTGGCGTTTATGCGTCAGAGTTTTTTTGTGGGATTCTAATTTGCAGGAACTTTTTTAAGGTCGGGATCGCTAGGCTTTTCCATATAGATTTCTTTCATAATCTTAAAGAGCTCGGGGTACATAGATTCATAAATGGCATAAAATCGATACTTCTTTTTGAAGTAAAGAACCTTTTTCCCAAATCGATCCCTCCCGCATTTCTGTAATTCACTCTTATCGAAAGTAAATTCTATTGTTTTTCCCAAAAGAAAGAATGTAAATGCCTTTTCGTTTTTTTCAACCTTATACGGCAGTCCCCAAAAAAGATAGACCCCAACAGCAACCCAAAACGTCAAAAAAAGAACGAAAGGAGTTATATCAAAAAAACCGTCTTTGCCGTTTAAACTCCCCAAAACAAAAACGCTAAACAGAAGGTATGTATCTATAATCGAACAAATTAATAAAGCACCAGCTCTTATTGCATATACAACATTAGCTTTGTATGTTACTTGTTCCATCAGATTAATCCTAATTAACTTTTCCCTAATTCTAATTTATATTGATAAATATAATCATTCATACCAGAAATGCGTTGATTCTGCGCCGATACCGGCAGCAAAAATTATTTCCCTTCACATTATGGTATTGACAATCTGTAGCCGATTGAGATGCCCATCCAAGGTTTGATACTGTTACCACCAAAAAAATATTTTGCTTTTTATACTCATCCAATTTAAACATTGTTTTCTCTCTCTTATCTGGCCTTCTTTCTAGAACATCTCATTACGGGAGCAATTCCATAAGGCACTTGGCAAAGCTTTCTGTATCGTCGTTATTGATACGTACCGCCTTGCCGTTATTGACTTCCATGGAGTTCCTATACTCGATCTTGCAAAGCTCTTCCGGCACCGAACTCGCATAGAGATACTCGTAGGTGCAAGTGGAACCGTTCGCTTCTACGGTCGCCTTGTAGGACGAATAAAGGATATCACGGCTGTCATACACGATATCCGAGAATCGAATCGAGACAGTCTGATCGTATGCCGAGATGGTTTCGGAGGTTTTCGTCTTTTCTATAACCGATATTCCGTATAATTCGATATCGGACGCGACATGATCGCCACCCTTGGTAAACAGGAACTCGCCATAGGCATTACTCAAATGATCAAACTTGTAATGCGAGAAAAGTTCGTCATAAATCCACGCCACCATCTGCGTCTCCATATAATCCCATGAATCAAAGGTGTCGTTCTCGATGGACATGCAGTTTTCAGCAATGTTGAAATAGTCGTTCGAGGAATCTTCTTCACTTTCTTCGTCTTTTACGATGGCACCGTCGACAAAATTGTATCCCGACAGCACCTTCCACCGCGCCAAGGGATTTCCGTTCTTGCCGCCCACCATTACAATTTCCTTAAAGCCATCGCCGCGTGCTTTAATAATCAACGTGTCACCGACGAACTGGTAGTCGTAAACAAGGTCCTGGGCAATCCCTACGCTCGCAAATGTGGGAACAGGGCCCTGCACATCACATTCTGTCCGGTATTTTATGTGATGTAGCGTAATCGTGTTTTGGTTCCTGTCAATCTCGCTCGCATAGGCATCCCCTTTGCAGGCTCCACCAACCGCACTAGAACCCTTTTGGGAATCATTCGCCGAAGACGAATCATCGCCACAAGCCAGAAGGAACAAGCTGCAAACTACAAACAAAAAATTCAATAAACGCATATAGTTATCCTTGAAAAGGTTTTATGCGTCCAAAAATAGATAATGCGTCTAGATTTTTAGAGGAGCCCTTTACCTATTCCACCCGGAATGCCCTTCGCCGTAATAAACGGAGGCATCCTCGGGTCCAAAGTCATCCGGCCCCGAATCGCGTGGCGAAAGCCATCCGCGCATTTTCTTGATGCGAGCACGACGTTCTGCAGCAGTTTTGTCAGCGGCGCTGTCTGCAGTCTTGTCGGAAGCAACTTGCTCTTTGTTCGGTGTATCTGTCATGCATCTACCTCCTGTAAGAAGGTCTAATCCCCTATGCTGTCTAAAAATAATTTTTTTTGTTTAATGAGAGTGACGGTATTGCAATTAATTCGTCATTTTTGTCAATCCCGTTGTTTCAAAAAAAGTGATTTCCTAATTTGCCCTTCACAGAAAAACCATCTGTGATAAAATAGGAACAAAGGAAATAGAAAATGAAAAAGATTATTTTAATTCTCACCTTTTTGACTTGCGCAAGTTTCGCACAAACCGGAGTTTTTGTAGCTACCGGTAGAGCATACCACGGAATGGTCGGTGTAGAACAAACGTTCTTGAACGAACATCTGTCCGTGAACCTCCATTGGCTCGGCTACGATTCCGACTACGATTTCATGGGCGGTCTGGGTGTTGCTTACCGTTTTAAGGGATTGACCGGCCCGTACGTATTCCACTCCTCTGATTGGCTTGCCGGCCGAGTATCTGATCACAATAAGGATGAATATAATAGATTCAACTACTGGCGCTTGGTCTTCGGTTTCGGTTTGCAACATATGTTCACAAAGCACTTTGGCGTCTTCATGGAAACGGGCTTTGAATTCTACGCAGGTGAAGGCGGCTACTACACATACCTCGACATAGACGATGGTGGACTCAACAATGACACCATCTTTTTCCCCGTGGCCTTCGGCTTGACGGTACAGTTTTAGACCTGTTTCGAACCAATCAAACAAAAAGCTAGCAAAAAGGGCTCCATGCGGAGCCCTATTGTCATTTTTAGATAAAATAAATTTACACAATACATTTTATTTAATTTTGTATATAATATCGTGCACAAACGCTTACCCCAACAAGGAGAAAATAATGCCAAAAACTCATTGCTCACTCGGGCTCATTGCCAATGATGAACAAACCAACAACAACTTATTTCAGGCAATCAGCAAAGTCTGCTCGAGTACCTCGACGCCACAGCCGTCGTTTGAAACAGCCAGTCGTAAATACACCCTATTTAACTTAATCGCTGATGTCGACTTTATAAACTATTCTATATCGACAGATGCCTTTGTCCTCATCATGGATGCGACCAAAAGACCAACAAAAAAAGTGCTGGATTTTCTCTCACTTGCCGCAGAAATGAAAGTCTCCAACATTATTGTTTTTTTGGACAATTGCGATACAATCAACGACGCAGAGAAGCTCCAACTTATTGATATGGAAATCCGTCAACTGTTCTACGAAAACAAACTTGACGATAAGAATATGCCAATTATCTGCGGTTCCTTGAGCAAAGCTCTCGAAGGCCAACAGACATGGCTGGCCAAAATCACAGAATTCGTCAATGCCTGCGACAAATACATCCAGCCTCCTTTCTTCAAAGATAAGCCTCTCTTTATGCCGATCGAAGACGTCTTCGAAATCTCTGGCCGTGGCACTGTCGCTACTGGACGCGTCCTACGCGGCACACTGCATTTAAACGATAAAGTTGCATGCGTCGGACATGGCAAAAATGACGAATACTTCGTTACTGCTATAGAACAGTTCCGCAAGGACATTGACGAGGCCCTGCCGGGCGACAGTGTTGGTGTCCTTCTTCGTGGTGCACAAAGGAAAGACCTTGCACGTGGTATGGTCATCGCCACTCCTAATTCCGTCAGTGAACACACCGAATTCAAGGCCAAAATTACCACCCTTACGAAAGATGAAGGCGGACGCCACTCACCGTTCTTTAACAACTACCGTCCTCAGATTTACTTTTTCACTGACGGTGTAACTGGAACCCTAGAGTTCCCCCCTGAAGTGAATATGGTATTCCCGGGAGACGCTTTAACTGCTATCGTGAAACTGAGCGAGCCCTTCGTATTGGAAGCAGGAACCCCATTCGCGGTTCGCGAAGGCGGTCGAACCGTCGGCAAAGGCGTTGTTATCCAAATAATCAAATAAATCAAGAAAAAGAGGCTATATTTCAAATATGGCCTCTTCATTGCACCTCTTGCAAAGTACACTCCCCGCACTCCTGTGGGGAGGTTTTGTGCTTGCTGCCGGGCCGTTTGCCGGTGAAGTTCATGCCGCGGGAGTTGCAGGCGTGTTCGATGCCGGCTGGACAACTGCCTACCAGTCGCAGGATTCCATCACGCACATGCATCAGCGCTTGCACGCGCTCGGAATGGACGAAGTTGTTTTACAATATGCCGCCGTCGAGGCGACGCACTTGTACTACCCTTCGCAACTGGACTTTTTGCAGAATACGCAATACAAGAACAACGAGCTTTTCCCCAAGAGCATCGAGGCGGCAAAAGCCGCAAGCACAAGAATTTGGCTCGGGCTCTACTACAATGGTGAAAACTGGTACACCCCGCCGACTGCCGAGCAGCTTGACACGCTAACATCAAGGAACCAGAAGGTACTTGAAGAAGTCCATTCGCTATACGGGAACGAGGGCGTCATTGAGGGCGTGTATATTCCACAAGAAATTGCACGTTACTACTGGGACGGCCTGCGCGATGACGCAACTCCGGAAATGCTCACGGAACACTTTTTGAAGCCGGTCACCGAAGCTGCACAGGCGAAGGGCTGGAAGGTGATGGCGGCCCCGTTCTACAACCAGAACCTGGAAACGCCCGAGAAGTTGCAATCATTTTTCGAAAAGCTCTTTGCCGCAGGATTCAAGCCCGACATTATCGCTGTGCAGGACGGCGTGGGCGCAAGCGATGCAGGCAAAGCCCATGCCGAAACTGCGACTGTGGGCAACTACGAACGCGTGGTGGCCGAGGCCTGCAAAAAGTACGGAATCAATTTCTGGGTAGACATGGAACTGTTCCGCACCGACGATTCGCAATCACTCGCAGACAGCGCAAGAATCTCGGCGCAGCTCGATACCGCATACGCCGCAGGTGCCGTGAAAGTCATCGGCTACGATTTGGCCGTCCTCGGGAACGCGGGCCTCGATTCCCTCGAGAAATGGAAGCTGGAATCGAGCGTAGAGCCGACAACCAGAATTGTACACCGCAAAAATCGCGAGACCCGCCGCGCATCCAACGCCCGCGACGAAAAATCGAAAAAACTGTTCCTAAACGGCCGCATACAAAACAACCGCTCCCTAAACGAGAATTCGCAATACTTCAAGACGAACGGCGCCCAAGTCAAGTAAGTGTTTTTCTCCTGAAGAACAACTTCTTCAACTTCTGGAAATAGAACTTGGTTTCTTCCACATTAACGAAGAACGTGGCGACGCCCACCACGAAGAACATGTTGAAAACAAGCCCGACAATTGCATTGCCGATATAGAAGCCGCCAAACATATGCTCGCGAACGTATGCGAAATTGTTCCACAGAATCTGCACGAACGCAACCAGCGCATAGACTTTCAAGACGAGTGAATTCCTCTTGGCTATCGCAAAAATACCCACCGCAATCGAAACGACCACCAGCGCAATAGAAAACCAGGAAAG
>JAEEGH010023682.1_pt1 | contig 12464 bp, 7 predicted proteins | sample 9134181 | NCBI WGS metagenome assembly JAEEGH01 (sample SAMN16246544, study PRJNA631951) | gut metagenome | biome: gut microbiome; feature: rumen; material: DP-attached | host: Bos | place: Iran: Karaj | collected 2018-10
AGTAGAAACTGCTGCAGGAGCGGAGGCCGCTACGGCTTCCACCGCAGTCGTGAACGAAGCCATGTCGGTATCGGACGAGATGACGTTCAAGGAGGCCTTTGCGGCCGCCCGGGCCGAAGTGGGGCTCGAAGGGGCTTTCGTCTGGCACGGACAGGTGTATTCCACGTACCGCGCCGACGACCCGGAATGGAAGGAATTGTCTATGGAGGACCGTATCGCGCACAGCGAACACATCCTGTCCCAGGTCCACGCCACGCCCTATACGCCCGGCGAAGATGAACCGGAGATTACGGAAGTTCCGGAAATCCCGGCGGAGGACGTTGCCGAGGAGGCAACACCTGCGGAAGAAGCGCCCGCTGAGGAGGTCCCTGTGGAGGAAGACCTCGAACTGATCGATGAGGACGAGGACGCGGATGTCCACATCGTGGGAGTCGAACTCCCCGGTGCGGAGGAAGGACCCGACGTCCAGGTCGCCTATGGCGAGATGGACGGCTCCGACGCGGTCTTCGCCGACACGGACGGCGACGGCGAAGTGGACCTGGTCCTGATCGACGTGGACGGCGACGGACAGCCGGGCCTGGGCGAGGCGTTCGACGTCTCCGACTCCGGCATCAAGATGGATGACCTCTTCACACCGGATCCGGATGTATTATAAAGTCACAGCCCGTTCGATCCTGGAACTGGGGAAGCGCGAGAATCAGGAGGACAGTCTCTATCCTCCGTTCACCGGCATGCCCATGGAAGGCGCCCTGTTCATCCTGTGCGACGGGATGGGCGGCCACGCCGCCGGTGAAGTCGCCTCGCAGACGGTCTGCGACGTCATGTCGCAGTATGTCAACGCCCATCCCCGGGAAGACGGACTCTTCGGCGAAGCGGACTTCTATGCCGCCCTGGACGCCGCCTACGATGCCTTGGACGCCAAGGACACGGAGGAAGTGAAGAAGATGGGTACGACGCTCACGTTCGTCAAGTTCCATGCGGGCGGCTGCTTCACGGCGCACATCGGCGACAGCCGGATCTACCAGATCCGTCCGTCGGAAAGCCGGATCCTGCACGTGACGCGGGACCATTCCCTGGTGAACGACCTGGTGAGACTGGGCGAACTGACGCCCGAGGAGGCGAAGACCTCGCGCCAGAAGAATGTCATCACCCGCGCCGTCCAGCCCCATCAGGACAAGCGGACGAAGGCCGACTGCCTGGACATCACCGACCTCGCGGTAGGGGATTACTTCTACATGTGCAGCGACGGCATGCTGGAACAGGCCGAAGACTGGGAAATCGTGAACATCCTCTCCCTGCCGCGTCCCGATGAAGAGAAGATCGGGATCCTCCGGGGGGCGACGAAAAACAACAAGGACAACCATTCCGCGCACCTGATCCGGATCGTGGAGATCCTGGAAGAGGAACCCCGTCCGGAACCCGCTCCGGAACCGGAGCCCAGGAAGAAGTGGTGGCAGCGGTTGTTTCAATAGCAGGAAGCCATGAGTGAGAACGCCAGTTTTTTCGATGCGGCCGGTTATGACATGGTCAAGCTGCTCGGCAAGGGCAGCGTGGCCAAGGTGTGGCTGGTGCGGGACCGGCAGTTCGGCCATGTCCGCGCACTGAAGGTGCTGGACAACGCCGTGGGCGAGGACCAGGCGTCTTCCGACTCCTTCTTCCGGGAGTGCGCCCTCCTGCTCCGCATCGGTAACAGCGGACATCCCAACATCGTCTGGATCGGCCGTCCCCGGGTCGTCATGGACCGGGCGATGGTCGAGATGCAGTACGTCCCCGGGCGGACGCTCACCGACTTTATCCACACCGACTCGCCCTTTGTCCCGTATGAGGAAATCCTGCGCTTCATCGGGGACATCGGCAGTGCGCTGGCCTTGCTCCATACGGAGTGCTACAAGTCCATGATGATGCCCGGCGACGACCGGAAGATGTCGCAGGAGGAGCTCATCGCCCGCTATGGGATTTCCCACAACGACCTGCATACCTCCAACATCATGCGGAGGAGCGCGGACGGTGCCTATATCCTCCTGGATTTCGGCCTGGCCATCCAGGACGGAGTCGCGGTGCGGAGCAGCCTGCGCAACGAGGGACATCCCGAATACCGGGCCCCCGAGAAGTTCGAGGCGAAAAGCGGCGGACGCCAGGGCGACATCCGGGTGGATGTCTATTCCTTCGGTGTCCTTCTGTTCGAGATGCTTACCGGCAATCCGCCCTTCCACTGCGAACCGGGCGACCTCGAGACCGGGAAGATCTACCGGCTGCACAAGGAAGCCCCCGTTCCTGACATCGAGCCCCTCCGCAAGAAGGCGTTCCAGTCGGTTCATCCCGATGGCGCCTATGTCCGGGACTATCCCAACTGGCTCGAGAACATGGTCCGCAAATGCCTGGCCAAGAATCCTGACGAGCGGTATGCCAACATGAAGGAGTTCATGGACAGTTTCCATGAGAACATCCTCATCGAGAAGAAACTCGCCGCGAAGCAGGAGGAACGTCTCCGGAAGGAGAAAGGGGAGCTCATCAAGGAGAATGAAGCCCTCCGCGTAGCCCTGGAGGAATGGGAACAGAAGTTCAAAAGCCTGCAGGCCTCCGCCATCGCAGCGGCCAAGGCGCCCGAAAAGACGCTGGAGACCGCCCCTGCAGCTACGCAGGCAAGCGGACGCGGGACGCCCGCCTGGCTGGGCGCCCTGCTGGGATTCGCCCCGGCGGCCGTTGCCGGCAATGTCGGCGCACGGAACCTGCATCTCCATTCTCGCGCGCCGGTAGAAAGCGTACCGGACGGAATCGACGGGGAAGATGCTCCCGACGAAGTGGAAGTTTTCCTGGACACGGCCTCCCAAGGCCCTGTTCCGATGGCCTCCTCCGTGTCGGGCTCCTACCAGGAGGCTTTCGCCGCCGCCCGCCACGAAGTGGGGCCTGGCGGAGTGTTCAACTGGAACGGAGAACTCTATTCTACCTATTCGGGGGACGAATGGAACCGCCTTACGTCGGCACAGCAGGCGGAGTTCAGCGCCCGCGTACAGGAGCTCGAGGCCGAGCTCAGCGACGAGGTGGAACTGGTGGACGACGCACCGGACGCCGATCCCGCGGACACCGACGACGTCGTCATCCTGAACGAAACGGATTATTCGGGAGGCGATCCGTCTTTCATGGGCGGGGGCCTGGAGGAAGCCCCCAGTGAATAAACAAGCAGTTAATTGTAGGATTCGAATATGGGTATCTTCGATTTTTTGACCAAGGCGGCCGGTTTCGGCACTCCCGAGGAGGCCGGCGGCCTTTCTCGCAAGAACTTGGTCGAGAAGGTCTTCGCGGAGTTCAAGCGCCAGCTGGAGCAGGAGACGACCGATCTCCAGCTCCTTTTTCCCGCCAGTTTCACGATCTATCTGTCGGCGGCCGATTTCGACAAGCGCAAGTCCGGTTTCCCGTTTACGGTCAAGGAACTCGTGAACCGGTTCAACAGGGAAATCCGGCGCCGCATGCGCTCCGGTCACAGTGACTACGTGGCGCACTCGCAGTTCTGGTACTTCAAGTTCAACTGCTTTCCGGAAGGTGGCCTCGTGGTCGTGGACGGGAAGTCGATGGAGTCCCTCGCGGAAGGGGACGTGCTGATCCAGTGCGACCTGGTCCCGAACCAGGACGTGAAGATGCCGCCCAAGGATCCTTCCGGAAGGCGGGTGGTGTCCACGATCGTGGACAAGGCCCCCGTCGTTCAGACGACGGCTATCAACCTGCAGGCTGTCAAGGGCGTCACCGCGAAGCCCGGCTATACCTATATCGTCGAATTCGCCAATTTCGAAGACCTGACCAGCGAGGTGTTCTCCGAGGCCCCGGCGCCTGCCAGGAAGAAGGAGGCGCCCAAGACGTACGGACGTCTGGAAGTCCTGGACGGCCCTGCTTTCATCGTGGACGGCCGCGAGGTCTCCGAGTTCGAAGTCACCGTTCCGGACTTCTATCTGAGCGGTGTGAACGACACATCGGTCATCGGCGGAATCCCGGTCCTGCGGGTCAATTCCGACGAGGTGGTCAGCACCCATGTCCATCTGCATGCCGACGCTCCCGGCGTCTTCAAGGTCCGCGCGAACGGCCCCGTATGGGCCTGCGGCATCCACCTCGACGCCTCTTCCAAGGAATCGGCGGACCTCCGTCCCGGTGACCAGCTGATCATCGGCGACGGCATCGTCGTCATCCAGGTAAAGAAATAGCCGGCGATGATCGGATACGGCTGCGTCGGAAGGACGGATCCGGGACGGGTCCGCAAGAACAACGAGGATGCCTTTGTCGCGACCCGCGTTCAGGACACCCCTTTGCTGCTGCTGGCGGCCATAGACGGCGTCGGCGGCTACGAAGGGGGAGAGGTTGCGGCGGACATCACGGCGCGGACGCTCCAATCCTATGTGGAAGCACATTCCGGCGACATGCCGCTGTACCTGATGAAAAAGGCGCTCCTGGAGGCCAACAACGCCATTTGCGCGGAACAGAACCGGCGGCCTCACCTCGAAAGCATGGCGTGCGTCGCGTCGGCCGCGCTCGTGGACCTGGAGCGGACGCTTGCCTATGTCGTCCATGTCGGGGATTCCCGGATCTACCTGTTCGGGCCGGACGGGCTCCGCAAGATTACCCACGACCATTCGCTCGTGGGGTATATGGAGGACAACGGGGACATCACCGAGTTCCAGGCGATGCACCATCCCCAGCGCAACCTCATCGACCGTTGCCTGGGCGACGCCCCCAGGGAATACGGCAAGGACGGGCTCCTGGAATCGGGCATCTATCCCATCCCGGCGGGAGGCAAGCTCTTGCTGTGCTCCGACGGCCTGACGGACCTCGTCACGGCCCGGGCCATCACCGAAATACTGGCGTCCGAGGCCGATACGGCGGGCAAGGCGGACGCCCTGGTCGAGGCCGCCAACGCTCAGGGAGGCAAGGACAACATCACCGTCGTGCTGCTGGAACTGTCTCCCGAAGAACCGGAACCGGAGCCGGAAGCCCCGGTCCCGCCGAAGAAGACCCGCTGCGGGCTTTTCCGCTGGCTGGGCCGGAGGAAGAAAAAGAAATAAGAAGAAATGGACAAGAATCTGCTCGCCCGAAGCCGTTGGATGTGGGTGGCCCTGATCGCGGCCGTCCTCATCTGCGGTTTCATCGTGTTATACCGGAATGTGGCGCCGGTCCTGGACACTTCCGTCTCAGACGGGGCGCTGGTATTGACCCGGGGCCTGCCCGCGGAGGATCTCTCTTCCTATCTGCTGGAAAAGGGCTATGTCGAGGATCAGGCCGACGCGGACTGCATCGCCGGATGGCTGGTGACGCACATGGGCAAAGGCGGCCTCGCAAACCTCGGCGCCCTGAACAAGAATCCATTCCGCATCCCCGTGACGGTGGCGGATACCCTCGGCGGGACAGGCCTGCGTCTTCGCAGCGACGCCTCCCGCCTGAACCTGGGTCAGAATTCCGATTTCCGGGCCCTGGACCTGTCGGCCTTGTCGGCTTCGTTCTCCTATGGGGGCGATTCGCTGTATTCCATTCCCATGCTCATCCAGGAGGAGAATCCCGTCTATGCCGCGATGACCGGCTTCAAGGGCCGGATCTTCAAGCGGGTGTACCGGACGGTCAAGAAGGACTATTTCCAGCCCGTGGAGGGGGTTGTGATCCGCATCAGCGAGTATGATTCCGCGAACCGCGACGGCGTTCCCATCGGATACATGAAAACCGACGCCTCCGGCCGGGCGGTCTTCCAGGGCAAGGCGGGCCATTACTACAGCCTGCTGCCCATCGAGCCGGGCTACGAGTTCGGCGCTTCCGTCGGAACGCGCGGGATGGAACAGGGCCTGGACCACCATTTCAAGACGGTCGTCCGGAACCGCCGGGCCCATACCATCCGCCTGTTCGATTCTTTCACCTACGGACGCATCAAGGAGGACCATTCCCTGATCGTACGCAGCGCCGCCTCCTACAAGTCCTCTCTCTTCCGCTTCCTGCTCATTTTCCTTGCCGCGTGGGGCTTTTTCTTCCTTTTCCTGCATTTCCTGTCCAGGAAAAAGAAAGTCGATTATCGGATTCCGCTGATCCTGATGTTCCTGACCGGCATCGACATCCTGTGCATGTGCTCCATCGCCGACCCGCTGACGGATTCCCTGCTGGCGAAGGAGATGGTGCGGGGAACGGTCGCCGGCCTCGTGCTGATGGCCGGCTTCACCCTCGTGGACTGGGAGCGGTTCTTCTACCGGGGAATCGGGGACAGCGGGGTGGAGTTCGATTTCGTCCTCCAGTTCATCCGTTTCCTGGAGCGTCCCTTCCCGGAGAAGGTGGCGTCGTTCCAGGCCTATTCCCGCCAGCATCGGAACTCCAAGGCCTGGATTCTGGTGGTCTTGCGCTATTACCTCTGCCTTGCGGTGAGCGTACTGCTGCTCCCCCTGGAGTGGCTTATGCGGTTGATCGCCTACTTGCCGAAGAAGTGGGGCTTCGAACTGCCCAAGGGGGCCGGGTATCTGCTGGTCGTGCTGCTGCTCATCGTCCTTCTCGCCCTGTTCGGGGATGGTCCGGAGGGGAGCGGAACGAAGGTCAACCTGTTCTTTTTCCAGCCCAGCGAGTTGAACAAGTACCTGGTCGTCCTGTTCATGGCCGCCTTCTTCTGCCGCAATGCGTCGCGTATCCAGGCCTTCTCGGACAAACTCTCCCGCGGTACACTTCTGCTGCAGATCAAGACGGTCGCTTTCATCCTCCTCGCCATCGGCCTGCTGCTCGTCCTGTACATGGTCGTGATGAGCGACATGGGCCCGGCGCTCGTGCTGATCGTCACATTCATCCTCCTTTACGCGATCGCGCGGCGAGATGTGGGGCCGATGCTGCTGGGTGTCGCGTCTTTCCTGCTGCTCACGTACCTTTCCAAGTTCCTGCCGGTCAGCCCGCTTGCGGGACAGCTACTCGCTGCTTTCGTGTGGCTGGTGCTCTGGGTGGCGGGCGGCTATCTGACATCCCGCCGCCTGTATGAGAGCGCCATCTTCTTCAACCTCCTTCTCTTTGCATTCATGTCGGGTGGAAGCATCCTGGTCAAGGTGGGCATGGAGAATGAGGGACAGCGGCTGCTGGACCGCCAGCAAGTCGCTGAAAATCTGTGGAATAACGATGTTACTGGTGGCGGAGACCAGGTCGTCCAGGGTATCTGGGGCCTGGCTACCGGTGGCCTTACGGGCCAGGGACTGGGAAAGGGTGATCCGAACCTGGTGCCCGCCTTCCATACGGACATGGCGTTCACGAGCATCGGCGAGGAACTGGGCTTCGTGGCCCTTCTGCTGCTGATCGCCTGCTTCGCATTCCTCCTGCACCGATGCCTGGTCATCGGCTACCGGTCCGGTGATTCCTTCCTGTTCTTCCTGGCATCAGGCATCGCCCTGGTGACCGGGGTCCAGTTCTTCGTCATCGTCCTGGGCAGTCTGGGACTTATTCCGTTGACCGGTGTCGCTGTGCCTTTCCTGAGCCATGGCATGACGAGCCTGATTCTGAACCTGGGCGGCATGGGCATCCTCCTGTCCATTTCCGGGCAGAAGGTCCACGACTCCCTGAAGGAAGAGAACACCGGCTACGCGCGGGTGCTCACGGCGACCAGCATCTGGGGCTTCCTGGGCGTGTCCGTCGCCATCATCGCCGTCCTGCTCCATTACCAGGTCTTCCAGCGGGACAAGTTCCTGATCAAGCCGGCCTACGTCTGCAACGAGCAGGGGGTCAAGCTGCAGGAGTACAATCCCCGCATCCGCCGTCTGCTGAGGAAACTGGAGTCCGGCAATATCTACGACCGGAACGGCCTGCTCCTGGCGACGAGCGACCGGGACGAACTGGACGGAGCCTGGATGCGCGCCGATACCCTGTTCAAGGGGGCGGCCCATCAGCGGCTTTCGGATTGGAACGCCCGGCTGCGGAAGCAGTATCAGCGCCGGTACTATCCTTTCGGGTCCGATCTGTTCTTCATGCTTGGCGACGTCAATACGATGACCCTCTGGGGAATCGACGAGCGCAATCCGTTCGGGTATCTCGCGGAGGAGCGGCACCAGGTGGAACTGCTTGGTTTCGAGACGGCTCAGTATGAGGACGGGAAGATCGTCAAGTGCTCCTTCGAAGCGCATCAGAGCGTGTCCCCGTTCCTGCCTTCCATCGACACGACCTATGACTTCGTCGTCCGCGACTACTCGGACCGCCGGCTGCTTCGGATGCTCAAGCAGGGTGCCGACGGACGCGCCGCCCGTCGGTGGAACGAGCAGAAGAACAAGCGCGACCTGTACCTGACGGTCGATGCGCGACTGCAGGCGGTCATGCAGGAGCGTATGGCGGAATATCTTCCCGCCCTGCAGGAGAGAGTCGACAGATCCCTGCGGATCAACTATGGACATGTCAAGGGCAGGGTAGTCCCTTCCCAGAAGGTGCGCGCCTCGGTGGTCGTGCTGGATGTGGACAAGGGCGACCTGCTCACGTCGGCCGTCTTCCCGCGGCCGGACCAGGATACGATCCGGGCCTTCCTGAACCAGCGGATGGATTACCTGCGCTATGAGAAGGAACCGCCCTCCAAGCCCTTCACGGACAGAGATCTGGGCCTCACGTACATGACGCCGCCCGGATCCACGGCGAAGGTCATGTCGTCCATGGCCGCATTCATGAAATTGGGAGACAAGGCGGCGAACGCCAGTTATTCCTTCGTCTCGTCGCAGGGAATCGGACATGACAAGGCCGGCACCTACGACATGAAGTCCGGTCTCGTCCAGTCGGTGAACGAGTACTTCATCACGCTGGTGAACGACAACGACCTTTACCCACAGCTGGATACGCTTTACAGGCTGGCGGGACATCGCATCGGCGATGACCGGAAAGACGTGGAGAAGTCGGAGCGGGTGCAGAAGTCGTACTTCTTCTACCCCGACGAGTTCACGCCCGACCAGCAGGCGCATTTCCACCGCATCGTAGAAATGGTCCGGGGACGCGCGAAGGCCCTCTACAAGCGCTATGTGGAGCAGCATCTCCAGCGCAAGATGAATTACGGTGACTGGGGCTGGGCCTGGGGCCAGGGTACCCTGGAGGCGTCTCCGCTGGGGATGGCGCGCGTTGCGTCCATCGCGGCCGGAGACGGCCAACTGGTCCCGACGCGCTATGTCCTGGCCCGTGGAAAGGGGAAAGACAAGGTGGAGATGGAAGGTACGTCCGATCCGGTGCGGGTAATGACCCGGCATCAGAGCAGACTTCTGCAGGAATTCATGCGGGCGGAGACGGATACCCGGCGGATCCCGGGCCGTCCGATGCCGCACACGATGGGCGGCAAGACGGGTACTCCCGAGCGGCTCATCCAGTATATCGACGACTTTGACGATCCCGACAAGTTCAACGACGCCTGGTATCTCTGTTATGTGGGCGTAAAGACGCCGAGATCGGGAATTACCCCTTCCAGGAAGGGCTATATCGCCATTGCGCTCCGGTTGGAGCGGACCTACAAGTTCCAGTCCGGCGAAGCGGCCAACTTCATTTCCAAGGTGGTCGTCCCCGCCCTGGAGGACGCCGGTTACGACGTGCTGGAAACGATGGATTGATAAATAAAAAACGTGATAGATTATGGGAAAAATGTTTGATTGGCTGGGCGCCATCCTGAACCCCACCGGAACCAAACCGCAGGAAGGGAAAGGTTCGGATGCTCCCGAGACGGCCCCTCAGGAATCCGTTTCGCTCGGGTCTTTTTCAGACGTCGTAGACGTGCAGGAGACGCTCAGCGACCTGCTCGTGCGGGAAATGGGCAAGTATCGGGGCGGATCCGGCTATCCGGATCTCACCCTCTGGGTGGACGACCCCATCGCCGCCGTGCTGGCCGCGCCGCTGCAGGAACGCCTGAAGAAGGACCTGCTTCACAGCGGCTGCCAGCCCCGGAACCCCCGGACCTGCGTCACCGTCCGCGAAGGAACGCCCGCAGAGGGCGCCGTCGCCATCGGCCTATCCAAGCGCGGGAAACTCAATCCCGGCAAGGTGTTCGTTACCTTCCAGGAAGCGCGCACCGTCTCTGAAAAGGCGGTGGTAAAGGTTTACTGGGACAAGGGCTCCCTCATGGACGGATCCTACGAAGTCGATCCGTCCACCAGGATGCGCTGGCGCATCGGACGCGGGCAGACATCGAACCGTCAGGACTACTCCTTCAGGACCAACGAGATCGTCATCCGCACCGACGACCCCGACGAGGAGATCCAGGCCCTCAACAACCATGTTTCCAGCGCCCATGCGGACCTGGTGTACCGTGAAGGCCGGTACTATCTTCAGGTTCTTCCTTCCGGCTCCATCGCCGGCAGCAACAGCACGCGCATCATCCGTGACCAGCGCCCCATCCCCGTCGAGCAGCCCGGTATCGACTATCCCTTGCGGGATGGCGACCTGATCGAACTGGGCGGCTCCGTCCTTCTCGAATTCAAATCGTTAAGCTGAAGGTGAGCGCTTTCCGTTCCATATTGGCTTGTGCCCTTGCCGCCCTTGCCCTTTCCTGCACCCGCGCCGTCGAACCGGGCGTGTATACGGTGCAGGGCGGTTTCGTGCGTGTGTTTGTCGACTCCCTCGGGAACACGAAGGCGCTGATGTACCGCGATACGAGCGGGGTTTGGGCCGATACCTTGACGGTGGACTTGAAGGCGGAGAAACTGGCTCTGAAGCCCTACGAGGCGCCGGAATTCCGGCTGTTCCCGACGAAGGAACTTTACCGGGAGCCGATGTACCGGGTGGGGGAGACGCAGGACATCATTTACGGACGCGTCATCCGGAACGAAGGTGTGAGCGAGGACGAGCGGATGGACCTGACGATGGACGTGTACGTCCCGGAGGACGGCGGCCAGGTCGCGCGTCCGCTGATTGTGAATTTTCACGGGGGCGCCTTCAAGGACGGCGACAAGCGCGATTCTACGCTGGTCGAATGGTGCCGCTACTTCGCCTCATTGGGGTATGTGGCCGCTTCCGTCGACTATCGGCAGGGATACCGCCGGAACGTGCAGTCCACGGACGATGCGATGTACCGCGCCCTCAAGGACGCCAACGCAGCCGTCCGCTTCCTCCTGAAGCGGGATTCGCTGCTCATCCATTCCGAGCGCATCTTCGCGGCCGGGGCCGATGCCGGCGGCATCGTGGCCCTGAACCTCGCCTACATGCGCGAGGAGAATCTCCCGGAAATCATTCAGGAAGAGGAAGATACGACCATCGTCATCCACCAGTCCCTCCTTCGGGGCTTCGATGTCCGGGCCGTGGCGAACCTCTGGGGCGCCGTGCCGGACAGCGCCATCCTGCACAATGCGAAGATTCCCGTCATCTCCTTCCAGAGCCGGGAGGATCCGGTCATCGCGTTCGGCAAGGGCTATCCTTTCGAAAGCTTGGAGGAAGAGGAAGACGGGCGGGATGCGATGGATGAACTGCGGAGAATCTTCGAGTCCATCGTCTCCATCTTCATCCCCGAGGTGGACCGCCATCCCTTCCGGGAAATGTGCGGCGCCGGCGTCATCCATCGCATCCTGAAGGGAACGGCGTCGCCAATGAACTCCACGCCTTCGACGGGGCGCGTCACAACCTCTTCTACGGTGAAGACGGCCTGGTCGACTATCCCGTCTACGACGAGATCAAGGACCGGACCGCCGCTTTCTTCGCCTCCAAGATGGTCGTCGCCCCCGTCTCCCTCCGCCAGGATCCCGAGGACCCGCAACTCTTCGTCATCGACAACTCCGAAGTCGAAACCTGCCTCTGGAATGTCGAGGGTGGCGTTTTGCTGGGCAAAGGCGACGACGCCATTCGCGTCCTTTTCTTCCCCGATGCCCCTGAACATAAAGTCTCCGTGAGCGGGGTCTATACGTCTGGGCTGTCTTTCTACGAGCGTGTGGAAATGGAGTAAGAGAGAGTTTTACAATGACAGCATAATTAATTGTTTGTTATGAAACTGAAGAGCCTTGCACATCTAAAGGTGGACAGATGGCTTGCCGGAAATGGCAAGAAGCAGTTCATCATTCCGACATTAGGGATACTCTGTTCTTTTCTCTTGGTAGCCAGCATCATCCTTGTCGGTGGTTTTCCTGTGGGAAAAGTGGTTGATGGGAACTATCATCCATCCAATGTGTTCGATGCCGCCTTCTTCTTCCTTTTTGCCAATGGGGGACAGAATCTGTTTCCGAACAACCATCTGGTCGGTCTTCTTATCACGACGCTGGGTTTGGTTGTCCTTGCCGTTTTGACCTCCGCCATCACCAACTATTTTGACAAGCGGGCAAAAGGGTATTTGTGTGGAGAGACGGCTTATCGGCTCAAGAACCATATCGTCATTCTGGGCGCCAGCGACATCGCTTACTCCATTATTTCGCAGATTGGCAAACGAGCGGGCAACGAAGGAGTGTATTTCCTGATCCAGACTGGAAAGGATGTGGAAAAGACACGCCGCGAGTTCTATTCTTTTTTGGAAAAGGGGATCGAGGATGACAGACTTATTT
>JAEEGH010023683.1_pt1 | contig 12464 bp, 9 predicted proteins | sample 9134181 | NCBI WGS metagenome assembly JAEEGH01 (sample SAMN16246544, study PRJNA631951) | gut metagenome | biome: gut microbiome; feature: rumen; material: DP-attached | host: Bos | place: Iran: Karaj | collected 2018-10
CTGAGAACAGATCATGAACCGGCAGATAATATGGAAGCCTGTTTTTTAATCGATTCTGTCCTGGAAGTGGAAATCTGCAAGAATCTTTTTCTGTGCAACAGGCAGAAAACAGCATTCTATCTTCTGATGATGCCCGGCAGAAAGATATTCAGAACAAAGGAGCTGTCAGCACAGATTCCTTCCTCAAGACTATCTTTTGCTGATCCGGAGGATCTGCTCAGATATCTTGATATCGAGCCGGGCGCTGTAAGTATCATGGGGCTGATGAATGACAGGGAAAAGACGGTCAGACTGCTGATTGATGAAGATGTGCTGCAGGATGATTATGTCGGATGCCATCCCTGTGTATCTACTTCCAGCCTGAAAATCAGAACAAAAGATATCACAGAACGATTTCTTCCTGCAACGGGTCATTCCTATCAGGTTGTACGGCTGAAAGGGGAGATATGAATTCTGTTTCCGTCAGTTTATCATATTCAAAGAAAGAAAAAAATAATCTGCAAGGACAAATCGCATCTCATGATTATGAAATGCGATTGACAGAATTTCCGGGCGATGATAATATATGGACAGATATCCAACTATTCGCTAAACCACAGTTTTACGAATAGTTGGATACAAATAGATATATTTCAGCCTGAATATGGATATGGGAGGCTTTCTGATGGCGGAGCAACACGGTAACAGATACAGAGAAGAACTGGATGCCAAACGTATTCTGCAGATCCGGGATATCACCCGTGAGCTCCCTCAATCCTGCGGTGATTTTCTTCGTTCCATTGCAATATCCACCAGTACACTTACGAGGCTGGCTTACGCTATCGATCTGAACACATTTTTTACCTTTTTACATAATGAACGTGTACAGTTCTCTGAAAAACCGCTCAGGCTGATGGATGACAGCGATCTCGAAAAACTGGACAGGACGGATATCGTCGCCTACACCGAGTATCTTACCTATTATTTCAAAAACGACAATGATGATTCGGTACCTAACAAAGTATACGTCAATCATGAACTTTCCATCAAACGCAAATTGTGTTCCATTCGTTCATTTTATGATTACCTGTTCAAAAATCAGCGTATTTCTTCCAATGTTACGGAACTTGTCCCCCTCCCCAAGATCCATGAGAAGCCGATTATCCGTCTGACAAAAACAGAAATGTCACGTATGCTTGAACTGGCTCAAAGCGGAGATCATCTGACGGAACATCAGCAAAAATTCCAGAAACTTACAGCCCGGAGGGATTTTGCAATTCTTTCTCTCTTTTTAGGCACAGGAATCCGTGTAAGCGAGTGTGTTGGAATCAATATCAGTGATGTTGATCTGGAGAACAATGCCTTTATCGTGACAAGAAAAGGCGGAAATCAGGTCGTTTTATACTTCCCTCCCGAAGTGGCCGAGGCCCTTGCAGACTATATGCAGGAACGTTCCCGAACGGAAGCCCTGGAAGGTCATGAAGACGCTTTGTTCCTCAGCCTGCAGCGAAAGCGGATTACGCAGCGTGCTGTTCAGAATCTTGTTAAGAAATACGCCTCTGTAGCTGCTCCGCTGAAATCCAGAATCAGTCCTCATAAGCTCAGGAGCACATACGCAACCAATCTGTACAACGAAACCGGTGATATTTATCTGGTTGCTGATGTTCTAGGTCATACATCAGTGGATACCACAAGAAAACACTATGCGGATATGACCGATGCCCGCCGCCGGATGGCCGCGGAACATGTACACCTACCGGGAGATCCGGAATTTCGGAAGGATTAAAGCAGGACAAAAAGGATTATCTGCTGATCAGATCGAGAATCTTCTTCGTCAGCTGTCTGATCTCGCTGTTGGCATGTTCCTTCATGTTCTCTGTATATTTTTGAAGCATTCTGACCGCATTCATCAGCTCATCATAAGCTTTTTCCTTTTTATCTCCTGCTTCTGAGCGGACAGATGATCCGTTTTGTTTCTTTCTGACGACAGGTTCTGTCAGCCGGATCCACTCCCCTTTCAGCAGATCAAACTCAGAGCCGGAATATGGTGCGTACGCTTGTATCCCTAACTGACCGTTCACAGTTTCCGCGAATCCCGTACAGGAAAGATCGTCACCATGATTGACAAATATATAGGATGGTTTATTTGAAAATGCGGTAATCCAGCTGATCAAACCATCTTGGTCAGCGTGCCCGGAGATACCCTGAAGCAGTGCAATCCGGGCCTTTACATCAATTTCCTCACCTAGGATCCTGACCGTTTGAGCGCCGTCATAGATAATTCTGCCCAATGTACCGTTCGCCTGATAGCCTACAAACAAAATGGTATTTCTGCTGTCCCACAGATTATGTTTCAGATGATGCCGGATTCTTCCGCCTTCACACATCCCGCCCGAAGAAATAATCACCTTAGGGGTTTTATCAGTATTCAGGGCCTTGGATTCATCTGACGAAACCGTGGTATACAGGCCGTCAAACCAGATAGGATTCTGTCCTTCAGCCATGATTTCTCTGGTTTGCGGGTCAAGGCAGACCTGATTGCACTGGAGGAAAACGGCCGTTGCCTCGTTTGCCAGCGGACTGTCCACATATACCGGGAAATTTTCATATTCCGGCAACAGATGATTCTGTTTGATTTCCCTGAAAAAATAGAGAAGTTCCTGAGTCCGTCCTACGGCAAAAGACGGAATAATTACGCTGCCGCCTCTGCTGAATGTTTGTTTCAGAATCTCTGTCAGAGCAGGAACCGGCGGGTTTACGGAATCATGCAGTCTTGTCCCGTAGGTAGATTCAATCAGCAGGTAATCTGCTTCCCCGATTGTCTGAGGATCATTGATGATCGGTTGATCAAGATTTCCAACGTCCCCTGAACAGACCAGCTTACGCGTCTTTCCCTGATCCTCCAGAAAAAATTCTATGAAGGCTGATCCCAGCAAATGTCCTGCGTCCGTAAACCTGACTGATAGCCCTTCATCCACCATATAGATTTCACCATATTCACAGGGCTTAAAGAGATCCATTGTTTCCGCTACGTCTTCTGCAGTATACAGCGGTTCAACAACAGCCCCGCTGTGACGTAGATTCTTCCTGGTTTCATAAGCTGCGTCTGTTTCCTGTATATGTGCGCTGTCCGCAAGCATGATGGAACAGAGGTTTTCCGTCTCTGAAGTGGCATAAATTGTACCCCTGAAGCCATTTTTGTGAAGCAGTGGAAGCATGCCCGAATGATCAATATGAGCATGGGTCAGAAAAACATATTCGATCTGCGCTGCAGAAACCGGAAGTTCGGTCATTACAAATTCATTTTCTCCCTGTTCCATGCCGCAATCCACAAGAAAATAACGGTTATCCATCCATTCCACAAGCGTACAGCTGCCTGTTACCTGATGAGCAGCACCGATAAAAGTGATTTTCATTGCTGTTAATCGCCTTTCGTTTATATGATTTGCAAAAAGACAAGTCCGCCGATATAATATATTAGCTTCAGGATAACCTGATTTAATTCATTTTCTCTTTCCCTGGATCCAGTACAATTCCGTCTATATTGATGCCCCGATATTCAGCGTCCCCTTTGACGCACTTCATACAGTTATCACAGATCTTCTCCGGATCCAGATCACACCGGTCACATTCACCGCAACCAATACATTCCCTGTCATACAGAACACACTGTTTATGTACAGCCATCGTCCGGAGCACCTCCTGTTTGATTTATTATACATTGTGCCTGAAAGGAAGGTCAAGTTTAAACACATGATCGAAATGCGTCCCTTTACAGAGGAAGAATACCATTTGTTTTTCAAAGGCTATGTATCCGATCCGATGATGGATCCTTCCCCTTTTCACTATAACCGGGAACAGATATCAAGATCCTATGTATATAACCATGGCGGGTACAGGAAAGATTATGTGCATATGGGCATCTTTTCAGACAATCATCCGGTTGGTTCCTTTCAGCTGAAACGAATAAACTCAGAAACAGGAAGCTGTGAATTCGGAATTATCCTGCAGAACGATAAATGCAAGAATCAGGGCATCGGCACAGAAGCCATCCGTCTGGGAATGAAACTTGCCAGAGACCGGTACGGGATGCGTGTGCTGATCGGTGATACAATGGGAAGAAACAAAAGGATGATACATGTATTTGAAAAACTGGGATTTATATTGGCCGAAAGAATTCCTTCCTCTTTCGAACTGGCAGACGGAAGCAAAGAGGACCGGCTTGTTTATTACATTAATCTGACGGAGGTAGATTGACCATGACACCGACAATTCAGCTGAAACCCGGAAAAGAAAAACGGGTATATACTCTTCATCCATGGATTTTCAAAAGTGATATCGATAAGGAGCTGAACGGTTGTCTGCCGGGAGATACCGTCAATATCATCAGTTCCAAAGGCAAATTCCTTGCAAAAGGTTATTATAACCCCAACAGCCAGATAGCTCTGAGAATCATGACCTATCAGGAAGAAGAAGCCGTAGACCGGAATCTGATTTTCCGCAGGATTCATGAAGCTGTTGAATATCGAAGAACTTTCGCAGACCTTAAAAGCTGCCGGCTTGTTTTCGCGGAAAGCGACAGGCTTCCGGCGCTGATTGTGGATGCTTTTGATGATGTTCTCGTTCTTCAGTGTCTTGCGCTGGGAATGGAACGCTTTAAGAAGGATATAGTGGACGCCCTGGTGGAGGAAATGCATCCCAGAGGAATATGGGAAAGAAATGATGTTCCCGTCCGCCGTCTGGAAGGGTTGGAAATGTGCACCGGACTGCTGTACGGAGAAGTACCTGACCGTGTACAGATGACTGAAAACGGTGTAAAGTTCTGGGTGGATGTTAAAGAAGGACAAAAAACAGGTTTTTTCCTGGATCAGAAGGAAAACAGAGCGGCAATTGCACCCTTTGTAAAGGGTCAGAAGGTTCTGGACTGCTTTACACACACAGGATCCTTTGCGCTGCATGCAGGACATTACGGTGCGGCGGAGGTCACCGGCGTGGATATCAGCGAATATGCCTGTGAATACGCAGCGGAAAACGCAGCCCTGAATCATATGGAAGACAGAGTCCGTTTCATAGCAGCGAATGCTTTTGATCTACTTTCTGAACAAAGCCGTAAAGGGGAAAAATATGATGTGATTATCCTGGATCCTCCGGCCTTTACAAAATCAAGAAACGCTGTGGACAGTGCGCTGAGAGGCTACAAGGAAATAAACCTGCGTGCCATAAAAATGATCCGCACAGGCGGTTATCTGATTACCTGCTCATGCAGTCAGCATGTTCTGCCGGAAATGTTCAGAAGCATGGTGATGGACGCAGCAAAGGATGCGAAAGTCCTGCTCAGGCAGGTTGAATTCAGAACCCAGGGAAAAGACCATCCGATTCTTCCCTACGCCCGTGAAACCGAATATCTGAAATGTGGTATCTATCAGGTTTTCAGATGATTGGATCAGGTTTTATATTTCAGCTTTCATAACCCAGGTTTTTCAGATCGCTCACATTGTTCCGCCAGTCGGGACGGATCTTTACCCAAAGTTTTAAATTGATGTGAGTATCCATGAGTTTTTCAATATCAAGGCGTGCTTCAGTACCGATGGTCTGAAGCATGCTTCCGTTTTTACCGATAATAATACCTTTATGGGCAGCCCGTTCACAATATACGGTTGCGTTAATCTCAGTCAGTTTATCACTGAGCGCCTCAATCTTCATGATTTCCACACCGATACCGTGAGGGACTTCATCCCGAAGATGACGGAGCGCTTTTTCACGGATAATCTCTGCACACAGGATCCGTTCCGGCTGGTCCGTAATCATATCCTCCGGGAAATACTGCGGTCCTTCCGGCAGATGGTTTTCCAGGCTGGTAATCAACTCTTCCACGCCGTCTCCGGTCCTGGCGCTCACAGGAATGATCTCCTCAAAGCCCGTATCCGCCGCTTTGGCCGTAGCCGCAAGAATCTGCTCCGGTGTCGCCAGGTCGATCTTGTTCAGCGCCAGGATAACAGGAACCTTTTTCTCCTTCATTCCCTCTGCAACGCGCAGATCATTCTCCGTGATATGGGTAACGTCAAAAAGCACCAGCACAGCATCCATGCCGTCCATGGCATCACGGACAGAGTGCATCATATATTCCCCGAGTTTTGTCCGGGGATCATGGATACCGGGCGTATCAAGAAAAACAATCTGGTGTTCAGGTCTTGACAGGACGCCCATAATCCGGCTGCGCGTGGTCTGAGGCTTGCTGGATACAATCGCGATTTTTTCCCCGATCATTCTGTTCATCAGAGAAGATTTCCCCACATTGGGTCTGCCAATGATGGTTACAAATCCCGAATGATAATTTTTGGCTTTCTGATTCATAGGTTCTCTCCTGTTCAATGTTCCATGCTGTGAGGACCGAACCCCTCAGGAAGCAGTTCCTTCAGTGTTTTTTCCTCGACATGATCGTCCCATGTGACAAGGATCCGCAGATCCGGGGCAAATTCATTGAGCACCTGCCTGCACGCACCGCAGGGCCAGGCTTTGGTTTTTGCGGAAATTGCCAGCACATCAAAAGAACGGACGCCTTCGCTGACTGCCTTGAAAACGGCCGTCCTTTCTGCACAGTTCGTGAGGCCGAAGGAAGCGTTTTCCACATTGCATCCTGTAAAAATCCTGCCGTCTGTGCTGTGAAGCGCAGCCCCTACAGGATAGGAGGAATATGGTGAATAGCTTCTGGTCATGGCTTCCCTGGCTTTGGAAAGCAGGAGCTGATCATCCACAGCATCAGTCTCTTCCCTGCTGACGGACGCTGCTGCAAGAATCTTTTCCTCCATCGCTCTCATCCTTTCCTTATCGGATTCCTCTATATGATCATATCCCATCAGATGGCAGATGCCGTGAACCAGGAGATATACTGCTTCTCTTTTAACGGTATGGCCGTATTCCCGGGCCTGAGCAATCAGATGAGGCACAGAAATAAACAGATCACCGAGAAAAGCGGCATCATACTCATCATCGTATTCCTGCCTGAGCAGCGCTTCACTTTCGCCGGCTGTTTTGCCCTCCGGATAGTTGACTGAAGGAAAAGAAAGCACATCCGTTGAACGGTCAATTCCCCTGTACTGCCTGTTGATATCCGCAATCATGGCGTCATCACACAGGCATACAGTAACGGCACAGGGAATGGTCACGTTTTCACATTTCAGGCAAAGGTCGGCTGCTGTCTGCATTCGTTCCATAATGGCAGAATCAATCTCATTACGGACGTCCCATTCAATCAGCACTTTCCGTCTCCTCATTTCTCTTCTGTTCAGTCACTTCAGGCGTTTCCTCAGCAGGATGCTCCGCCTGTTTATCCTGCAGTTCTTCGCTGGCTGCGCCTGCTTCAGCTTTGATCTCTTCTGTTTTCTGTTCGCTCTGATTGTCAGGCTGTGCAGGTTCATTCTTCACGACAGGCTGAACGACATATTTCTCCACTTTGGGATACTCGATCCGTTCATGATAGACACCCTTCAGAATACCGGAAAAAGCTGTGCAGATCTCGTCAATATCGCTGAGGGAAAGCGGGCATTCGCTCAGCTGTCCATCCTCGAGTTTGCCTCTGATCAGGCGCTCAATGTACTGATCAATCGCCTTCGGTGTCGGATCCTTCATGGAACGGATCGCCGCTTCAATACTATCAGCCATCATGACAATGGATGCTTCCCTGGTACGCGGTTTTGGACCCGCATAACGGAAATCATTAATATCCACATGCCTGCCGTCTGACATCTGGAGTGCTTTGTGATAGAAGAACATAACAGGCGTCACGCCGTGATGCTGCAGGATAATATCCTGAATTTCCGGCGGCAGATGTTCTTTCTGTGCCATGAGCGCTCCGTCTTTTGTATGGGATGTCAGGATTGCCGCAGATACATAGGGATCAGTTTTTTCATGGGGATTGCTCCCGTGCTGGTTCTCACTGAAATATCCCGGACGTTTCAGTTTGCCGATATCATGGTAATAGGCACCGGCTCTGGCAAGATAAGCATTGGCGCCGATTTTGTCCGCCGCCGCTTCCGCCAGATTGGCCACAATAATGGAATGATGATAGGTACCCGGTGCTTCAAGCATCAGTCGTTTCATGAGCGGCTGATTCGGATTTGTGATTTCCAGCAGACGGCTGGGCGTTGCGAGATGGAAAACGCCTTCAAAAGCAGGCTGAAGCGCTACGGCAAGCGCGCCGCTCAGCAGGCTTCCGGTCAGCGCCCATACTCCGGTCTGTATCATGTTCAGCGTCTCAGCGGACGTCAGGAGCTTGATACCGACAATCATAATCAGGCAGAAGACAGCGGAGATCAGACCGGAAACGAGAACGCGGACACGCTGCGGCCGGCCTTTCAGGAACCATACGGTAGCAATGCCGCTGGAAAGCGTGTTGGACATAATCAGGACGACATCATAGAAGGTGGTATTGCTGTTGCAGGAAGTGATTCCGGCAAAGAGAAGAGCCAGCGGTACCATGACTACAAGACCCGCGCGGTATCCGATCAGCACAGTGCCGAGAATGGTGCCAAGCGCGATCGGAATAATGTAAAGGCTCGGAAGAAGTGTAGCAATGGCAGCAAATCCATAGCAAAGAATCAGAATAATAAGGATAACTGCCAGCTTGCGTATATCCTTCAGAACATCCTTCAGCAGCAGATGAAGCATCATCAGCAGGGCGACCATTGCCAGGATGGTTGTAATCAGCGCTCCACCGTACACGGAATAATCATAATGATTATCATTCAGGAAACCCAGGCTGCGAAGCATTTCAATCTGATTGAGGGTAATCCTGTCACCTTCCCGGATGATATTCTGCCCCTGGGGAATCATGACCGGTTCCACAGCATCCCTGGCTTTCTGCCGGTCTGTCTCATAGTCTTCCTGGTTGATCGGCATATTCGGTTTGATACAGGTGCGCAGGACAATGGGGATAATATTCTGGATGTAGGAAATATCGACAGTCGTATAGCCCACATTCTGCATAATGCTCATGATTTCCTGGGCTACCTGTCCTTCCCGGATTCCTGAACTCAGTGAGTTCTCAACAACTTTTGTAACCGTGGTGACCATTTTTTCAAATTCATCGGTATCACCACGCATAACGGTTGTCAGCTGAGTCCTGTTGTTCAGGGACAGGATCTCCAGCATTGCGAGGGCATGGTCAATTTCCTCTTCAGAGAAAGGACGATTGGAGACCACGGTCCCGTCTTTTTGTGTTCTCAGCTCAAGGCCGTACTGCTGAATGTTCCGGAGTTCCTGAAATGCGTTTGACAGCATTTCCATAACTTCTTCCTTGACGCCCGGTGTATAACCGTATTTGGGTTCCACACTGTCAGCAGCGGCGTTCCTTTTGTCTTCTGTGGCAACAATATCTTCAACATCTTTTGTGGCATTGATTGTCACATGGGAAATAGTGCCCACGCGAAGATCATATTTTTTCGGCGTGCATATACAGAAGAACAGTCCGAGAATGATCAGAAATGTGCCCAGAATCATCAGGAAACAGATGCTGGAAGAGGAATGCAGCCAGCTGTTGAAAGAATGTTCGCTATTCTTTTTCATATCCTGCTCTTTTTTATTCTGACTCTCTGTCATTTTTCGTCCTTTCCGGATGCATCATCCGAGACGTGTGACGTCTTTTCATAGGCTTCGACAATCTGTTGAACCAGTTCATGCCGGACAATATCTTTGCCGGACAGTTCAACAATACCGATTTCAGGTATATGCCGAAGAAGCTGTACCGCTTCAGCCAGTCCGGACTTCTTACCGGCAGGAAGATCAGTCTGGGTTATATCGCCGGTTACCACAACGCGGGAATGAAAGCCCATACGTGTGAGGAACATTTTCATTTGTTCGGAAGTGGTATTCTGTGCTTCATCCAGGATAATAAACGCATCTGACAGGGTGCGTCCGCGCATATAGGCAAGCGGAGCGACCTCGACAATGCCCCGTTCAATCAGCTTTGTGTAGGAATCAGCGCCCATGAAATCATACATGGCGTCATAGAGCGGCCGGAGGTACGGATCAACCTTCTGGGTCAGATCACCGGGCAGAAAGCCAAGTTTCTCCCCTGCTTCCACAGCAGGCCTGGTCAGAATGATCCGCTCGACTTCTTTATTCTTCAGCGCCATGACTGCCAGTGCCATGGCCAGATATGTTTTGCCCGTGCCGGCCGGGCCGACGGCAAAGGTCAGCACGTGATTGCGGATGGTATCAACATAAGTTTTTTGTCCCAGGGTTTTGCAGGTGATTTCTTTTCCCCGATGGGTTACAGCGATAACCCGTTTCAGGTTTTCTTCTATCTGGCCGGTCTTTCCTTCGCGTACCATTGCAATCGTATAGCGGATCCGGATCCGGTCCACATTTTCATTGCGATGAATCATCTCAAGGAGAAGCATAATGACCTGACGGGCCAGCTCCTTGTCTTTTTCCTCTCCGGTAATCACCAGGTGATTGTGACGAAGGGCAACGCTGACGTTGCATTCCTGTTCAATCAGCGCAATATTACGATCGTTGAGTCCAAAGAGGGAAACATAGGCGTCCATGGATTCTGGAGTCAGTGCAAGTTCGGTTTCTTCCGGCAAATCTGCGACTTCCCTTCATAAATACTTCAGTATGGATATTATGATACTGAATTTGGCTGGTTTGTCAAACGGAACACTTCATTATTTATATATAACATCATATGCGTTTTTCAATCTCAGACAGATGAAAAAAACAACGGAAATACCGTAAAAACAAGGTTTTCCTTTGTTGACAGTCCGGTTGTTTTATGATAGTATGCATGATAATTTCATAAGTGGTAAAGACGATGATGGATGATAATCCTTAGTACAGACGCTTCAGAGAGCCGTCGGATGCTGCGAGACGGTGCCGAGTATAAGGAAACTGCTTCCGGAGTTGGTTTCGTGAACACCTTTGGGTCAGTAAGGAAACCCGGACGCCCCGTAACAGGCTGAGAACTTGTTAGAGTTCAAAAGTGACTCCCCCATCAGGAGTAAGCAAGGGTGGTACCGCGGAAATTGTTTTTCGTCCCTGAAGCATCGCTTCAGGGTTTTTATTTTTCAAGGAGGATTGCCTGCATGATCAGACCTGAAATTGTAAATGTGAGTGATTGCACACTGCCGGAAGCAGAGGACCATTTTGAATTGAGTTTCAAGGAAAAAATCGAACTGTGCAGACTGATTGACAAGCTTGGTGTCTCTTCTATTGATCTTTGTCCTATCCGCCGGAAGAAAATTGACCGGCTTCTTGTCAAGTCCATTTGTTCCGCTGTGAAAAACGCTTCTGTCGCGGTTCCTGTCAGCCTTACAGACGAGGAATCCATTCAGGTCACCTGGGAAGCGCTTCGGGAAGCCGTAAATCCCCGGTTGCAGGTGGCGGCTCCTGTCAGCTCCGTCCAGATGGAATACCTGCTTCATATGAAGGCTGACGCCATGATCCGTGCGGTTGCAAAAACTGTCTCCGCATGCCGCAGTCTTACTGATAACGTCGAGTTTATCGCACAGGATGCAACCAGAAGCGATCCCTCCTTCCTTGTCAAGGTATTGTCCGCAGCCATTGAAGCCGGCGCCAGGATTATCACACTGGGTGACACTGCCGGGACCATGATGCCTGAAGAAATCTCAGCCTGGTTTGAAAACCTGAAAAAGGAACTGCCTTCACTGGAAAAAGTGACGCTTGGTTTCTTCTGCTCCGGTGAACTGAATATGGCGGATGCCAATGCTGTATCTGCCATCCGATCCGGCGTACGGGAAATCAAAGCGACAACCTGCAATGCAACAGCCATCTCACTGCCCAATATCATCCGTATTCTGAATATCAAAGGCGGTTCAATCGGCGTATGTACAAAGGTCGGAGTGGAGCAGATCCGCAGGATTACAGGACAGGTACGTGTGATCTGCCAGTCTTCCGGCAAAAAGCATGACATTGCAGGCGGTTTTGAAGAGGATACAAACGATTCCGATTATCTTCTGAGCAAACATGACACCATCGAATCTGTTGTGCATGCTGCTGAAAAGCTCGGATACGACCTGAACGCTGAAGACCAGCAGAAAGTATGGAAATGTTTCTGTCAGACCGCTGAAAAAAAGGAACATATTACCTTAAGAGAACTGGAAGCAATTATCGCGGCGGAGGCCATGCAGGTTCCCCCGGCCTATCATGATATTCTCTATACGATCAGCACCGGCAATCAGATCGGCGCTATGGCGCACATGAAACTGAAATTCCATGATCAGGAGATTGAAGGAACTGCATCCGGTGACGGTGCGATTGATGCTTCCTTCAACTCTATTGAGCAGGCAACCGGACGTCATTTCGAACTGGATGATTTCCAGATCCAGTCTGTCACACAGGGCCGGGAAGCCATGGGCGAAACCATTGTCCGGCTTCGCTGGGAAGGAAAGCTCTATTCCGGACGGGGCATTTCCACAGATATCGTAGGCGCCGGAATCATGGCTTATATCAATGCAGTCAACAAG
>JAEEGH010023684.1_pt1 | contig 12463 bp, 7 predicted proteins | sample 9134181 | NCBI WGS metagenome assembly JAEEGH01 (sample SAMN16246544, study PRJNA631951) | gut metagenome | biome: gut microbiome; feature: rumen; material: DP-attached | host: Bos | place: Iran: Karaj | collected 2018-10
CCCAAACTTGTTCATCGCTGTCAAGGCCTACTTTCCTGAGCCCTGGAAGGCCGCCGTATGTCAGATAAGTCATGAGGCTGTCGTCACTATCAGGAAGGTCATGAAATTCCAAAAACTCAGCGTAGGTGAGCGGATGGACACGCACCTCCACATGGCGGCCTGCAATCAAAGTAGCCAGGTCTCCGGAGAGCGTCTTGGAATTGCTCCCTGTAATAATGACGTCTGTGCTTTCTTCCGTGTACCAGTTGCATATACTTTCCTCGAATCGCTCTATTTCTTGGACCTCATCCAAAAGAATGTAATTGTGCTTGTCAGGGACAAACCGCGCCTCAATCCACTTATCAAGATCGTCTTTGTTTTTAATATCCTTGAAAGCTTTCTTCTCCTTGTCAATAAAAATCATATTGGCATCGGGCTCTTCTTTGTGGCGCTGTATGAAGTCTTTAAGGATAAAACTTTTGCCGACACGACGGGATCCAACCAAAGCAATGATGTTGCCTTTGCCTATCCATGAATCAACGATATTGGCATAATGCTTTCTTGTTAGTATTTCCATTTGCTGTGTTATTTTGAGGCAAAGATAGTAATTTTATCATTTATACACAATAAAAACAAAAAAAAAGTAAATTTTATTCTCTACAAACAATAAATTTACAAAAAAAGAATTGTGTTCAACCTTCACTCTATAAGTAGCATTTCAAGTAGGAATGTTTCATTTTTGAGAAAAAAATCTTTCAAAGTGAAACATTTTGCTATTTCTTGATACTTACTGGTGACAAACATTCAAGATATCGCCCTGTTTGTTTTTTACAAAAAACATTTTTTCGGCATTTTTGTTTTTTACAAAAAACACCGCAATATTGACCGCATCATCGGCCACACGAAGTGCCTTTCAAACCAACTGGGCTATGTCTCGCTCGGAGAACACTTATCTTTTGACACAGGAAAAGTATTTGAAATCTAATCACACCTTTACCATCAACAAAGATTCCATTTGGAACAATTTAAAAGTAGGTCTATTCTCTACATTTCAAGGATTTTTATTACCGTTGCGTTTGAAAAATAGATAAAGCCATGAGTCATACCGACATTCTTTTCCAAATCCAACAGCTGGGCAAACAGATTCTGCCCAAGGACGCGCACCTGTTGCTATATGGTTCGCGTGCCCGTGGGGATTACCATGAGGATTCGGATTGGGATCTGCTTATTCTGCTCAACCGTCCGCAGAAAGCGGAGGATTTTCAGAATATCGCCTACCCCATCATGGAGCTCGGATTTGACCTGGGTGAATATTTCAGCGTACAAACCTATTCACAGGAGGAATGGGACGCCTTGCGCTTTTTACCCTATTACAAGAACGTTGAACAAGACAAAATCCTATTGGTATGAGCATAAACAAAGAAGAAAGAAAGATCATCGTCAATTTGGAGGTTGAGAAAGCCAGAAGACTTTTGGCGAAAAAAGGCCCAAAATCGGCCAAAAATGGTATAAAAAAAGACCCTTAGTTAACCCAAGGATCTTCTTTATTTAACTGAATTTCAGTTAGTTGCTAATTAGTACTCATCTTCGTGGAAAATTAACGTCACTGATTGATAATCAATAAGTTACGGTCGCTATGTTTAAATTTATGTTCACTTATTTTTCCATTAAATTATGGAATTTTCCACGAAATGAAAAATAAGTTAACCTAGGGTAGTTCAGACAATTAGCATAAATTTTCATCCGAATTTCTCAAAAAATGTCATACTCGAAAACAAGATATTCGTCTTCCTCTCGGAAGTGGGTCTTACTCGTTTTTCATCTGACCAAGCTCAAAGTCCAAAAGGGATTAGAGATTTGAGGAGTCGGAGAAAAACCGGCTTATTGTTATACTCTTGGATTATCACACAGGCATACTTTTCAATTATTATAACTATGAGACATTGTGAACTTCCCTTTTTAGAAAAATAATTATTTTTGTACAAAAAAACGTATCATGAAAAAAGAAGAAATGAAGTATGATTGCCTGAAAGATTATGTAAACCACAAAGTTAAGGAAATCATCGACAACTATCTTGATAGTGGGAAAGGGTGGGTATTTGTGTTGGTTGGTCTCTCTGATATTATTAACATGGATGGATTAAGATCATATATTGATGATCCAGACACATTTTTAAAGAATGGAAATAATACCGTCTTTGACAAGAAATGGTTTAATAAGAAGATTTTTTCTCAGATTATTGATGAAGAAAGAGATTGCCATGTTTTTTCTTACCCACAATATACGTATCTAACAAGTTATCTTAACGATGCATACTTTGGGGAAAAGGTTGTGTACATTAGAGATAATTTAAGACGACTTTATTTGATGGATCAAGCCGAATATGTCGTTAAAGGAAGTGCCGAGGAAGAAGAGCGGCCTGATAGTTTACCATTGTATCAAGCCGAACAGATTTGTTTGGATGAAGGTTATTATTATACACTTGTTGCACCATCGGAAGGGTCTTGGACACTTGATGTGTTTGATGAAAAAGCTCAATTAAATTACTTTCAAAACAATGACAACGAAATTCCACCTCTTGATATCAATTCCGATAAATACGCCTTGGACATTTTTATAAATGATTGTTTCAGGCAAGGTGATTTATCCAGAAAGGTGGTTATAAAATACTTGCAAAAACAACCAAATAATCCAATTGACAACCAGGTCCTTCAGAAACTCAATTATTTGTTAGGTCTATTTGGTGGCAGGGTAACAATAAAGCCTGAAGATGCGATTAAAGCCGCTTATATAAGAGAGGATACGGTGTCCTTGCTTAAAGAGTATTGGGGGAATAATGCCGATTTTAGAAATCTGGTCGTTTATGGCAATCCTAACGTAAACAAGGAAACCATCGAGATCTCACAAGGAATGCTGGTGGAAACCATTATTGACGAGTACAAAAACGCAAAAAAAGGAATCGAACCCAGAGACTTATTCCTCACCGCACCAACAGGAGCAGGAAAATCATTGTTGTTTCAACTGCCTGCATTTTATATCTCCCGCTGTGGAGATGTGACGATCATAGTATCACCTTTGATCGCCTTGATGAAAGACCAAGTAAAGGCCATTGTAAGTGATAGACATTTTGAAAAGGTTGCCTATATCAACAGCGAGTTGAATGTACTTGAAAGAGATACCGTGACCAATAACATCAAAGCTGGGCTGATTGATATAGTATACCTCTCGCCAGAATTATTGCTTTCATACGACTTGTCGTTTTTTATTGGGGAGAGAAACTTGGGGCTGTTAGTTGTTGATGAAGCCCATCTTATTACTACTTGGGGCAGGGACTTTAGAGTGGATTATTGGCATTTAGGTAATTATATTAGAAAAAGCCGCAAATATAGGGATGGAAAGTTTCCAATGGTTGCTGTTACGGCAACAGCGGTATACGGAGGCGTCAACGACATGGTCTTTGATGGCATTGATAGTTTATATATGCAAAACCCTCATATTTTTATCGGACAGGTTAAAAGAAACGATATTGAGTTTGTGATCAACAATTATGAATTAGTAAAAAAAGGGTATAACAGATTTAAGATACAACAGACGATAGCCTTTATTAAAGAAGCAGTTGATAATAGGATAAAAACCATTGTTTATGTTCCATACATAAAACACATTGACGCCATCATTAATGCAATGCCAACACAATTAAAGGATTACGTTGGAGCATATTATGGGTCTTTAGATTCTGACTTGAAAGAATATGCATACAAGATGTTCAAGACGGGGGAAAAGAATGTGATGTTGTGTACGAAAGCCTTTGGGATGGGAGTTGATATTTCTGACATTCAAGTGGTTTACCACCACGCTCCTTCAGGTTTGTTGCCTGATTATGTCCAAGAAATCGGAAGAGTGGCGCGAAAAGAAGGCTTACAAGGTTATGCCATGTTGGATTATTCGCCACAAGACCAAAACTACAGTAAGATACTGCATGGAATGTCATCGATTCGACTTTGGCAACTGAGAGAGGTACTTAAGAAAATTCACTCGCTGTATATTCAACATGGAAAGAAAAGAAACATGCTGGTCTCGGTGGATGACTTCGCTTTTATCTTTGAAGGCGCTGCTGATTTAGACCAAAAAGTACTTACCTCATTAATGATGTTGGAGAAAGATTATCTTGCCAAGCATAGGTTTAATGTACTTATCGCAAGGCCTCGTAAACTCTTTTCTATAGCGTATGCAAAGGTAACGAATGAGGAGCAGAAGCTGTTGAAAGAGAAGTATTCTAACGTTATTTCTATCGTCCAAAGGACAAAGAACGGGAAGGCTGTAATTGAATTGGATTTGGCAAAACTTTGGGAAAAACACTTCTCAAAAACCTCATTCCCGTTACTGAAAAGATCATTTTACAATGGGAAACTATTTGAAGAGGAAGGCGTATCGTTTACCCCCCAGGTAAAAGTGTCTTACAATTTATCGATGTCCTCTGACATGGCTTATTCTAAATTATCGGATTTCTTTGCAATACTGAAAAGTATTTTTTCCACATTGAGCTATAATTACTTCACTTTGGAAGAATTCACTGCTAAATTGACTGAAGCATTGAACGATGAAAAGAAGGCAAAAAAACTAGCAAGATTTATTTTGTCAACTTATTCCGAAACGAACAGTCAAGGTAATAGCAGCACATTTCTACAATTAAGAAAAATCTGGGGTAGAGAAGATTACTGTATTTATAACACTCGTTATATAGAGAGTTTCGCATATTTATTACAGCGCTTTGATCGATTGTTTGATGATTCTGAAAATAACACCGTCAATACATTTGTTACGAACAATGATTTGACAATGATTGGTTATACGAGACTAGGATATTTCCTTGAATTATTGGATCTTGGGACATACGAAATGAAAGGAGGTGAAAACCCCGTTGTCTTCATTCGTTTAAATGATCCAGATAGAATTGAAAGAGATGCATTAAACCCGGGATATAAGAGCCATTTACTTCAAAAAACACTGCAAAAATTTGAGGTTAGTAATTTGATTTTTGACTACTTCTTCTGCAGGCAGTTTTCCAATGAAGAGAGATGGAATTTTATTGAAGATTTCTTCTTAGGTTCTGATAATGACGATCTGGAGAAGAAGTATGTTGGTGAAAACATATCAAATAGAATGGATCTGCTGAAACAACTCAGATCAATAACTCCAGTTGTTTCAGAGGAAAGTTGTGAAACACCCGACGAAGAAGGTTTGAATTTTTTTCCACCCAACCCGAATATTTGGTATGAACAGAGTTCTATGTTGACAATTGAAACCCCTAAAGGAAAAATTACTAGAAGGATTTCCGAATGGTTAATGAAAGACCCGATAATACTTGACAAAGTCAGAACTAAATATAATTTAAAATTTAGCAATGAGGTCTTTAATATAATAGTTTCAAAAATTCGTCAGAACAAAGATTATTTTACTGAAGCACGAGGGCTAATAGTTCGAATTGAATTTAAAGGATATACAGGCTTAGTACAGGCAATTGTTCCATATAAAGACAAGCCAGTAGAATTTTATAAATGGTGGTGTAAAAATGAGGAAAAAGTGCATTTGACATACGCTGAAAAAGTTCAGCTTTTTCTCAAAGTTATAGCTCAAGAGCCAAATGCGCTTTTGAAGAAACATGAAAAACTAATTTCTTAGAAAACACCTTATTTGTATTAGCGATTCTCATTGGGCACCAACTTCCGGATCAAACGCCTTGGGCCAAAGGTGATTTGTTATGATTGCAACTGAAATGGTCGTTTTTAGGAATAAAAGACCCGCAGCGGTATTATCCGCTGCGGGTTATCCTCAATAGAGGACGTTGTGTTCACCCTTAGCTGTTACGGCACATACAAGTCTTCCATCAGACTTTGACATGTTGTTTTTCCAATTCAATGGACGTAAGTTCGACAAGTTGTCCGAGCCCCCGTGAGATACAGGGGTAATATGATCTATTTCCCACCCATACTCACTTTGACGATTGCCATATGCTCTATAACTCATCCAAGCTCCACATTGATCTTTGCGCCAATAAGCCGGATCATTCCCTGGAACAACTTTGCCTTTTTGCCAAACAGCAAGAATGTCGTCATGTGTAAAATTTGACATAATTATCAAACTATAGTTAAACACTCATTATTTCCTGATAACTCAGCCTACTACCTATTTCTTTAACCAGGTGTAGCAGGTCCCTGGAAAGTACCATTACTTCTTCTCAATCACGGTCGTTTTTGGATGACTCTTTGCATAAGCCATGGTAACATATCGACCAGTAATCGCACTTCTTGCATGTCCTGTGCTCTTTGCCATTATTGACACCTCCTTTCTGTTTTTTAACACGTGCAACAATCATTCCATTTGTCAAATTTATATGCGTTTTTTGTTTGTATGTGACATTTTTATATCAATTTAACTGTCATTTTGTCGTATTTTTACAAAAATTTACAAATAATCTGTCATTTACTTGTTCATATCAGACAAATATTATATCTTTGCAACACTTGTTTTAAAAAAGTACTATTATGATAATCCGGGCAAGCTTTGAGAACACATTGTCATTTGATTCTGAGACATCAATCTCTTTTGTAGCAAGTAAAAGCGATTTGCTACCGGCTCATGTGTCACGCGCAAAAAAAAGAGATGACATATCTATTTTGAAAACCGGATTGATATATGGAGCTAATGGTTCGGGAAAGTCAAATATCATCAAATGTATTGAATCTCTCCGTGAATTTGCCGTGTCAGGCAAGCCACAACAGTTGTTAGAGCCATTTAAGTTGGCGGCGAAACCACGTGGAATATCCAAAATGGAGGTCGAGTTCAAAGTTAGTGATAAATATTATGCATATGGAATAGCATATGGTAAACAGCATATTACAGAGGAATGGTTATACCAAATCGGCAGCAGAGATGGAAAACTTATCTTTGAACGCACCGTAACTGAGGAGGGGAATAGTATACAGCTTTCACCCACTCTTGTCAAACCGGGGACGAAGGAATTTGAATTTATTTCTTTTTTGGCAGACGGCACGCCTAAAGATAAAACCTTCCTTCACGAATATGTCAAACGAAACGGAAAAGGAATAGATGCTATTCAAAAGGTATATGACTGGTTTATGCACATGCAGATAATCTTCCCTAATTCCCGTAATCGTGACATTGCTGTAAGAGTATTGACAGACAACGACTTTAAGAGCGCCACTAAAGCTTTGCTTAATTTATTTGGAACAGGTGTCACCGACCTGAAAAGAGTTGATATAAAGCCCGAAGAAATAGGATTACCAGATGAACTTCGGCTAGATATGGAGCAGAAACTGTTAAAGCAAGGAAAAGGCGGTTTGGTTGTGTTTGATGGCATTCGTTTTTATTATGTCGAATTACAGCCTGAGCAAAGTATTGTTTGGAAAGAACTACGTATGGTACATATAGCTAATGATGGTTCAGAACGTATCTTTAATGTCACTGAAGAATCTGACGGAACAATCCGTTTGTTGGATTTCATCCCAATGCTTATTGATATGCGCACAAACAATGCTGTATATTTAATAGATGAGGTTGATAGAAGTATGCATCCTATGATGACGGTTAGACTAATAGAGATCTATAATAAGATTCTAGGAGAGAACAACAACTGCAACTTGCAACTAATATGTACCACTCATGAATCAACTCTGCTTTCAGAGGCTCAAATTAGGAATGATGAAGTATGGTTCGTGGAAAAAGACGAACACGGCGCATCACATATGACATCTCTTGTTGAGTATAAACCACGCCAAGATGTACGTCGCGGTTATTTGATGGGGCGCTACGGCGCCATTCCATTCTTTGGAAGTTTGGATAATATTAATTGGTAATAACCATGAAACAATACGGCAACTACACCCGCAAAGAGAAATCTTTAGACTCAAGGTTAATTATCATTGCAGCAGAAGGCGAGTCCACGGAAAAGATATATTTCGAAGCGTTACGCGAGTACGCTCGCAATTCGCGTGTACATATTAAGATATTGGAGCGTGACGAGGCAAATAGGCATAACTCTTCCCCTGAATATGTCCTTGAACAACTAACTCGTTACAAGTCGGAGAATCCGATTGAGCAAGATGATGAATTATGGCTTGTTATAGACAAAGATAGATGGACAGTTAAATCAATTAAAACGGTGGCACAACGTTGTGTGCAAGATCCAACCTACCATTTGGCATTAAGTAATCCTTGTTTTGAATTATGGCTGATTCTACACCTGATAGATGTGTCTGTAGAATCCGAGGAAGAGAAAGCAAAGATGTTGTATAATCCAACAGAGGGGAAAAATGCAGACAAATATCTCAAACGAAAAATAAGGGCATTATTAGGTAGTTATAGCGAGGTCCATTACGCTGCAGACCAATTGGTTTTGCATGTCGCAGAAGCCATAACTCGTGCTCAATCTTTGGATGAGCATAAGCGTGCTCGTTGGCCACTAGGATTAGGGACGCGCGTCTATAAGTTGGCACAAAGCATAACAAAACAGTGAAATGTCAATAGTTCTGTAGTAACGCTTAACCAAGTTAACCTAGCTTAAAAATGGAATACAATCATTACCAATGCTTTACAAAAATTTTTCTCTAGTACTGTTCTTCCTGAAAAAACGTACCAAACTATGTTCAAATTTAGGTTAACTTATGTCTCCATTTAAGTTTATGTTTTTACTTATTTGAACACAAAAAAGGCCGTTAGTTGACCTAACGACCTTTGTAAATTGTTGATAATCAACTAATTAGCTAATCAATATTCATCTTCGTGGAAAATTAACATTACTGATTGATAATCAATAAGTTACAGCCACTATGTTCAAATTTATGTTCACTTATTTTTCCATTAAATTATGGAATTTTACACGAAATGAAAAATAAGTTAACCTATGGCAGTTCAGATAGTTAGCATAATTTTTCATCCGAATTTCTCAAAAAATGTTATGCTCAAAAACAAGGTATTCGTCTTCCTAGAGGAAGAAGTATACCGAAATTTATGAACAACGTTTATATAGTATTTCGATTTTCTTTTTTATTGTATGATGAAATATAGTCCCGTCGAAATCCTACGTTGATGATCGTTTTTCCCCGAGGAAGAAGTGTAGTATCATGGATTCAGAGATACTATTCGTCTTCTTCCGGGAAGTGATTTTTCCTCGTTTTTCACTTGGCCAGTCTCAAAGCTCCAGCGGGATTAAAAACATTAGAGACAATCCGCAGATTGTCTCTAATTTTTTAAAGATAATTAACTAGTATTCAAATCATCTCACCACAATCTTCTGGGTTTTCACGGATTCGCCGTTGATGAGGCGCAACACGTACACGCCGGGGGCAGTGGGAGTTGAGAGTTGAGAGTTGAGAGTTGAGAGTTCCTTGGAGAGGAGCTGGTGACCGAGAATGTCGAAGACTTGGAGAGCGCCTGTGCCTTCGATGACGAGTTGACCGTTGTGGAAGAAGGCGAAGTTGTCATTGTTGTCAAGGTTGTTATCGTTGTCTTCCTTCCCTTCAAACACCAGCTTGAAACGGCTTTCGTAGTCCGTGACCTTGCTATCGAAGGTGTAGCTCGGGGTCTGGAGCAGGTCGATGTCGGCACCGGTGAGGTTGTCGATGAGATGGAGATAATTTAGAATTAAGAATTTAGAATTTAGAGATTCTGAGATGGTCAGGGTGTAGGTGCCGTTCTCCTTGGCCTTGAAGTTGACAGGCAGTTCGCCCGTGGCACTTTCGATGGTGGCTGCAGCCCAGTCTTCGCCATTGTGCCAGACGCTAACGCTCGGTGTATTGTCGCTGAGTTTCATCTTGCGGAGGGTGTTACCGCTGCCCATCTGAACATAGGCACGACCGTATGCGCCATCTCTACCTGCCTCTATGCAGAGATAAGCAGGTTCCCATTTTGCTTGTTCACCACGGGTGGCGTAGTTGATGACCAGGTTTTGGCCTGGTTCGGTGGATTGCACAAAGAATCCCTCGCCTGGCTCGATGGGCCTTTCAACAAGGGTGTAAGGAACTAGTTCTCCACCACCATCAGCCACGAGATAGGTGGTCAGGTCGTCATCACCGATCTTGATGACATCCTCCTCGGTAAGGCGGCGTGTGAAGGGATTGCCTACAAGGTTGTAGCCTTTCAAACCGCCAGCAGCATAACAACTAAGCGGTATGGTGACCGTCTGGTCTGTGGCCAGCATATTGCCTTCAAACGACAGTGTGACATTTTCGGCATTAGCATAGAGATAGCCTTCGAGATGCTTAAGTACCGTGAAGTTGTTGTCGGAGTCTTTGGCGTTCCACCAGTAATGCGTGGGCTCATGGTAAAGGTATAAGTCGTAATCGCTTTCTGTAGTGAAGTGGTTATCAATGAGCAGATTATAGGTAACTGGCGAAGCGATGGTAAACCAACCGTCACTGTCATCATTATAGGCGCTGATGCCTTTCAGGAAGGTAGCAGTCACATTGTCGCTGTGGGTCAGTTCTCCACCTTTGGCAATGGTGATGCTGCCGCCATTCTCAAAGGTAATGTGACCTACATTGGCAACACCTTCGATGATGGCCGGAGCGGCAACGACGACATCACTGCCCCCTTGGGGAAGACCGTTGCTCCAGTTTTCCTCATCGTCCCAAAGCCCTTCATGGATAAAGGTGGGTTGTACTAGAGTGGAGGTGATATTGACATTAGCGGCAGGCATGATGAAGATATAGGTGCCCTCCACGTCAGGCATGATAGTCGTGCCGTTGATCATGAGTGAAGAAATTGTGTAGCCCAATGGTGAATCCACCGCAAAAGAGATGATGGCACCTTCGGCGGTATAGTAAGTGCCACTATGTTCGATGATGGCATCTTCCTCGCTTCCTGTGGCGGAGCCCATGACATAATCAAAGGTCAAACCCTCGGCGCAACTGATGGTGTAGCCTTTGTTGCCGCCAAGGATGTTGTCAACATTGCTATTGTTGTTGTCGAATCCGATTCCTGTCGTGTTATTGCCAGTGTAGTAGTTGAAACGGAGGTTGCCGTTGGTGTAACCCACAACGCCGCCGCTCTCCGTACCTTGGACAGTACTACCGAGCACCAGACAGCGTTCCACAGTACCATCGTTTCCTCCCACTACGCTACCCGAATAGGCATTTCCTTTGATAGTGCAATCCTGGAGCGTCACGCCCCTGACCGTGCCGTTTTGTCCAACGACACCGAACAGGCCTTGGAAGTATTGGCTTTTATTGATATTGATGCCGCTGATGCTGTGATGGTTGCCATCGAAAGTGCCATTGAATCTATGATCGTTATTGCCAATGGCAGTGAAGTTGTTCGCTGTGCCGTCAAATACGAGGTCATCGACGAGGAGGAAATACCTGCCTTCGTAATCTTCGCCAGCGTTCACGCGGTTGGAAAGTTGGATGAGGTCGTCGGTGGTGGCAATCAGGAAGGGGTCGTTCCCCGCTCCCGAACCAGTACCATTCCAGTAGTTCTTGTATCGGGCGATGAACGCAACATCGTCGGTGACGTTATAGGCCTCGCCCTCTGCATAAAGAGTCTCCCCACCCGTGACTTCGTAGCCGTTGACTTGGCTGGGAGTACCCACCATCCAACCCACAAATTCAAGGTTTTCGGGGTTGACCGCATTAGAAGGTAGCATGAAGTCGAAGCCGTGTGCTACCGTGTTGCTGACGCCATAGGCATACGCACCGTTGCCATTTTCAGAGGCTTGATAGACCGTGACGGTGTGGGTGGTCGCGCCCAAGCCACAGACGCATTGGAACGTTGAAGGGTCGAAAGCATGTGGCTCAGCATGGACGTGACCGCAATAATTGCACTGCACGGAGTGGTTTTGGTCGTTGTCGATGAGGTAGGTGACGCTCTCGTGCGGACAAGGCTCGATAACTGCATACATACCATGTTGGACTTTATGAATACGATTAGCAACACTTTGCAAAACCCAGTTGCCTCCTTCTTTCGTTTGAACCATGGATTCTTCATAAAGGTTCAAGATGCCAAAGGTGCCGCCGCCATCGCCTCTTCCGATGGCGTAGGCATTGGAGGCGCTTGCAATGACGGTGCCGCCAGTAATGTTCACATTAGCGCCGTCGCCGTCGTCACCGCCGCCGATGCCAGCACCGCCATAACTACCCGAGAAGATGAGATCGGCTATGAAATACAGCACCGAACTGTGATAGTCCCTTCCTCCAAAATTCTTGATAAAAGAAAGGTAATTGGGTTCATGGTGTTCTCTCCAATAATCGAAGTCATAATCGCCACCTGTGGCGGTGACATGTCCACCAGAGATGTTGACGGTTCCGCCGTCGCCATCGTTTCCTCCACCGATGCCAGCGCCTTTCTTAGTGGAAGAGGCAATGACTACGCCGCCAGAGATATTGGTGATTCCGCCATTGCCGCCACCGCCACCACCCGGACCGCCGCCACCGCCGATGCCAGCACCTTCCTTGGAGCTTGCCTGAA
>JAEEGH010023685.1_pt1 | contig 12463 bp, 6 predicted proteins | sample 9134181 | NCBI WGS metagenome assembly JAEEGH01 (sample SAMN16246544, study PRJNA631951) | gut metagenome | biome: gut microbiome; feature: rumen; material: DP-attached | host: Bos | place: Iran: Karaj | collected 2018-10
CGAAAGCGGTGTAGAGGTTTACATGTCCGTCGCGCAGTTCGGAAAGCATATCGGTGAGCACCTCGAACAGCTGCTCGCGGTTCATATTGTCGTTTACACGTACCTTGTAGGTCTGGTAAATCTGGTTCCAATCAATATCTTTGTAGTCGAAAAAGCAGTAGTGCTCATCGATGATATGCCACAAGGCCTCGAAGTTGCCTGTGGGTGTATCGGGGCGTTCTTCCTCCTTTACGCAGGAAGTAAGTGTAAATATCAGGAGAAATAACAGCGTTATTTTTTTCATAGGCTGCGGGTGATGCCAAGCAGGATACGGTGGGTATAGGTGTGCTGCTTGAGGTTGTTGACTTGGGCTTGCTGGTAGTTACCGAGGTAGGCCAGGCGCAGTGCCCATTTTTGAGTGCAGTGCCAATCCACCGAGGCGAGTTGGCGGAAGGTGGGGGCTGAAACAAAAGTGGTGGGTACGATGTTATGATCGTAGTTGCCCCGCGAAAAGATTTCGTAGTAGCTCTGTCCGTAATTGGGACTGAACATCACGCCTACCAGTGGCAGGTTGAGTTCGTAACGGGCTGTAAAATGATGACGACTGATGTGGAAACCGTACGTAGCAGTGGCACTTGGCATGATGTTGAGTGCAGCACGAGCCTGGGCGGGATTATTGCTGCTGGTCATGTTGTAGATGGCGCCAGCGCAGAGGTTGGCGGCTACACCAGCCTGCAGTTTCAGTCCGTTGAGCACAGGACGGAAATTGTAGTAGCGTGCCCAATAGAGGTTGTAAGTGATTTCCAGATCGTTGATGTTATGGCTACGGTCGTGGGTGTTCGAGAGGTCGACCTCGTGCTCATAGGTGTTGCTCCAATGGCGGGTGGTGTCGCGCTGCTCTTTGATGTACATATAGGTTATACCCGTGCCGCTAAAGTTCTCGGGGGTTAGGTAAGTATCGAGAACTTTGGTTGGGCCAAGGCCTATCATGTGTGATTTGTTTTGTGCATTTGCCGCGGTAGCAGCAAAGCACAAAACACAAAATATACTATTTAAAATCTTCATTATCAAAAAGATTTAGCTGACCGGTGAGCTCATCGCGTACCTGCTGCTCACTTTTGCCGGCATCGGGATCGAGGTCTTCTTCCTCGGGTTCGGTATCGGCATCCGCTGTTTCGGCTGGTGGCTCTGGGAAGCGGGTGGGCTCCAACTCCTCGATGCTCTCGAGGGCATAGGTAGTGAGGCGCTTACCCTTGGCCTTGTAACCCTTTACAGCGATGAACTGTTCGGCATCAATCTCCTCGCTGCCACGGAAGGCGTCGGCACCACCGTAGGTTACCTGCAAACGTGGATAAGGTGTATCGGTGAGCAACAGCAACTGTGATGCTGGATTGTCCGAAAGCCAGTTCTGCTTTTTCTTAGTGGCATCCATCTGGAATCGCTTCAGATATGGATAGCCCTGGTTGTCTGCATCGTAGAGTATGGCCGTCCAAACCTTGTCGGCATCGTATTTCTCGATACGCAGGATGTTCGACTCGTAGTGGTTGGCCAAATCAAAGTTGCTCAGATAGTAGTCGCCGTTCGAGAGGATGACCAGAATCTGGTCGTCGTCGTAGAACTCGCCCAACATCTGTCCGTGGTCGTCGTAGTTCAAGCGGTTCACGTCGGGATCGAACCAAACCTTGCGACCACCCAGTGTAGAGTGTCCGTGACTCTTCAGTCCGATGCGGGTTACCTGATACTTGGTGAGCAGGTTACCCTTCGAGGCGCGCCCCTTGATCATAATCTCTGAAAAATCTTTGACTAAGAACACGCGTTTGATGTTCTGTGAGGGGTCGAGCGTTACCTTGATCACCTCGGCCTCGCCGTTGGGGTTGGCGGTGAAGTACATCACGCGACTGCCGTCGGTGCCCTGCGTCAGGTCGTACTCCTTGTCGCGGGTCATGCTGGTAACGTTGAAACGCTTGATGTAGCAGGCGCCCTTCTTACCATCACGATAAACGGCATTGTAGATGGTACGTGAGTCGTTCTTCTTGAACACGTTCACATACAGGATGTTCTTACCCACGAACAGTTTCTCGGCTACGCGTACAATCTTGTATTTACCATCTTTGTAAAAAATGATGACATCATCGAGGTCGGAGCAGTTGCATACAAACTCGTCCTTCTTCAGTCCGGTACCGATAAAGCCATCGCTGCGGTTGATGTACAACTTCTGGTTGGCCTCGGCCACTTTGGCTGAGTCGATGGTGTCGAAATTGCGAATCTCGGTCAGACGTGGATGGTCTTTACCATACTTGTCCTTCAGGAACTGGAACCAGTTGGCTGTTACCTCTACCAGGTTAGCCAGGTCGCGATCGATCTCCTCGATCTCTGCCTTCAGACGTGCCATGAGCTCGTCGGCCTTATCCTTATTGAATTTCAGGATGCGCTGCATCTTGATTTCGAGCAATTTCAGGATGTCGTCCTTGGTTACCTCGCGGATAAACTGTGGATAGTAAGGTGTGAGTCGCTCGTCGATATGTTCGCAAACGGCATCTACGTTAGGTGCCTGTTCAAATTTCTTGTCCTTATAGATACGCTCCTCGATGAAGATACGCTCCAAACTCTGGAAGTGTAGCTGCTCTAACAGCTCGCCCTTGCGGATCTCCAGCTCCTGACGGATGAGGTCCTTGGTACGTTCTACTGAATGACGCAGCACATCGCTCACGGTGAGGAACTGTGGTTTGTTGTCCTCGATCACGCAGCAGTTTGGCGAGATGCTAACCTCGCAGTCGGTAAAGGCATAGAGGGCGTCGATGGTCTTATCGCTCGATACGCCTGGTGCCAGGTGTACCTGGATTTCAACCTCGGCAGCTGTGAGGTCTTCAACCTTACGGGCCTTGATTTTTCCTTTCTCGATGGCCTTTACGATAGAGTCCTGCAGGGTCTCGGAGGTTTTTGAGAATGGTATCTCACGGATGACCAGCGTTTTCTGATCGATCTTCTCGATTTTGGCGCGTACCTTGATGACGCCGCCACGCTGACCGTCGTTATATTTCGAAACGTCGATGCTACCGCTGGTGGGGAAGTCGGGGTAGAGTGCGAATGGCTGCTGGTGCAGATAGCTGATGGCTGCATCGCAGATTTCGCAGAAGTTGTGTGGCAGGATTTTTGAACTTAGTCCTACGGCGATACCCTCGGCACCCTGTGCCAACAGCAATGGGAATTTGACAGGGAGTGTGATTGGCTCCTTGTTACGACCGTCGTACGACATCTTCCACTCGGTGGTCTTGGGATTAAACACCGTGTCGAGGGCGAACTTAGAAAGGCGTGCCTCGATGTATCGTGGGGCAGCGGCCGATGAACCCGTGAGGATGTTTCCCCAGTTACCCTGCGTGTCGATGAGCAGATCTTTCTGTCCCAACTGCACTAAGGCGTCGCCGATAGAAGCATCACCGTGAGGGTGGAACTGCATGGTATGACCTACGATGTTGGCTACCTTGTTGTAGCGGCCATCGTCCATACGTTTCATAGAGTGCAGAATTCTACGCTGTACGGGTTTCAGTCCGTCGCCCAGATGGGGTACGGCACGCTCCAGGATTACGTAGCTGGCGTAATCCAGAAACCAGTTCTGATACATGCCGCTAAGATGATGAACCGCTGCGGCATCAAAGCGGTTGCTTGGTTTATAGTCGGAGTGCTGTTCCGACTGTTCAATCTCTTTAATCTCGTCGTCCATTCCTTTTTTATGCTGCGGTTTTTAGTACACGTAGAAAAAATTGCTAGTACACGTAGCCGTATTATTTTCTACGTGTACTAGCAAAAACAGGTTAGTTAAGCTTTGCCAGCTCTAACACCTTGTCAACGGCGGCGCTCAAGCCGTCGGCGTTCTTACCACCAGCCTGGGCAAAGTGAGGCTGACCGCCACCACCACCCTGGATGAGCTTAGCGGCCTCGCGAACCATCTGACCGGCATTCAGTCCGTGGTCGCTTACCATATCGTCGCTCATCATGATGCTAAGCTGTGGTTTATTGTTGTCGTGAGTACCCAGTACACACAGCAGTGAGCCCTCTACAGCTGCACGAATCTTAAATGCCAGATCCTTGGCAGCAGCAGGATTCATAGGCAGAACGGCAGAAACTACCTTTACGCCGTTTACCTCGCGAGCCTTGTCGACCAGCTGCTTGGCAGCGCGCTCTACAGCCTGTGCCTGGAAAGCCTCAATCTCTTTCTTCATGGAGTCGTGCTCCTCGATATACTTCTTGATAACGCCCTGCAGGTCCTTGGCATTGTTGAAGAATGCCTTAACAGCCTTCAGGATATCCTCGGTCTGATACAGCAGCTCCTCGCACTCCTGACCGGTCTTGGCCTCGATACGACGGATGCCGGCAGCTACACTGCTCTCAGAGATAATCTTGAAGAATCCGATACGACCGGTGCTTGAAGCGTGGATACCACCACAGAACTCGCAACTTGGACCGAAGCGAACCACACGAACCTTATCGCCGTACTTCTCGCCGAACAGGGCGATAGCACCAAGCTTCTTAGCCTCGTCGAAAGGCACGTCGCGGTGCTCGTCGATGTGGATGTCCTGACGGATCATATCGTTTACCATACGCTCAACCTCGCGCAGCTGCTCGTCGGTAACCTTCTCGAAGTGTGAGAAGTCGAAGCGCAGGGTGTCGGGGCTTACAAACGAACCCTTCTGCTCTACGTGGTCGCCCAGAATCTGCTTCAAGGCATAGTCGAGCAGGTGAGTAGCGGTATGGTTAGCGGCCGAAGCGTTACGCTTGTCGGTATCAACGCATGCCATGAACTGGGCTGCGGGATCCTTTGGCAACTGCTTTACGATGTGAACGCTCTGACCGTTCTCGCGCTTGGTGTCGATGATGTTGATGGTCTCAGCCTCGTTAACGAGTACACCGCAATCACCAACCTGTCCACCCATCTCACCATAGAATGGGGTGTTATCGAGTACCAGCTCGTAGAACTCATTCTTTTTCTGAGTTACCTTGCGGTAGCGGATGATATGGCACTCGTATTCGGTATAGTCGTAACCAACGAACTGCTGCTCGCCCTGAGCCAGTTCTACCCAGTCGCTGTTCTCAACGGCAGCGGCATTACGGGCACGGTCCTTCTGCTTCTGCATCTCAACATTGAACTGCTCCTCGTTAACGGTAAAACCGTTTTCACGACAGATGAGCTCGGTGAGGTCGAGAGGGAATCCGTAGGTGTCGAACAAACGGAAGGCCTGTACGCCATCCAACTCGGTCTTACCCTCGGCCTTGAGGGTGTTCATAGCGTCGTTCAGCATGCCGATACCCTTTTCGAGGGTGCGGAGGAACGACTCTTCCTCTTCCTTAATCACCTTGGTGACAAGCTGCTGCTGGGCCTCCAACTCGGGGAAGGCACCACCCATCTCGGCTACGAGTGTTGGAACAAGCTTGTACAGGAAACCATCCTTCTGATTCAGGAAGGTATAGGCATAACGTACGGCACGGCGCAAGATACGACGGATAACATAACCAGCCTTGGCATTAGAAGGCAGCTGACCGTCGGCGATCGAGAAGGCAACGGCACGCAGGTGGTCGGCGCAAACACGCATGGCCACGTTGATGTCGTCCTGCTCCTTGCTGATTGGACTCTCGGTCTCCTCCTCGAAGGTGAAGTACTTCAGTCCGGTAATCTGCTGCTCGGCCTTGATGATAGGCTGGAATACGTCGGTATCGTAGTTAGAGTGCTTGCCCTGCATCATGCGGACCAGACGCTCAAAGCCCATACCGGTATCAATAACGTTCATTGACAGTGGCTCGAGTGAACCATCGGCCTTGCGGTTGAACTGCATGAACACGATGTTCCAGATTTCGATAACCTGTGGGTCGTCCTGGTTAACCAGCTCACGACCGGTCTTGCCGCTGGCAGCCTTCTGCTCAGGGGTACGGCTATCTACGTGGATCTCGGAGCAAGGACCGCAAGGACCTGTATCGCCCATCTCCCAGAAGTTGTCGTGCTTGTTTCCGTTGATGATGTGATCCTCGGGTACGTGCTTTGCCCAGTACTTGGCAGCCTCGTCGTCGCGAGGGATGTTCTCCTCGGGCGACCCCTCGAATACAGTTACATAGAGATCCTCGGGATTCAGCTTCAGCACGTCAACCAGATACTCCCATGCCATATCGATGGCGCCCTCCTTAAAGTAGTCGCCAAAGCTCCAGTTACCGAGCATCTCGAACATGGTGTGGTGATAAGTATCGTGTCCAACCTCTTCAAGGTCGTTGTGCTTTCCTGATACACGCAGGCACTTCTGTGTATCCGCTCGACGGCGTGGCTCTGGATCGCGAGTACCCAGAATGATATCTTTCCATTGGTTCATACCTGCGTTCGTAAACATCAGTGTGGGATCGTCCTTGATCACCATTGGGGCTGATGGTACGATAGCGTGCTGCTTCGACTCGAAAAACTTCTTAAATGAGTCGCGAATCTCATTTGCTGTCATCATCTTATTTTACTATTTGACAATTTATGATTTACCATTTATAAATTTGGGTGCAAAGTTACACATTTTTTTCGTAAAAGTTTTGAGATTTCGGTGAAAAAGTTTACCTTTGCAGCAAAATAGTAGTAATTATGGCACTGAATTTGAATAGGAGGCTGAAAACGTACTACTCCATTAGGGAGGTAGCCGAGATGTTCGATTTGAACGAGAGTACGCTGCGCTACTGGGAAACTGAGTTTCCATTCCTGAAGCCAAAGACCTCGGGAACTGCGAAAATACGTCAGTATCAGGAGAAAGATCTGGATCAGATACGCCTGATACACAACCTGGTGAAAGTGCGTGGATTCAAGATTGCTGCTGCACGTGAGATGTTGACTAAAAACCGACAAGGCGTGCAGAAAACAGCCGATGCCTTACAGAACCTGATTGCGTTGCGCGAAGATTTGCAAGTGCTTAAAAGTCATCTCGATGCGCTCTAAATAAATAAGCCCCGCCAACCGGCGGGGCTTACTGTTTATCGTTTGTGACCTCCGAAATCATTCTTGGTCTTTTCCTTGAAGGCGGCGCCTTCCTTGAGCATCTCCTGTACGGCACGCTCTAACTGACGGTCGTGACCGTTGAGGTAATCCTCAGGGCTGTTGTAAACCTCGATGTCGGGGCGCAGTGGGGTGTTCTCACCATAGTCGCCACGCACATCGATACGGCCTACCTGTGGAATACCGAATACTACGCCGTTGACAAGCGTCTCCCACCAAACACTGGTGGATGTTCCGGCTACAGGCGCACCAATCAACTTACCAATCTTCATGTCCTGATACTGACGGGGGAATCCGCAGGCATTGCTATAGTCGTCTTCGCACAGAACAACGCACGATGGCTTGTTCCACTGGGCTGATGGCTCGATACCTAAGTATTTGCCATGAGCCATGAAGTGTGAGTGCTGACGGCCATTGAGCAGATGGCAAAGATCGTCGTGCAGATAGCCACCACCATTATGGCGCTCATCTACTATCACGGCATCGCGCCCGCGGTTGGTCTCGTTCAGTAGTTCCTCGTACAGCTTACGGAATTTATCGCCGTTCATCGACGAGATGTGTACATAAGCCAAACGGCCGTGTGACAGACTATCAACCAGTTTGCGGTTGCGCTCTACCCAGCGGTCGTAGAGCAGGTTGTTATAAGCCGTGAGCGAGATGCCCTTGACATTTACCTGACGGCCGTTGATGGTGAGGCGTATCAGTTTGCCAGTCTTGCCGGCCAGCAAGGGATAGTAATCGTCGCCCTTCTTGATAGGTGTGCCGTCGATGGCCTCGATAATGTCGCCTGCCTTTACGCCGGTGTGACGGATGGCTAAAGGCGATCCCTTAGGAATCTCGGCAATCTTCAGTCCGTCGCCTTTGTAGCTGTCGTCGAAGAATAAGCCCAACGAGGCTGTGCGGAACTCAACAGGCGTTTGGTAGCGGGCACCAGTATGCGAGGCGTTCAGTTCGCCAAGCATCTCGGCCAGCATATCGCGAAAATCGTATGTATTGTTGATGTAAGGCAGGAACTTTTCGTAGATTTTCTTATAGCCAGCCCAATCCACGCCATGCAGGTCGTCGCGATAGAACTTATCGTCAACCTGACGCCAGATATGCTCGAACAGATGCTGGCGCTCTTCAAACGGACGGTTGTTGAAGTCGGCTTCGAAATCAATAGCCTTACGGCTGCCTTTCGCGATGTCGATACGGCGCAGCGAACCCTTATTCATAAAGAATAGGTTTTTACCTTTCTTGTCGGCAGAGAAACGGTTGTTGCCTACGGCACGAATCACCAGCTCGCTCTTATCCTCCAGCAGGTCGTACTTCCACAGGTCGTAGCCATCCTCGTAGGCGGCCTGGTAATATAGCGTGTCACCCTTTGGTGTGAGGTAGGCATCGCCCAAACGGGTAGAGTGGGCGGTGAGACGTACAATGCGGTCCTTGGCATTCTCCAGATCGAACTGCAAAGGCTCAACGGCAGGCTTTTTTTCAGTAGCTTTCTTATCCTTGCTGTCGGTTGCAGCAGTCTCTTTCTTAGCAGGCTTGTGGGCCTCGTCGTAGATAGCCTTCTCCTCCTTCGACATCAGGAAACGGTCGTAAGCATCAATGTCGAAGAACATGATGAAGTAATCGGTCTGATAGCCGTGTCCACCGTGGTTTTTGTAACCACAACGGTTACTCTTAAACAGCATGGCCTTACCACCGAGCACCCAGTGTGGGTTAAAGTCGGTATAAGCGCTGTTGGTGAGGTTGTAAGGCTTCTGTTTGCCCGAAGCATCGAGCAGGGCTATATCGTCGTGGTGGTAGCCGCCGTCGCCATAGTAAGTGGCCAGCAGCCAACGACTGTCGGGACTCCACTCAAAGTCGATGTCGCCATCAGAGTATGAGAAGAGGTCCTTGCCGTCCATCACAGTACGGATTTTCTTGGTGGCTAAATTGATGATACGGATGGTACCGCGATCCTCGAAGAAAGCCAGCTCCTTACCATCGGGACTATAGCGGGGATAGAACGAGGTGTGGTTGTGCTTGGTGAGCTGCTCCTCGGTCAGGTCGGTAGCATACGTAAACTGCTTTTCGTCCTTGTTCTTGATGGTTGTCTGATAGATGTTCCAGCAACCATTACGCTCAGAGGCGTAGGCCAGCGAACGGCCATCGGGTGAGAAACACAGGTTGCGCTCCAGTTCGGGGGTGTCGGTGATGCGACGGGTGGTCTTGTAATCGGTTGCAGTTACATATACCTCGCCGTGAATCACAAAAGCCACCTCTTTGCCGCTGGGCGAAGCTACTACCTCGGTAGCACCCTTGGTAAGCACTTCACGGATGAGATCACGGTCGCTATTGTCGCTGACAATATTGATGTTTACACGCTGAGGCTGACTGCCCTGACGTACGGTGTAGATCTCGCCATCGTAGCCATAGCACAGGGTGCCGTTGTCAGCGGCAGTGAGGAAACGTACAGGATTGGTCTTATGACGTGTAATCTGCTGGTTCTGCTTGCCATCCAGACTGCGGTACCAAACATTAAAGGTACCATCCTGCTCGCTCAGGTAGTAATAACCCTTACCATCGGCGGTCCACACAGGTGTGCGGTCTTCACCGGCAAAGTCGGTAAGCTTGGTGTATTTACCTTTCGACAGCATCCAGATGTCGCGGCAGATTGCCGACTGGTGGTGCTTGCGATACATATCCTCGCTGCCCTTGATGTCGTGATACAGCACATCGCCCGTTTTGCGGTTGATGTTGATATCGGCCATCATCAGTCCTGAGAATAAACGTGGACGACCGCCCTTTACGCTCACCTCGTAAACCTGAGGAAACTTCCCAAGGCTGGGGATGATGCTCTGGCGTGTGGGCATGTCGGCCATGCTGAACAGCACGTGGTCGTTGTCGGCAAACGTCAGTACGTTCTTAAAATGACTACTGGTGGTAATCTGCTGTGGCTGTCCGCCCTTGCTGGGCATCACCCATACATTGATGCCCCCCTCACGGTCGGAAGCAAAAGCAATCTTGCTGCCGTCGGGGCTCCAAACTGGGTTGTAGTCGTAAGCAGGGTTGGTGGTAAGCTGCTTGGCTGTACCACCTGTAACAGGCACTGTAAACAGATCGCCCTTGTACGAAAAAGCAATCGTCTGTCCGTCGGGCGAAATGGCGCAGAAACGCATCCAGAGAGGACGCTCCTGGGCGATGGCCACGAGTGACAGTGTAGTGGTTAAAACTGTAATTAGTAATTTCTTCATATATATACCTTATTATATTAGTGAATGGGTGTTGGGTGTTAGGTGTTGGTTATTTCCTAGGGCTCCAACCATCATTTTTGTTGAATACTGTTTGGGGTGTAATCTTAGCGGCCTCTTTCTTGGTGAGCTGGCGGCTCCAGGGCACACGCTGGCTGATGTTAGCACCGGCACCACGGTTGTTGTACTCTAAGTAGCGGGCGGTCTGCTCACGGTGCTTCTCCCAGTGATGCCAGCCCTCAGGACGGATGTGGCTGCCTAACTCGCAGTTCATAAAGAGCGTATAGCCATAGTCGCGCCAAGGGCGACCCAAATAAACCTGCGTAGCCTCAGGGGTAGCTATCAGACGGCAGTTGTTGAAGATGTAGCCGTAAGGCTGATCCTGTGGTGTTGAGGCTGCTGTGACGTATGAGTTGATACGACTCTCGATGGTGCAACCCTCGAACCAGGCTGTAGAGGGACCGAAGATAAAATCGGTGGTGCCGCAGATAAAACAGTCTTTAAAATACAGACGAGTACCAGCTTTACCCGTATAAACCGTGTCCTGGTGACCGATGAAACGACAGCCGATAAACACCAGACGGTCGCCCTCGGTGTGTAGTGCCACAGCCTGACCTAAACGGGCTGAGTTGTTCTCGATGGTGATATTCTTCAGTGTGATATCGTTGCCCTCAATCTTCAGAGTGTATGTGCGGAACGTGCCCATAGGCTTTCCTGTTTCGGGACGGGCGATGTTGGCATGATCGTCGTAGGTGATAATGGTTTTCTCAGCATCCTCACCGCAAATTTCAATGTTTTGCAACCACGAGGGGATGATGAGTTTTTCCTTGTAGGTGCCGTTCTTTACAAAGATAACCTTGTGATAATCCATAAATGCACGGCACACCTCGATGGCCTCGTCAACGGTACGGAACTGTCCGGTACCATCGCGAGCAACCACAATGGTATCGGGATTGTCATACTTGCCTGCAGCCAGGCTAACTTGAGAAGAGGCCATAATGGCCAGTAATAGCAGTAGTTTTTTCATTGTTTATAAAGTAGTTTACATTATTTCTGATATCTCCTTAAGGTCGGGAATCTTCTTAAGGTTCTCCATGATGGCACGCACGTTATCACGGTCGTGTACACGCATTTCGATGGTTCCCTCGAAGATACCCTCTTCGCAGGTGATGAGAATCTTGTGGATGTTCACGTTCATCTCTGACGAGATAACCTGCGTCATCTCGCTCAACATACCCAGACGGTCGATACCGCTGATGCGAATGGTGGCATCGAAGTAGAGTTTTTTGTGCATGTCCCACTTGATGTCGAGGATACGGTTGCCGTAGCTGGTTTTGAGCTTGGCAGCCACCGGACAAGCACGCTTATGTATCTCAATCTGGTTCTTGTTGTTGATATATCCCAACGCATCATCGCCGGGGATAGGATGACAGCAACCCATGAACTTGAACTGATTGATGTTCTCTTCAGAGATGTAAACCGGTTTCTTACGGTTGAATTTCTCTGGCACAATGAACAGCTCGTGATGGGTGCGTTCCTCTTTCTTCTTCTTGCCAACGAATGGAACGAACTTGCGCCAGCCGGAGTTGCCTACATCGGTCTTGTTCTTGCCATTCAACTCGTCCACATCTTTCTCGCCCAGTAAGACAATCTTCTCACCAAGGGCTTGGAAGAACTCCGGACGTTTGTTGTATTCGTGATACTCTGCCAACTTGTCGGCCAGGGCGACGGTGGGCTCAAAACCATTCTTCTTCAGGAACGTGTTGAGGATGTCCTCACCCTCACGCTGCGTCTCACGGTTGTCACGTCGCAGAATAGCCTGAATCTTAGCTTTAGCCTTGGCCGTGGATACGAAGTTGATCCAACCGGCGTTGACATGCTGAGACTTGGACGTGAGAATCTCCACCTGGTCGCCACTCTGAAGCTTATAGCTGAGCGGTACCAGCTTGTGGTTCACCTTGGCACCAATACAATGGCTGCCTAGGAAGGTGTGGATGGAGAAGGCAAAGTCGAGCGCTGTACAACCGGCTGGCAGCGTGCGTATCTCACCCTTGGGGGTGAAGACGAAGATCTCACTGGCAAAGAGATTCAGTTTGATGGTGTCGAGGAAGTCCATCGCATCGGGCTGTGGATCATCGAGAATCTCTTTGATGGTACGTAACCACTCATTCAACTCGTTCTCATCCTCCGTATATTCCTCGCCAACACCATCCTTGTATTTCCAGTGGGCGGCGAAGCCCTGTTCTGCAATCTC
>JAEEGH010023689.1_pt1 | contig 12461 bp, 6 predicted proteins | sample 9134181 | NCBI WGS metagenome assembly JAEEGH01 (sample SAMN16246544, study PRJNA631951) | gut metagenome | biome: gut microbiome; feature: rumen; material: DP-attached | host: Bos | place: Iran: Karaj | collected 2018-10
ACGCTTTTTGCGTGTCCACCTCATCACCGCTTCGCGGAGCTTTCCCTCAAGGGGAAGCCTTGCTCGTGCGTAAACCAAAAGGCTCCCCTGTGGATGGTACGCGCGGGAAGCGCGCGATCTACCGCAGCAACGAAGCGAAGCGGAGTGTTAAAAGGGGAGCTGTCGAGGTTTACCGAGACTGAGGGGTTGTTGAGTTCGCCGCAGCATCCCCCTTTACAGGATTCTGATTGCTTGCGCTTTGCCGTCGAGGGTATAGCGGACGGTGATGCCGTCGTCCGCGTCGACCGTGACATCGGCCGCATTTTCGAACAGCTCGCGTACATGCGCAAACCGCGCTTTCTGCTCGTCGGTGTAGGTGTTGAGCGCATCGGAGGTCAGCAAAAAGCCGCCCAGCAGCGCGTTCGCCGTGAAAAGCTTCTCCTTCTCCTCATCCGTCAGCTTGCAGTTCTGCTCGCGCAGGAAGAACACGTCCGGATCGCCCATGAACGCGCGTCGCGTGAGCTGACGGCGGAACACGGTATCCTCGATCGACTGCTTGGTGGAGACGCGCTCGCGGTGCGTAATCTGCATCAGCTTCGTATCGTTCCAGTCGAGCCCGACGTCGCAGCCGACGCGGCAGTATTCGACCTTGCCGAACGCGGGCCACAGCGGCACGCCGCAGCCGAGGATCATCTTGCCCTTGCAGGCGTCGCGCAGCAGATCGATTGCGCGGATCATGCGCGCCGCTCTCGATTCGGTTTCGGTGCCGAACGGCGCCGCGCCGTAGAGGAAGTCGAGCTTCACAAGGTCGAACCCCCACTCGTGCAGCACGCGATCGAGAACCTTACGAACATACGCCGCGACCTCGGGATTGTCGATGTCCAGCGACCAGAAGCCGCCCCAGTTCGAACCGTCCGACCACGGCTTGCCGTCGTGCAAAAGAAGCCAGTCCGGATGCTCGGCGACAAGCTTGGAGCCCTTTTGCGCGACAAACGGCGCAAGCCACAGCCCCGCAAGGAAGCCCGCCTCGTGGATCGCGTCCGCAGACGCCTTCAGCCCGTTCGGGAACTTTTTCGGATCGGTTTCGAGCCAGTCGCCGACAAACGCCTCCCAGCCGTCGTCGATCTGGAAGAGATCGCCCTCTTTCAAGAGCGCCTTTGCGCCGATCAGATCGTCGGTGATCGTCGCGTCGTTGATGTCCTGATAGCGGTTGTACCAGCTCGAATAGCCGAACAGCTTTTTGCCGGTCAGCGGGCGCACGCCCATCTCATTGAACCAGCCGTCAAAGACCTCCTGTTCCGTGCCCTCGGCGATATAGAGGTCGAACGCGTGGAACGCGCCGTTGACGCGCATGCCCTTGCAGTCGCGCTCGATCAAAAGCTCGCCCTTGTTCGCGTCGTAGCGGAACAGCGTATAGCCCGGCGTTTCGTCGAGCGAGCCGAACAGCAGAAACCGCTTGCCGTCGCGGAAGTAGCACCAGGACTCGCCGTGCGTGACGCCCTTTTTGTAGGGGTAGTCCACGAAATGATAGTCGCCGTAGCGGTTGAGCCCGTACGCCCCGCGCAAAAAGCACGGCAGATGCTTGAGCCCTCTCGTGCGGCCGGTCTTGTCGTACTCCGGACTGTAGGTCCAGTTCTGATAGCCGTTCATGAAGATGCGCGTCGCATCCGAAACGGGCAGTTTGACCGTCGCCCGAACGGACGCAAGCACCGCGTTCTGCAGCGGTTCGATGATGCGGACGACGCCGTTTGCCTCCGCCTTGCCGGAAATGCACGCACCGCTTGCCGTCCGGATCGAATACTCTAAAATGCGTTCCATGCGTTATTCCTCCGTGATCGTGAATTCTATCGTGACCGGAGCCGTCTGCTCCGTGCGGATCGTGAGTGTGCCCGTGCCGCCGTGTCCGACGGTCCTGAGGTACGTGCCGGTCATGCCGCCCTCGGCGGTCGCGGCGTCGGGACCGATCAGCTCCAGATCGCCCGCAACGGCAAAGCGGACCGGCAGCTGTGCGTACGGCGCGAGGTTGCCGTATTCGTCGAGGATGCGCACGCGCACCGCCGCGGCGTCGTAGCCCTCGCCCTCTTTGAGCGCGGTGCTGCTGACCTTGACCTCCGTATGCAGCTTCTTCGACGGACGGCAGAGCACGGACGCAACGACCTCGTCGCCTTTCAGCGCGTCAAAGCGCCACCCGCTGACCGTGCCGCCCCAGTTGCCGACGTACTTGCCGTAGAGCTCCTCGCCGTCGGCGTAGGTCAGGTGATATTTCTTCATCGCGTAGAGCATGCGCAGCTTGTCCTTCAAGGGCATGTGATCGACGCCGTGCTGCGCCGCGGAGAGCAGCGAATCGTGCAACAGCTCCGCCTTTTTGCCGGAAAAGCCCTCCTCGCTGATCAAAAGCTGCCCGATGAGATCGTCGATCAGAAACGGCGGATGCCTGAGGCCTTTCCAGTCCATGGGCTGAAAGATTTTGACCAGCTTATCGTTCTTGTACAGCGCAATGCGGTCGGCGTTCGAGAACGCGTAGATCTTGCCGATCTCGCCCGCGGGATAGTCGCCGATGCACATCGGCGAACCGAGCTCCAGCACCGGCGTTTCGTCGCCCTGGCTCGCGTACGCGGCGGCGGCCAGCTTCGGATTGCGGAACGCGTCCATGACGCCGTGGTAGCAGACGCGGTCGCCCGAGCCGAAGTCCTTGTGCGTTGCGTAGTCGAACATGCACCAGCCGAAACACCCCGCGTGTTCGCCGCTTGCCATCGCCGCGTCGAGGGTGCGCGCGTGGCGCAGCGCGTGCATCTGCCGCTTGCTCCACGGATCGTAGGGCTTGGTCGGGAACATATGTCCCGAATGCTCGGAGATCAGGTACCCGCGGCTCAGATCCGGCACGACCTCCGCCTTTTTGCGGACCGGCGCGTCGTAATCGAACGGCTTGAAATCGTTGTAGGCGTAGACGTCCTCCAAAAAGCTGCTCTTCTGTAGGTAGCGCACGCCGGAGGTCTGCCGCGACGGATCGAGAAAATGCGCAAGCGCGTTCGTCTCGGTGTAGAGCTTGTCGTTGTCGCGGCTCTCGTTGATGCGCACGCCCCACAGCACGATCGACGGATGATTGCGGTACTGCAGGACCATCTCGCGCACGTTGTCGATCGCCTGCTTCTGCCAGGTTTCGTCGCCGATGTGCTGCCAGCCGGGGATCTCGGTGAACACGAAAAGTCCGAGCTCGTCGCAGGCGTCGATAAAGCTTTGACTTTGCGGATAGTGCGAGGTGCGCACGGCATTGCAGCAGAGCTCCTCCTTGAGGATGCGCGCGTCCTCGCTCTGCAGGGACGCGGGCGCCGCGTAGCCGAGATACGGATACGCCTGATGCCGGTCGAGCCCGCGCAAAAACGTGCGTTTGCCGTTGAGATAGAATCCGTCGGCGCGAAACTCCGCGGTGCGGAAGCCGAAGCGGGTGCGGACCGTGTCCTGCGGCCGCATGTCCGCGTCCAGAAGCGTCGTTTCGAGCGTGTACAGGTTCGGTTCTTCGTCGGTCCACGGCCGTACGCCGTCCGCATGCAGCGAAGCGCGGCAGACGACGAGCCCCTCCGGCGCTTCGACCTTGGTTTCCGAGGCGGCATGCACGGTTTCGGCGACGCACACGCCGTCGCGATCGAAGATGCGGTGGCGCACCGGCGCGTCGGATGCGCCGGAAAACGTCGTCTGCACCTTTGCGGTATGCAGGTCCGGCGTCTCCACGAACACGTCCGCGATGCAGAGCGGATTGCGCACGTCAAGCCACACGTCGCGGTACAGCCCCGCGTAGGTCAGGTAGTCGATGACGTAGCCGAACGGCGGGATCGCGGGGTTCTCGGTCGAGTCGAGCCGCACCGCCAAAAGATCGGTCCCGTCGAGGCGCACCGCGTTTGTGATCTCCGTGCGAAACGCGGTGTAGCCGGTGCTGTGCGTCAAAAGCGCCTTGCCGTTCACATAGACCGTCGCGATGTGCGCCGCGCCGTCGAACTGCAGAAAGAGGCGTTTGCCCCGCATGGAACGGTCGAGCGGCAGCATCCTGCGATAGCCGTACACGCCCTCGTAGTCCTCCGGTCCCGCATAGTGCTGCGGGATCGTGCGCGGATTGTGCGGCAGCCGCACCGGCTCGGCAACGCCCTCGCCGTACTGAAATCCCTCCTGCCACACGGGCGTAAACGCCCAGTCGTTCGCCAGTTTTCGCATCGTTCAACCCTCCCTGTGTATTCGGTTTATTTTACCATGAATCCGTACCCGAAACAAGTGCGGACAACAAAAAAGCGCGTATTTGCAGCTGATTCGCCGCGCTGTTCCGACAGGTCCTCCCTGCGCCGCTCCCCCATTGTCTTTCTGCGTGCCGGGATGCATGCAACGCAAGGTGAAATGCATTTTCTTCCTGTCATTCTGAGGAGCGATGGCGACGCGCGGGAAGCGCGCGACGGCACCTATGTAACGAAGCGCAGCGCAGTGGATGGCGACGCGCGGGAAGCGCGCGACGGCACCTATGTAACGAAGCGCAGCGCAGTGGATGGCGACGAAGAATCCCGGAACGCTGTTGTGCTTTTCCGTTCTGAGATCCTTCGGCAAAGCCTCAGGATGACAAGTGCTGTTGTGCTTTTCCGTTCCGAGATCCTTCACTTCGTTCAGGATGACAAGCGCGGGGTTGCATTGTGTCTGCGGACAACAAAAAAGCGGACGGAAAACCGTTTCCTGCAGAGACCGGCAAGAATGTTGTCAGAAGCCGCGTTTTCTTCATGAGCTATACCGGCGTATGCGAAATGGAGAAAACGACGGCTAATTTGCGGCGAACCAAAAAAGGAGAAAGGGCGTTACCGCCCTTTCTTCCTGCAGATATTCATTGTTACCGTTTCGCCGCAAATGGTCTGGCGGCATTATGGACGGTCTCTTATTCGCCGTAGATCAGGTTCTTTTCCGTCTCCGGATCGAAGAAGTGCATGACCTTGCCTTCGAAGGTGATGAAGAGCTTCGCGCCGTTGACGAGGCCTTCGCGCTGTTCGGGCGTGAGGTCGATGGTCGGGACGCGGACGATCCAGCGGGTGCCGTCCTCGCTGAATACGTGCAGATGCAGCTCGCTGCCCATCATTTCGTTGACTTCCAGCGTGCAGGCGATTGCGCCCGGATCGTTCTCGTTCGCGAGGACGATGTGCTCCGGACGGACGCCGAGTACGATCTCGCCGCTCTCAACGCCCTTCTGCGCAAGCAGGTTGCTCTTTTCGCCGGTGACTTCGATCTTCGCGCCGCAGGGTGTGACAAAGTACTTGCCGCCCTCCTTGACGAGGTTCGTCTTGAGGATGTTCATCTTCGGTGCGCCGATGAATTCCGCGACAAACAGGTTGTGCGGCATCTCGAACACCTCGGTCGGCGTGCCGACCTGCATGATGTAGCCGTCCTTCATGATGACGATACGATCGCCCAGCGTCATTGCCTCGGTCTGGTCGTGCGTGACGTAGATGAACGTGGTATCGAGCTTCTGACGGAGCAGGATGATCTCGGCGCGCATCTGGTTACGAAGCTTTGCGTCGAGGTTCGAAAGCGGTTCGTCCATCAGGAACACCTTGGAGTCGCGGACCATTGCACGGCCGATTGCGACACGCTGACGCTGACCGCCGGACAGAGCGCGGGGTTTGCGCATCAGGTACTGGGTGATGCCGAGGATCTCCGCCGCGTTGGTGACGCGCGAGTAGATCACGTCTTCCGGCATCTTCTTGAGGCGCAGGGAGAACGCGATGTTGTCGTACACCGTCATGTGCGGATACAGCGCGTAGTTCTGGAAGACCATCGCGATGTTGCGGTCCTTGGGCTGCAGGTCGTTGACGACCTCGCCGTCGATTTCAACCGTGCCGTCGCTGATCTCTTCGAGGCCCGCGACCATACGGAGGGTGGTGGATTTGCCGCAGCCGGACGGACCGACGAACACGACGAATTCCTTGTCCTTGATGTCCAGATTGAAATCGTGTACGGCAACGACGTTGTTATCGTAAATCTTTTTTACGTTTGTAAGTTTTACACTTGCCATATCGAATACTCCTTTTCCTATTCGTTAGAGTTCGGGCTTAACCCTTGACCGCGCCGCCCGTGACGCCTTCCACATAGTACCGCTGCAGGCACATGAACAGGATCACGACCGGGATTGCAACGACCACGCCGCCTGCGCAGAACATGGTGTAGTAGTTGTTCGTCATCGTGTCGGTCGCCAACCAGGACTGCAAACCGACGGCTACGTTGTACGCGCTCGGCGTGACGCCGCTGACGTATTTCGCAAATACGAAGTCGCCCCACGGGCCCATGAACGCGGTCAGGACCGTATAGATGACGATCGGCTTTGCCAGCGGCAGGATGATCTTGAAGAGGACCTGCGCTCTGGTCGCGCCGTCAACACGCGCCGCTTCGTCCAGCGATTTCGGGATCGTATCGAAGAAGCCCTTGGATACGTAGTAGCCCATGCCGGACGACGCGCAGTACACGAGGATCAGGCCGGGAATGGCGTTGGTGCCCGCAAGACCGATGTCTTTGAGGACCTGGTACAGGATGATCATGGCGAGCATGCCCGGGAACATGCCGAGGATCAGCATGAACTGCATCATCGGCTTACGCATCTTGAAGCGGAAACGCGAGAGCGTGTAGGACATGCACAGGACGATGATCGTCTGCACCACCGCAACGACGATCGCGATGATGAAGGTGTTGAGGTACCATCTCGGGAAATCGGATTTCCAGAGATTGACGTAGTTGTCGAACCCCCAGCTGAATTGGATGGAGGGGTGGTTCAAGAGGTAACGCGACATGCTCGTGGGCTCCACACGGAACGACTGAATCACGATGCAGACGAACGGGATCAACCAGACGATGCTGATCAGCACCAGAATGATGTGGATGATGGTGTTGCTGATACGCGAGGCAGCCTTCATGCCCATATGTCTCTTCATAGAGGTGGTGGTTTCATTCGTATTCATTATTGGAAATCCTCCTCATTCTTGACCGAAGGCAAGACGCTGTACACAACCAGCGAAATGACGCCGACCACAATAAAGACGAGAATACCGATGACGGAAGCCAGGTAATACTGCGAGCCGTCCTGCGCCGTACCGGTCTGTGTGATCTTGAACAGCCAGGTGATCAACAGGTCTGTGTAACCGACATTGCCCGCTGCGCCGGATGCCGCCGGATTCGTCGGGCCGCCGCCGGTCAACAGGTAGATGACGTTGAAGTTGTTCATGTTGCCCGTGAAGCTCGTCAGAAGGTACGGACCGGTGATGAACAGCATGTACGGAAGCGTGATCTTAGAAAACTGCTTCCAGCCGCTTGCACCGTCGATCTTCGCGGATTCGTACAGGTCCGCCGGAATGTTCATCAGGATACCCGTTGCAATCAGCATCAGGTACGGAATGCCGATCCAGATATTGATGAGGATGACCATGACGCGCGCGAGCACCGGGTTGTTGCCGCCCAGGAAGTTGATCGCGTCCGCCGGCTGAATGATGCCGAGGTCGATCAAGAAGCCGTTGACAAGACCGTTCAAGCTGAACATCTTGCTGATGTACAGCAGCGAGATGAACTGCGGGATCGCGATCGTCATGATCAGGATGGTTCTCCAGACTTTCTTCAGGTGGATGCCCTTCTTGTTGATCATCATGGCGACGAGGATGCCGAGGAAGTAGTTCGTGAACGTCGCAAAGAATGCCCACAGCAGCGTCCAGGTCAGAATCTCACCGAACGTCGCGGAGTAGTTGACGCCGCCGACGTCCCACGAGAACATGGTCTTGAAGTTTTCGAAGCCCACCCAGTGGAACAGGCCGTTGTTGATACCGTCGTTGATCGAAGAATAGTTCGTGAACGCGACGAGGATCATGAAGATGATCGGCATGACCGTGAACAGCAGGATGCCGACGGTCGGCAGTGCGAGCAGCGTCTTGTAGAACTGATCGTCGACGAGCGATCTCAGGTCGTCCTTGCCGCTCTTGAGCTTCTTGCCGGAGCGGATGATGCTCTCCGCGATCTTGTTCTGCTTGATATTGACATACCAGGTGTAGACGACCGCGATGATGAAGAAGAGCGTCAGAACGCCGTACAGCAGGATGCGGAACGACTGGTCGCCGGGCGTTGCCACCCACTGGTCAAGCACTTCGTTGTACGCGCCGTGCGGGTTCGGAGCCACCTTGCCGAGCGAGGGCAGCATGGACAGCCAGTATCCGCCGCCGCGCGGGATGACCATATAGACGATGAATACGATTTCCAGAAGCAGGAACAGCAGACCTCTCAGAACCTGCCCTCTCGTGATGTTGCCGAAGCCCATCACGAAGTAGGAGATCTTGGTCTTCCAGTCGCCGTGGATGAACGTCGTGACGAGATCGGCGATGCCTTTGCCGATTCCGACGAAGAACTTGGCGATGCCCTTGCCCGCGTTCGAGAGGGCGATGGCGACGGAGCTGCGTTCCTTGGTTTTCACAAAGGAGCCGCTCTGCACAACCTTTTTGTTGTACTGCGCGGTACTGATCATTTCACGGATGCCGATGTACAGCAGTACGATGGCTCCGATCACGATGATCGCCGTGATGATCGCCCAGATCCAGAATCCTTCCTCTCCGTAGGTGTACGGCGTCAGGATCGACTTTTTGATCTTCGGGACGAGGACCGCGGCAACCAGCCACGAAACTCCCATCAGGATCGCACCGAGTACGGTCTTTACGACCCCGGGGACAATCTTTTTCTTATACATGTACTACCCTCCTTATGATGACCGAGAGGTGAACCGCCGCCGTCCGTGCGGCTGCGCGGCGGTTCCTTGGTTGTTCCCCGAAATAAGAAATCGGAGCCGAATGTTTCTTCGGCTCCGACCGCAATTCATTCGAATCGAATCCGGTAAAGCCTAATGCATTTTCGGATTGTTTCGAATCATTCCCCTTATGCCGCCGGCTCGAAGGTCAGCGTCATGTTGACGAGGTCCAGCGTCACGACATAGTTGCCGTCCGCTTCAACCGAGATGTTCTTGCCGCCCATCTCCATATCAAGGCCGAAGTTCACTGCCCAATCGCCGTCAGCACGGACTTTGAACTCATCGCCCGCTTTGAGCGCAATAGGTTCGGACACATACACACCCGGCTCTTTCTCGGTCATCATGACGTCGGTGCCCCAGCTGCTGCCTTCAAAGCTGCCGATAACACCCCATGAGCTCTTGCCGTAGCCGATCTCAACGCCATCATCACCGAGATAGAAATCGATGACGTATGCACCGTCGCCGAATTCTGCCTTGAAGTTGGTCTGACCGTCCATCGTAGGTGCACCGTCCTCATCGAGACCGTAGTTCAGCTTCCAATCGCCGTTTGCACGGAGTTTGAACTCTGCGCCGTCCTTCAGATTGACGACCGCATACCAGTGGTTGTTCTCCTTGTTGAAGAACATCGGGAAATCGGTATCCCAGTTGGTGTCGCCGATCTGGCCGATCACCGCCCAGGTGTCGGGAGCTTCCGCGTTGGGATCGGGTTCGGGTTCGGGCTCCTTCTCAACCGCTGCGCCGCTCTCGTCGAGCAGTTCGAGCGTCATGTTGTTGAGGTCGAGCTTGACGGTGTACTTGCCGTCCGCCGGAACGGCGATGTTCGCGCCGTTCTGTTCGCAGTTCTCGCCGTAGTTGAGATCCCAGCTTGCGCCCTGACGGACTTTGAATTCTTCACCCGCATGGAGGTCGAGCGCTTCGGACACGAAGACGTTCGTTTCGGTCTCATTCATCGGGAAGTCGGTATCCCAGTTGGTGCCGCAGATTGCGCCGATGACGCCCCACGCATTCTTCTCTTCCTCGGTCATGGTGAACAGAGCCGCGATCTTGTCGTGGTAGTTCGTCAGAGCCTGCTGGAGGCCTGCTTCGTCGGTTGCCGCCTTGACGTCATCCGCGATGACCTTTGCGATATCCCACCAGGAGCCGTGGATCTGGCCCTGCGGACGGGAGTATGCGTTCTGCTTGAGCAGCGCGGACAGACCGGGATCGCTCTTGACCGCGTCGGAATTCTGCGCGTTCAGGTTGGACGGACCCCATGCAAGCGCATCGAAACGCTCCATCTGACGGGTTTCGTCGGTGAGGAACTGTGCGAGTCTGTGGAGAACCGCCGCGCGGACTGCGTCGTCCTGCGGCTTAACGCCCATCAGCTTGCAGCCGTTGAAGGAACCGAGGTGGTATTCCTTGCCGTCCACTTCGAAGGAGGGCAGGTCCGTAACACCCATGTTGTCGCCGAGCAGCGCCTTGATGTCGTTATACGCCCAGGTACCGGTGACGACGATCGCCGCGTCGCTTGCAAATTCAGCAGCCGCGGAAGAAGAGAGGTTCATCGGGGAGTCGACGAGCTTCTTGAGGCCCTTGACCGCGATGAGACCCTCGGGGCTGTCGAACGTATCCAGGACGGATTCGAAGGAACCGTCGTCCGCAGTCTTCCACTCGGACTTGCAGCCGGTTGCGAAGAACCAGGATGCAAGGTACCATGCGGAGGTGTTGGTCTCAAACGCGAAGTACTTGTTCGCCGCTTCGCAGTCCGCGATCAGCTTTTCGAGGGAGTCGACGTCTGCCTCGGGGATGACGGACTTATCATAGTACATGAAGTAGCCGTTGTCCGAGGTCATCGGGTATGCCCACAGCGTGTCGCCGGAGGTCGCCGCCGCAACGACGCCTGCGTCGTTCGCTTCACGAACGGTTGCCGCAGCCTTGTCGCCGAGCTTGTTCAGAGCGCCGCCCTGAACGAGACGGGCGAACTGGTCCTGCGCGAAGCAGTAGATGTCCGCGCCTGCGGAAACGTCGACCAGCATCTGGTCCGCGGAGGTCGCCTCGGAAACCGGGTTGACCGTCGCATTGAACTTAATGCCGTCGGTGTTCGTGTTGTTGAAGTCCTCGATCTGCTTCTTGGTCAGATCGACCGCATTCTCGCCCACCCAGACGGTGATGTCATAGGTGCCTGCCAGCTCGGTGCTGCCGCCGCCGTTGTTGCCCGGCTGCGCCGGCTGATCGCCGCTGCCGGTGCAGGCGACAAGCGCCAGAACCATCAAGAGTGCGAGCACAATTGCCAGTGTTCTTTTCATGTCTTTTTCCTCCTGTTAGATTTCGGTATTTTCTACCGTTCTAAGATATTTCATCACGGAACCGCGGCAAATGCGAAATTTGCCACAATCCCATGGTGCATTTATAATATACCTTTTTTTGTTTTCAATGTCAATCAAATTATGCTTAAAACCGTGCATAAGATACACGTTTCGCCGGTTTTCTATCCGACGCCGTTCAAAAGACCGTCGTCGATCTTGCCCCACGCGCCGTTGCCCGCGCCCGCGCAGCGCACCGAAATGCCGACCGTCACCGTCTGTCCCTCGCGCACCGCAAAGCCCGCGACCGACTGCGTATCCCAGTTTCCGTAGGACGTGATCTGCATCGGCGTGCGTCCGACCTCGACGCCGTCGACGAGCACAAAGCAGAAGATGTCCGTCTCGCCCGCGTCGCCGCCCATGATCGAGATCGTAAACGTGTAGTCGCCCGCCGGAAGATCGGTGACCTCCTGCGTCAGCGAGAAGTCGACCGAGCCCTTCTTCGCGCTCCAGAAGTGCATGTGGTACGTGCCGTTCAGAGAGTCGGTGATCTTGTTCTCGACGTTCAGCTGATCGGCGCCGCCGCGGTCCTCGATCCGCCACGGTTCGAGCACGCCGTCCTCAAAGCCGAAGTTCTTGAGATAGTTGAAGTTGATCATCGACACATAGGCGTGCGCTATAAGCCCCTCCGCCGTGCCGGTGATGTCGTAGGTCTGCACCCCGCCCGCGTACATCTTCTCAAGATCGGCGTCGGAGACGTTCCACACGACCGGCACCGGACGCGTTTCGTTGTTCGTCAGCACCGCGTCGACCGTGTCGGGCAGCTCGATCTTCCCCTTGAGATCGAAGGCAAGCACCGTGTCCGCGATCGCGTCCGCCCTCGGTTCGATCTCGTTGCCGTATCGCACGAGGTTGAAGACCTTCAGCGATTCGAGCGGACTGCCGGAGGGATCGAACATCGCCTGATTGTCGACCGCGCTGCCGCCGTAGTACCTGCCCGCGTCGTCCGGATCGTAGACCGCGGCATAGCTCGACGCCCAGCCGGAGCCGAATTTCTCCCATTTTTCGTGGTTTTCCTCCCACGAATTCGTGCCGACGGAGATCCACGTGCCCTCCCAGTAGACCACGCCGATGCCGTTTTTGACGTGCGCGACCGTGTCGATCACGTTGCGGACGTTGTTCGCCTGTCCCTGCACGGTGAACGGATAGTCCTTGATGATCGTGGTCGTCTCGTCGGAGATCGTGTTGCCGGAGAAGTCCGTATCGACGCCGGTATAGGCGTAGGACGTCTCCATGACCATGACCTTCTTGCCGTAGGTCTCGGCGACGCCGTTCAGCACGTTCGCAAGGTTTTCGAGCGTGCCGTGCCAGTACGGATAATAGGAAGACGCGAACACGTCGTAGTC
>JAEEGH010023690.1_pt1 | contig 12461 bp, 10 predicted proteins | sample 9134181 | NCBI WGS metagenome assembly JAEEGH01 (sample SAMN16246544, study PRJNA631951) | gut metagenome | biome: gut microbiome; feature: rumen; material: DP-attached | host: Bos | place: Iran: Karaj | collected 2018-10
GTAAATAAAGATGATTTAATTGATACTATTAGTTATGAATTAGATGATTATTGTATTAAGAATAAAATATGTAAGAAGGGTATGGCTATTGAATTAAAATTTAGTAATATAGGTTCTACAGAAGAAATAGGTAATAATGAATAAAAAGTCTTTTAAAGACTTTTTCTTTTAGATATAATTAATATAGGTGGTTTAATGAATATTTATGGGATTACTATAGATAAATTAGAAGAATATTTTGATAGTATAGGTAGTAAGAGATTTCATGCGAAACAATTATATAGATGGTTATATGATAAAAAGATTAATTCTTTTGATGAGATAACTGATATGAAGAAAGATGAAATAGAATTAATTAAAAAAGATTTTGATATGTCTTTAATAAAAATGGTTAAGGTTGAAAAAGATAAAGATACTAGAAAATATTTGTTTGAATTAAATGATAAAGAACATATAGAAGCGGTATTAATGTTACATGATTATGGAAAGAGTGTTTGTATTTCTTCTGAAGTTGGTTGTAATATGGGATGTAAGTTCTGTGAGAGTGGAAGAAGAAAAAAAGTAAGAGAACTTGATACATATGAAATGGTAGAACAAATACTTTTAATAGAAGAAGAATTAGGAGAGAAAATAACTCATGTAGTAATTATGGGTATTGGTGAACCGTTTGATAATTACGATAATGTGATTGATTTTATAAAAATTATTAATAATAATTATGGATTAAGTATTGGAGCTAGACATATTACTGTTAGTACTTGTGGTATTATTCCTAAGATAGAAGAATTTTCTAATTTAGATTTACAAGTTAATTTAGCAATTAGTCTGCACGCACCTAATAATGAAATTAGAAATAAAATTATGCCTATAAATAAAGTGTATCCTATAGATAAATTAATTCCTTGTATTCATGAATATTTTAATAAGACTAATAGAAGAGTTACTATAGAATATATTATGTTAGAAGGGATTAATGATAGTAATCTTTGTGCTTTAGAATTATCTAAGTTATTAAAGGGATTAAATTGTTATGTTAATCTTATTCCATATAATGAAACTGAAAATATTGGCTTTAAAAGAACTAAAATGATACAAATTGCGTCATTTTATGATATACTTAAGAAGAATGGTATAAATGTAACTATAAGAAGAGAATTTGGTGGTAAAATTACTGCTGCATGTGGACAACTTAGAAGTAGGGAGGAACAAATATGAAATCTTTTTATTTAACTGATCCAGGAAAAGTTAGAGATCATAATGAAGATAGCGTTATTATAGTAGAAAAAAATAATGCTAGTTTAATGGCTGTTGCTGATGGTATGGGTGGTCATAGAGCTGGTGAAGTTGCTTCATCTATCGCAATTAACTATGTTGGACAACACTTTAAAGAAACTTTTATTAATTTAAATAAAGTTGATGCGGTTAAATGGATTAGAGATGCTTATGATGAAATCAATAGTTTGATTTTTCAACATGAGAAGAACCATCCTGAAAGTAAAGGTATGGGTACTACTTTAGTTTTGGCAATTTTAACAGATGATTATTTATTATTTGGTAATCTTGGTGACTCTAGTGGTTTTGTTATGAAAGATGATCAGTTACATAAAGTTACATATGACCATACTTTAGTTAATTTATTAGTAAGTGCTGGAGAGTTAACTAAAGAAGAAGCTACTAATCATCCTAAGAAAAATGTATTAATGAAAGCCTTAGGAGCTAATGCAAAAGTAGATGTAGATATATTTGATTGTAATATGGATATAACTGAAATATTATTGTCTAGTGATGGACTAACTAATATGTTAGATAAAGATCAAATATGCAAAGTTCTTTTAGATAAAGATGATACTGTAGAAGAGAAAGTAAATAAACTTATTAGTAAGGCTAATAATAGGGGTGGAACAGATAACATTTCGGTTGCGTACTTAGTTCGTGAGGAAGTGAGTTCAAAATGATAGCAAAGGGGCAAAAAATTAACGATCGTTATGAAGTTATAAGATCTATTGGTGAAGGTGGTATGGCTAATGTTTATTTAGGATACGATACTATTCTAGATCGAAATGTAGCTATTAAGATTCTTAGAGGAGACTTATCTAACGATGAAAAATTTGTTAGAAGATTCCAAAGAGAAGCTTTATCAGCATCATCTTTAGCTCATCCTAATATCGTTGAGATGTATGATGTAGGAGAAGATGATGGTCTATATTATATAGTTATGGAATTCATCGATGGTATAACTTTAAAACAATTATTAAAGAAACGTGGAAGTTTGACTCTATCTGAAACACTTGATATTATGTCTCAATTAACTGATGGTATGAGTCATGCTCATGATTCATATATTATTCATAGAGATTTGAAACCTCAAAATATTATGATTAAAGATGATGGTCAAATTAAAATTACTGATTTTGGTATTGCGATGGCACTTAATTCAACTCAGTTAACGCAAACTAATTCAGTAATGGGATCAGTTCATTATCTACCTCCAGAACAAGCTTCTGGTAAGGGCGCAACTGTTAAGAGTGATATTTATTCAATGGGTATAATCTTCTATGAATTATTAACAGGAAAATTACCATTTAAGGGTGAAAATGCTGTTGAGATTGCTCTTAAACAAATGAGAGATCCTCTTCCAAGCATTAGAAAAGATAATCCTGAAATACCTCAAAGTATTGAAAATATCATATTAAAAGCAACTGCTAAGAATCCTAAAAATAGATATGAAGATTCTCGTGAAATGCATGAAGATCTATTAACTGCTTTAGATGAGGATAGGATGAATGAAGAAAAGATCGAATTCAAATATCCTGAACATGAAGTTAGTGAAAAGAAGAAGGTAGAAGCTGCTAAAGCAAAAGAAAAAGAAGCAGCTAAGAAAGAGGAAGAAGAGGTAGAAGATACTTCTGAAATAGCAGAAAAAATTGAAGAGGATGATGAAGATAAAAGAAGTAAAACATTAATAATAGCTTTATCATCTATCTTAGGTCTTGCGATTTTAGCTTTAGTGGTTGTATTTGTATTAGTACCAATGTTATCTAAGAAAGATAATGTTGAGGTTCCTTCTTGTGAAGGATTTAAAGTAGAAACTTGTGAAAAGAAATTGCAAGCTCTAGGCTTTGAAGTAAATCCTACTATTAAGAAAGAATTCTCTGATACTGTGAAAGAAGAGAGAGTAGTTAGAACTGAACCTAGTGCTGAAAGAAGTGTTAAATATGGTACTAAGGTTACTATCTATGTTTCAAAAGGAGAAGAAACTTTTGAATTAGAAAATTATAAAGGTAAAAACTATGCTGAAGTAAAAGCTAAATTAGAAGAGGCTTATGGATTAAAGGTTACTATTGAGAAGAAAGATGTTAGTGAGGCTGTTGAAGATAGTCAATTAATTATCGCTCAAAGTTTACCAAAGGGTACTAAAGTTAAATCTGGTGATAGTATTACTTTATATGTACCTAATTTATTAGATACTATACCTGATATGGTTAAAGAAGGATGGTCTCGTGATGAGGCTGATGCATTCTGTGTTAAATATGGTTTGAATTTCAAAGTTAAGACTCAAGAAACAACTATATACGATGAGGGTACGGTTATTTCTCAAAGTTTAAGAGCTGGAAGTACTATTACTAAAGGTTCTACCTTAACTGTAACTATCGCAACTAAACCAAAAGAGACACCAACGCCTGAACCTTCACCAACACCTACACCGACTGAAACTGAATAGGAGGATAAATGAAAGGACAAATTGTTAAAATAGTTAGTGATTTACACTATGTTAAGTCAGACAATTCAGTTTATCCTTGTAAGTGTAGAGGTATTATGCGACATGAACATATTCTACCCGTAGTGGGTGATTATGTTCTTTTTGATGCTGAAAAGAAAGTTATAGATAAAATTGAAGAGAGAAAAAATTGTTTTAAGAGACCTAAAGTTAGTAATATAGATCAGGCTTTTATTATTACTAGTTTGGTTGTTCCTGATTTTAGTTTAAATCTATTAGATAAGTTTATTATTACGATGGAATTAAATAATGTTGAACCGATTATTGTTATTACTAAGAGAGATTTAGTAGGGGATATGTCTTTATATGATAAAGAATTGAATTATTATAAAAAAATTGGTTATAAAGTATTATTTAATACTGAGTTAGATGAAATTAAGAAATTATTAAAGGGAAAAGTATCTGTCTTTACTGGTCAAACAGGTGCTGGTAAATCGACATTGATTAATAGAATTGATTCATCTTTTGATATAGAAGTAGGAGAAGTCAGTATGGCTTTAGGAAGAGGTCGTCATACCACTAGAGAAACCTCTATGTATGAATTATGTGGTGGTTTATGTATTGATACTCCTGGTTTTTCAGCATTAGATCTAGCTGAATATAGTAAAGAAGATATTAGAGATGCTTTTGTTGAATTTAAAAACTATGATTGTGAATATAGGGATTGTATGCATAAAAACACAGAAAACTGTGGTGTATATGAAGCTGTTTTAGATAATAATATATTAAAGAGTAGATATATTAATTATTTAAAATTTATAGGAGATGATTATAATGAAAGTTAGTGTATCATTTTTAAGTAGTGATAATGCACCGCGTGATTTAAGATTATTGAATGAAACTGATTGTGATTTTATCCATGTTGATGTTATGGATGGTAAGTTTGTTAAGAATAAGACTATGCCTTTTAGTGAAATGAAAAATATTTATAAATATACTGATAAGAGACTTGATGTTCATTTGATGTGTGCTAATCCTGAGAAATATATTCATAAATATGCAACTCTAAATACTGAATATATTACAATACATGTTGAGATTAATGAAGATATAGAAAAACTAATTAAACTAATTAAATCTTATTCTATTAAAGTTGGTTTAGCTATTAAACCAAATACTAATGTTAGAGATATTATTCCTTATCTTCCTTATATTGATTTAATACTAGTTATGAGTGTTGAACCTGGAGAAGGTGGACAATCGTTTATTGAATCATCTGAAGATAAGATTTTAGAAGTTAGAAAATTATTTGAAGAATATAATTTGGATGATATTGTTATTAATGTAGATGGAGGAGTAAATGATAAAACTATAGGTTATTGTAAGGAATGTGATATCGTTACTTCTGGTAGTTTTATTCTTAAAGGAGATTATCAAAAAAATATAGATAGTTTAAGATAAATTTGTTATAATGTGTATGATAAGGGGTGATTGTTATGGATAATAATCAAAACAATAATATTAATAATGAACCATTACAACCAACAAATGGTTTGGGACAAGCACCTGCTGCTGATGCAGTCCAACCTGCTCTTGAACCTACTGCTGAGGCCACAACTGGAGCAAGTGAGCTAGTTCAAGAAGAAAAAAAAGCTTTACAAACTAGAATTATTGAGGAAACTAAATCTAAACCTCAAATTAATTTAGCTGCTTATGCTAAAGCTAATGAAAAAAGAGAAAAAGAAGAAAAAGTATTTACTGAAGATCCTCATGCTGGAGCAAAAAGGTTCTTTGGTTTCTTAGTAGTTATTTTAATAATAGTTTTTGCATTATTTTTACCTACTATTTCTTTAAAAGTAGATGAATATATTAAAGCTAGAGAAAAAGAAAATATTACTACTGGTACATTAAAATGTAAAATGACTAATAATACTGATAATTTAAAGATTGAATATGAACAAGATTTAAAATTTAATGAAAATAGAATTATCGATTATACATATCGTGAGTTATCTACTGGAACTAGAGAAGATGCAAAAGAGTTATCTGATATTGTTCATAAATGTAAAACATTAGATCAAGCTGTTAGTGGTAATAATGGGATTACTATTACGTGTAGTAGTACAGCTACTAATGCTTCTGTAGTTCAAGAAATAGAATTAGATAGTATAGATGTTGAAAAATTATTAAGTGGATTTTCTGAAGCAGGAGGGGTATTCCCTGAGTTTAGAGCAGGAGATCCTGTTGATAGTGTTCAAACTAAACTACAAAGTTTAGGATATACTTGCGAAAAAGTAGGCTAAAATCAGCTTGTGCTGGTTTTTTTTACTAGAACTAATAATATATTAATATAGTATGGTGGTGTAATTATGTATGATAAAAAGATAGAAGAAGTATATAAATTATTAAATAGTTCAAAAGAAGGGCTTTCTTCTTCTGAAGTTCAAAAGAGACTTGAAAAAGATGGTTATAATGAATTGATTGAAAAAGAAAGTAAATCAAAATTCAGTATCTTTTTAGAACAATTTAAAGATATGATGATTATCATATTAATATTTGTTGGAATTATTATGACTATTTATGGATTCTTAGTAGATCATGATTTTACTGATCCGATAGTCATATTTGTAGTTGTATTTTTGAATGCTATAATGGGATTTTTACAAGAAGTAAAAGCAGAGGTTACATTAGAAGGATTAAAGAACTATATTGTAAAAAAATCATTAGTTAAGAGAGATGGAAAACTGGAATTAATTGATTCAAAAGATATTGTCGTTGGGGATATTATAGTTTTACAAGCAGGAGATAGAGTTGCTGCAGATGCGAGAATAATTGAAGTAGATAATTTCTTTGTAGATGAATCTGCTTTAACTGGAGAAAGTGTTCCAATTGAAAAGATTTCTCGAGTTATTAAAAGTGGTAATCAAATACAAGATCAATTCAATATGATTTTTTCATCATCTAATGTTACTAGTGGTAGATGTGAAGCTATTGTTACAGCGACTGGTATGAGTACTGAATTAGGTAAGATAGCTACATCTTTAAATACACCATATAAGGTAGAAACACCTCTTGAGAGAAAGATTAGTGAGATTAGTAAAACTATTACTAAATTAATATTCTTAATATTAATATTTATCTTTTTCTATAGTGTACTTACTAATAGTACTTTGATGGAAGCAATTATGCTTTGTGCATCACTTGCAGTAGCTGCTATACCTGAAGGTTTACCTGCTGTTATCACAATAACTTTATCAAATGGAACAGCGGCTCTATTAAAAAGAAAAGCTGTAGTTAGACAAATGAGTGCTGTAGAGACTCTTGGGTCAATCAATGTAATATGTTCTGATAAAACAGGTACTATTACTCAAAATAAGATGCATGTAGTTAAAGATATTGTTTACAATAAAGAAATGTTACATTATGTATTTGGTCTTTGTAATGATACTTTAATTGAAGATAATGAGTATATTGGTGATCCAACTGAGAGTTGTCTATATGATTATCTTCGAGATAATGATGTAGATGTAATGGATATGAGAATTAATCATAAAAGAATTATTTCTGCTCCATTTGATTCAGATAGAAAAATGATGAGTACTATTAATTTTATTGATGGTAAAGCGTATATGTTTGTTAAAGGGTCATTTTCTAATGTACTTAATAAATGTAGTCATATTGGAGATAAAAAGACTAAATTAACTGAAGCAAAGAAAAAAGAAATAAGTGAAATGGCTAATAATATGGCTGGTGAAGCTTTAAGAGTAATGAGTTATGCTTATAAAGTATTAGATAATACTCCTAAGAGTAGTAAGGCTGTTTTGGAAGAAGAAAAAGATTTAATACTATGCGGAGTAGTTGGTATTATTGATCCTCCTAGAGATAGTGTTAAAGAAAGTGTTGAACAATGTAAAAAGGCCTCAATTAGACCTATTATGATAACTGGCGATTCTTTGATTACTGCTTGTGCTATAGCTAAGCAAGTAGGTATTATTGAAGATGAAGATGAAGGAATACTTGGGTCTGAATTAGATAAATATTCTGATGAAGAATTAATAGAAATTGTTAATAAATATAATGTTTATGCTAGAGTAAATCCTATTCATAAACTTAGAATAGTTCATGCCTTACAAAAACAAGACTTAATTGTTGCGATGACTGGTGATGGAGTTAATGATGCTCCTGCTATAAAAGATGCCAATGTTGGTATAGGTATGGGTATTACTGGTACTGATGTTACTAAAAATGTATCAGATGTAGTACTATTAGAAGAAAGTTTTTCAACTATTGTTGTTGCGATAAAAGAAGGTAGAAGAATATTTGCTAATATTAGAAATAATGTAGTTTATTCACTATCTTCTAACATAGCAGAATTATTAATTGTAATTACTGGTATGTTTACAGGTAATATTATTTTGTTACCTATACATATATTATTTATAGATTTGATTACAGATTCTATTCCTAGTATTGCATTATCATTTGAAGGTGCTGCTAAAGGTATTATGAATGAAAAACCAAATAGCGTTAATAAACCAATATTTACACCTTTCATATTATCTTGTATTATCACTTCAGCTATTGTTGAAAGTATTATGGTATTATTTGTATATTTCTATACCTATAAACATATTAGTCCAACTATAGCGATGGAAGTAGCATTATTATCATTAGTTATTCAAGAATTAGTTTATGCAGTTACTTGTAGAAATCTAAAAACTACTATTATTAATCAAGGTTTATTCTCAAATAAAGCTATGAATATTAGTTTAATAATATTAATAATAGTAGAGTTGATATTCTTCTTAACACCTGTTGGATCAGTCATTAGTATTGAGGCTTTAAGTATTACTAATGTTTTAATGGTAGTATTATTCAATGTATTTAGTTTCTTTATTTATGAGTTCTTAAAACCTTTATTAATAAAGAAATTTAAAGATTAATGTAAATTTACGTAAAAGTTCGTAAACTTGATTGCTTCTCAAAGATATGGTAGTATATTTTTGAGGAGTTTTTATATGAAAAGATATGTTTATTATATGATAATTATTTCCTTAGTTTTAATATGTACTGGTGTATTATTAAAAAAACCAAATTATAATATGGAGACAGTAAATACTGCGATGATGACTAAGTCATTAAAGAGTAATTATGTTAATACCGTTAGTATAAAAGAAATAAGAAGAAAAAAATTAGCTCAAAAAAGAGCTTTAGAAAAGAAAAAACAAGAACAAAAGATTCAAGCTAGAATGGTTAGTGAATCTAATGTAGTTTTAAAGAGTAAAAATGTAAATGCTAAGACTTTAAAAACTGGTACAGGTAGGGCATCATTCTATGGACTTGATTGTGCTGGATGTTCTGGACAAGTTGGATCTGGTAAAAGAATAGTAAATGGTTCATTCTATAAAGATCCTAAATTTGGATATGTTAGAGGTTTAGCTGCTGGACCTGAGTTCTCATATGGAACAATTATTAGAATCAGTGGAACAGGTCTTGGAACTTTTACAGGAATAGTTCTTGATAGAGGGGGAGCTATTGGTGCTGGTAGAAGATTCTTATTTGATATCTTAGTTGGTACTGAAGCCAATGCTTATAAATATGGTGTAAGTAATATCAAATATGAAGTATTAAGATATGGTTATTAGGAGATACATTATCTCCTTTTTTATTGATATAATTGACTGTTTTTGACATTTGTGGTATAATTCGTTCATTGAAATGAGGGGGATTCATTATGAATAATAAGATTAATGAATTGATAATCGATAATTATTTTTCTGAATCGGATATGAAAATTATCGATGAAATTAAAAAGATCAAAGTACTTAATAGTAAAGAAGAAAAAGAATTAATTATAAAAGCACAATCTGGAGATTTGAAGGCTAGAGATAGACTTATTAAATCTAATTTAATGAGAGTTGTTGATTTATCTATTAATTTTATTGATAAGGGAGTAGACTTTTTGGATTTAATTCAAGAAGGATCTGTTGGTTTAGTTGAGGCTATTGATAATTATAATTTTAATAAAAAAAGTTTTCGAAATTATGTTTATTCTTATGTATATAATGCTTTAGATAGGGCTACTAAACGATCTGATTTAATAAAACAATCGTTAGAGTGTGCAAAGTTTTGTAAAAAGTTTGCAAAAGCAAAAGATGTTTTGACTTCTGAATTACATAGAGAACCTGATATGGAAGAGATTGCTTTAGCTATGAATCTTTCACCTGAAGCTATTAATAATAAACTTGCTGAATCAATAGAAGTTGTCAGTTTAGATGAACCGGTTGATGGTGAAGATGTAGAAACATTAATGGATTGTATTCCAATAGAAGAAGATTATCAAAAAGATATAGAAAATGTTTTACTTCATGATGAACTTTATAGAGTATTAGAAAAACTTTCAGAAAGTAGCTATGATGAATTCGGAACTTCTGTACTAATAAAAAGATTTGGGTTAGATGATGGTGTTCCTAAAACATTAAAAGAAGTAGGGGATTATTATGGTTATTGTGCAGAAAGAATTAGACAAATTGAGAGTAAAGCAATTAGAAAACTTAGAGCACCTAAATTCAATAATAAAATTAGTAAATATTTTTAAAAAGGGAACTAAATTATGTATAATTTAGTTCTTTTTTATTGGATTTTTGCTAATGATACTGATAATAACATTAAGATAAAAAAGAAAAGCAAATAATAAATAATTTGCTTTTTTTTAATTTTGTGGTATAATGTGCGTTGTTCGGAGGGATATTATGAAACAAGATATTAAACGATTAAGACAAGAAGGATATTTTTCAAAATCTGAGTTAACATTTTTAGATGAGATTGATAAAATTGAAAAAATAAGTAAGGCTGAAGGATTAGAACTTGTTAAGAAGGCTCAAGCTGGTGATGTTGAGGCTAGAAATAAGTTAATTAAAACCAGTCTAAATTATGTTGCTGGATTATCAGTACGTTTTATTGATAAAGGTGTTGACTTTTTAGATCTAGTTCAAGAAGGAGCAATAGGTTTAATGAAAGCAATAGAAAAATGTGATGTCTCAAAAACAAAAGATTTTAAAGGATATGCTTATTATCATGTTTTTAGTGCTTTAGATAAAGTTACTAAAACATCTGATATTATTAGAAAACCAGAATATTATGCTACTACTTGTGAAAAATTAGACAAGGTTACTAATTTATTACGACATGAATACCATAGAGAACCTACAATTATGGAAATTGCTAAAGAGATGGGAATACCTACTAAAACTGTTGAAGAATTATTGATTAATTCACAAGAAGTGGATAGTTTAGATAAATGTATTGATGAAGATGAGCAAGTAACATTAAAAGATACTATACCTAGTGATGAAGATTATTATGAAATAATAGAAAATGATTTGCTTCGTTGTGAATTAAATAGAGCTTTTGATAAAATAATTGAAAATAGTCCTTCTTATAAAACCGGTGTAGAAGTATTAAAAAAACATTGGGGATTTGATGATGACATAGAATATACACTTGAAAGTTTAGGAAGAGAGTATAGTTCTTCAAAAGAATCTGTTAGAACTATGGAAGCAAAAACTATTCGTAAAGTTAGAGTTAAATGTGGTAATAATATAAGTAGATAATATGATAAGAACTAAATTTTAATAAATTTGGTTCTTTTTTATTGGATTTTTAGTATAATATATATGGTGATGAAGATGAATGACAATATAATTGAAAATATAAGTAAAGATTTAAATATTAGTACTAAACAAGTTAATACAGTACTTGAATTATTAAAAGAAGATAATACTATTCCTTTTATAGCTAGGTATAGAAAAGAAGCTACTGGTGGACTATCTGAAGAAGTTATTAAAAGTATAGGGGAAGTATATGATTATCAAGTTAATTTATTAAAAAGAAAAGAAGATGTTATTAGATTAATTGATGAGAAAGGTTTACTTACTCTAGAATTACAAGAAGAAATAATGAAATGTGAAAAATTAGTAGAAGTAGAAGATTTATATAGACCATATAAAGAGAAAAAGAAAACTAAAGCTACTGAAGCTATTAAAGCTGGATTAGAACCACTAGCTAAAATGATGATGAGTTTTCCAACTAGTGGAGATATACATGGAATGTGTTCTAAATTTATTAAAGAAGATTTAGATGAAGAAAAGTGTATTGAAGGGGCTAAATATATAATAGCTGAATGGATTAGTGATAATGCTTATTATAGAAAATGGATTAGATCATTCTTTTATAAGAATGGTGTAATTACTAGTAAAGTAAAAAAGAATAGTGAAGATACTAATAAAGTATATGAGATGTATTATGATTATAGTGAAGCAGTTAAATATATTAAACCTCATCGTATTTTAGCTTTAAATAGAGGAGAAAATGAAAAAGTATTAAATGTAAGTATTGATGTTAATAAAGATGAAATAATTGCTTATTTAAAAAGTAAAATTATTAAAAATGATAAGAGTTTTGTAAGTAAATATGTAGTTGAAGCTATAGAAGATTCTTATAAGAGATTAATAGCTCCATCAGTTGAGAGAGAAATAAGAAGTGATTTAACTGAAAAAGGAGAAGAAGCAGCAATAGATAATTTTGGTAAGAATTTAGAAGCTTTACTTCTTACTCCTCCTATGAAAGAAAGAGTGGTTTTAGCGTTTGACCCTGGATATGTAAACGGTTGTAAATTGGCAGTTATTGACAAAACTGGAAAATATCTAGATTCTACTGTTATTAACCCTTTCTTAAAAGGAGA
>JAEEGH010023691.1_pt1 | contig 12461 bp, 17 predicted proteins | sample 9134181 | NCBI WGS metagenome assembly JAEEGH01 (sample SAMN16246544, study PRJNA631951) | gut metagenome | biome: gut microbiome; feature: rumen; material: DP-attached | host: Bos | place: Iran: Karaj | collected 2018-10
GACTGCCGGGTACCTCGACTACGATGGGTACGCTGGTCATGATGTCTGCCACTGTCTTCATTTCTTAACATCCTCCGGTGCTCTGATCACCATTACAGGACAATTGGAATATCTGACGACCCTCTCGGCGACGCTGCCCATCATGAGCTTGGAGAATCCTGTCCTTCCCAGCGTCCCCATGACGATGAGATCGAAATCCTTGGAGGATTCGACGATGAACTTCACCGGGGAACCTTCTCCGATAAGCACCTCGCAGGGGATTCCTTCCTTCTCGCAGGTCTCTTTGACAAAAGCGACCGCAGACTCTCCTTCCTTCTTCAGCAGCGTGTAGGTGTTGGTAACGGCGGAATCCAGGGGCATGTTCACGAATATTGTCTGATCCAGCACATAGAGTGCGGTTATTGTGGATCCTGTGATCTTCGCGAGCTCGACCGCTTTCAGGATCGCCGATTTGGTATACTCGCTCCCGTCAGTAGGAACGAGGATCTTGCCGAACACCATTTTCTCACCTAAGGACCGTAACGGGCCGATGCCTTGGTGTTCCCCTTCAGGAGTTCGTCCTCCGTACACGGGAACACGGTGATATCGGCCGTACTTCCAGTCTTGTGCGGGATTATGGGGTCGTGATATAATACTTTGTGCCCGCACGCGATTAGAATGCCGTATGCAGACATGGGATCCTTGCCCTGGGTTTCCAGCAATCCGCTCAGGACCCTGGCCTCCGAGAAGATGTCCGCTGACGGGAACAGCATGGCGTTATCGGTACCGAGGCATACGTCGACACCCACATCCAGCATGCGTGCGACAGGCGGGACCATGCCGAAATAGAGGTTGGACGACGGACAGACCGAGACGGGGACGTTCTCGTCGGCACATCTCTTCAGATCGGAATCGGTGGCCTGCACCATGTGCACGATGAGGTCGGGATCCAATGACAGGACATAGTCGATGTCCTCCCTGATCCTCTCGCTCACATGAAGTGCCAGTATCTTGCCTTTTCTCTTCACGTGATCGGCCACGGCATCGATGTATTTGTGATCCATATCGGTGATGCTCGGCAGACCGATACCGTCCGCGCGGTACAGGATGGAATCGATCTCGTTGGGATCGTATTCCTTCAGTGTGGGGCGCCCGAGTACGGTGGCCCTGCTCGATACGGATTTCAGAAGCTTCACGCCTTCGATGCCGCCCTCTCTGAAATCAATGAATCTGGAGACACCTGACAGCTCCAGTCTCATGATGTAATCCGACATCTCTCTGTGGATATCGAAAGGATCCGCTTCCTTCAGATACCTGTGCTTGAGGCCGTTCGGCGGTGCTACCAATTCCTCCAGGCTGTATTTGCGCCCGAGCTTAAGACCTGCATCCGCCACATGCGTATGGGTATCCACCAATCCAGGGAGGATGGTACCGGTGATGTCGGCTTCTTTGGAGACCTCGCCGTAGACGACTTCCTTGACCTTCTCGTCGCAGATCACCATGTATCCGTCATCGAACTGTTGGCCGTCCCAGATACGGCCTGAAATGATCGTCTCGGCACCCATGTTATGCGGTCTTATCAATTGTCAGGAATATTAGTTTATACCTATTACCACGATTCTCACTCCGAGGTTATTCAAATGCCGAAAGTAAATGCAGATGAATGTACTGGTTGCGGAGCATGCGCGGACGCATGCCCCTCGGATGCTATCACAGTCGGTGACGTCGCAGTCATCGACCCCAACGTATGCGTGGAGTGCCTCGCATGCGTCGACGAGTGCCCGACCGGTGCGATGAAGGAGTGATCCTATCAAAACAACGCCGTATCGGAAGGTACGGCGGAAAACCTTTCTTACATCATATTTTGATTAAAAATTTAGGAAATCCTTAGGTAAACAGCATTAAATAGGACACTTTCGATTAATGTCTGAGGTTAACAAATGCCTACAATCAAAGAGAGCGAGTGTGTCGGATGCGGAGCATGCGCAGACGTCTGCCCCCAGAACGCAATCACCGTCGATGACTTTGCAGTCATCGATGCATCAAAGTGCGTTGAGTGCGGAGCATGTGTCGACGAGTGCCCTTCCAGCGCAATCGAAGAGTGAACACGTTTCCGCAGAGAAACAACAAACTCCTTAATCCTTCTAGGATTTTTTTCAGAATAACGATAAGAAGATGTCCTTGCGGACATCGTTATGGTTTCATGCCCAGTAGGGCTTCTTCACGAACTTGTATGCGCTGAGCACTGCGGTACCTGCTTCGCCGCATCCCGTGATGATCTGCTTGTATTTTCCGGGATAATCGACCACATCTCCGCATGCGAAGATTCCGTGTCTCGATGTGCTCATGTCGAATCCGACTTTCACAAGACCGCTGTCAGTGAGCTCGATGCCCCATTTCTTCAGATCGTCGAGATCCGATGAGATTCCGATGTTGATGACAACGAGGTCTGCAGGCACATCGAATACCTCCTCGCCCTGTTTCAGTGTCACGGAAGTGACATGGTCTGTTCCGTTGACCGACTTCAGCTCTGCTGCCATTATGGCCTTCACACGGCTGTTCTTCAGGTCAGAGACGTTGCTCTCATCCGCCCTGAACTCGGCCCTCCTGTGAACAATCGTGGTGTCCGCAACGGTACCTGCGATCATGGCCATCTCGATTGCACTGTTACCTCCTCCGAAGACGACGATCTTCTTTCCGACGATCTCCTCCTTCAGAGGCATGATGTATGACAGACCCTTTCCTTCGAACTCGTCCTCGCCCTCGCATCCCATCCTCCTGGGTTTGAACATACCCATTCCGATGGCAACGATGACCGACATCGTCGTGTATTCTGCCTTGTCCGTCTTGACGATGATCTGCTGATCCCCGTCGATGACCTCCATGACCTTCTCCTTCTCGTGGATCTCGCACTCCATGGATTCCGCCTGAGCGTAGAGCTTATCGGAAAGCTTCCTCGCCTGGATGGTCTCGAATCCGGGATAGTTGTGGATACCTTTCTCAGGGTATAGACTGACCAGCTGTCCGCCCACTACACCAGCATCCAGCACGAGTGTGGACATCATCTTCGTCCTTGCGTAGATTCCGGCTGTGAGTCCTGCGGGGCCAGCCCCTATAACTATGAGATCGTAGGTCATGTAAGGGCACATATATTGTTTAATATATAAAAAATAAGGCCAGAATTTCGATTGATGATATGAATAATACTGATTTCATAGAAATTCACAATATTTCTGCGGATTTCGAATGATAATATACCGTTACTATCGTTTTTCGTCCTCCGATATCCGCCCGCAGGACATGCAGACGGATACCGAACGTTTATCACTGGAACCGATTATCGGTAATCATGGAAGGCATAGATGCCGATAAGTTCGTCCAATCCCTCGAGAAGGAATATGCGAATCTGAAACTGGTCATGGAGAAGGAACCTGTGATCGACAGGGCGATCCTGCTGCTTTGCATGGCGACCGCTGTGAAATGCATGGACTGGAGCGAACCGAAGAAGACACTGGATGCATGCAAGGAATCCGTAAAGAGCGTGACGGAATATGCTGTCACTGTCATAGACCGCTGGGCTCCGGAAGGCAGATTCGTCTTCTACAATGAGGAAGTGACGGAACAGGAGTGGAACGACCTGTTCATGGAATCCCAGAACATCGCCAACGATCTGCTCCAGGCACATCTGGATGCGTTCGGTGCGGATACCGATGAAGGTGTGATACACGCATACAATGAGACGCTGTTCTGCCTCACTTACATGATATCAGCAGGATGTGCCAGATGCACCAACCAAAGCGGTGCTGTAGAATATGCCGTGAGGAATCTCGACAAATCCTTCGATTTCATCGAGAAGAACTGCAAGCGCGTCGAGATGTGATCATCCCTTCCCTGCCAGAGAATCCAGCAGTGCAGTGCATGCCTCCGTCAGGTCATCGTACGTTCTCTCGAAGTCGCCTGAATACCAGGGATCTGCGACATCGGTGTCCTTTCCGCAGTGCGACATCATCATCGACACCTTCTTCTGAGGATCGTTCCCGACGAAATGCCTCATGTTCCTGATGTTCCATGAATCCATGGCGATGATCATGTCGAACCTGTCATAATCGGCGGACGTCATCTGTCTGGCTCTTCTGTGATCGAAAGGGATGTTGTGTGCAGAAAGGCATCTCTTCGCAGGAGGATAGATGTCGTTTCCGAGCTCTTCCGTACTGGTGGCGCATGATTCTACGTAGAGATCCTTCAGACCTCTCTTCGCAACAAGATCCTTCATGATGAACTCCGCCATGGGGCTCCTGCAGATGTTGCCGTGACAAACGAAGAGTATCCTCATCTACGCACCGCCTTCATATCGGACTTTCAAGGTAAATACATTATATCGTTTAGAGGATACTCACGCGATAAGATGTCAGGTTACTTCCTCCAGGGCATTCTCTCATACACGGGTGTCGGCGGTTCCGTCGACAAGAAGAGCGCTTACGTTTACTTCACAAGGAGCGGCGATGCCGTATCGAAGGCATTCGCGGCTTACATGCAGTTCACCGGTATCGGAACACCGAAGGACAAGAAGAAGGGCGCCATACTCTTTACCAGATACAAGAAGGTCTTGCAGGTTACCGATGACCCTTACGTGGATTGGCTGCTCGGGATGATGTATCTCGAAGGGATCGATGTCCCCAAGGACGATGCGAAGGCATTCGAACAGTTCTCGAAATGCGCAGGCAAGGACAATTCACTCGGAATGTTCAGTCTCGGTCTGATGTACAGGGACGGGATCGGTACGGAGAAGGATCCGGAGAAGGCCTTCGAATTCATCAAGAAGGCTGCGGACCAGAACCTGATGGAAGCGATCTACGAGGAAGCTATGATGCTCCAGTCGGGCAAAGGCGTTGAGAAGAACAAGACCGAGGCCGTCAATCTTATCATGAAGGCCGCCGACGGGAATCTCCCCGATGCCCAGTTCGATCTCGCATGGAAATGCATCTTCGGTGACGACGTCATCCAGGATACCGAGACCGGAGTGAAATGGATGGAGAAGGCAGCTGAGAACGGCCACATGTTCGCACAGTTCAATCTGGGTGAGTTCTACGGCGGAGGCAACTACGTCAAGAAGGATACCGAAAAGGCACTGAAGTGGATGATCGCGGCCGGAGAACAGGGATGTCTGGAGGCTCAGGTCGATCTTGCCGACCTCTATCTTTACGAGAACGAGGATGTGAAAAGAGACCCTGAAATGGCATTCTATTGGATAAACAGGGCGGCCAAACAGGGAGACCAGGATTCCCTTACGACGTTGGGAAGGATGTACAGCCTCGGAGAGGGCGTCAAACAGAACGCTGACAAGGCACGCGAGATTCTGGAGAAGCGTGCGGAGAAGAACGACGAACTGGCAGAATTCTACCTCGGCGAGATGTACGACAAAGGCCTGGGTCTCAGGAAGGATCCCGCTCTTGCCAAATCGTGGTACAAGATGGCGGCCGACCACGGTCATGAAGAAGCCAAACTGCGCTATGCGATGATGGTTGCGAAGGAATGACCATGAGAAAATCAACGATCTGTCTGATATCTTCCATAATCTGTTTCGCCGCAGGCGCACTGATCTTCGGTCTGGCACTTTTCGCAAGGATGTTCGATCCCGAGATCGCCGGGGGCATCGGTTCGATACTCATAATCGCATTCCTCTTCCTCTCAGTTCTTACGATAATGGTAAGGAACAAGGAGAGGGAAGAAGAGAAAGAGTAATGGCAGGAAGGAGCGGAAAAACGGGATGTGGGATATATCCCTCCTGCCTATGGGTGAAATCGGGTTCACGGGGGAACTCACTCTTTCTTGATACTTACACCATAGAGTAGGTATATAAACGGCCCAGGGGGGAGGTCTCCGAATTTTCCGAATATTCTCTGTCCAAGGGATTCGGGTGATGGTTTTTTCTGATGTTCCTGCAATCATCAGCCAGACTGTTTTTGACCGAAAATACGTTTATTTACAGCGTTTTTTTGCACTATTTAAAGGACAACTATTTATCTTATAACTAAAATTTGGATACTGGATGCTCTTTACAGAGATCTGAAGGTAATAATATGGGAAATGTAAAAATCGGTAACATGGAGATTGGTATCGGTGACCTTCTGCTGTTCCTCGGCGGACTTCTGATGGTCATCAGCATCTTCTTTGCATGGGACAAATATGTTCCTGCATTAGGAAACGACACATCAATCTCAGGATTGAACATCATCGGCAACAAATTAGGCGATGGAGACTGGACCTACTCATTCATGGGTAAGGCACCCCTGTTCATGCTGATCTTCGGAATCATTGCAATCGTTCTTGCAGTCCTTCCTCTGTTCAAAGTGAATGTTCCTGCACTCAAGATTGTCGGCGCAGTCGTTGCACTTGTCGGAGTCATCTTCGCGATCCTCTTCCTCACAGTCGCAACAAAGGCAGACCTCTTCAGCGGTGATTCATACAACGCAGCAAAGGTCCTCATTGCAGTTGGATCATTCAAAGTTCAGTTCGGAGCATACTTCGGACTGATCGCATCGATCCTCGCAACAGTCGGTGGCGTCCTCAACGTCGTCCCGATGTTCAAGAAGTAAACAAAAACGGGCGGTACAACCGCCCTTCATTTTTCTTATTCCGAATTCACTTGACCTTATGGCGTATCCTTACGGCTACGCCTCTGTTCAGTTCCTTCATCTCACGGCCCGACATCATCGCCACGCCTACAGCTTTGACCTCACCGTTACAGACCACGACAGCTTCATCACCGATGCGTATCGAGGGATCGGCATCCTTCACACCGACAGCGAAAAGACTTCCTTTGAGCTCGAAGTCCATGATGTCGACGATGTGGTAATTGTGCTCCGCCAGGATCTTCGCTCCGTCAAGGGTCATGGATATCATCCCCCTCTCTTCGGTGAGCATACCCAGCTGGAGATTCTTGCCGCGCATGATCTTCCAGTACGGGAACTTGCCCACACCGTAGGTGTCCTTGTCCATGATCGCATCCGCGATCTCTCTTCCGAACTGGAATGTTAGGACAGAACGGATGGTCTCCTTCCTGTCGGTGGTGTAATCTCCAGCACCCTCCATGCCTTTGGTAGCTTCTCTGAGGGCATTGTCGAGATTCTGCAGCGATGCAGGAGATGTGGGGTCGCCTACGACGGTCTCCTTCATCTCACACAGTCCCGAAACGAGTTCGGTATCCTCTCCGAGATGTGAGATCACGGTGTCGTACCCCTGTTCGATTATATGACCGACAAGTTCCCTGATGAACTCCTTCTCCTCAGGTTTCCACTGTCCGGTGACAGGTATGTCGTATGATTTCGGAGGGTAGAACACATCCAGTTCCCTCGGGACCGCTCCCAGCGGCGAGGTGACGATGACCTCGTGCACCAATGAATCGTGATCCGCTGTATGTATCGCTGAAGCAAATCTCCTGTGCGTCTTCGAGATATGATAGGGTTTCTTCGCGGAACACGGCAGAAGGACGAGAACGCGCTTGTGCTCCGGCTTCTCATACCTCTCCATTATCATGTTCCTGTATCTGAGCACCTCAGGTCTTCTCAGTGCCTGTGTTGTGTTGCATGAGAACCTGCATCCGACGGTGGAGCACATCTCCTCCTGATAGGCATAACCTTCATCGTCGAATATCCTCAGCACCGCTACCGATGATGCGGATGAGGGTGCCCTCTGATCCACCAACTCCCTGAGCCTCTCTCCGCGGATGAAATGATGGATCTTCGAACATTCATCGTTGATGGCTTTGATGTTCTCCTCGGTCGCATCCTCATTGACGATGATCTCGCCTTCGGGGACAGATAATATTCCGCCTGCTCCTGCGACCCTTGCAACGGAGTCGTCGAAGATGTCGATACCCATGTATGAATAAAGTGCCAGCGTTGATGAATCTGCCATTCCGGGAGCGCACAGTACAACATTAGGTCCGACCTTCTCCCTTATCGAGATTACTGCTTTGACGACCTTGCGGGCGTCTTTCCTGAGCTCGAAGGCGTTGCTTATCACGACCACTTCCGTTCCCTCGGGGATCTCCTCCTCGCCAGTGAACGGGAGCCTTATGACACTGATTCCGTTGGAAGAAACAACGGGTGCATTCAGATCGGATGATTCCGGGGACATAAGCTTGCTGTCCAATTCCACAGCTTCGCCCATGACGTGCAGTATGCGTCTCCCGTCCTCGACGGAGATGTACATGGGATCGTCGCATGCACCCTCGGTCACCTTCATCACGTAAGGTGTGGTGACGACGGAGTCCCCTCTCCTGTACTCGCATATCCTGCCCCTCTGGGAACGTGCTATGACATCAAGCATGTCCAATCGTATTCAATCGATGTAGATAACGGTAACGAAACGCATGCGCGGGCGCACCTAGAATTAATTTTATTATCGTGTCCTGTGATAACCCAAACATGAGCAGCAATGTGAACTTCTTCGACAGGGATGTCGTCTCGATGAGGGACTTCACCAGGAAGGATATCGAATACATCATGGATCTGGCGGAGACCATGGTACCTTACGCCAAAGGAGAGAAGGTGAAACACCCTCTGGACGGCAAGATCCTCGGTAACCTGTTCTTCGAACCTTCGACCAGGACCAGACTCTCGTTCGAGAGTGCCGCATACAGACTCGGTATCAATGTCATCGATGTTTCACAGATGTCGGCCACATCCATCGCCAAGGGAGAGACCCTCGCGGATACCATCCGCATGGTGGACACATACTGCGATGCCATCGTTCTGAGACACCCTCACGACGGTGCCGCAAGACTTGCTGCCAATGTTTCAGAGAACCCCGTCATCAACGCAGGTGACGGTGCAGGATCACACCCCACACAGACACTGCTCGATCTGTTCACCATGAAGAGGTCCAAGGGATCCATCGACGGACTCAACATCGCACTTGTCGGTGACCTGAAGTACGGAAGGACCGTTCACTCGCTGGCGGACGCACTGACGATGTTCGGCGCAAAGCTCACATTCGTCGCCCCCGAGAGCCTCCAGATGCCCTCGGACATAGTCGACAGCCTCAGGAGGAAGGGATGCGAACCCTACCAGACATCCAAACTCGAAGAAGTGGTGGGAAGCGCCGATGTCCTCTATGTCACAAGGATCCAGAGGGAGAGGTTCCCCGATCCGGCAGAGTACCAGAAGGTCGCAGGAACCTACAGGATCGACAACAAGATCCTCAGGGAAGCGAAGAGCGACCTCATCGTCATGCACCCGCTGCCCAGAGTAGATGAAATCGCATCCGAAGTGGACGGAACGGAGCACGCGAAGTACTTTGAGCAGGCATTCAACGGAATACCTGTGAGGATGGCACTCCTCTGCGCGATCCTCGGAGGTGAGATGTAAATGGAAGAACTCAAGGTAGCACCCATCAGGAACGGAACCGTCATCGACCACATCAAACCTGGACAGGCACTCAATGTCCTCAAGATCCTCGGTGTCAACGAGAGCACCATCGGTTCCACCATCGTCGTCGCGATGCATGTGTTCTCCAAGAAGGACCCCAGCGGATGGAAGGATGTCGTCAAGGTCGAGGACCGCGAACTTGATTCGGATACAGTTGACAAGATCGCACTTATCGCACCCAACGCCACCATCGTGATCATCAGGGACTACTACGTCGCCGAGAAATACACCGTCACCATCGGAGATCACATCAAGGGACTGGCCAAGTGCAACAACCCCAACTGCATAACCAACGTCGGAGAGCCGGTGGAGCCGGAATTCGATGTCGTCAGCCGCAACCCGCCCATGCTCAGGTGCATGTACTGCGAGAGATGCATGACAAACATCTCCGATAACCTGCTCTGATCACATGAAGCTGATAATCACCACAGGCATGCCCGGAGCAGGCAAGGAGGAGTTCCTGCTCGCAGCCAGCGATTCAGGCATCCCCTTCCTCAGGATGGGGGATATCGTAAGGGAATTCCATGCCAAGAGGAGCGACGAGGATAAGAATCTGTCCGTAGGGCAGCTCGCGAACCTTGACAGACAGAGATACGGATTCGACATCTGGGCAAAGCGCGCCATGGAGAAGATGTACGGCGATATCTTCATGATCGACGGCTGCAGGAGCATGGATGAAGTGAGAGCTTACAGGAACATCACCGACGATGTCCATATCGTAGGGATATTCGCATCCCCTGCAACAAGATACGACAGACTGGTGAAGCGCGGACGCGAGGATGCTCCCAAGAACATCGAGGAGTTCCACGAGCGCGACAACCGCGAACTCGGATGGGGGCTCGGAGAGACCATGGCCCTCGCCGATGTCATGATAATCAACGAATCGTCGCTCGACGACTTCAAGGACAACGTCAGGAAACTGATGGAGGAGTTCCGCAGATGAAGTTCACCGTCACGAGGCTCTGCGGCGGAAAGGCCCTCATGGCCGCATCATCCGAGATGATGGATATCGATCTCGATGCCGCTGCTGACAAGCTCTCGGGAGACGGTTTCACCAAGAAGAAGAACGAGGACGGCCTGATGCTCATCCTCGACTGGAAGGATATGGAAGTGACGCTCTATCCTCAGGGAAAGGTCATGTTCTTCCCTCTTGCCGAGAAGGATCTTGCCATCGAGTATGCGACGATGATTCTCGAGAAAGTACGCTGAGGCGATACCGTGGTCTTCCCGGAACTGTGGATGGAACTCATCGCAGTGCTGGCACTGTCACTTTTACTGTCGCTTCTCGCTTACAAGATGGGGCTCCTGACCAAGTCCGGATGCGTTTCCGCCGCCCTGATGGGATTGATCATCGGAGGGTGCGGCTCGCTCGCTTGGCTGATCCTTCTGATTGTATTCACACTTCTCGGATTCGCCGCTACGCTGGTCGGTCTGAGCAAGAAGAGGGAGAAGGGACTGCAGGAAGGCACCCATGGTGAAAGAGGATGGAAGAACGTCATCGGCGTCGCCCTGCCGTGTGTATTGTTCGCTCTGCTGGACGTCATCACTCAGGATTCATATCACTACTACATGACGATCGGTTACATCTCCGCCATAGCCGTCGCTGCGGCGGATACGACCGCGAGCGAACTGGGAACGAAGGACGACAGAGTCTACCTGATTACAACATTCAAGAGGGTGCCTCCGGGCACTGACGGCGGGATCTCCCCGTTTGGAACGCTTGTCTCATTCCTCGCATCGGTCGTCGTCACACTCATCGGCTGGGGCGTCATCAACCAGTCTTTCAATGACATCTTCATCCTCATCCCGATGGCGGCAGGATTCATAGGATGCCTGCTCGACAGCGTGGTCGGTGCGACGCTGGAATCCTGGGGGTATGTGAACAAGTACGGGAACAACTGCATCACCGGCATTGCCGGAGGAGCGATAGGCGTACTGGTCGCCTGGCTGCTGTGATACCATGATCATACCGGAGTTCCTTAGAATAGGCGATACGATCGGTGTCACCGCACCGTCATATTCCGCTGTGGAAGAGGAAGACGGCAAACGCTTCAGGAATGCGACCAAGAAGCTTAACGAAGCAGGATACAGCACATCATTCACATCCAATGTCTTCGGTTTCGGCAAAGGGGGTGAGAGAGCACCCGCGGAACTGCGCGCAAAAGAACTAACATCACTATTCGATGATGACGATATCAAAATCATAATCAGCGCCAAAGGAGGAGACTATGAACATGAGATCCTTGATGTGTTCGACTGGTCCTCGGCAGAGAAGAATCCGAAATGGATACAGGGGTTTTCGGACAACACATCATTCCTCCTGAAATACACCGTCGAACACGATGTCGCTACGGTCTACTGCGGCAACTTCGGGGACTTCGGAATGGATGTCTGGCACAGATCGATCTATGAGAATCTCTTCTTCCTCGAGGGCCGCCTTAAGGAACAGATCTCATTCAAGTATCATGAGGCGAGATTCCATGACAGGATCACCCAATTGGAGGGCTTCTGCGATGACGAACCCACGGTATGGGATTCCTCCGTCGGAGACGTCACCATCAAGGGAAGACTCCTCGGAGGGTGCATGGACATCCTCGCGATGTTCGCCAGAGATGATTCACTGGATGTCAGATCATTCTACGACAGGTATCCCGATGATGACGTGATATGGTACATGGAGACCTACTCCATGGATGACGATTCCATCCGCAGGATGTTCTCTGAGATGGAGAAGAAAGGGTGGTTCGAACGCGTATCCGGTTTCATCTTCGGAAGGGAACTGTTCTATGAGGGCGAGGGCTACAGGAAGGTCATCAAAGACTGCCTGTCCGGATACGATGTGCCCTTGATCTTCGGTGCCGATGTCGGACACAAGGCACCCAGGATGGTGTTCGTGAACGGTGTCAAGGCAGAATTCTGCATATGGGACGGCACCTGCACCCTGACCTACAATCTGGAGTGAATTCGATACCGTTAAATAGGTGACTGACATCGGATGTTCTGGTATGACGGCCATAGCGGCGGGGTCACACCCGGTCCCATTCCGAACCC
>JAEEGH010023692.1_pt1 | contig 12460 bp, 12 predicted proteins | sample 9134181 | NCBI WGS metagenome assembly JAEEGH01 (sample SAMN16246544, study PRJNA631951) | gut metagenome | biome: gut microbiome; feature: rumen; material: DP-attached | host: Bos | place: Iran: Karaj | collected 2018-10
TCTTCTTCTCAAAACGGGTGCACATGCTGGCGTAGTCGTTGGCCGCCTGGGCGTCCTCCGGCAGACCGGAGGCCTCCGCCTTCTGCAGCAGCTCCTGCAGCTTGGTGGCCCGGCATTCCTCCAGGCGCTTCTTGCCCGCCAGGATATACATGCTCAGTTCCTTGAAATAGGCCTGGTTGAGCTCGTACATCTTGTCCAGCATGGCCACGTCCTTCAGCAGCACCACCTGATGCTTCTCCAGCTCCTCGGTGATCTTGTTGACGTTGACCTCCGCCTTGTCGTACTGGGCCTTCATCTCGTCGATCTGCGTGGTAGCCTTGCGGAACAGGCCCTTGATGCCCTTCTTGTCCTCCTGGTCGAAGTTCAGGGTCTTCAGCTCCACCACCAGGCCGGAGAGCATGTTGCCCACCTCGCCCATATCCTTGGTGCGCACGGTGTTGAGGGCCGCGCCGGAGAATTCGGAGATGTTCTTCTGGGCGCCGGAGCCGTATTGCAGGACGGTGTTGGCGTCCTCGATGTTGATGGTCTTGGAGAAGTCCTCTACGGACTTCCGCTCCGCCTCGGTCAGGTTCTCCAGTGTGAAGGCGGGCGCCTCCACCTTCTTCTCGGCAGAGTTGATGAGCTCGGCGGGCTTGGGGGCTTCCTGAGCGGCGGAGTCCGGGTTCAGGGTCAGCGTGGGCTTGTATTCGTAATCCATATCATCGCACCCTTTCGTTTTTTGGTGGTTCCTGGCGTTTTTCTTCCCGGATATTGTAGTATTTTTTCCTTCGGCTGTCAATTATGAAATCGACGCGCAATCTCCTTCTTGAAACCGGGGCGAAACCGGGCTATAATACTTTCGTCATATTCGGAAAGAACCGGAACGACGGGAAAGGGGACTCTTCCATGGTCATGATCGCGCCCAGCATCCTTGCGGCGGATTTCACCCGCCTGGGGCAGGAGATCGACAGCATCCGGGAGGGAAAGGCCGACTGGCTCCATTTCGACGTGATGGACGGGCTTTTCGTCCCCAATCTCTCCGTCGGCCTGCCGGTGCTGGAATCCGTGCGGAAATACACGGACATGTTTCTGGATGTGCACCTGATGATCCGGGAGCCTCTGCGCTATGTGGAGCGCTTCTGCGCCGCGGGGGCGGACCTGGTCTGCGTCCATGCCGAGTCGGACACGGAGGAGCATATCCGCGAAGCCCTGCGCCGCGTGCGCGCCCTGGGAAAGAAAGCGGGCCTGGCTCTGAAGCCGGGTACCCCCTGGGACGGGGCCCTTCCCTTTATCGAGGATGCGGACCTGATCCTGGTGATGACGGTGGAGCCGGGCTTCGGCGGCCAGAAATTCATGTCGGAAATGCTGCCCAAGCTGGGCTTCCTGCGCCAGACCCTGGAGGAATTCGGCCTGGAATGTCTGCTGGAGGTGGACGGGGGGATCAACCCGCTGACGGCCTCCCTCGCCGCCGCCGCGGGCGCTCAGGTGCTGGTAGCCGGCAGCGACGTGTTCAAAGCCGGGGACCGGGCAGCGCGCATCGCCCAGCTGCGGGGCGAAAAGATACAGGAGAATTGAGGAGAGGGCGGCTCCGCCGCCCGGAACGATATGAGCTTTTATCCCGCTTCCTTTGAACGGCTGACGGACTGCCTGCGCCGTCTGCCCGGCGTCGGGGCCAAATCGGCCCAGCGCATGGCCTTCTGGTTCCTCAGCCTCAGCGACGCCGAGGCGGAGGATTTCGCCGCCGCCATCGTGGAGGCCAAGCACAGTCTTCGCCGCTGCAGCGTCTGTCAGAACCTGACGGACGGGGAGACCTGCGCCATCTGCGCCTCCCTGAAGCGGGACAAATCGAAAATCTGCGTTGTTTCCGATCCGCGGGACGTGATCGCTCTGGAGCGGAGCCGGGAATACGACGGGGTCTATCATGTGCTCCACGGGGTGATCTCTCCTCTCCGGCACATCGGGCCGGACGATCTGACCGTCAAGGAGCTGCTCGCAAGGATGGACGGCAGCGTGGAGGAGGTCGTCATGGCTACCAACCCCGACGCGGAGGGGGAGGCCACGGCCATGTATCTGAGCCGCCTGATCAAGCCTCTGGGCGTCCGGGTCACCAGGATCGCCTACGGCGTCCCCGTGGGCGCGAACCTGGAATTCGCCGACGACGCCACCCTTTTCCGCGCCATGGAGGGCCGCCGGGAAATCTGACGGGCCGTGTTTAGAACGCCGCCCCTTCGGGCATCCTTTCTTTGAACTTCACCGGCAAGGCGGGCTGTCCTTCCGGTAAAATAAACGCGTGATCCTACTTAAATCCATCGGGACAGAGACTGTCCCAACTTTTGCATAGCCAAAATGAAAAACAGGAGGTTTTATGGCAACTGAAAAACTGAAAATCATTCCCCTTGGCGGCCTCAATGAGGTCGGCAAGAATCTGACCGTATATGAATACGGCAACGATATCCTGGTGGTGGACTGCGGCCTTGGCTTCCCCGACGGCGAGATGTACGGCGTGGACGTGGTGATCCCCGACGTGACCTATCTGGTGAAGAATGCGGAGAAGATCCGCGGCATCGTGCTGACCCACGGCCACGAAGACCACATCGGGGCCATCCCCTATGTGCTGAAGGAGATCACCGCCCCCATCTACGGCACGCCCCTGACTCTGGCCCTGGTGCGCTACAAGCTGGAGGAGCACCGGCTGACGGACATCGCGGACCTGCGGGAGTTCCGCGCGCGGGACCGGTTCAGCGTGGGCTGCTTTGAGATCGAGGCCATCCATGTGAACCACTCGATCGCCTGCAGCGTCGCCCTGGCGATCAAGACGCCGGTGGGCACGGTGATCCACACCGGCGACTATAAGATCGACACCACTCCCATCAATTGCGCCATGATGGACCTGACCCGGCTGGGAGAGCTGGGGAAGGAGGGGGTCCTGGCCCTCCTCAGCGACTCCACCAACGCGGAGCGCAAGGGCTTCTCCCCCTCGGAGCGCACCGTGGGCGCCGCTCTGGACGAGCTTTTCGACAACTGTCCCCGGCGCATCATCATCACCACCTTCGCCTCCAACGTCTACCGGGTGCAGCAGATCATCACCCTGGCGGCCAAAAACGGGCGCAAGGTCGCCATCACGGGGCGCAGCATGGAGAACATGGTGGCGGCTTCCGTGGAGCTGGGGTATATGACCATCCCACCGGACACGGTGGTGGACATCACGAAAATCAAGAACTACCCCCGGGAGCAGCAGCTCATCATCACCACCGGCAGCCAGGGCGAGAGCATGTCCGCCCTCTACCGCATGGCCTTCGGGGGCCACAAGCAGGTGGAGATCGGCCCGGAGGACCGGGTGATCCTCTCCTCCTCCACGGTGCCGGGCAATGAAAAGACCGTCAGCCGCATCATCAACGAGCTCTACCGCCGGGGGGCGGAGGTGCTCTACCGGGATGTGGCGGGTTCCCTCCATGTCTCCGGCCACGCCTGCCAGGAGGAGCTGAAAATGGTGCTGGCCCTGACCCAGCCGAAGTTTTTCATCCCCATCCACGGAGAGCAGCGGCATCTGCGCTGCCATGCGAAGATCGCCGCCGAGGTGGGCATCGAGCCCAGCCATATCCTCATCGGGGACATCGGCAAGGTGATGGAGCTGGGAAAAAAGAGCATCCACATCAGCGGCACGGTGCAGGCCGGCCGCGTGCTGGTGGACGGCACCGGCATCGGCGACGTGGGCAGCGTGGTCCTGCGGGACCGGAAGCACCTGGCGGAGGACGGCATGCTGGTGGTGGCCATGACCCTGAGCCGGGAGGACAACAGCCTCATCTCCGGGCCGGACATCATCACCCGCGGCTTCGTGTACGTGCGGGAGTCGGAGGACCTGATCGACGAGATGCGGATGCAGGTCATCGACACCCTGGACGCCTGCCAGGAAAACGACATCCGCAACTGGACAGCCATCAAATCCACGGTGAAAGCGTCCCTCTCCACCTATCTGCAGAAGCGGATCAAGCGCAGCCCCATGATCCTGCCCATCATCATGGAGAATTGAGATGAACATCCAGATATTCGGAAAAAGCAAGTGCTTCGACACGAAAAAGGCCGAGCGCTGGTTCAAGGAACGGCGCATCAAATATCAGTATATCGACCTCCAGAAATACGGCATGAGCGCCGGGGAATTCCGCAGCGTGCTGAAGGCCGTGGGCCTGGAGGGGCTGCTGGATGAGAAAGCCCCCGGCGCGGAGGAAGTGAAATACCTGGCCTACGCCGCCGACAAGGAGGAAAAGCTGCTGGAAAACCAGCGCCTGATCCGCACTCCCGTAGTCCGCAACGGCCGCCAGGCCACCGTGGGCTACGCGCCGGAGACCTGGGCGGCCTGGGAATAAGAGAGGAGCCAAAGGATGCGCAAGGACAAGGCCAATTACTATCTGGATATCGCGGACGCGGTCCGCAGCCGCTCCACCTGCCTGCGGCGGCAGTACGGGGCCATCATCGTCGCCAGCGACGAGATCATCGCCACGGGCTACAACGGCGCGCCCAGGGGCAGGAAAAACTGCGACGAGCTGGGCCGCTGCACCCGCCAGGAGCTGCAGATCCCCTCCGGCCAGCGCTACGAGCTCTGCCGCGCCGTCCACGCGGAGGAGAACGCCATCATTTCCGCCGCCCGGAAGGAGATGCTGGGCAGCACCCTTTTCCTCGTGGGGCGGGACGCCGGGAGCGGCGAGCTCCTGAGCAGCACCACGCCCTGCACCCTCTGCCGGAGGACCATCATCAACGCGGGGATCAAAAACGTGGTCTGCCGCGTCTCCGAGACGGAATTCACCGACACGCCGGTGACGGATTGGATCGAAGGGGACGATACGCTGTAAAACCATCTCCCGCTTGCATTACGCGGAAAAAAGAAGTATGCTATGAATAACCAATCTAATCTGAACAAAGGAGCGTGCGATTCATGAAAGACTTCAAAGGCAAGATCGTATTCGTATCCGGCGGCGCTTCCGGCGCGGGCCTGGGCCAGGCCAAGGTCTTCGGCCGGGAGGGCATGAAGGTCGCCATCGGCGACGTGCGCGAGGATGCCCTGGAGAACGCCAAAAAGGAGCTGATCGCTTTCGGCATCCCCGAAAAGGACGTGCTGCCCATCAAGGTGGACCTGACCGACCGCGCCAGCTACACCGCCTGCGCCGACAAGATCGAGGAAGTGTTCGGCGGGCCTCCTCATCTGTTCATCCAGACCGCGGGCGTCAACTCCTTCGGCCCCGTGGAGGCCTCCACCTTCGACGACTTCGACTGGGTCATGGGCGTCGACCTCTTCGCCGTGGTGAACGGCCTGCTGATCTTCGTCCCGCGGATGATCAAGGCCTATGCGCACAAGACCGAGTTCTGGGTGGCTACCACCTCCTCCGGCGGCGCCTTCGGCGCAGGTTCCACCTGCGCCCCCTATAGCGCCTCCAAGGCCGCCGTCAACAACCTGATGTACTCCTATGACGAGGCTCTGCGGCCCTACGGTTCCGGCGCCACGGTCCTCTGCCCGGCCAATATCAACTCCAACATCGGCAACGCGGAAAAGTTCCGTCCCGCCAACCTGAAGAACACCGGCTACCATGTGTCCGAGGGCACCATGGCCCACCTGCGCAGCATCCACGCCCAGGGCATCGACCCGGTGGAGCTGGCTGAGATCCTGAAGGAAGGCATCGAGAACGAGCGCGTCATCGTCCTGCCCGACCGTCATCCCGAGACCTGGATCTCGCAGATGCGCCGGAACGACGAGGTCATCGAGAGCTACACCATGACCCGGGCCGACCGCGACGAATGGAACCGCAAGCGCAACGAAGCCCGCCGCAAGGAAATGGAAGCCATGTTTGCCGACGCCGGCGATGAGAAGGAGGGCGGCCGCCGGATGCCCAAGGGCTGGGAGGTGCCGGAAGGCGCCGAGGCCTTCGGCCATGCCCGCCATGATCTGGATTGGATTGATCCGACCCGCAAATAAACAATATGTAAAAAGGACCGCCGGGAAACCGGCGGTCCTTCAGCGTGTCGACAAAGTCTTGCCGCCCCGCTGAAGCAAGTTTTTCGAACAGGGAATATGGAATAGATTGTTCGAAAAACTTATAATTGAACGCGAAAGACACCCCTGATGGGTTTCTTTCACACTTTCTTCCTTTCCGGTATCGTGCCGTTTACGGGTTTGTCTGCAGTCTGAGGACCGCCGGTTTTCCGGCGGTCCTCCAGCTTATCAAAATGATCAAAACGCCCTTGTCAGTCCTCGTCCTTGACGATGCGCACGGCGATCCGCTCCTCCGGATCGTCGATATCGTTATCCGCGAGAGCCTTGCTGCAGTTTTCGATCAGGTCGAAATACACGTCCCAGTATTTCCCCGTTTCGCACCAGGAGCGTACGTAGAAGATGTAGGTATCGTCGTCCACGGCGCCCATGCGGGCGAAGGGAGCGGGGTCGGCCAGAACGCCTTCGGTCTCCCTGGACGCGGTGAGCAGCACCCGCTTCACCAGCTCGGCGTCGATATCGTTGGTGATCTTGAATTCCAGGTCGATGCGGCGCTTTGCCGCAGAGGTGTAGTTCGTGATGCTGGCGTTCATCAGCTCCCCGTTGGGCACGAAGATCTGCTTGTTGTCCAGAGTCATGACCGTGGTATAGAAGATGCTGATGTCCGTCACCGTGCCTTCGGAGCCTCCGGCTTCGATGTAATCTCCGATCTTGAAGGGGTGGAACAGGAGGATCATCAGTCCGCCGGCCAGGTTGCCCAGGGAACCCTGCAGCGCCAGGCCCACCGCCAGGCCGCAGGAGGCCAGGATGGCGACGACGCTGGACATGGATACGCCCAGGATCTCCACCACGCTGATGATCAGAATGACGTAGAGCAGCAGACGCAGAAATTTCTTGGCGATTTTCTTCAGGGTCTCGTCGATTTTCAGCTTATCGATGGCCTTGCTCAGGGCTTTCATCAGCAGCTTGATCACGAAGCAGCCGATCACAAAGACCAGGATGGCGATGATGATCCGCCCGCCGTAGGTGCTGATGAAATCGATGCCGCTTTTGAGGAATTCGTTCATTCTTTTCTCCCCCTTTCCTGTAAACATTCTATCATACCCCGAGCCGGGTGACAACGAGGGAAATCAAAGCTGACTGACCCGAACGGGATCAGTCAGCCATGTTCTCTTTCCGGAGTTCCTGTCTCTTCGCTGCCGCTCAGTATTTGCGGTTCTCCCAGAGGAGATTCCCGGCGGCGTCCGTGATCCGCTCGTACTCCACGAGTTCCGGATCATAAGCGGCATCGTAGATCATGACGATCTGCTTCTGGATGCGGAAGCCGCTCTTGGTCACGATCTCCAGGCGGAAGGTCAGGTCGGACCCGATATCCAGTCCTTTTTCCAGGGAGGTCATTTCCTCCGCCAGGGTCTGGGCGGTGATGTCCAGGGTCTTCAGCTCCCGGCCTCCGGAGAGATAGGTCACGGTCACGCTTTGTATATCCTCCGTATGGTCCGTCACCACCCGGTATTCCCCGTTGTAGGCGGTCTTCCCCAGGCGGGATCTGCCGTTGAAGCTGCACTCCAGGGAAGGCATGGGCAGGAGTTCCCAGAAGAGCCAGCCCGGCATATCCTCGGTCTTCACGTAAGTCCTGCCCCCCTCGGTGATACGGAGAGAGGACTGATCGTAACAGCCGAACAGGTCCAGGGTCGCCGTTCCGGTAAGCTCCCGGCCGGGATCCCCGGTGAGGGGAAGAGAGGTCCCGTTCAGGTCCAGGGTCACGGCGGTGTCCTCCCCGTATTCCCGCAGCCGGACGAAGAAGCGGACTTCCGCCGTCCGGCTCTCCATGTCCGCGTCCATCATCTCCCAGGCAAAGAGCTCTACGCGCTCATCCCGCTCTTCCAGCTGCTGCCGGATGGATTCCAGATCCCAGTTCATGCTGTTCTGGTTGGAGAGGAGCTCGTTCAGAGAGGACTGGAGGCTGCTGATCTTGCCGCTGAGGGCAGACACAGTGAGCAGGGAAACGATGACCACCCCCATGAGGATGGTGCGGTAGAGGACGCTCACGGTGGTCCTGGGCTCAGGCACGGCGCTGTGGGTGTCCCGCTCCTCCCCCCGGGTGATGCGGTCCAGGCGCCGGTTGTAGGCATGTATGCTGAGGGCGACGATGACCGCCGCCAGCACAAGGACGATAATGATATAAATGATCAGGCTGCTCATGGTTTTCCTCCGTTCAGATGCCGAAAAACCGGCGAAAATCGCTGTAATAACTTCTGGTCACGTCCACCAGGGTCCCGTCCGAAAGGGTGAGGATGAATTTCATGGACAGAGAGGGCCGGATCTTCCGCACGTGGGCTGCGGAGACGATCACCGACTTGCTCACCCGCAGGAACTTCGCCGGATCCAGCAAAGCCTCCAGCTGATACATCCTGTCCTGGGCGAAGTAGGTGTCCTTCCCGGTGTGGATCTCCACGTCCTTCCCGAAGGCCTCGATGTACACCACCTCATCCGCCGCCAGGCGGATCCGCTCCCGGTCCCCGTCCCGGGCGGAGAGGAAAGCCGGGTACCGGCTGTTCTCTATGAGGAGGTATTCTCCATCCTCCCCGGTCTCCAGGCCGTGGGCCGCGAGGCAGGCGATGACCTCCTCTTCCTTCTCCGGCGATACGGATATGCATATCTTCATGGGCGTCCCCTCTTTCCTTTGCGGGTCCATTATAACAGAAGATTTTGCCTTGAAAAGGCCTGGGAAACAAGATGCACCGGAACCGGGAACAAGTTGCAGAAACGACGGGCCTGACTTCTCCGACGGGGTGCTGACCTGTCGGAAACCCGTTCTGCCGGGTCAGGAACGTGGTGCTGACTCTGGAAAAATGAACGAACAGGAGAGAAGCTGCGGTTCAATTCGAACCGCAGCCTCTGAGGGTGTCGACAAACCCTTAAACGGCACGATACGGAAGACCATCGAAGCCTGATGTGAGTTAGGCACTGCCGATTCTGCGTATACGATTTTGAGTGACGACCTGACGGTCAAGTTCGCGGTGTTGGAGAGTGCTGTGGTTCCAAAGGGACAGAATGTCCCAAAAGGATAACAGGTCGAAAAACAGGAATCCATTTTTCCGCTTGACAAATCGAAGAAGCGTGATTAAATGCTCCAGAACGGTGTGGACATCAAGACGGGGAGCGAGATGCTGGGCCACTACGACGCGGGCTTCACCCTGCGAACCTATACCCACAGCACGAACCGTCAGCAGGCCGAGGCGGCGGACATGATGGGGAGCCTGGTGGCGCAAAGCCTGTGACGGAGGAAACAAAGAATAGCGTGAGTGGCTGGATTGCCAGTACTTCGGCACTCACGTTGCTCTGCGAGCCTTTCATTTCAACACACCTGTCAAAAGACCAATCTGCTGAATCCATCCTGCTTATGACTGTGCATAGATGTGTAGTTGATTTCACTTCAACTGTCAATATGTTGCACCTTGCACATTAACCATGTATAAATAGAGCAGAATCGATTCTGCCTAATAATGGATGGAGCGAGGGAAAACTATGGAAAACACATTTTCATCACAGTTTAAAGCCAACCGCAAAAAGATGGGTTTAACCCAAGGGCAGGTTGCTGAAATGCTATGTGTCTCGACCCAAGCGGTCTCTAAGTGGGAAACGGGAACATCCTACCCTGACCTATCTCTTTTGCCGCCGATAGCCAACCTGTTTGGCGTTTCCGTCGACTGTATTCTTGGGATTAACATTTCAGAAAAAGAGGAAAAGATCAACGCAATTCTAGAGAAATGCAAACAAATGACCGAAAGACGTGAATACTGCGATGCTGTCACTGTTCTGAGAAATGCCCTTTCCCAATATCCATCAGAACCCAGACTGATGTATCAACTCGCATGGAATCTTACAGGCACAATCATGGAACACAGAGAAAACCTTTATGAGGCTATTCGGATTTATGAGAAGATCCTTCAAATCACGGATGATCCGGAATTGCGTTCTCGCGTACTGCGCGATTTGATGTATCGGTATTCTACGGCGGATGATTTAGAAACTGCCAAAAAGATTGCCAATAGTCTTGTGCCGTTTGAGTTTTGCAGGGAATACAATCTCGGAAGAAGCAATCTTCTCTACGGCAGAGAACTCGCCGAATACCTCTTGAATAATATTGTTATGTACGGGAATGCTATGAAAGAATGCCTTGAATACTTCACGGACACCAAAATGCTTTCAGAGGAACAAATGAGTCCGCTGACACCGGAATCTGCAAAAACAAAGCTAAAACTGCTTGAGCGTATTCTGGATTTGACCGACAAATTCGGCTAATTCTAGTACAAAGAAACAGGAAGTGAAACGGCAGGAACGTCGAACTATTGTGGGTCGTGCGCTCCTGCCGTTTTTAACGATGTATGATTTTGATGCATGGATTCTCAGTTTTTTCTGGTGTGGGTCAGAAGTGGGTCAAAGCTGTTTTCGGGGAGCAATTCAGGCACAGTGGCAAGCGCCGATGCTACAGTTATTCATTATTCCTTTTTCATTATTCATTTAAAATCCTGTCGGTGTGAATGAATAATGAATACTGAAAAATGAAGAATACAAAGCAAAAATTGTAAGGTCAGCGCATGGGTAAGTGTAGAGTGTCAGCGCATAGGTAAGCCAGTGAATAGTGTGGAAAGGCAAAAACGCGCCGGAAAACAGGCCGGAGACGTGAGGCGGGCATGAGGTAAGACTTACCTTTCAGAGGAATCAGCTTACCTTTATTCTGTATCCTCCAGAGGGAAGAAGCAACACAAATCCATGTCGAGCTTGCCGAGAACGAAGTCGGCCAGAAAGACCCGGAATGCATTTTCACCCGGCAGCGGCTGCAAGCCGAGCTGAAGACCGCGAAGAGCGAAGCCGATGCTCACACGGATTCCGTGAAAAATGATCTGACCGTTGTCGAAGACCTTTCTGACCTGAAAGCCGGGCGGATACTCGATGGCATCAAAGTCGCCATCGTACCTGCGCGGAGAACAGATGTAAAGCTCATCCGGGGTTTTCATACCGATGGCTTCGTTGGGACGCAGGGAGTTGTATTCATCGACCCAGGCGTCCAGCACTGCCTGATTGGCGGCAATGCCGCCGGGGACTCTGCCTTCGATCTCTCTTGCGATGTCCGCGTGCATACGCTCCAGAGAGCCGTTCTGGCCGGGGCAGCCCTTCAGAGAACGATCCGGCATGATGCCGAGGGTGATCCACCATGCGGAGAGAACGGTCAGCTTCAGCAGGCCGTTGCTGGCAGCAAACGGGACGCCGTTGTCGCTGTGAATCGCCTTGGGCAGGCCGTATTTCTGAAACAGCTCCGTCATGACGATCCTTACGGCCGCGGCGGATTTGGAGGTCATAAGACGCGCACAGAGGATTTTTCGCGAGTATTTGTCGCGCACCGTGAAAGGTTCGCAGATTTCGCCGTCAGACTTCCACCAGCCTTTGAAGTCGATGCACCAGACATCGTTCGGCCCTTCCGCCGGAAGCTGCTGCTGAAGCCGTGGACAGTCTGACGTGTCCATGTGCCGGACGCGGCGCGGCTTTACCATGCCGGCCTTGTCCAGAATGCGCTTGACGCTGGAAAGCGATGGCGTCGCCTTATGGGGAAAGGCCCTACGATAGAGTTCCTGTATCTTCTTTGGTCCCCACGCCATGTGCGCCAGCTTCAAGCCGATCAGCTCCGCGGCGGTGTCGCCGTCGATCTCATTGGGGTGTGTCAGGTTTGCCCGGGATTGCTCGTACAGTCCGGCTTTCCCTTGCTCGAAATAGCGGTTTTTCCATTTGTAGCCGGTTTTCTCTGAAATGCCGTATTCCGCGCACAGGCGTCTAAACGGTTTCTCCGCGGCCAGCATTTCCTGAATGAAGCGTTCTTTTTGTTCCATCGCATTGGTTTCCTTCCATGGCATAATCTCCACCTCTTTGGCGTCAATTATACCGGCAGACTTACCGATGCGCTGAACCTTTTCCTTACCTATCCGCTGAGCCGTTTAACTTACCGATGCGCTGAACCCGGACAGCGCGAGGCGCCGACGATTGAATACGCCGCCGCAGGCGGCGGTAATCGATGCGCCGCAGGCACAACAACCCGCGCCTATGGCGCGGATTTCACCGCGCAGCGATTTCACCCTTGCGAAGCACGGATTTCACCTGCGCCGTCAGACACAGATTTCATATGGCGAAGCCATATTTCACACGCTCTCAAGAGCGTGTTTCACTGCCCTTACGCTCCCTCAGTCTCTCAAGAGCGTGTTTCACTGCCCTTACGCTCCCTCAGTCAAACGGCTGACGCCGTTTGACAGCTCCCTCGGAGAGGGAGCCAAAAAGGAAGGAATTCTGATGCGCTTTACCAAAATGCAGGGACTCGGCAACGATTACCTTTACTTCTGGGGGGAACCGGACGATCCGGAAGCGCTGTCCAGGCGGCTCTCGGACAGACACTTCGGAGCGGGTTCGGACGGCATCATCCTGATCACGCCTCCGGACCGCCCGGATACG
>JAEEGH010023696.1_pt1 | contig 12458 bp, 8 predicted proteins | sample 9134181 | NCBI WGS metagenome assembly JAEEGH01 (sample SAMN16246544, study PRJNA631951) | gut metagenome | biome: gut microbiome; feature: rumen; material: DP-attached | host: Bos | place: Iran: Karaj | collected 2018-10
CGCGGAAGATCGGAGTCGTTTTGTATTGGACGATGGTGAAGGGAGCGGATGTATTTTTGATGCGCATATGCAGAAGCTCGGCGGCGGAGCGCCCCATTTCGGCACTCGGAATCTGCGCGGTCGTCAGCGGCGGGTCGACGACGACCGATTCGGGCGAGCCGTCGAAACCGGTGACCATCACGTCTTTCGGGATCGAAAGTCCTTTGCGCTTCAGGGCGGTCATCAGACGGATCGCAAGAAAGTCGTTGGCACACACGAAACCGTCGGGGATTGAGGGCATGCGATTGAGCTGCTCGATCAGCCAATCGGGATCGCCGTACAGATCACTGTCCTCTTTGAGAATAGAGTACTCATCGGTGAACGCCAAACCGGCATCGATAACAGCGGTGCGGTAACCGAGCCAGCGCAGGTAGAAACTGCTGCAGTGATTACGGTCGCCGACAAAGCCGATGCGCTTTGCCCCTGCGGAGATCATCCGTTCAGTCAGCGCGATTGTGGCGGCGTAGCTTTCCATACAGATAAAATCACTGTTCAGGAGGGAACGGTGCATTTGCTTTTGTCCGTCGACAAGGACGCAAGGGAGCCCCAACGAACTGATCATATTCAAATACGATTCGTCAAACAATTCAATACAAAGGAATCCTGCGGTTTCTTCCAAAAGAAGATGCGGCGGCAGTTTTCCGGCGGCGATCTCTTCCGAAGAGATTTCAAACAGCTTCATCATATAACCCATGCGGCTGACCTGATCCGTGAAGCTGGTCAGGAAATAGGATCCGAACGTGTGTGTTAACAGCTTATGCTGCGTCAACAGCGCGACAGTCCTGCGCTTGTCCTCCGTCATTGGCAGTACCCGTTCGGAGAAGCTGCCGTAACCGAGTTCCTGCGCTTTCTGCAGGACAAGCCGCTTTGTCACTTCCGGCACAGATCCGCGTACGTTGAACACCTTGGAGACGGTGTTGCGGCTCAATCCGCACGCTTCCGCGATATCCGAAATCGTCACCCGTTTGATCGCCATAAGGTTGCTTCCTTTCCGCTTGTGTTTCATTAAGTTTACTATAACATAAACATAATGAAAAATCAAGATGTGCAAAATGTAAACATTCACTATTTTGAACGGCTCGTTATACACAACAGACTTGAATAAAATTACAGTATGTAAAAATAATTTTACATTTAGTATTGACAAAACGTAAACTATCCTGTATGATATAGGCGTCAGAGAGGAGTATATTTGTAAATTTGTATTTACGATATGTAAATCACTGCAAAAGAGTTCAAAAGGAGGAGAACGGAAGAATGTCAGAAGTCGTCATGAAGGGGCTGAAAAAGGTCTACGACAACAAAGTAACCGCGGTACATGATGTCAATCTGGAAATCAAGGACAAAGAATTTATCGTTCTGGTCGGACCTTCCGGATGCGGTAAATCCACGACCCTCAGAATGGTCGCGGGACTTGAGGAGATTTCCGGCGGTGAGCTGTATATCGACGGAAAACTGGTCAATGAAACGCCGCCGAAAGACAGGGACATCGCGATGGTTTTCCAGAACTACGCGCTGTATCCGCACATGACCGTGTATGACAACCTTGCTTATGCTTTGAAGCTGCGCAAGGTCAAGAAACCTGAGATCGACAAAAAGGTGCGCGAGGTCGCGGAGATCCTCGACATCACCCAGTACCTAAAGCGCAAGCCGAAAGCTTTGTCCGGCGGTCAGCGTCAGCGTGTCGCGATCGGACGCGCCATGGTTCGCGACCCGAAAGTGTTCCTGATGGACGAACCGCTTTCGAATCTCGACGCAAAGCTTCGCAACCAGATGCGCGCGGAGATTATCAAGCTTCGTTCCCGCATCAACACGACGTTCATGTATGTCACGCACGACCAGACCGAAGCGATGACGCTCGGCGATCGCATCGTCATCATGAAGGACGGTTATGTCAACCAGATCGGCACTCCGCAGGAGGTCTTCAACAAGCCGGTGAATCTGTTTGTTGCGGGCTTCATTGGTATGCCGGTCATGAACTTCTTCGATAACTGCAAGGTCATCTATGAGCAGGGCTTGTACTATGCGGAGATCCGCGGCGTTCGCTTCAAGCTCGACGACTTCCAGCAGAAGGCGCTGAAGCAAAACGGAATCGAAACGCAGGATATTATCGCGGGCATTCGTCCGCAGCATGTTACCGTCGGCGAAGGCGAGCTCAAGGCAAAGATCGAAGTTTCCGAGATGATGGGCAGCGAGTACAACATCCATGCGCGCTGCGAAGGAGACGAGGTCGTCATGCTGATTCCGACCTTTGATCTTGAAACCGACGTTTCGATGGGCAGAACGGTCAACTTCACCACAAAGCCCATGCTGATCCAGATGTTCGATAAGGAGACGGGCAATAACCTGATCTGGTACGATGCGGAGTCGGCGTCCAAGGACGCACCGGTCTGCAAGCGTTACGATTTCTGAGCAAGGAGGACGCACATGGAAGCAGTCAATAATGTGCAGTCCAAAAAGCTGCGCAAAGAAAAAGTAGCAGCGCCGAAGGGAAGACGCTGGCGCAAGTTTAAGGAGAATTCTCCTTACCTGCTGATGATCCTTCCCGCGGTGCTCGTAGTGTTCCTGTTCAACTATCTGCCGATCTATGGCATCCTGATCGCGTTCCAGGACTTCATGCCCGGCGATAAGATCCTGTCGGATTCGACGATCTGGGTTGGCTTCCAGAATTTTGAGCGGTTCTTCACCGATCCGATGTTCTGGCCTTTGATGCAGAACACGTTCCTGATCTGTATCATCGGTTTTATCATCGGCTTCCCGCTGCCGATCATCGTTGCGCTGATGCTGAACGCATTGAAGGGCAAGCGCATGGCAAAGGTCATTCAGACGATCTTCAATGCGCCGCACTTTATCTCGCTGGTCGTTCTGGTCGGTATGCTGACGTTGTTCTTCGGACGCTACGGCCTGGTCAACAACATTGCGGCGAGTATCGGCGGAGAACGGTATTCGTACTTTCTGGAGAGTAAAGCGTTCCGACCGATGTACATTCTGTCCAGTAACTGGCAGGACTTCGGGTGGAGCGCGATCATCTACATCGCGGCGCTGTCAAACGTCGATCCGCAGCAGCATGAGGCGGCGATCCTTGACGGCGCGACCCGATTCCAGCGCGTATGGAGCATCGACCTTCCCGCGATCATGCCGATGATTTCCGTTATGCTGATCATGTCGATCGGCGGCCTGATGGGCGTCGGTTATGAGAAAGCGTTGCTGATGCAGACGGACGGCAACCTGCAGGTGTCCGAGCTGATATCGACCTACGTTTATAAACGCGGTCTGACCGGCGTACCGGATCAGGCGTACGCGACGGCGATCGGTCTCTTCAACTCGGTCATCAACGTTGTGCTGCTGATCATCGCCAACACGACCTCGAAGCGGTTCTCCGAGAACTCGCTGTGGTAAGGAGGGGATCGTATGGCAAAAGAGAAAGCTCCCAAAAGAGCGCTGCGCGACACCGTAGGCGATAAGATCTTTTACACGATCAATATCATCGTCCTTCTGATCCTCACGCTGATCGTTCTCTATCCGGTATACTTCATCGTCATCGCGTCGTTCTCCGACCCGGATGCGGTTCTCGCCGGTAAAGTTGTTCTGTACCCGATGAACATCACGTTCGAAGGGTATTCCAAGATCCTGGAGCGCACGGACATCTGGCGCGGCTACGGCAACACGATCCTCTATACGGCTTTGACCGTCGTGCTGTCGCTGCTCGTCACGGTTCCCGCAGGTTGGGCGCTGAGCCGTAAAACGCTGCCGGGCAAGAAGCTCTTCATGATCTACTTCATCATCCCGATGTTCTTCGGCGGCGGTCTGATCCCGTTCTACAACGTCGTATCCAGCCTCGGTCTGGTCAATACGATCTGGGCGGTCGTGTTACCGTCGATCCTGTCGGTGTGGAATCTGTTCATGACCAAGACGTTCTTCGAGTCAAGCATCCCATCGAGCTTGATCGAGGCTGCGACGATCGACGGCGCGGGGAGTTTCCGGATATTCGGATCGATCGTTCTCCCGCTCTCAAAAGCGATCATCGCGGTTATGGCGCTCTACTATGCGGTCGGTCAGTGGAACAGCTACTTCAACGCGATGATCTTCCTGCAGGATGAAACGCTCTATCCGCTGCAGCTCGTCCTGAAAGAGATCCTGATCGCTTCCGAAAGCACCACCGGCGGCAGCGGCGAAACGATCCTCCAGCAGTATCGTTTGGCAAACCAGCTGAAGTACGTTTCGGTTATCGTGTCGAGCGTACCGGTGCTGTGCCTGTACCCGTTCGTGCAGAAATACTTTGCACAGGGCGTCATGATCGGCTCCCTGAAAGAGTAATCGTACCCATCTAAATCAAATAGGAGGAAAGCATCATGAAAAAAACACTCGCACTGATCGTAGCGCTGTTGTTCGTTCTGTCCGCGGTTGCCTGCGGCGGCGGCAAGAGCAATACGAAGCAGGAAAGCGCCGGCGTGGAAAAACTGGTCGAAGAATACGGCTTCCAGTGGAAGGATCCGAACGCGCCGATTCTCAACGAGAAGGGCGCAAAGGAACTGTCGTTCTCGGTCTATTCGTCCAAAAACGCTTCCGCGCTCGACTACAACGACATGAAGATCATGCAGGACCTCTTCGAGAGCACCAATGTATTCGTCTCCTGGGAGAACGTCTCCGAATCGGTGTACTCGCAGCAGAAAAACCTGATCTTCGGCAACGCCGACAAGCGTCCCGACGCGATCTATCACGCCGGTATGGGTGCAGGCGAGATCATCAAATACGCCAAGCGCAAGGTGCTGGTCCCGATCAGTGATTACCTTGAGTACATGCCGAACTTCTCCAAGATCCTGGAAGAGCGTCCGGACATCAAGAACCAGCTGATCAATGTCGAGGACGGCAAGATCTATTCTCTGCCGCGTATTGAGGAAATGGGACTTCTGCAGAACCCGAACATCCTGTTCCTCAACAAGACATGGGCAAAAGCCGCGATCGATGCAGGCGCAGTCCAGGGTCTCTCCGAAGCAGACCTCAAGGACGGCATCAACCTGACCTGCGATCAGATGGAAGCCATGCTCACCTATTTCCGCGACAACGATATGAACGGAAACGGCAAGACCGACGATGAGCGCCCGCTGAGCTTTGTCTACAACAACTGGCAGGGCAATCAGTGCGACCTCTACGGTATGTTCGGTCTGAACGACAACCTCGAGCACCGCATCATCATCGACGGCAAGGTGACCTACACCGTGCAGGATCCGCGCTTCAAGGAAGCGACGAACTTCCTCGCAAACTGGGTCAGCAACAACCTGATCGACAAGGTCTCCTTTGAGCTTTCGCAGGACAACTTCCTTGCAAACGGCAAAGGCCTCGAAACCTACGGCGCATTCTACTGGTGGGAGAGCGAGACGGTCGTTTCGAATCCCGAGAACTATATCGTATGCAACCCGCTGATCGGTCCGAACGGCGATCAGACGGTCTGCATCTCGAACAATCCGGAAGTCGGTGCGGGCGAAGTCGTCATCTTTGCGGACTGCCCGAACGTCGAAGTCCTGCTTGCATACTTCGATCGCTACTATGATCCGGTCATCTCCGCACAGATCAACTACGGTCCGATCGGCATCGTCTATGAGGAACAGCGCGATGAAAAGGGCATGCTCGTGCAGAAGCCGGTTCCGGAAGGCATGACCACCGACGAACTGCGTCTGCAGAACGCACCGCTGGGCATCATCTACCTCGGCGAGTATGCGTGGAACAACGTCGTCAACATGGAGCCGCGCGCAAAGCTGCGTCTCGAGCGTCTGACGGCATTCGCAACGCCTTTCATGCCGAGCAACGTACGTCCGTGCCCGAACCTCCAGTTCACGCTCGACGAGCTCAATACGCTCTCGAACTATGAGACCAACCTGAACGACTACATCCGCACCAACCTGATTAAATGGCTGATGGGCGGCGGCGTCAACGACGCACAGTGGGATGCGTTCCAGAAGGACCTTTCCGGCAAGTGCAACATTGCGGCGCTTCAGAAGGTCTATCAGGATGCGTATGACCGCTATCTGAATCAGTAATCAACGGAGGAAAGTATCATGAAAAAACTGTTGGCAATTCTGTTGACCCTTGTCATGATCGCTGGGCTTCTGGCGTGCAACGGCACCAAGCCGGAAACGCCTGCGACGGACGGCGGCAAAGTCGAGATCACGGGCGTGCATGACATGACCGTGGAAGCGGGACATGAGATCGACGTGCTCGAAGGTGTCTCCGCGGGCGATCTGACCTCCATGATCACGATCGAATCCTCTCCGACGCTCGACTTCAAGGGCGGCAAAGCGACCCCGGAAACCGCCGGCAACTATGAGCTGGTGTATTCCGTCACCGATAAGAGCGGCGCAACCGCAGAGGCATATGCAACGCTCGTTGTTACCAAGAAGACCGGCGAAGCGGTCCTTCTGAAGGACTTTGACTTCAGCACCCTCGAAGCGACCGACGCGCACGGCTGGGAAGCCGTGATCGACGGCGCGGAAGCGACCGGCGCTCTGAAAGACGGCGCGTTCGTTATCGACATTGTGAACCCCGGTGAGGGCGACGGCGCGGTCCGCTTCGTCAAGACTCTCCCCGTGAAGGCGGGCGCGGATTATAAGATCAAGATCTGGGCAAAGTCCACGGCGCCCACGTTTGCGCACTTCATTCCGAAGAAGGCGGATGTGGAAGACTGGGCTACCTACGGCGGCGAGGTTTGGAACGCGCGTCTGGACGAGAAGATCGTCTGCATCGAGTCCAACTTCACTCCGGCGGAGGACGGCAATGCGGAGCTTCGCCTCCACCTCGGCAAGATCACTCCGAATCCGGACAATCCTACAGACACCACGCCGGAGAACTTCACCGTCACGATCGATAAGGTCGAGATCTATGAGAGCATCGGCGCAGAGGTTCTGGAACCGCTGTACACCGCTGACTTTGCTGATGGCGGCGCAACCATAGAAGCAGGCGACGGCGCGGCGGCAAACGTTGCGTTTGAAGACGGCGCGGCCGTGTTTACGATCGAGAACTACCCGACCGAGGGCGGCGTCTGGAGCATCAAGGCAAACCTCGAACTTCCGGGCATCACCATCGAGCAGGGCACGAAGTACAACTACAGCTTCACGATTGCTGCGGAGAACGCGCAGGGCGGCGAAGCTTTGACCGAAAGCGCGACGCTGTATCATGAAGCACGCGCGAACTTCAACGGACTCGACGTCGGCGCAGGCGAGGAAAAGACGATCTCCGCACAGTTTGTTGCGGAAGCGAACGTCAGCGATCCGGTCATCCGTATGCAGATCGGCAACCCGTCCGAGGGCGTGACCTCCAACAAGCTCACGATCAAGAACTTTGTATTCAACAAGGTCGGCGGCGACAAGGAGACGATCAAGACGATCGAAGCGTTCGCACCGATCGGTATGCGTATCGACAACATTGACAAAGAAAAGTATCCGTGGGAGACCTTCAACGGCACCGATGAGGACAATGAGCGCGGCGTCGGCACCATCTGGGTGGCGGACGGCAGCCTGTTCTACCGCATCGATGACGGCGGTACGGTCGACTGGCATAACAAGCTGATCTGCCCGGTCACGTTGCCTGCGGACAGCTATTTCATCGTCGAGATTACGGCAAAGGCAACGAAGAACGTGAGCTGCGGCTTCTTCCTGAACCCGCAGGGCGGCTGGGATCCGCGTGTAAGTAAGGGCATCGACTTCACGACCGAGGAGCAGACCTTCACGTTTGAAACCAACGATACCTTCATTATGGATATGCCGTGCGAACTTCTGTTCCAGTTCGGCTCCGAAGCAACCGCTGCGCTCGGTGACGTCACCATCGAGTTTACCAGCGTCAAGATCTATCAGAAAGCCGTTCAGTAAGAACGCATAGATCGAAGGGGGATGGAAAACCCGTCCCCCTTCTCGAATTATCAGGGGGGTAGTCTTATGAAAAAATCTCATGCAACCATATTGCTTGCGATCCTGCTCGCTTTCGTATTATTGCTGTGTGCATGCAGCAAACCGGCGGAAGCCGCAAAACCTGCAGTAGCGGAGGACGGAGAAGCGTTCGTGTTCCCCGAGGGTGAAACGGACTTCGCCGCGCTGCGCACGCCCGGATCGCAGGAAGCCGCTTATAACTACCAAAGTTTTTTCCTTCCCGCGCAGGACAACGGCACGCAGCCGTATGTCGGCGACACCATGCCGTACTATGAGGACGGCACCTACTACATTTACTACCTTAAAGAAGGCGGCGATTCCTATAATCACTCGGTCTATCTGACCACGACGACGGACTTTGTGACCTATACCGAGCAGGACGCGGTCGTGCTGGAAGCGTCGCGCAGCGGCGGACAGGACGGCTGGATCGGCACGGGCTCGGTCGTCAAGGTGAATGACATCTATTATTTCTTCTATACCGGGCACGCAGGCTCGGATTCCTACGAATATAAGGAAAAGATCATGGTTGCCAAGAGCAGCGACCTGACCTCGTTCGAGAAGGTAGAGGGCTGGGAGATCGTTCCGCCGAACGACCTCGGACAGAAGAACGACTTCCGCGATCCGCAGGGCTACTATGACGCGGAAACCGATACGATCACCCTGACTGTGACCGCGTCGCAGAGCAACAAGGCGCGCGTCATCAAGTACACGCTTTCCGGGGATCTTCAGAACGTTGTCTACGACGGAATCATCTTCACCGATCCAGAGACGTTCTGGAACCTCGAATGCACCGATACGTTCCAGATCGGGAACAAATACTACCTGACCTATTCCGGTCAGGATGATACGCTTTGGTATGCGATGTCCGATACGCCGTACGGTCCGTATTCCGATCCGGTGCGCCTCGACGGCGAACTGTTCTATGCCGCAAAGCATATCGAAGACGGTTCCAACACCTATATGGTTGGTTGGGCGCGCCGCTCCGAATCCGTTTCCTCCACGCAGGAGGTCTCCGGCTGGGCGGGCAACCTTGCCGTGCAGAAGGTCGTACAGAATCCGGACGGCACGCTGACGCTTGCGCCTGTGGATGCGCTTGTCAACCAGTTCAAGAACCGCCGCGAACTGTTGATCGACAGCATGACGGCAACGCTTTCGTCCGGCGCGGCTTACAGCTATACCGACCTTTGCATAGCGTATGAAAGCTATCTTCTGACCGGCACGATCCGGTTTGAGAAGAACGGCACGTTCGGATTTGCATTCGATTACAACGGCAGAACCGACAAATACAAGACGATCACGCTCGATCCCGCGGGAGATAAACTGTCGCTTGCGTTCAACGAGGGCGATACGCTGATCACCGAAACCGCCGCCCCGATCGAACCGGGCAAGGACTACACGTTCACCTACGTGCAGGAAGGTTCCGTCGGCATCTTATGCCTTGACGGCATTGCATCCCTAACCGTGCGTCTCTACGGCGTCTCCGGCAGACCGGTGCGCCTGTTTGTCGAGAATAACACTGTAACGATTTCGAATCTCAAACAATACACCCGCTGACGAAAGGAGCGCTATGCGCAAACTGCTTGACATCAACAACCCGATCATGAAGGCGCTGATCACGATATTCGATCTGATCGCTCTAAGCATCTTCTGGACGGTGTTTTCACTGCCAATTGTCACGATGGGTGCGGCATCCGCGGCGCTCTACCATGCGGTCTATCAGCACGTCAGGAAAGGCGACGACTATCTCTGGAGCAGCTTTTGGTCGGCATTTAAGTCCAACTTCAAACGCTCCACGCTTGCATGGCTCATTCCGCTCGGCATTTTGATCGTACTGACGTTTGACGCAATCGTATTCCGCAGCATCTACCTGCAGGGCAAACCGTTCGGATGGGTTTACTATGCTGTTCTGGTCATCATCACGTTTGTGCTGACATGGACGATCTATCTTGCGGCCTACGGCGCGCGGTTCAACGGGACAGTGAAGGAAGTGCTGAAATACAGCTGGATCCTGTTCCGTGCGCATCCGCTTCTGCTGCTGTGCATCATGGTGCTGCTGGTCGGGGGAATCGCGCTTGCGCTGACGATCCCGCCGCTGATGATCATTATCCCCGCCGGGATCTATTGGGGTTCGACCTTCCCGATGGAAGCGATATTCAAAAAGCATATGCGTCCGGAGGATCTTGAACGGGTGCAGAGAGGGGAAGACTGATGAAGCAAAAACTGTTGTTTGCAAGAGCATACGAAAAGGAAGCAGCAAAGCTGATTCCCGATACTGCGCGTCCGTTGTTCCATCTGACACCGTATACCGGCTGGATGAACGATCCGAACGGATTTTCCTTCTATAAGGGCAAGTTCCATCTGTTCTATCAGTATTATCCATACGATACGGTTTGGAACGACATGCACTGGGGGCATGCCGTCAGTACCGATTTACTGCATTGGGAGTATCTGCCCGCAATCATGGCGCCGGATAAACCATACGACGGATTCGGCTGCTTTTCGGGCAGCGCGATCGAGCTGGACGACGGCAGACATCTGCTGCTCTATACCGGCGTATGCAAAGAGGGCGGCGAGAGCGACAAGGACATTCAGACGCAGTGCGTTGCGATCGGCGACGGTCTGGATTACAAAAAAATCCCGCACAATCCGGTCTTGGACGAACATGATCTTCCGGACGGCTGTGAGAAGTACAACTTCCGCGATCCCAAAGTCTGGCGTGAAGCGGACGGCACGTTCTTCTGCATCGTCGGCTCCTGTGACGAAAACGGCTTAGGCAAGCTTCTGCGTTATCGCAGTGCGGACGGGATCAAATGGGCATATGACGGCATACTGATCGAAAACGACGGCCGTCTCGGTCTGATGTGGGAATGCCCGGATTATTTTGATCTCGACGGGAAACAGGTACTGCTCGTCAGCCCGCAGGATATGCTGCCGGAGGGCTTTGAATACCACAACGGCAACGGCACGGTGTGTCTGATCGGTCATTTTGATCCCGAAAGCCGCAGGTTCATTCCGGAAAGCGATCATGCGGTCGACTACGGCATCGACTTCTATGCGCCGACGACGATCCTGATGCCCGACGGACGGCGCGTCATGATCGGCTGGATGCAGAACTGGGACACGACCAAGCTGACCGGCAGAAAGGATCGCAGATGGTTCGGACAGATGTCGCTTCCGCGTGAGATTTGCATAAAAAACGGTCGCCTGTATCAACAACCGATCCGGGAGCTGGAAAAACTCCGCCGCGGCGGCGTGCATTACGAAAACGTCCGCATCGAGGATGAAATGCGCCTGGACGGGATAACGGGGAGGACGGTCGATCTGACGATAACCGTGCGTCCCGCTCCGGGAGAACCGATGTATCACAACTTTGCCGTGCGGTTTATGCAGAATGAGAAATTCTTCACGGAACTCACTTATCGCACGCGCGAATCCATCCTGCGCATCGACCGCAAGTTCTCCGGCTCTCGCCGTGCGTACATCCATCAGCGGCGCTGTCTGGTGCCGAATCGCAACGGCGAGATCAAACTGCGGCTGATTCTGGACCGCTTCAGTGCGGAGATCTTCATCAACGACGGTGAGCAAACCATGACGGCGACGATCCTGACCGAGCTTTCCGCAAGCGATATCTCCTTTGTCGCAGACGGCGCGGTCAATATCGATGTTACGAAATACGACCTTCTTTGGGAGGATAACCATGAAACAGTATGATGTTGTTGCGCTTGGCGAACTTTTGATCGACTTTACCGAAACGGGCGTAAGCCCGCAGGGCAATCCGCTCCTTGAGGTCAATCCGGGCGGCGCGCCTTGCAACGTTCTTGCAATGCTGAATAATCTCGGCAGACGCTGTGCGTTTCTCGGCAAGGTGGGGAAGGACAGCTTCGGCGATCTTCTCATCGAGACTGTCAGGGAACGCGGCATTGAGACAAAAGGCCTTTTGCAGGATCCGGACGTGCATACGACGCTGGCGTTTGTGCATACGCTGCCGGACGGTGATCGGGAATTCAGCTTTTACAGAAAGCCCGGCGCGGACGTCTCCCTTTCGGAGAACGAACTCAATGAGGAAATTATCGGCGATTGCCGGATCTTCCATTTCGGCTCGCTGTCGCTGACCGACGAGCCGTGCCGCACGGCGACACAGACGGCGCTCAATCTCGCAAAGGACGCAGGCGCGTTGATCTCGTTCGATCCCAACCTGCGTGAGCCGCTGTGGAACAACCTGAACGAAGCGAAAATGCAGATCGCATGGGGACTCAAACACAGCGACGTCGTGAAGATCGCCGACAACGAAATGACCTTTTTGACCGGCGAGACCGATTTTGAAAAGGGCGCCGCGATCCTTCGCGCGTGGTTTCCCAATATCCGGCTTCTGAACATCACGGCAGGTGCGGACGGCAGTCACAGCTTTTACGGCGATCTGCACGTCTTTGTTCCCGGCTTCCGCGTGCAAACGATCGAAACGACCGGCGCGGGGGATACCTTCTGCGCGTGTGTTCTGCA
>JAEEGH010023697.1_pt1 | contig 12458 bp, 12 predicted proteins | sample 9134181 | NCBI WGS metagenome assembly JAEEGH01 (sample SAMN16246544, study PRJNA631951) | gut metagenome | biome: gut microbiome; feature: rumen; material: DP-attached | host: Bos | place: Iran: Karaj | collected 2018-10
GTAGGTGTCCCGCAGGTTGTAAAGGGCGTCTAAATAATATGGGTTAATAGAAACTGCCTGTTCAAAATATTCTGCGGCTTCTTCATAATCTTCCATCTGAAAGTCTGCAACTCCCATCAGATTCCATAAATGAGAATTAAGGGGATTGAGGTCCAGACCCTCTTCACAGATTATTTTTACTTCAAGAAGCTGCTTTAGCATAAGAGTAATTGTTGCGTATGTTTCTACAACATCATCCTTGTCCGGGGCAATCTTGTAGGCCATGGCAAGGGCGCGTTTTGCGTCATGAAGTTCGCCCGCATCGCGGTAAGTTACTCCCAGATTATACCAGAGCAGGTAATTATCTTTTTGAATAATAAGGGCGCGCTTAAAACATGCAATGGCTTCGTTATAAGCGCCGTCTGATGCGAGAATTATAGCCTGATTGTTCAGTTTATCTGGATTTTCAGTCATTTTTTGTCCTTGTAGGCTAGTTTTTCAAAAAAGCCGATGGCACCATCGACATAAAAAGTTCCTTAATTTCTTCTGAATTAAGGAGGGCACTGTTTTCTCTAATAAGTGCAATGCCTTTTTCTGCAGCTTTTTCTATACAACCATGTTTTTCTAAAATAGAAATGCATTCTTCTACTGCAGTAGAATCAATTCCTTCCAAAGCAGCGCGCTTCATGCAGTTAGAAATTGCCTCTTTGTCTTCTGGATGTTCACTAACATGCATAATTACAGGAAGACTCTTTTTGCCTTCTACAATATCATCACCGCGCTTTTTGCCTACGTTTCCGCTGGTAAGGTTAATTACATCGTCAATAATCTGGAAGCCAATGCCAATGTTTGCAGCTGTTGCACCAAGTTCGTCTGCTTCCTGCTTGCTAAGACCGCCTGCAATTCCGCCAATTTTTGCGGCCAGAGAAGCCAGCGTTCCAGTCTTGTTTTTTACCATGGCAAGGTATTCTTCTTCTTTTGGGAAAATCTCAGGATTCCTGTGCCACCAGATGTCCATAGCCTGTCCCAAATGAAGGCGGCGAAGTTCCTGACTGTAAGTCTGGTAAAAGTTCAGCTTGTCTTCTGCAGAAATATCGCACTTGTTTATGCAAACAGGAGCTTCAAAGTAGAGCCAGGAAGCGGCATTAATTGCAGTGTCGGTTCCGTATGTAATGTGGGCCGCAGGCTTTCCGCGGCGCAGGTCTGCACCATCTTCAATGTCATCGTGAATTAAACTTGCTGTATGAACAAATTCTACAAGCGGAGTAAGAGAATAAGTCTGCTCTTCAGAAAGCACAGCCTTATCTGTCTTTTTCTTTGCCATCTGATAGCAGAGCAGCATTAAAAGAGGTCGCCAGCGTTTTCCACCAAGCTCAATCAAATTTTTGTTAGGCGTAATAAGATTATCAAAATGATTGCTCTGTACAGCCTGGGGCAAAGTGCCAAAACTATCCAAAACCCATTTTGAATCTGCCTGGCGAGGAAGTGCCTCTTTAAGGCTTTTTTCTATATCATCAAGAATGCTTGTAAATTTGCTGTTCATACCTTTAATATACAAAAGATTGTCAAAAAATACAAATTTACACCGATTGTTCCAGTGGGGCTAATCAGCTAAAATTTCCGGATTAATTTTAAGGGCCTTTACCAGTTGCGGAACTTCTTTCTTGCCGGCCTCTTGCTTTTGCTTTTTTACGGCGCGAATCAAAATATTCTTTGGCGTGTGTTCCATATCAATAAATTCCAGCATCTGCACCTTATAGCCTTGTCCTTCCAGCCATTCACCGCGAATTGCATCCGTAACAAGAGAAGAAAACTTTTCGCGGATAATGCCCCATTTTAATAATGGTTCAAATTCTTCTGGAAGATTGTCCTGTTCGCTTTTGCCAGCTTTTGAAAGCTGGGCCTTCACCTGGTGCTGGCAGCATGGAACACTCAAAATGGCTTTAGCACCGTGAGAAACTGCGTACTTAAGGGCAAAGTCTGTAGCGGTGTCGCAGGCATGCAGGGTAATTACAATGTCTGGAGCGCTCTTTCCCGAATATTCAGAAATATCACCGGTTCTGAAAACAAGACCTTTTAGTCCAAGTTTTTCTGCCACCTGATTGCAGTAGGCTATAACGTCCTTTTTAAGGTCCAGACCTTCTATTTCGCATGGAATCTTTTTAATTTCTGTAAGAAAATAATGAACTGCAAAGGTCAGGTAAGATTTACCGCATCCAAAGTCCGCAATGCGTACAGGGTGGTCACCTTCGGCTTTTATCTGTGCTTCAACATCGGGTAATACGTCATCTATAAATTCCAGGAATCGGTTAATCTGGCGGAACTTGTCGTAGCGGGAAGAAATTACCTTTCCTTCGTCTGTCATAACGCCAAGTAAAACCATAAAAGGAACCGGTCTGCCTTCTTCTATTAAATAATTTTTCTTGCGGGAAAGGGCTGTGCCTGGTACTGTGCATGCCGCAGTCCCGGATGCTGCATCTGGTTTTGAGTTTTTAATTGCAAGATTGCGTTCCAGAGTAGTTATCTTTCCCTTTTTGTTAGCCAGAATTGTAATTTCCTGATTTTCTGTGCGCTTTACACAGTTCTTAAAAGTCTTTCCTGCGTGCTTTTCCAAAAAGGCTCCGGCTTCTTCCTCTGTTAAATGCTGATGGAAGACCTGCTTATCTGTAAATTGTTCCATATAATAAGAGTAGCCCGAGGCAGAAGCCTTTGCTGTAAGTTTGATTTTTATAACAGGTCGGCCAAAAATGGCTTCGGCTTCAGATGTTGGTTTAGAAAGTGTAGCGGAAAGTAACATAACTAAGACGGTATACTATTTTGAGAAAAAATGCTAGAATATTTGTTATGGCAAAGTGTATTGTTTTTGTTAATCAGAAGGGTGGTGTTGGAAAAACTACCTCGGCTATAAATATTGGCGCTTATATTGCGCTTGCAGGAAAGAAAGTTCTTCTTGTCGATTTTGACTCTCAGGGAAACATGTCCAGCGGTGTTGGTGTTTCAAAAGATAAACCTACAATTTATGAGTTGCTCGCTGGTCAGGTTGAAGCAGAAAATGCAGTTAAAAAAACTGCCGTAGAAAATCTTGATGCAATCAGTGCTTCAATTGACCTTTCTGGTGTTTCAATTGAGCTTGCAGACCAGGAAGATAAGGAATTTTATCTTAAAGAAGCACTTGAACCACTTCAGTCAAAATATGATTACATCCTGATTGACTGTCCACCTTCACTTGGAATTCTTACTTTGAACGGACTTGCCGCTGCAGATTCAGTTCTTGTTCCTATGCAGTGTGAATATTTTGCTTTGGAAGGAATTACACTTTTGCTCCAGACAGTTCAGAAGGTTCAGAAAGGAATTAATCCAAACCTTACAATTGGTGGAATCTTCTTTACTATGTATGATTCACGAACCCGTCTTGCACAGGATGTTGTAAAGCAGGTTAAATCTTATTTTAAGGATGTTGTATTTAATACAATTATTCCTCGTAACGTTCGCCTTTCAGAAGCACCTTCTCATGGACTTCCAATCTGCAAATATGATCCAGCCTGTGTTGGTGCCCGCAGCTATGAGAAACTGGCAGAAGAGGTGATTCGTCGTGGCTAAGAAAAACGCATTGGGTAAAGGACTTGGTGCCCTTATTTCTGAAAATAGTGTAAGTGAAGTTTCTATTGATGATTCAGCAAAGTCTGTTAGCAGCGCTCCTGTAGCTGCAAGTGTAAATTCAAAACTTCCTGCCGCTATTACTACAGAAGAAGATGGAAGCTTGTGGATAGATCCAAATCTTCTTAAGCCAAATCCAAAACAGCCTCGAATTGAATTTAACCCAAAACAGCTGGAAGAACTTTGTGATTCCATAAAGGTAAATGGCATTCTTCAGCCTATTATTATTGAAGAAGCCGATGGCGGTGATTTTTACATTATTGCCGGTGAACGCCGTACCCGCGCCGCAAAAATGGCTGGCCTTACAAAGGTTCCTGTACAGCTGCGCAAGTTTGATGAACAGAAAAAACTTGAGATGGCACTTATTGAAAACATTCAGCGTGCCGACTTAAACCCAATAGAAGAAGCTATGGCTTACTACAATCTTATCCAGATGGGTGATTTGAACCAGGAAGAGGTTGCTAAAAGGGTAGGTAAGGCCAGAGCTACAGTTGCAAATGCCATTCGTCTGCTTAAACTTCCGGAAGATATTCAGCATTCACTTGCCAGCGGTCAGATTACTTCTGGTCATGCCCGCGCTCTTTTGATGGTAAAGAATGATGCAGACATGCGCGTTATGTTCGGAAAAATTGTAGGAAGCGGTCTTTCTGTTCGTGAAGCAGAAGCTCTTGCAGACCAGTACAATAACGGCGGACGTGCTTCTTCAAAGAAAGATACAGAAAAAGCAAAGCCTAAAAAAGATGCAGACGTTCTTCAGTTTGAACAGGAACTGCGCAACATTTTTGGAACCCGCGACGTTTCCCTCAAAGGAGATATAAACAAAGGTTCTATTGTAATCGGCTTTGACAGTAATAAAGACTTCGAGCGTATCTACGAAGTTTTACTTGGTAAAAAATAACTTTACAAAACATTGAGCCTTCATAAAAAAAAAGAAGCGTCCACTGCGCGTGCTTGAAAAACGCACGGTGCAATCCGATGGGCTGAACGCCCCGGTTTGCAAGTGCATTTTCAATCCCGCTCCGTTACCGCTTCTTTTTTTTTAGTTGTCACTTTTTTCTAGAAATTACTTAATTCCCAAGAATGCCTTATAACATTCAAAAATCTGACTAATATCTTCCTTACTAGTAATTTCCCAAGGTGCATGCATACTTAATACTGCAACTCCTGCATCAAGTACATTCATTCCGTAACGAGCTGCGTGATATGCGATTGTTCCGCCACCACCCTGGTCCACCTTTCCCAGCTCCGCCATCTGGTAATTTACATTTGCGTCGTACATTGCAGCGCGCACCTGCGCAATAAATTCCGGATTCGCGTCGCTGGCGCCGGATTTACCGCGGCTTCCAGTATACTTTTGGAACGCAACGCCGCCCCCAAGTGCAGACGCATTATCCTTATCAAAGAGCCCTGCATTCAGCGGGTCGTAAGCTGCGTTCACATCAGACGAAAGCATATAGCTGTTCGCGAGGCATCGGCGCAAAGTAAGTTCATTATATGCCGAATCTGTTCGCGCAATAACTTCCGCAACCATATTCTCAAACAGATTAGAAGCCATTCCGGTAGCACCAACGCTACCAATCTCTTCTTTGTCTACACAAAGACAGCAGTTTGTTCTTTTTCCTGCGTGCATTTCAAGCATAGCCGCTACAGAAGTAAAGGCACATGAACGGTCGTCCTGACCATATCCAAGGATCATGGAACGGTCCAACCCCATATCTCTTGCTTTACCTGCAGGAACAATTTCCAGTTCTGCAGATTCAAAGTCATCTTCTTCTATGCCGTACATTTCCTTAAAGAGAGCCAGAACTGTACGCTTGCTTTTTTCTTTTGCGTCCTTCTTTTCTTCTGCAGTCTGAGGAACTCCTTTTTTTACAGGAGGCACAGAACCCATCATAACATCCAGGTCTTCTCCTTTAATAAAGTCGCTGGCCTTATCTTTCATCTGGTCTTGTGCAAGGTGAGGAAGAATGTCAGAAATGCAGAAAACTGGTTCATCATTGTTTTCTCCAATTACTACGTTTACAGTGGAGCCATCCTTTTTGCATACTACACCGTGAATGGCAAGGGGAATTGTTGTCCACTGATACTTTTTAATCCCACCATAGTAGTGAGTATTCAAATAGGTAATGTTGTCTTTTTCATAAATAGGATTCTGTTTTGCATCCAGACGTGGTGAATCAATATGAGCACCCAAAATATTCATACCGTTTTCCAGCATGTCAGAACCAATTTCAAAGAGGGCAACAGATTTATTCATTTTTGTAATGTAAACCTTGTCGCCGGCTTTCAGTTTTTTATATTTTGAAATCTCCTTATATCCTGCTTTTTTAGCCATTGCTAAAATCTGCTGAACACATTCTCGTTCAGTTTTTCCGTTGTTCAAGAAGTTCTTGTAATCAACGATGAGCTGTTCATTCATTATAATACCTCTGTGTTATTTATCTTTTATGACAGATTTTCTGTCAATTAATGTACATGGAATGTAAATTTCTTTATCTGTAATTGTCTTCTTTTTAATCATATCAAGAATGATATTAGCAGCTCTTTCTCCAACTTCTGCCAGTGGAATTTCCATAGTTGTCAACGGCGGATTAAGAAAGGCTGTTATTTCACGGTTATCAAAACCTGCAATAGAAATGTCTTTTCCAGGAATAATTCCCTTTTCATTCAGATAGTTGTAAGCGCCAACGGCCATCATGTCGTTAAAGCAGAATATCGAACAGATACCTGGTTTTTCTTCCAGAAGCTTCTTACAGTTTTCGTAACCAGATTCCAGACTCCAGTCGCCATTCTTTACAATGCTCTCATCATAGTCTATGCCGTCTTCTGCCAGAGCCTTTTTGTAGCCGTCAAGACGTTTTTGAGAGTGAATGTTATTCAGGTCTCCTGTAATAACTCCTATTTTTCTGCACTTGTTATTTAACAGGTGCTTGGTGATGGTATAGGCTGCGTTTTCATCATCAATCATAATAAAAGGAGTATTTTCCCTGTCTGTAAAGGCATAGCATACAACTACAGGAATTTTTAAAGATGATGGTATCACGGAAATGTTTCTTGCATGTCCAGATATGTAGATTATTCCATCTGTCTTTATAGTAGAAAATTCTTCCAGTGCAGATTCAATGCTCTTTTTGTAGCCGCTTGTTTTTTCCCAACCGTGTCCCCATTTAGAATAGAAACGCAGGTTTTCAAGGATTGTCCTGTATCCCTTTCCTTCAAGGACAGACATAATGCCGTTTACAATCTGTGGCGAACTGAATTCTGTTATATCATCAATTATCAAACCAATGGTTTTTGTAGAAGAAGCACGAAGTCCCCTTGCCATGTAGTTTGGTTTATATCCTGTTTCTTTTACAATCTTTAAAACCCTTTCACGGGTCTCTATTGAGACATTTGTCTTTCCATTTAGGATGTTTGAAACTGTCGCAATAGATACATTACTTTTTTTTGCTATTTCTTTTAAGGTTATCATTTCGATATAAAGTATATCCTTAAAAGTAGACAACTGTCAAAATGTACTGTAAAATAATAGCCATGAAAAAAATAATATCTGTATTATTTATTGTTTTATTTTCAGGTGCTATGTTCGCTCAGTCTGCGGATGTAATTACAGAGATTCTTAACTCTGAGCACGCCACAATTGGTCAGGCTGCATATATCTGTGCCGTAGAACAAAATCTTGTTCAGGATTATTCAACTTACGATGATGCAGTTGACGCATTAATTTCCGCTGGTTTCCTTAAAGAAAATGATTCATCTTCAGATTTGCTCACTTATGGAAAAACAGCATATCTTTTTGCTAAAGAATGGTCAGTACAAGGGGGAGTTATGTATTCACTGACCAACGGTTCGCAGAGATATGCTTTTAAGCAGCTTGTTGCAGATGGTGTTATCCCTGCAGAAACTGACCCAGCTTCCTTAATGTCTGGTACTGACTTCCTTTCACTTTATTCTGTTTGCCTTGAACAGTACAGTGATTTTGATATTAAGTCTGTTTCAATGGAGGCTGAGTAATATGAAAAAGATTCTTCTTACTGCAGCTGCTTTATTCTGTCTGGCACAGTCTGTAACTGCACTTAACTGGGGTGGAATTATTTCTAATACTTCAAAGCCTTCTACTTCAGATTTTGCTAACATCGATTTTTATCAGTCTAACGGCGTTACCTTGTGGGCTGGTTCAACAATAAACAAAAATATGCGTTTTATTATGGAAGGTTTGTATAAATATGAAGCAAACTTCTATAAAGACAGCAATACTTTTAGTAATGTTTTAGATTTGTCACTCTTAAAACTTTCTGGTAGCTGGGCTGCAGGAAACGGTATTCTTGCATTGAACGCAGGACGTTTTGCTTACTCAGATGCATCTGGCCTTGTTTATGCTCAGGAATCTGATGGTCTTGCTGTCTCATTCCAGAATAACTCACTTAAAGTTGGAGCTTACGCTGGTTATACAGGTTTGCTCAACAGCTTAAATGTTTCTATGACAGAAGTAAAACCTGGGGCACCAAGCAAATTCTATTCTTTGTGTCCTTCTTACATTCCACTTGTTGTAGATTTCTCATTGTTGAACCTTGCTGGTAATAACATTACTTTGCAGGGAGAATACTTTGTTTCTGCAGAAAAACTTCTTAAGAGCAAGGCTTATGCAAACCTTTCGGTTAATGGAGCAATCACCCCTGTTCTTGGATATTCTTTGACTGCTGTAGCTGGTTCAGAAGACTTTAAGAACTTTATGATGTATGCAAAGGGAGCTCTTTCATGCTATATCGGTCAGAGCTTAATTGCTTCTGCCGGCTGTGAATATACATCTGGTGCAAATGGTTCACTTTCTCCATTTACAACATTGTCAAAAAGAACTGCTTATAATGGAAAAATGTTCTCAGATCCTTCTGGAACAATCATCCCACAGGCTTCTGTAGTATTTGTTCATAATTCACTTCTGCTTTCTCTTGCAGAAAAGCTGGTTATTTCAATGCCTGCAGATAAAACAGAATTCAGAGGTTCAGATACAACTTTAAACTTTGTATGCAATGTTCTTAGCGATCTTCAGGTTGGAACAACATTTATTGCTTATGCAGATTTTGTAGATGCTGCTAACAGCAATTATTCTGTTGCCTTGAATGTAGCTTTGTCATTCTAAAGAACGGAGGACTAAAATGAAAAGATTTGCAAAACTTCTTGCTGCTTCACTTTTTGTACTGTTTCTTTCTGGTCAGATTTTTGCTGCAGAAGGTGTTGTTTCTTATGTAAAAGGAAAAGTTGAAGTTCAGCGAAACAATAACTGGGTTACATTAAACGTTGGAGATAAAGTTTCTCAGTCAGAAACTATAAGTACAGGTTTCCAGTCAGAAGCAAAAATTAAGCTTATGGATTCTGTTCTTTATCTTGGTCCTGTTACTCGTGTAACTCTTGAAGCATTAAAATCAACTGCTTCAAATGATAAAGTAAATATTTATCTTGCAACTGGTTCAACTCGTTCAAAGGTTGAACATGATGATTCAAAGCGAGTTAATTATACAGTTCGTACTGCTGTTGCAGTTGCTTCTGTTCGTGGTACAGACTGGACAATGAACTCTTTTGGTAATATTGCCTGCTTTGAAGGTGGAGTTGCAGTATCTCTTCTTTCTGCTCTTAGATCTACACTTATGGCTAAGACCGAAGTTGAAGAAGAGGAGACAGAAGACTTAGACTCTTTTGAAGATTCTGTTGAACTTCCTACTGGTGGAATTCTTGTTTCTGCAAACCAGTCTGTTGTAGTTTCTGCAGTTACATCTGTTTCTGCACCAAAGTCTAATTCTACTAATACATTAAATGCAATTCTCTCTCAGGTTTCTTCTGCATCTTCAAAAGAAGCTGTTTCTTCTAGTACATCTACAGATAATTCTGTAGATGTTGATGATTCAGAATCTGGTAATGGTGGAAAGGTTAATCCAGAACCAAAGCCTCCTGTTCCAGGTCCTACAACTGGTACAGTTGTTGTAGAAGTAGAAGTGGAGTCGTAATTTTGAAACTAAAAAAACTGTTTGTAATATTAGCAGTATTAGTTTCTGTCTCTAAATTGAGCGCACAGTCTGCCGAAGTTGTAACAAGTATCTTAAATACAGAAAAAGTTACATTTGGGCAGGTGTGCTATCTTGTTGCTGTACATGAAGGCTTTGTAAAAGAATCTGCTACTTATTCAGAGGCAATTTCTGCTCTTAATTCTAAACACATGATTCCTTACTCTGCTTACGAAGATACTTATGTTCCTTTAGTAAACCTTTCATATCTTTATGCTCAGATTTTTAAGGTAAAGGGCGGTCTTATGTTCAAGTTGTTTCATGGGGCTCCAAGATATGCCTATAAGCAGCTGAAGTATGACGGAGTTCTACCTGCTAATTCATTTCCTGGTAAAATTGTTTCGGGGCAGGAAGCCCTTGATATTTATACGGCCTGTATGATGGAATATACAGACTTTAATCTTTCTGTGGATTAATAATTCTTATGAAAAAGAAATACGTTTTATTTATTGTTTTTTTATTAGCCTCTTTTGCCCATGCATTTGAATGGGGAGGTTTACTTTCTGATGATACCAAATTAAATACAAATCTTTCTTCAGTAGAGTTTCATCAGTCAAATAACGTATCTCTTTGGGCAAATGTCCCTTTTAATAACAGCGGTACGGTTTACCTTTCTGCACAAGGTTCTGCAAAGTATTATTGGGATCTTTCAAAAGAAGAAAACACTTTTACTCCGGTACTAAATCTTGACCTCTTAAAGTTTACCTGCATTGGAAACTTTGGCGCTTCTGGTTCAACTTTTGCTATGGGACGCTTTAATGTTTCAGATCTAACTGGAAAAGTATTTTCTCAGCCTGCAGACGGTCTTCTTCTGGAACTTGCTTTTCCTGTATTTAATATGGGCTTTTATGCAGGTTACACAGGTTTGCTTAATCCTGCAGAAGTTTACATAATCGATAATAATCGTTCTGTTTTTTCTGCATCGCATCCTTTTATTCCAGCTTGTCTTACACTTGCTTTCCCTTCTGTATTGCGTAATCAGCAGATTGGCTTGCAGGTAATGTCTTTTATAGATATATCTGCTCAAAAATATACAAGAAGTTATGCAACCTTTACTTTAAAAGGTCCAATTATTGGTCCTCTTTCTTATGTATTTAATACCTGTTTTGGTTCAGAAAAGTTTGAAAACATTATGAACCTCTCAGATTTTACACTTATTTTTTCTCCAAACCAGATTATTTCTGTGTCTGCAGGTGCAACCTATGCTTCTGGAAAACTGCTTTTCTTAAGCCCTTTTGTTGGTTTTACCTCTCACACTGCATATAATTCAATTTATTCTCCAGAGTTGTCTGGCGTAATTCTGCCAGCCCTCTCTATGTCTTACATTAATCAGTCTTTCTGTACTTTATTAAATGTAGCTGCAGTAATGACAATGCCATACGAGGCTATTACATTTAAAGGTATTGATGGTTCTGTTACAATGTTATTTAATATCTTCAGTGATTTACAGCTTAGTTTTAAGGGCGCTGTTTTTTATGATTTAGCATCAAAAACAAACAGTGAAACTAACTTTATTTTTGATATTAGTGCTATAATTGTATTCTAAAATAATGCAGGAGGTTTTTATGATGAAAAGAAATGTTCGTGTGATTTTTGCTTCCTTAATTTGTTTGTCATTATTTTTTGCTTTGCACGCAGAGTCTGCAACTGTTTCTTACGTTCGCGGAAAAGTAGAAGTTTGTAGAAACGATGTTTGGGTTCCGCTTAAAATGGGAGATACCATTAATCCTTCAGAAATGATTTCAACTGGCTTTCAGTCAGAAGTAAAAATAAAGTACAACAATTCTTTGATGGCCCTTGGAGCCCTCACCAGAATTACTCTTGATGACTTAAAAACTTCTGGAGAAAAAGAGTCTGTACAGCTTTACTTAAACACTGGTTCTGTACGTTCCAGAGTTACTCATACAGACAACAAAAAGGTTTCTTACACAGTAAAGAGTCCTGTTGCTGTTGCTTCTGTTCGTGGTACAGAATTCCTTATGACAGGAGCTGGTTCTGTAAGCTGTTCAGAAGGTGCTGTTGCAGTTTATGTAAACACAGATGCTAAACGTGCCGCTTCAGATAAGTCTAGCCGTCCTGCAGTTCAGGAGTCAGATTCAGAAACTGAAGAAGCTTCTTCTAATTCAATTGCAAGTACAGATGCCGCTGCTGCTTCAAAAGATTATGTTCCGGCAAATGCTACAACTCCTGCAAATGAAATAAATGAAAATGCTCCTGCAGGTGCTGTTGTTGTTGCAAAAGACCAGCAGGTTACTGTCTTGAAAAACGGACTTATTGACCGCCCGGATGATAACGCAGGAAAGAAAAAATCTAAGATTGTAAATATTGCTTCAACACCTGTTGCTACAGAAACTGTAATGATGGGTTCTGCAGCTACTACTCAGACTGTTACAACAACAACAATTACAACAACTCCTGCTCCTGTGCCAGAAGAAACAGAACTTAACATAACAGTGAAGCTGTCCGAGTGAATCTAATATCTGTTCAAAATGTAAAATACAAATATCCTCAAAGCAATAAGTATGCTGTTAATGATGTTTCTTTTGAAATTGAAAAAGGAGCATATGTTGCTATTGTTGGCTATAACGGCAGCGGAAAGAGTACGCTTGCAAGACTTATATGCGGACTTGATGAGCCGGAAGATGGAACAATCACCATAGAAGAAAATAACCGCATTGGAATAATTTTTCAGTCTCCAAAAGATCAGCTTGTAAGCGGCCTTGTTCAGCGGGATACCGCCTTTGGTCCTCAGAATCTTGGTCT
>JAEEGH010023698.1_pt1 | contig 12458 bp, 9 predicted proteins | sample 9134181 | NCBI WGS metagenome assembly JAEEGH01 (sample SAMN16246544, study PRJNA631951) | gut metagenome | biome: gut microbiome; feature: rumen; material: DP-attached | host: Bos | place: Iran: Karaj | collected 2018-10
CTGACGCGGATGGCAATTCATCACTCAACATTCAACATTCAACACTAAAAACGCTCGATGCGTTCCTGCAGCAGGTGCTGCTCTACACCAGCGAGGACAAGGATAAGGACAAGGATGCCAACCGCGTGAGCCTGATGACCATCCATGCCGCCAAGGGCTTGGAGTTCCCTTATGTCTTCGTGGTGGGCATGGAGGAGCAGCTCTTCCCGTCGTTCCTGGCCATGTCGAGGGCTGAGATGGAGGAGGAGAGGAGGTTGTTCTATGTGGCCGTGACGCGTGCCGAGAAGCAGGTGACGCTCTCCTATGCCCAGACGCGATTCAACAACGGCCAGCGCATGGGCGGCGAAGTGAGCCGCTTTGTGGAGGAGATAGACCCGCAGTACATCGAGATGCCGCGGCGCAAGGAGACGCCCACCATGCCTTCGGGTATGTGGAACATCGGTAAGCCGCAGCCCAAGAAGAAGCTCACGCCGGTCTATGTGCAGCGTGGCCCTGCGGTGCCCAACAGCGCGGCGACGATGGACGGCATTATGGTGGGTATGCGTGTGCAGCACGACAAGTTCGGCACTGGCAAGGTGCTGGCCATCGAGGGCGCTGGCGACTCGCGCAAGGCCACGGTGTTTTTCGAAGGGGTGGGGAACAAGCAGCTGATGCTAAAGTTCGCCAAGCTTACTGTTATCGGGGATTGAATAGAACCGCTCGTCGAAACCGAGTAGGTAGACCCGGCCTGTGGCACGGGTGAAGGCGGTGTAGAGCCACCGCAGGTATTCGCGGTCGAGCCGTTGGTCGGGCGGCAGGAAGCCCTGGTCTATGATGACGGTGCGCCACTGGCCGCCCTGGGTCTTGTGGCACGTAAGGGCGTAGGAGAACTTCACCTGGAGTGCGTTGTAATAAGGATTCTGGCGTAGCTCGCGCAGGCGGTCGGCCTTGTGGGGCAGGTCGGCATAGTCTTCCATGACCGTTGTATACAGTTGCGACTGCTCGTCGGCGGTGAGCGAGGGCGACTCGCTGTAGAGCGTTGAAAGCATGAGCTTGCAGTCGAGGGGTTGCTCGTCGGGATAGTCGACGAATCGCAGCGTGGCGTCGGCAAAGCGGAAGCCGTAGAGCTCCTGCACATTCCGCACGCTGAGAACCTCGACGATGTCGCCATTGGCGATGAAGCCTATGGTGCTGTCGTCGTCGAGCCAGAAGTAGTTGTTTTTGACCACCATCAGATAATCGCCGGCATTGACCTCGCCCTCGCGGAAGAGGACGCTGGAGCGTATGCCTTGGTTGAAGAGGTTGGCCCGCTTGTTGCTGCGGGTGACAACAACGACATTCTCTAGACCGTCGCCGGAGTATTCGTTGTTGAGCACCTCCATGAGGTCCTGCCCGTTGAGGTTGACCACATCGTCGGCAGTGGTGAACAAGGGCAGCTGGGCTTCGTCGGTACCTATGGTGGCTATTTGGCCTCGCAGGGCTGTGGCGTTGGCAAGGATGCCCGAGAGGCTCTGCTGTCGCACCACCTCGGTGAGTTCCTGCATGATGACGTTGAGGCCGAAGGATGCTGCCAGATAGCGATTGTCGAGGGCTGGGCTTTCGCTCTGTCCCACAGGTGGTAGCTGGGCGGTGTCGCCGATAAGCATCAGTCGGCAGTGGTTGCCGCTGTATACGTATTCAACCAAGTCTTCGAGCAGGCTTTGGCGTGAGCCAGTGGGTTCGAGGCCTATCATCGAGGCTTCGTCGACGATGAAGAGGGTGTAGCTGTGCTTGTTGACGGCGCGCACGGTGCGCATCTGACCCGTGGCGTCGGTGGCCGTCATGTATATCTTTTTGTGAATGGTGTAGGCTTGGCGGCCGCTGTAGCCCGAGAGCACCTTGGCAGCGCGCCCTGTGGGTGCCAGCAGGATGGTGCTGACACGCAGTTGCGGCAGGGTGCGTATCAAGGCAGATACGAGAGAGGTCTTGCCTGTGCCGGCATAGCCACGCAGTAGCATCGCCGACCGCGGGTCGGCGTCAAATAAAAAATGCGCCATTACAGCGCAAGCCTCCCTCTGCCCGTCGGTAGGTTTGTGCGGGAAGAGGGAGAGGATAAGTTGTGTTACCGATTGTTCTACGCCGCGCGTAGCCACTGCTTATTCTGCTGTAGTGGTGGCTTCGTTCTGCTGTATGGGGCTGTAGTCGTTGGTGGTGGTCACCTCGGTCTGGGCCTCACCGTTGTTGGTGTGGTGGGGGATAAGGGCCGTAGCCGCAAGGCTGAGAACGATGAGTATGGCGGCAAGCCACCATGTGGCTTTCTCCATGAAATCGGTTGTCTGGCGGACACCCAGAACCTGGGTGGGAGCCGAGAAGTTGGCGGCAAGTCCACCGCCTTTGGAGTTCTGAACCAGCACGACCAGCGCAAGCAACACGCAGACGATAAGAATCAGGATTACAATAAAAGTGTACATCTTTTTTACTTATGTTATTTACTGTTTATTAATGTTTCCAAACGGTCAATTCGGGGTGCAAAAGTACTACTTTTTTCGGGATTTTGAGCCAATAAATTTTTGTATATGGCCAATGCCTTGTCGTATTTGCCTTGTTTTTCGAGTATAACAGCAAGAGTTTCAGTGCCAAGTGAAGAGTCGGCCTGAATGCTTTTTTTGTCGTTGACCTCGGGTGTTGCGGGCTCGGATTGAGCTTTTTTCATCTCTTCGGAGGGCCCTACTTGGAGAAAATTGGATAGTATGACGCTCTTGGGTGCGGTCTTGAACGACACTTCCTGGAAGGTGTTGATTTCGCTCAGGACGTCGAACGACGGCTCTTCGGTAGTGGCGGTAGCACGATCAATCATAGCTTCGAGGGCGTTGCCGTCACACATGGAGAGCATCGCCACGCGTCGCTCTTCGGGAGTGTCGAAGTGGAATGCGCTGTCGGCCAACAGGGTAAGTACATTGACGACAGAGGAATGTGGGTATTTGGCCTGCACGGCTCGCAACCACCCACGCTCCTGAGAGGTAAACTTTACAGGGTTGGCTAACTTGTCGATGAATTGTTTCTTATCCATACCAACACATTATATTCTTTTCTATTGCACAGCACTCAATTAACAACTTTTTGTATTGTTAATCGAAAGTGCAAAAGTACAAATATTTTTTCATATGTAGAAAAAAGAATTTATTTGTATGGTTCTTGTTGTTGATAAACAATATATTACTATGTTGCTGAAATATTTTTCAACAATTTTTTGTCTCTATATTGATTTTTTTATGTACTTTTGCACTTCCAAATTTGAGGTAAAAGTGTGTGCAAACCTCTCGTAAGATAACAAAAAACAATAAGATAAAATGAAGAGAACGTTTCAACCCTCGCTGAGAAAAAGAGCCAACAAGCACGGTTTCCGCAAGAGAATGTCCACCGCCAACGGTAGGAAAGTGCTGGCCGCCCGCCGCCGCAAAGGCAGAAAGAGACTGACCGTCTCCGACGAGCGCTAAACATTAACGGCTTTGTCAAACTAAAGAAGTACCGTAAGATACTTCTTTTTTTTTATTTGATTACGTTGCTATGAGCCGCAGAAACAAGGATTTGCCCCTGCTAGAGCAAGTGGAGATATTGGATGCCGGTGCCGAAGGAATGGCTGTCGCCAAGGTCGATGGCTTGGTGGTGTTTGTACCTTTTGTAGTACCTGGCGATATTGTTGATATTCAGCTTTACAAGAAAAAGAAGAACTTCGCCGAGGGACGTGCCGTGCACTTCCATCGTATGTCGCCTTTGCGGGTCGATTCGGTATGCCCGCATTTTGGTATTTGTGGCGGATGCAAGTGGCAGACCATGAGCTATGAGGCGCAACTTGCTGCTAAGCAGCGCCAGGTACGCGACAATCTGGAGCGTCTCGGTGGGATTGAATGCTCGGGAATGAGGCCCATTTGTGGTTCAGAGAACATCTACTACTACCGCAACAAGCTGGAATTCACCTTCTCGAATCGCGCCTGGATGGCCGACCCGTCCCAGCGACAGGACGGCGAATGGGGTGCCCTGGGTTTCCACATACCGCAGTTGTTCGACAAGGTGCTCCCCATCGAACACTGTGCTTTGCAGGCCGATCCTAGCAACGAAATAAGGCTGGCGGTGAGAGATTATGCCTTGGAGCATGGCCTGTCGTGCTACGACATCCGCAATCATACTGGCTTTCTGCGCAATCTGGTGCTGCGTAATAGTTCGACTGGCGACTGGATGGTGCTGGTGATTGTGGCCGAGGATGACGAGAAACGCCTCTTCCCGCTGCTCGACATGCTCCGTGCACGTTTCCCTCAAATCACATCGCTTCAATATATTGTCAATACCAAGCTGAACGACTCCTATTCCGACCTTGATGTTCACACCTACTGTGGTGCCGACCATATTGAGGAATGTATGGAGGGCTGGAATGGCGACAAACCATTGAAATTCATCGTTAATCCCAAGTCATTTTACCAAACCAACTCGGCACAGGCCCAGCGCCTCTACAGCTATGTGGCCGAACTGGCCGAGCTGCAGCCCCAAGACACGCTCTACGACCTGTATACAGGCACTGGCACCATAGCCCTGTTCCTTGCACGACACGCCAAGAAGGTAGTGGGTATAGAGTATGTCGAGGAAGCCATTGCCGATGCCCGTCGCAATGCCGAGCGCAACGGCTTTGACAATACCGTATTCTATGCCGGCGATATGGCCAAGGTGCTAACCCCCGAGTTTGTTGTCGAGAACGGCCGTCCCGATGTGGTTGTCACCGACCCTCCGCGGGCTGGTATGCACGATAAAGTGGTGGCCCAGCTGCTTGAAATGGCACCTCGCAAGATAGTGTATGTCAGCTGTAACCCTGCCACACAGGCTCGCGACCTCAAGATGCTTGCGGCACGCTACGACGTGAAGCGTATCCAGCCTGTCGACATGTTCCCTCACACCCAACATGTGGAGAATATTGCCGAGCTTGTCCTGGCACGTTAACAAAGCCATTTTGGTTAAAAATAACACTTTTTCAACATTTTTTTTCACCGTATATAAAAAAAGTGTTATCTTTGCATGTTGTTCTTGACCACCAATTTGCGGGTGGAAAAGAGCATAAGTTGCTATCGGATAGCATTATAAGGAAGATAATAATAATAATAAATATAAACTAAACAAGATGAAAAAAGTATTATTGAGTCTGTTTCTGGCCTTCGTATGCTTGCCTATTGCCTTTGGTCAGGCTTTCGATCGTCCTATCGTAACAACCAGTGAGACTGCTTGCGGCTCGTTCACTTGGGCCATCAACAACGTGACCTACACCAGTGACACTACGGTCCTCGTAATCAGCGACACCGCTGTTTATGTCCTTGACCTCACCATCCGTACCGCCTCGAGCGATACAACCGAGGTCGCAGACACCGCCAATTGTGTCTACCGCTGGAACGACAGCGTGTGGAAAACCCCTGGCTACCACATAGGTATTCTGGAAGGCAGCGACGGTTGCGACAGCATTGTCCGCGTCAACCTCTACCTCACTCTGGCCGACACAGCCGTCCTTGACACCGTGGTGTGCGACAGCGTTATGGCCCCGTGGGGTGATATTGTTACCGAATCGGAAAGCCGCATCTCGACCTATACCACCACCGAGGGCTGCCAGCGTGTCGACTCGGTGAATATTGTCGTCGGCCACTCGTTCTCCACTTATGTGGAAATCGATGCCGAAGGTTGCCGCTACAACTGGAACGGATTCAACATCAACGACACCAATGTAAGAACGTATAAGTACAAGACCCGTGTTGGCCAGTGCGACAGTGTATATAATGTGAAGGTTAATCTCTCGTTCCTCGTCGTCGACAGCACTGTTGTTACCGAGTGTGGTAGCTACGCCTTCCACGGTCAGAATCTTACTACTTCTGGCACCTACGTCCACAACGACACCATCGGCAAGTGTGTCAACTCCACTGTCCTTACCCTTACCATCAACCCCGTCTATGCTGACGACAACCCCGTCGTCCGCGATGTCGTCGCTGGTTGCTTCTATAACTGGGGCGACAGCACCTTCACCGACACCAATGTCGTTCACGTCGCCACCGTGCGTTCGAGCCTCGGCTGCGACAGTGTCGGCGCAATACGCATCATTTCCTACACCAACCAGGAATACGACAATCTTGACACCGTATACTGCGGCACCCAGTACAACTGGCGTGGCCAGAACCGCACCGCCGATGGTCACTATTATGACACCACCGTTGCCAATGGTTGCACCACCTATCACCATCTCAACCTGACCTTCACTTATCGCTACGACACCGTGGCCCCAGTGACCCGTTGCGCCACCTATACCTTCGACTTTGGCGGTCACCGCAACGGCCAGGGCTTTGGTACCAACGACAAGGCCACCTTCACCGAGTCGGGCCTCTACACCACCGACACGACCTATAACGATCCCCTCTTCCCCGACAACAACCTCTACATCAAGAACCCCAATACCGGCTGCATCACCTTCCTTGCCCTGCCCCTCACTATCGTGGAGCCCGAGCAGCGCTATCGTAGTGCCACCACCGTTGTCACTGCTTGCGACAAGTACACCTTCAAGGTAGGTAGCGTCACTTCGCCCGAGTTCACCACCGACACCACTGGCTATGTGCTCATATATGAGAACCACAGCACCCTCTATTCCGACCCCAACCGCTGCTACGACTCCATCGGTGTTCTTGACCTCACCATCCACCACAGCACTCCTATCGACACCGTCGTCAACACTTGCGACTCCTTCTACTGGGCCTTTGCCGACACCACCTTCTTCCACACCGAAGAGTACAGCAAGGTGCTGGCCGACTCCCTCAACGATGAAGGATGCCCCTTCTTTGGTCACCTCACCCTCACCCTCCACTTCACTCCCAACGTCTATATCGACGGCGACTGGATGCTGAAGCCTGGCGAGAGCACCACCCTGCGTGCCGTTTGCACCACCCCCAACGTGGGCTTCCAGTGGTATAAAGACGGTGTCGACATGGGTACCGACACCTCAATTGTCGTCGACGACCCGCAGAACGGCAACAACGTAAGTGTGAACCTTGTCACCACCGTGCGCGGCCAGAACTGCCCCGCCAACAACTGGCTCACCGTCACCTTCACCAACGTCGGTATCGACGAAGCCGAGGGCATTGGTGTCGACATCTATCCCAACCCCGCCAACCGCATTGTCAACGTCAGCTGCGACGAGGCCATCAGCCAGATTGTCATCTACAACGCCATTGGCCAGCAGGTGATGCTCAACAACAACGGCGGCAACAAGGTCCAGCTCGACCTCGGCAACCTTGCCGGTGGCGCCTACACCATGCGTGTGCTCACTGCCGACGGCAACCAGGTCACTCGCAAACTTATCGTCAGCAAATAATGACTATTCGTAAAAACAAAAGCGTTCGGCACCTCCGTGCCGGACGCTTTTTTGTAGCCCTTCTGCTGCTCTTTGTCTACGGCTGTAGGCAGCAGGCTCCCGTGCAACTCTACGGTGAGGCTCAGGGCACCTACTACAGCGTGCAATACTTCGACCCGCAGCAACGCAACCTGCAGCCGCAGGTCGACTCCCTTCTCCATGCCTTCGACCTCTCGGCCTCTCTCTGGGTCGACAGTTCGCTGCTGCGGCAGGTCAACACCAATGCCACCGACAGCCTCGACCCCGTGCTCGAAAGCCTGCTCCGCTATTCATTATATATATATGACTACACGCAGGGAGCTTTCGACTGCCGCGTGGGACGCATAGTGCAGGCCTGGGGCTTCAGCTTCCGCCACCGCGAAGAGCCCGATGGGGCGGCCTTGGCCGACCTCCTGGCGGCAGCCCGTTCCACCGTAAGTATCTCCGACGGACACATCGTCAAGGCGAACCCTGCCACCGAGCTCGACTTTAATGCCATCGCCCAGGGTTACGCTGTCGACCTCATGGCCGCCATGTTCGACAGCCTTGGCATTACCAGCTACCTCATCGACCTCGGTGGCGAGGTGATAGCCCGCGGCACCAAGCCCGACGGACGTCCCTGGCGCGTGGGTATCGAGCGGCCTGCCGCCGACTCTGTCAGCGCCCCCATCGTCGAGACCGCCATACCCCTTGTCGACCGTTCCGTGGTCACTTCGGGCAGCTACCGCAAATACTACGAGCGCGACGGTGCCCGCTACTCCCACACCATCGACCCCTCCACCGGCCGTCCCGTCACCCACACCCTCCTCAGCGTCTCCGTTGTCGAGGGCGAGTGCTGGCTGGCCGACGCCATGGCCACGGCCTATATGGTCATGGGCCTTGAGCGTGCCAAGGCCTTCATCGCTGCCCACCAAGGCGGCCCTGGCACCGACGCCGTGTTCTTCATCTACGACGACCAGGGCCAGATGAAGACCTATGCCACCCCAGGCTGGGAGAAGCTTAAATAGAGAAAACAACAATCCTCAAAGATATGAAATCAATGACAGGCTATGCCAAGGTGCAGAGCACCTTGAGCGACAAGAAAGTAAACATTGAGATAAAGACCCTCAACAGCAAGCAGCTCGACCTTATAGTCAAGATGCCCGCCGCCTATCGAGCCCACGAGCTCGACATCCGTGCCATGCTGGGCCGTCTGGAGCGCGGCAAGGTCGAGTTTATCATGAGCGACGAGAGCAACACCGCTGCCGCCGCATCCTTCAACCAGGAACTCCTCGCTGCCCGCTACCAGGCCCTTGCCGCCACTGCCGACGGCCTTGGCCTCGCCGCCGACGGCCGCCAGGCCCTCTTCAACACCCTGGCCTCGATGAACGACATCTGGAACAGCGCCACCGACAGCGAGGTCTCCGACGCCGACTGGGCCACCCTCCAGGCCGACATCGAGCGTGCCATCGACCTCACCGACCAGTTCCGCCGCCACGAAGGCGATGTGATGGAGAAGGACTTCCACCTGCACGTCGACCTCATCGAGCAGATGCTGCGCCAGATACCGCCCTACGAGGCCGAGCGCATCGACACCGCCAAGGAGCGCCTGCGCCGCTGGCTGGCCGACCCTGCCGTCCGCGAGGTCGACGAGAACCGCTTCGAGCAGGAACTCATCTACTACCTCGAGAAGCTCGACATCACCGAAGAGAAGGTGCGCCTGCAGAAGCACATCGACTACTTCCGCAACACCATGGCCACCGAGGAGAGCTGCGGCAAGAAGCTGGGCTTCGTTGCGCAGGAGATGGGCCGCGAGATAAACACCACCGGCTCCAAGGCCAACCACGTGGAGATACAGCGACTGGTGGTGGGTATGAAAGACGAGCTCGAAAAGATAAAGGAGCAGCTGGGCAACGTACTCTAAGCTACTCCTAAATAAAAAAGGGGCACCCGATCGGGTGCCCCTTTTTTGTTATCGTGCTAACTGTGATTAGCGGACGATGAGTTTCTCAACCTTGCTGAATTTGTCGTTGGTGACGCGCACGAAGTAGGCGCCGGCGGCGACATTGCTCAGGTCGATGACCTGCTGCTGCTCAGCATTGATGTTGGCGTTGTAGACCACGCGGCCGCTCATGTCGATGATGCTGCAGTTGACCATGCCGGCGACACCGCTGATGTTCAGCTTCACGCTGCTGGTGGCGGGGTTGGGCTGGAGACCGAGGCTCACGTTGAGGGCGGCAGGATCGATACCATCGGTGTTCTCGGGGTTGAAGAGGGTGAAGATAGCGCTGGCACCCACAGTGTGGTGGTCGTCGATGTTGTTGAAGGTGATGGCGATGTAGGTGCGGCGGAGCATGATGTGGCTGCTGTCGGCGTCGTACACAGTGTAGTTACCTTCGGCAATGCTGAAGTCATTGTAGCTGTCGTCGATGTCGACGGGCTGGCCGTCAATGGTGAGGCTGGTCAGGTCGATCTTATAGGCGCCGGTGGCGGTGTCGGTGCTGGCCCAGAAAGCGGGGTTGAACTCACCCTCGGGGAAGATATAGACGGTGGGAGTGGCACCGGCATACGAAATGGCGTAGCCGTCGCAGATCTCCTCAAACTGCTCGTCGGTCATCTCGACACCCTCGCCGCAGTTGGCGTTGATGTGATACTCGGTCAGCGACATGCGGGGTCCGACGATAGGACGGATGTGGGCGCAGTAGTCGGTGTTCCAACCGGCGAAGTAGCCACCCTTACCGGGGTCGTAGATGTACATATCGTTGCTGTTGGGCACAAACTGGTAGTAGCCGTTGGCAACCTCGGGGTTATCGTCGCGATAGTAGGGGACGTAGGTCTGGCCGTTAGCGCCAAGGTAGCTGTACTGCATCATGGCGGCACCGAACTTACCGTCCTCGACGAGCTGGTAGCCCATGTAGTAGCTGGTGTTGGGTTTCAGCACAGGCTGGTTGTAGAACTGCATGTTGACGGCGTGGTAAGGATCGCTCGGGGCGAGACGGCCAGTGGGGAGGTTGTTGAGGTCGCTCCACTGAACAATGTAGGGGTTGTTGCTCGAATAGCTGCCGGTGGCAACCTCGACGAAGTCCCAGTCGCTGGAGTCGTCGTTCCAAACAACTTCGTACATAACGGGGATGATTCTGTTGTCAGCGATGTCGCCCAGAGCGCTCTCGGTCTGGGGAACAATCTCGAGGCCACGGAACACCCAGTTGTTGGGGATGGTGTTACCGGTGGTGAAACGGTTCATGACCATGTAGTGGGCCGAGGTCCAACGGGGGCAGCTGTCGGTGACAAACTGGGTGTTCTGGGTGTAGCCGAAGCGGTAGCACGAGGCCGAGGGGATGATGCCGTTATCGTGGGCCCAACGGTAGCCCTGGAGGGCGAGGTTGCCATCGCCGCCGGTCTCGCCGACGACCTGGTAGGCAACGGTGTCCCAAGCGACATCGTCAGCACCGGTGGAGCTGACGCTGGCGGCGAAGAACTGCTGGCCGAGGTCGGTCACGGGGAGACCGGCCAGACCATAGAGGTTGGGGTTGATGTTGGTGGCGCCGTAGTTGGGGCCATAGTACCACCAGCCGATGTGCGAGCCGCCGATGTTGCCGGCCTCGAACACGCCGCTGTTGGGACGGTTGTCCTGCTCGCCCTGGACGAAGCCGCGCTCGTCAACAATCATATAGTTGATCTCGGTGGGGTTGGCGGGCATGTCGGCATACTGCTCAGAGAGGATGTTGGTGCTGTTCTGCAGGGTGTTGTCGATGTGCGAGAAGTTGACCTGGATGTTGCTGCGGGTGTTGGAACCGGTGTTGATAGCTTCACCGTACCAAGCCAGGGGGATGGACATGTTCTGGGGCATGGTGCCATAGAAACCATCGAGGAATTTCTGGTGGTTGGTGGCCATACGGTTGGCCTCGGCGGCGACGACGGTCACGTTGTCGAGAGCCCAGAAGTAACCGTAGGCAGAACCAGCACCACCGTCAGCCGAGAAGCGGATACGGAAGTTCAGGCTGCTCTGGCCGGCAGCGTCGAGGGGCATGGGGTAGCTGGCACGGACGGGGCCCCAGCTGTTGATTTCGCAGTCGACACCGTCGACGTTGATTGCGCGGCTCTTCCACTGGCCGTTCACCTGGTAGTCGATATAGCACTCATCGTAGTAGTTGTAGTACGACTGGATGAAGCGGATATCGATGACGGTGGCGGTGGAAACGTCGACCGAGGGGAACTGGATGTAGCAGTTGTGCATGCCAGTACCAGACACGTCGTTAGGGACAACGAGCATATAGCCGTTGTTGTTTCCAGTGTAGGCCGAAGCCATGTAGCGGGCAATGGCGCTCTTCCAGCCTGCACCTACCTGAGCCCAGGTGTCGGAACTGTAGAGGGTGGCCGAGTCGGCTACGCGCTGCCACATCTGGGCGGCGTTGTCCTGGCCGTGGGGGGTGGCGGCGGCGCCGTCGATCATGTCACCTGCCTGGATAAGACCGTTGCTGCCGTAGAGGATGCCAGTCATGTTGGCGGCAGCGAAGTCCCACTGCTGAATCATGGTCTCATCCTTGGTGAAGATGGAGGCCTTGTAGTCGGCCGGCTTCATCTCCGGGGCGGAGATGGTCTGGCTCTTGCACTTGTCAACGCTGGCGTTGATCTTGTTGGTCTGTGCAAAGGCGAGGGTGGTGCACATTGCAAAACCTAAAACCAATAATGCTTTTTTCATTGTGATTTGATTTTGATGATTAAATTTAAAATTGTTTTCTATTCGCTTTAAGTCGCTCTCCTATAGGGTTTTCGTGCTACAAGAGGGCATATTTTCAGTATCGTTTTCAAATGCAAATGTAAGCATTTTTTTCCAATCGGCAAGTTTTTTTTTCATTTTTAAGTTTTTTTCCGAAACGGTGTCCGGCCCGTCGTCGGCCAAATATAAATATAAAGGTAGGATTGTTTTGGGGGTTTGCCATACTCCTCCCCCCTCGCTGCACTCGGGTCCCCCTCCCCTGGCTCAGGGGAGGAGTTTGGATAGTAAATGTTGCGGCAAAAGCAAACCCGGCTCCACCCCTGAGCCAGGGGAGGGGCGGTGTGCCGTCGGCGGGGCGACAACCCCGCTTTGCGGGGCGGGCGAAGGATGGCC
>JAEEGH010023701.1_pt1 | contig 12456 bp, 6 predicted proteins | sample 9134181 | NCBI WGS metagenome assembly JAEEGH01 (sample SAMN16246544, study PRJNA631951) | gut metagenome | biome: gut microbiome; feature: rumen; material: DP-attached | host: Bos | place: Iran: Karaj | collected 2018-10
AGTACCCTTGCGGTAGTCGAAGCTGACGCTTGTCCAATGCAGCAGGTCGTCACTCCGCAGCAGGTCAATGCCATAGTTGTCCCAGTCGTTCTGCTTGCCGAGGGCTTTGGTCATGGAATTGTTCATGTCGGTAGTCACCATCAGGTAACCCTTACCGTCGGCAGCACGACAAATATAGGCGTCGCGCTGTCCGCCCTCAATACGGGCATGCTCCTTAGGGTCCATGATGGGTTCGCCGCCGAAGAGGTCTTCGTAGTGATAGCCGTCGCGGCTGATGGCGTATGCCGTCCATTGTCCGCGGTCGCTCATGTGGCAATATAGGTACCCGTAGTAATCCTCCTGTTTTTCCTGCGACACGACTTGCTCGTTAGGTGTCACCCTTATCCAGTCGGCATCTATCCAGCCACGGTCAACCTTGGGGTCAGTCTCAGCACTAACAAAGCCAAACTTGGCACCAATCCATTTGCCCTCACGCATCTGGAACTCGTCGCCACACGTTGTAAACTTCTTGCCGTCGGAACTACAGGCGAAACGGACTTTGGAGTCGCGGACCGAGAGCCGCAGGTAGATGTCCTCGTGGATGCCTGGCTTGTAGTCAATCTTATCCTTGGCCGTGGGCTTCAGCGTGGCAATGATGTTCTCGGTCTGCGGTTTTCCCTTGTCGGCCTGCTTGCAGGTCATCTGTACCAACTGGAACTCCTGCCCCACCCTGCGGACGACCAATGCCGAATAGTCGAGGCCCATCATGATGAGACCGCCGAACTGCCCGTCGGCCTTCGACGTGAAACGCAGTTTGGTGGTGACGGTAAACTGGTCGGCGGGTGTCTTCTGCAGCAACATATTGGGTACCAGCCAGAGGTTCTTCCAGCCCTCTTCGAGCTTATGAGTGTAGATGCGGAACGTGCCAAATGCCGTTGGCACGCCAAACTTCTCGTCGTAGTTAGCCTGCCACTGCCATTGCTTCCCTATCGTGGGAGTGTTGAATTCATCGTTCTCGACGGGATTATTTATCGTGCATTGCGCATCGTGCTTGGGTTTCTTATACGTCGTGACGGGTTCTCCTTTTTTTCCCATTACAGGCCAGCCAGTAGACCAATCGACGGGGTTCAAGTGGACAACGCGCCCGTAAGCCTCCTTGTCCTGAAAGTGCAGGAACCAGTCTTCGCCATACTTCGTGTGTACCCAGCCACCTTGATGAGGTCCGTTGATGCTGGTCTTGCCCTGTGCCAGCACCTTCTTGTGCTCGTAAGGGCCATAGGGCGACTTCGAGCGCATGGCTAACTGGAAGCCTGTAGGCACGCCGCCGGCAGGACACATAATCCAGTACCATCCGTCGCGCTTATAGAACTTCGGCCCTTCACAGGTACGGTTCTCTGTGCCGTTACCGTCGAAGACAATGACGGGCTGGCCGATTGGCCTGGTACCGTCAGCCGACAGTTCGCGGACGGTAAGCACGGAAGCAAACTTCGCACGTGAGTTGGCCCATCCGTTCACCAAGTAGCAGCGACCGTCGTCGTCCCACAGCGGCGTGGTGTCGATGTAGCCCTGTCCGGGTATTACGCAGACAGGAGCCTCCCACTTGCCGGCCGGGTCTTTGGTCTTTACCATGAAAACGCCGTAGTCGGGGTCGCCCCAGTAGATGTAGTATTCGCCGTTGTGGTAGCGGATGGAGGGTGCCCACACGCCGTTGCCATGCTGCGGCGTATTGAAATGTTCTATCAGCTGACTGTTGCCCTCATAGAGTCTGTCCTTCAGGGCGTAGTTGATGATTTCCCAGTTCACCAAGTCGCGGGAATGGAGGATAGGCAGGCCAGGAACGCATTGGAACGAGGATGCTGTCATATAGTAATCCTCGCCCGATGCACCTACACAGACATCGGGGTCGGAGTAGTCGGCATTGATGACGGGATTGGTGTACGTGCCGTCGCCGTTGTCAGGACACCATACTTCCGAGCGGTAGTTCTGTGCCCCTCCTGGGCTGATGAACAAAGGAGAAAAGATGAATAAAAGCGATAAGTTCAATGATTTGATGTAGTTCATAAGCGGTTTATTATTAGTTGGTAGTTGTTTTTCGAATACTCTATGCGCATCACGCGGCGCAGGTCGTCGTCCTTTGGCGACAAAGCCAAGGCAACGTGTCCCATCGTGCGGCGCAGGTTGATTTCTACGCAGGGATGGAGGAGGCATTGACCATTGGCCATTTTCCACTGACCATTGACCGTTGACCATTGACCATTATTGACTGCCATCATGTCGATGCCGAAGGGGCCGCGATATTTTCCCCGGTAGGTTTCGCCTAACTCCAGGCAAATCTTTTCCTGAATGTTTTGGAGCAATTCCGCTGGTATATAGCGACTTATCATCTCCTGCTTTACTTTTTCTGTAGCTAAGACGTTGCCCGTATAGGCACCGTTCTCGGTATGGAAGAGCGACAGCCCGAGATAGTTGACGTGCCCCTCGCCATCAGAGAAGAATTCCATACCGAAGTCTTTCACCTTATTATATAATGGCTCTACCATGACGCTGCCTTGCAACTTCACGACGTTGCGGAACCAGCCAGCAAGGTAAGTGGAATTCTGAACGTTATTGGCGGGATTGACAAAGCGGAGGCCTCGGCCGCTGGACGACCAGGGGGCCTTCATCACCAACTGACCGTACTGTGCCATCAGGCTTTCTACCTGCTCAGGGGTCTGACATTCAAACGCCTCGCCGACCGTACCATCCATCCTGAGTTTCGGCAACAAAGCAGCAGCCAAACGGCGATGGGACAAGTCACGGATAGTCTGCAATTGTTGGGAATCGGGCAGCAGCGAACGGTCAACTCCCCGCCTGACCAAAAGGGCGCATAGGGCGCTGTTCCAGCCCCACGGGTCTAAACCCAGAGTTCCCCCTGTGGGAACTCCAAGTTTCCCCTGGGTAAACTCACAGTTCCCACAGGGGGAACTCTCAGATCCCAATAGGAGGCGGACGCGATGGGCCAGCTTGCGCCACGAGCGCGCTGCCTGCTCCGCGTCATCAACCAGTACCACATCGCCCTCTTTTGCCCAGATGGCAGGCAGGAATCCGAGGTCGTGACGCAACTGCCTTCCGGCGTGCGGAGCGGTGAAGTTTGCCAGCCCTGAAGCCAGTGCAATATCGTGTTCTGGGTTGAAAATATGCAGCGTCATGAAGATTTTTTGTGCAAAGTTACGAAAATATTTGGGAATTAGAAATATTTTACGTAATTTTGCACGGAGAAAGAAACCAAAAACTTTTATGTCAATGTATATTCCTGCAGCATTTTGGCTTGTGCCCATCGCATCGGTGGTAGCATTGAGCATGGCGTGGTTCTTCTTCCGTCAGATGATTGGAGAGGACGAAGGTACGCCGAGAATGAGAGAAATTGCCGGACATGTGCGCCACGGTGCCATGGCCTATCTGAAACAACAGTACAAGGTGGTGACCATCGTCTTCGTGGTGCTGGCCATCCTCTTTGCCTTTATGGCCTATGTCCTGAAGGTACAGAACCCCTGGGTGCCGTTTGCCTTCCTGACGGGCGGTTTCTTTAGCGGTCTGGCCGGCTTCTTCGGCATGAAGACTGCCACCTACGCCAGCGGTCGCACGGCCAATGCAGCCCGTCAGGGTCTGAACCAAGGCCTGCGCGTGGCCTTCCGTTCTGGAGCCGTCATGGGCTTGGTCGTCGTAGGTCTCGGCCTGTTGGACATTGCCATCTGGTTCCTCATCCTGAGTGCCTTCTATCCAGGCACAGGCATTTCGCTCATTACCATCACCACCACGATGCTGACCTTCGGTATGGGTGCCTCGACGCAGGCCCTGTTTGCCCGTGTGGGCGGCGGTATCTACACGAAAGCCGCTGACGTAGGTGCCGACCTGGTGGGCAAGGTGGAACAGGACATCCCAGAGGACGACCCGCGTAACCCCGCTACCATTGCCGACAACGTAGGCGACAACGTGGGCGACGTGGCCGGCATGGGTGCCGACCTCTACGAGAGCTACTGCGGCTCTATCCTGTCGACGGCAGCCTTAGGAGCTACGGCGTTTGCCATGAATGGCGACATGCAGCTGAAGGCTGTCATCGCCCCGATGATTATCGCTGCCGTAGGTATCTTCCTGTCGCTCATCGGCATCTTCCTGGTACGTACCAAGGAGGGCGCCGGCATGAAGGAACTGCTGAAGTCGCTATCGTTGGGCACCAACGTCAGCGCCGTGCTTATTGCCGTTGCCACCTTTATTATATTATACCTCTTCCAGATTGAGAACTGGTTGGGCGTTTCGTTCTCGGTCATCACGGGCCTCTGCGCTGGTGTCATTATCGGACAGGGAACAGAGTACTACACTTCTCACTCGTATAAGCCGACGCAGGACATTGCCGCCTCGTCGCAGACGGGTGCCGCTACTGTGATTATTAAAGGTATAGGTACGGGTATGATTTCCACCATGATTCCGGTGGTGACCATCTCCATTGCCATCATGCTGAGCTATCTCTGCGCCAACGGCTTCGACCTCTCGATGACGGCCAGCTCCATGTCGCGCGGTCTCTATGGCATCGGTATCGCCGCCGTAGGTATGCTCTCAACGCTTGGTATCACCCTGGCCACCGACGCCTACGGCCCCATTGCCGACAATGCCGGCGGTAACGCCGAGATGAGTGAACTGGAGCCTGAGGTTCGCCAGCGTACTGACGCCCTCGACGCGCTGGGTAACACCACCGCTGCCACAGGTAAGGGCTTTGCCATCGGCTCGGCCGCTCTGACGGCTCTGGCCCTGCTGGCTTCGTATGTGGAGGAAATCAAGATTGCGATGGCCCGTGCCGTGGAGAATGGCCAGACCTTTATCGACAACGCAGGAAACATCTTCAACCCCGAGTCGGCCGACATGGTGCAATTCATGGAGTACTTCCAGGTGAACCTGATGAACCCCAAAGTGCTCGTCGGAGCCTTCATCGGCGGTATGGCCGCCTTCCTGTTCTGCGGACTTACGATGGGTGCCGTCGGACGCGCTGCCCAGTCGATGGTAGAAGAAGTTCGCCGCCAGTTCCGTGAAATCAAGGGTATCCTCGAAGGTACGGGTACACCCGACTATAGCCGTTGCGTGGAAATCTCCACCCGTTCGGCCCAGAAGGAGATGATCTTCCCGTCGCTCCTCGCCATTGCCATCCCCATCATCGTTGGTTGTCTGCTCGGCGTTGCCGGTGTCATGGGCTTGCTCGTGGGCGGTCTGACAGCAGGCTTCACCCTGGCCGTCTTCATGGCTAATGCCGGAGGTGCCTGGGACAATGCGAAGAAGATGGTGGAAGAAGGCAACTTCGGCGGCAAGGGCTCTGCCTGCCACAAGGCTACCATCGTGGGCGACACCGTAGGCGACCCGTTCAAGGACACCAGCGGTCCCAGCCTGAACATCCTCATCAAGCTGATGTCGATGGTCAGCATTGTCATGGCTGGACTGACAGTTGCGTTCTCTTAATCATAAGTTGTAGTTAATTATTGGTACAAAATATATGGCTGTAAAGATTCTGAGTGTCGACGACGAGATGGATCTCGAACTACTGTTGACACAATACTTTAGGAGAAAAATACGTAAGGGAGAGTACGAGTTCGTATTCGCACACAATGGACTGGAGGCGCTGACCATGATGGTGAAGCACCCCGACATTGAAATTATACTCTCGGACATCAACATGCCCGAGATGGACGGTCTGACGCTGCTGGCCAAGGTGAACGAAATGCGCAATCCGGCCTTGAAGGTCATCATGGTGAGCGCCTACGGCGACATGGGCAACATCCGTCAGGCCATGAACAACGGCGCGTTCGACTTCGCTACGAAACCCATTGACCTGGACGACCTGAGCGTGACCATCGAGAAGGCCATCGAGCAGATCAACTACGTCCACCAGATGCAGAAAGAGCATACGCAGTTGGAATCGCTGAAGGGCGACCTGGCTATTGCCAGCGAGATTCAGCAGGCCATTCTGCCGCGCGTCTTCCCGCCGTTCCCGGATATAGCCTCGAAGATAGACATCGCTGCTTCGATGACGCCTGCCAAGGACGTGGGCGGCGACTTCTACGACCTCTTCCGCATCGACGACAACCGCGTGGGCTTTGTCATTGCCGACGTCAGCGGCAAGGGCATTCCGGCTGCCATCTTCATGGCCGTCAGCCGGACGCTGATACGGGCTACGGGCATCCGTGGCGGCAGTCCAGCCGACTGCATCACCTACAGCAACAAGCTGCTGGCCCAGGACTCGGTCGACTGCATGTTCGTCACCGTGTTCTATGGCATTGTCGATGTCAGCACGGGGGCGGTGACCTATTGCAATGCAGGCCACAACCCGCCCTACATCCTGACGCGTAAAGGGGAAATTACGCCGCTGCCCATGTCGACCGACCCCATGGCGGGTGCCATCGACGGCATTACCTACCACGAGGGAACGCTACAGTTGGAAAGCGGCGATGCACTGGTGATGTTCACCGACGGCGTGACCGAAGCAATGAACACGGCGAACGAGGAGTTCGGCGAGCAGCGGTTGGAAGACACGCTCGAAGACGTGGCCATGCACAACTGCCAGCAGATGGTCGATGCCATCAAGGCCGACGTGGCTGCCTTTGCCGGCGAGGCCGAACAGAGCGACGACATCACCGTGCTGGCGCTGAAGCGACTTTAAATGGGAATTTGTAATTCGAGAATTGAAGTTTGAAACATAAGCGGGACATAGCAATAGGTGCAGTAGGACTGCTGTTGACTGGAACAACGGTAGCGGGACTGTGGGGCTGGCAGCAAGAGCGTCAGCACGTAGCCGACTTGGAGGCACAGATAGCCGAACTGCAGAAGGAGGAGAAACGGTCGGCCGTGGTGCGCAGCGTCAGCAAGCAGATGGAGGAGATAGCCTACCAGCAGAAGGAAATCTCCGACGAGCAGCGCGAGGAAGCCATCCAGCAGACCCGCGTAGCCAACGAGATGCGCCACCGTTCGGAAGTGGAGCGGCAGAATGCCCTTGTGGCACAGGAGCAGGCCGTACTCTCGGAACATCAGGCACAGCAAGCCCGTCTGATAGCTGAAGAAGAGCGGCAGACGGCAGAGCACCAGCGCATACAGGCAGAGTTGTCGAAGCGCATGACCGACACCCTGAGCTTTACGGCCTTAGGGCGCTCGTTGGGGTCGCTGTCGTCCATTCAGTCACAGTTGGGAAACAAGGAACTGGCCGACTTGCTGGCCTACTCATCCTATGTATTCACCAACCGCTACAATGGCGACGTCTACTACCCGGCGGTGTTCCAGTCGCTGCTGACGGCCAGCGAGAGCAAGCTCACCTGGGCTTGTCACAACGGACTGGTCATGGGACTGGCTTACGTGTCGGAGGACGACAACAGCGTCGTGACCGTCAGCACCTACGGCGAAATCATGCTCCACAAGCGGCAGGGCGACAAGCTGCAGAGTACCACGCTGCTGAGCGACAAGACCTACGATTTCCGCGATGTCTACATCGACGAAGATATCATCTATGCCGTCAGCCGCAGCGGCCACTTGGTCATTATCAAGAACGGCCTGTCAAGGGTCATTCCCATGGAAATGCTCGAAAATCCTTCGTACATCACCTCGCTCGACAACAACAGCATACTGCTGGTGGGCGACCGAGGACTGGCCGTGTACGACAAGCAGCGCGACATGATAGTCGCCACCCGCGAACTCGACTTCCACATCACCACCAGCAGCCGCTACGACAACATGCCGCTGCTGTTTGACGATCAAGGCCACCAGCATTTAGTGACGAACATCAACGAGTTTATCACCTCCGACATCAAAGTCCCAGGACGGGTGACGGCCTTCGCCAGTTCGAAGAACACCAAGATGCGGGCCTACGGCATGAGCGACGGTACCATTTATCTGTACGACGAGCAATCGGAGAAGATGACCAAGCTGCAGGGACACCTGTCGCGCATCTCGAAAATCAGGGTGAACGGTCATCAACTGTACTCGGCAAGCTACGACGGCACCATGAAACTGTGGAATACCGCCAGCGAGAAGATTGAACCCATGACGCTGCTTTCGGCAGGCTCGTGGATTATGAGCTTCACGTTCGACCGATCGAAGCAATACGCCTGGATAGGCGACCAGAACGGCAACGTCACCGAGGCGCTGCTGTCGGTGCCTACGATGGTCGACATCGTCAGCAACAAGCTGAAACGCGACTTTACCACCGATGAGTGGAACTACTACATTGGCAGAAATGTACCTTACGAGAAACTCAAATGACTATGACGTACAAGAAGCTGCTGATACTTTCATTCCTTTTTCTCCCTTTGTTCCTTAGTTCCGCCGGAGCACAGGGCATCCCCTTCCTGCGCAACTACTCCGCAGAGGTCTATCAGGCCCATAACCACAACTTCGACGTGGAGATGGGCAGCGACGGTACAGTATTTATTGCCAACTTCGAAGGTGTGATGTACTACGACCATGTGGGGTGGCATATCATCCATACGCCGGGCATCACCCGAGTCACGGTGGTCTATCGCGACAAGGACGATGTCATCAGAGCGGGCGGCTACAACTACTTTGGCCGCATCCGCAGCAAAGACAACGGCGAGCTCTACCTGGAGCGGACAGGCAAGGAAGACGCGTTCCGCGGCGAGGTGCTGGAGATATGGGAGGAAAACGGCGAGCTGCTGTTCATGGTCACCGATGGTAAGTTATATAAGGTAGAGGGAGACAATATCACCGTCAAGCAAGAGGTTTCCAGCGAAGAGTTGCGTGTAGGCATGTCGGACATCATACAAGCCGATGCACTAACAAGCAGTAACAAGGTCATCGTATTAGATGACATTACCCAGACAGAGCCGTTGGAGAACGGACTGCAAGCTGTGGTGAAACGAGGACAAGGACTCATCATCACCGACGATGCCGGCAACCAGCTCTACACCATCACCGAGGCTAACGGACTCTGCAGCAACGACGTCACCTATATAGCCTACGACGGTCACGGACGGCTCTGGGTTGCCACCGAAATGGGCGTATCCTCCATCGGTATACCATCGGCCTACTCCCACTTCTCGAGCAACGAAGGGGTAAAGGGCGAAGTGCTGAGCATCGGCGAACTTGAGGGCAAGATATATGTCGGCACCTCCAACGGCCTTTTACGCCTGAAGGGAAGAGTGTTCGAGCAGGTGGCAGGCATCAACCACGGCTGCTGGCAGTTGGCCAACACCCGGCAGGGGCTGTTAGCCGCCACAGCCAACGGTATCTTCAGCATCACCCCCAGCGGCACCGTCCGACAGCTGACCATCACCAATGCCACCTCGATACTGAACGAGGCCAACCAGTTCTACAGCGGCGAGATGGACGGCGTTTATACGCAACGGATGGACGGCAGCAACCGCCAGAAAGTGTGCGCCCTGGAAAAGGTGACAAAGATTATCAAGGACAATCAAGGCACCATCTGGCTGCAGAACATGTATGGCGAGGTGTGGCGCAAGCAGGCCACAGAAGCCAAGTTCATGCCCTTCAAGGGTGACCGCACGAATGAAACGGCCCTCACCCTCGTGCCGGTAAACGGCAAGGTGGCACCCGTCAGCGTCGAAGCGACAATACCCTTCCCCTACCCTCTCTTCTCGTTTGCCGACGAAGGCGGCATCACGTGGCTGACCGACAACAAGGGTAAAGCACTCTACAGATGGAAGGACGGCAAACGGCTGTCGGACTTGGACAAGATTCTGAGCACCATTGCCGATGTCCCCACACATGCTCTGTTTACCCGCGGCAGCGAAATATGGATAGGCAACGACAAGGGCATCATCGTCATCGACACCAGCGTGAAAGACCCCGTGCTGGAGACGAAGCCCCGACTGCTGTTCCGCTCGGTGGAGTTAGGCAGCGACAGCATTCTCTGGGGCGGCTATGGCGACATGCCACGAGAATTGCCAAAGCTGGCCAGCAACGAGCGCGACCTGCGCTTCACTTACGCATTAGACTATACCCCCCTGGTGGGCAACACGCTCTACAGATACAGGCTGAACGACGGTAACTGGAGTGCATGGGACGACGACCGCGATGCCGAGTTCATCAACCTGCCCTACGGCTCGTATACCCTCACCATCCAGGCACAGTTAGCCACGGGTGAGTTAACAGAAGAGGTCAAGATGGCCTTTACCATCGATGCCCCCTTCTATCTCCGCTGGTACATGAACTTACTCTATATCCTACTCGCCGGACTGCTGGTCTATGCCCTGCTACGCTACCGCCTGCACAGGCTGAGTCAGGAGAAGGACAAGCTGGAGCGCATCGTCAAGGAGCGCACAGCCGAGGTGGTGAAGCAAAAGGACGAGATCGAGGAGAAGTCGCGCAGCTTAGAGACTGCACTCCACGAACTGGGTGAGGCCCAGCACGAACTGATACGCCAGGAAAAGATGGCCACGGTGGGTAAACTGACCCAGGGACTCATCGACCGCATACTGAACCCCCTGAACTACATCAACAACTTCTCGAAACTCTCAGAGGGACTGGTCAAGGACATCGAGGCCAACATCGAGGACGACAAGGATAACATGGACCAAGATAACTACGAGGACACCGTGGATGTACTCGATATGCTGCGCGGCAACCTGCAGAAGGTAGGCGAGCACGGCCAGAACACCACCCGCACGCTGAAGGCGATGGAGGAAATGCTGAAAGACCGCACGGGTGGCATCGTGCCCATGAACCTTGCAGCGGTGTTGCGGCAGGACGAGGAAATGCTGCGCAACTACTTTGCCGAGGACATCAACCGCTACGGTATCAAGACAACGTTCGACGTGCCGCAAAGCGACATCAGCATCAAGGGCAATGCCGAGCAGCTGAGCAAGACGATGATGAGCATCTTGGGCAATGCCGTCTATGCTGTTGGCAAGAAAGCCCAGCGCGAGAAGTTCCAGCCCGAGGTTTCTGTCAACGTCAACCTTGCCGATGCCCACGTCCACATTACCATCCGCGACAACGGAATCGGCATCGAGCAGACTATCCTCGAAAAGATATTCGACCCCTTCTTCACCACCAAGACCACTGGCGAGGCTGCCGGCGTAGGATTGTACCTGAGCCGCGAAATAGTCCAGAACCACGGTGGCGACATCAGCGTGAAGTCCGAGAAGGACGCCTATACAGAGTTTATCATTACATTACCAATCTCATAGGTTATGGAACAGCAGTTAGAGACCCTACAACAGCAATTGAAACAGCAGGAAAAGCTGGCATCGTTAGGCATGTTGAGCGCAGGTATTGCCCACGAAATCCAAAACCCCCTGAACTTTGTCATCAACTTCAGCAAGATGTCCGACAAACTGCTGAAGGACCTGACAGAAATCGTGGAAGACAATGAGGACAATCTCTCGGAGGAAGACCGTGAGGAGGTGGAGGACATTGTGGCCGACCTGAAGGATAATCTGGGAAAAATCGTGGAGCACGGCGAAAGGGCCATCAGCATCATCCGTGGCATCCTTTTGGTGTCGCGTGGCAAAGACAACGAATTCCTGCCTACCGACGTGAACAAACTGGTGAAAGAGTACGTGTGGCTGTCGTACCATGCCATGCGTGCCAACGTTAAGAACTTCAACATCAGCATCCATGAGGACTATGAGGAGGGGATGCCCCAGATGATGGTCATCCCGCAAGACCTGAGCCGTGCCGTGCTGAATGTGATGAACAACGCCTGCTATGCTGTATGGAAGAAGTCACAGGCAGCCGATACAGGCTATCAGCCTGAAATCAACGTCGGCGTGAAGAGCGACGGCGACACCATCGTCATCAGCATTGCCGACAACGGCGAAGGCATGACCGAGGAAGTGAAACAGCGGCTTTATGAGAACTTCTTCACCACCAAGCCCGTCGGTCAGGGAACGGGACTGGGCATGGGCATCGTGCGCGACATCATCGAGAACAAGCATGGAGGAACGGTATCTTTTTTATCCACCGAAGGCGAAGGTACAACCTTCACATTCACCATACCCGTCAGGAAATGAAGAAACTGCACCTGATCATAACCCTCATTTTCTGGCTGTCGGCACTTTCCGTTCACGCGCAGGAAAACGCCTCACGGCAAATATTCAACCAAGCCGAGAGCGAATTCGCCATTGGACGTGTAGAGCAGGCTATTCAACTGTTGCAGGACAACCTGGTGGGCTTCGATGGCCTTCTCAAACAAAGCGCCTACCGCTTGCTGGCGCTCTGCTATCTGAGTGAGGACCGCACAGAAGAAGCCCGATACTATGCGGAACAACTGATCAAACTCAACAATTATTACAACTCTACCGACGACCCTGCCCGTTTTCAGGAACTCATCAGCCAACTCAAGGAAGGCATAGCCACCACCATCACCACGGCATCCAGCCAAAGTGAGAGCATTAACGAGGCACCCGGTCCCATCACTATCATCACCTCGGAAATGATAGAGGATTTGGGCAACAACAAGGACTTGGGGCAGATACTCGCGGCATA
>JAEEGH010023704.1_pt1 | contig 12455 bp, 10 predicted proteins | sample 9134181 | NCBI WGS metagenome assembly JAEEGH01 (sample SAMN16246544, study PRJNA631951) | gut metagenome | biome: gut microbiome; feature: rumen; material: DP-attached | host: Bos | place: Iran: Karaj | collected 2018-10
CATCCATCAACCTCGTCCTGTTCAGGAGTACGATCCAGGAACACATGATACAAACGAGTCACGAAACCATTCACAGTACCGTCATCAATCCAATCATCATCAGGATCCGGGGTTGGATCAGGCGTAGGTGTAGGATCAGGTGTCGGTGTAGGATCCGGCGTAGGCGTGGGGTCAGGCGTCGGAGTTGGTGTGGGATCCGGTGTCGGCGTAGGCACTGGATCCGGGTCACTTATCGTCACCTCAATCTTTCTTGCGCTTGTGCTAGTGTGATCAGTGTCCGCTATAATCTTATACCAAACATAATAGGTACCCCTTGCAGTAGCCGAAGGAACCGCTGTACTGTAAGCACTCTCTGACGGTTCGACATCAATCGTAGAAACTGCATAATACAAAGTACCTCCGTTTGCCGCTCCTCTGGTAATCAACTCTTGAGCAGTACCGTTATACTTCAATCCGGTTTTTGCAACAGGAATTTGAGAGAGTGTAGCATATGGTCTATATACATAATTGGGGGCCGTATTGAACCAAGCATACTTTGCTTTCGATTCCCTAGCCTGTTCATCATACCCATTACTGAGTTTTAAATATGGAAATCCAATAGTTTTATCCAATAAAATCCCAATCCACACATAATCAGAAGCTCCCGGTTCCAATGAAACGTGAAATCTGTCATGATTTCTTTTATCAGTACCGGAAGAAAACGTGGCAAATTCAGGAGATAAAGATGTACCGGAATTGGAATACCATACACCAGGGTAAAAAACATCTGTAGCATCTAAAGTGTTATTCCCCCGATTTGTTAAAGAAAACTTGAACAACATCCACTGCTGAGCCGAAGTAGGAGCAGCACTGCTACGTGCTTCGGAAATAACAATCTGAGCAGCCTCATCTCCTATATACATTTCCTCCAAACGAACAGAATATGGTATTTCAGAATAGATAGAATATCTCCGATGCACTCCTCTCGTCATCATCCACATTGACTGAGGATTTGCCATATTATCGCTAATGGCATCCTGTGTACCGGTTCTGGTACAAGTGAAATGCTCTGATTCGGTCACAGAAACATTACAATTTGCAACAAAATCACCATCAAGTGTTGCTACTGTAACAACAGCATTTCCCTGCGAAACTGCAGTTACTACTCCTGCAGACGATACTCTGGCTACGGATTCATTGCTACTAACCCACCGTATTCCTTGATTCGTAGCATTTGCAGGATAAATCGTTGATGTTAATGATTCAGTCTCTCCCACACGAATATCAACAGTATCGGTGTTCAGCGTTATTCCATTGACAGATACGTGAGTCGCATAGTACTGATCAAAATTATCCGTACTATTCTCGCCAAAGTGCTGAAAGCCCAATGAAATCAGACCAAATGATGTTTTCTCATTAAGCAATAGGTTCCAATAATAGAATGCGTTTTTAAAACATTGATTAGCTTTTTTTTGGATATCTCCTGAATAAAAATGCGTATTTTCGCAATAACATGCCCCGCTACTGAACACGTTTCTGTAAAAATATAAAATATCTCCAAATTTATACGTCGATACCGGAATATCAGATTTCAAAGAAGCGTTTATAGTTCTACTGTTGGCTATTGCGGTAAAGCTTGAATCCGTATAACTCCAAGTCGAAAGAGTAACTAGAAGATTCTCATAATCATATTCCATGTGAACCATTTGTAGGATTCCATCTGATACTTCTTTGGATCCCGAGAAAAGTAGTGTAGAAATATCCTCCCTGATAGCAATTCCATATTGGAATCCATCATCTCCGGTTCTCTTAATTGAATATACACCATTTTCCAGCTCGTCATAATTCTGTCTGATCCGATTCAGCAGCTCATTGACAATAACCTGTGAAGTACCAAGTTCTTGCGTTTCTGCAGCCTGCGCCCTCAATGTCGGCAACATTCCAAGCAATAATGCTCCTACTAACACAAAGCAAAGTAACTTAGAAAAGATTTCACTCTTGATCTTTCTATAGTTCCAAAAGCATCTACTCATATTATCTTCCTCCAGTTCAACAATCCAAGTCAAAATGAGTTCATCAATCTACATCCGATTTCTTTACTAGGTTCATTATTGCATCAATTATCTTTTGGCTGTTTTCATCGTTCAAATCATTGCAGAATAACAAACACGTATCGATACAATAATTGATGTCACCTGGTTCATAGGTAGTATGATCTTTTAGATAACTTCTAACATCTTCAAAAAAAGCTTCCGGATCTTGCTCCAATTCTGCTCTACGCCCATAAAACTCTTTAGCATTTATCTGCTTTAGTGCTTCTTCAATCATAAGTGTGATAGTTAATATGCTACTACTCATTTTGACCTCTCTATTCTTTTTCGTGCATGTTTACCAAAGAACCTTGATTTCATGGGCATTTGGCAAACAGTTAACAGTTACATATATGAGTTAAAGTAGTGTCTTTTGGATATGAAGTGGTCTCTTGGGACCCATTTCAGATGATTTAAGGTACAAAAAGAAGAGCGTCTTGGTTTACCCTTATGAAGGCCTTCTTCTCTACCTCATCACCTACAGTAACAAACCTCTCATGTCTACCAGGATCACTGACCGCTGCCAGGTCCTAAATTCCTTCGTTCTGCTTATCCATAGTAAGGTGCTGCTTATGCTCCCATTTCAGGGTCTATGCCCTACTTAAAATGTCAACGCAGCTACTGGCTCTACTTTGTCATATATTGTTTTGCATTCCTGTTTCACAGCGCCAATCATGGCGGACGCTTTACTGTTCACAGTACTTTGTTGCTTAAGCGGCGATCAGATTGCCTTCGTGGTGAATATCCGACATCATCTTGAACCTGTCGTAATCCACCCCCTTGGTCAGAACCGCGTAGAACACGCGGATCAGTTTGCAGCTCACAGCCATCATGGCCTGCCTGCGTTTCAGAGGATTCTTAACGCGGGATACGAAGTAGTCGTAGATCTGTCTGAACTCCTTGTTGCTCGCAAGCAGCGGTATCATTACCTGATACAGTATCTTGCGTAGCTTCCGTCTCCCTCGCTTGCTGATCCTGGATCTTCCCTTATGCTTACCGGAGCTGTTCTCAACCAGCTCCAGACCAGCATATTTCTGGATCTGCTTGGGTGATTTAAAGCGTCTGATATCACCCACTTCGGCGATGAATCCTGCGATTGTGATGATCCCTACTCCTTTAATGGCGAGTAACTTCTCCACGTTCTTCACTTTGAGGACCGCTTCTTCAAGCGCCTTGTTCACGGTCTCAAGCTGTGAAGTCCAAAGTTTATGTTCCTCAAGCAGCATATACAGTTCGCTTCTTGTTCCGGGTCCTCCGTCCAGTCCGATACTGTTATGTGCGGCTTCCACCAGGGTCATTGCCCTATCTTCGGTAACTCCTCTGCCGCGCATTCTGTTATCGTGCCAGATCTTACGGATCCCGCTCACTCCAAGCGAGATGATATCTTTCGGTAAGGGTGCTTTTTCAAGCACTGCCAGGCCGCTTGTGGCATCAAATCTTGTGTAGATACCAAGGTATTCCGGAAAGTGTATTGCCAGCCATCTCTGGATCCGATTTGCAGAAATGTTATGCTGTTTGATGATCCTGTCGCGGCTGTACTCCAGGTCCCTGATCTCGGCGTAAATGCCTTCCGGCATGTAGGGGATGGAAAATCTTCCATCTATCACCAGTTTCGCGATTGTCTTGGGGTCCTTGGCATCTGTCTTCTTAGGGCTGTTATCATCCAGTTCCTTAATCTTCTTGACGGAGAAGGGATTGACCATTACCAGTATCATCTTGTGATCAGTCGCATACTTGGCAAAAGAAAACCAGTAGTGACCGGTAGGCTCGCAGCCGATCAGGATGGCGGACTTATCGTTCTCTGTCTTGAGTTTCTCGGCCCATTGATGAAAAGAATTGAATCCTTCGATATCGTTACCAAACGAGAAAACCCTTTTTGTCAGTTCTCTTCCCCTGTTGTCAAAGGCTCTGGCGTAATGGGTCTGGCTTCCGATATCGATACCTATAACCAGCATAGCATCCGTAACTTGTTCGATCTTTTCGTTCTGTGTATAATTCATATGAGACCTCCGTTAGGGTTTGATGTTTTTTCATCCGCCAAGATGAACACCTAAATCTTAACGCTAGGTCTCTTTCTATTCAATTGGCGCTACTTATGAATTACAGGAATGCTCCCTTTTTACAAAAGTCATTTTCCCTCTGATAAGAGGTTTCTCAAATATAAATCTATAAGCATTGGTTTTGCCCTCCATATATCATGTATCATTCAGAAATTATGCTTCATCACTCATCTCTGAGTCCCCAGGCAGTGACGGCAGCCATCAGGGCAGCATCGAAGCCGAGGTGCCCACCACTGCCATGCCGGATACCTCCGGCCATACCCAGCGCCATGCCGAGGCGTTCGAAAAATCTGTCCTGGGTGTTTTGCTCTTCTATGACCGTGTAGCGGATATGCACCACCACCTTAGGCGGTGCTGTGAAGGCATTGGTACCATGCGCGCTGTCATAGTCCACCAGCCACTGGGGATCCACATAGCCTTCGAGTCTCCGCAGATCCTCCGCAGTAAATGGTACCCGGGATGCCCTGGCCTTGGCCGTTCCTGTCAAGATCTCCGTACTCACCATGGGAGCGAAATCCACGATCTGATCCGCAGAAAGGGATAGGCCTCCGGCTGCGGAGAAGATCAGGAGTGTGGAGAGGCATTTTTCCTCTACCAGATCGGACAGTTCTGAGAGTTCATCGTAGGTGAAGACGTATCCCTGACCGACCATGTTCAGCAGGAGATGCTCCAGGCCCTCAGCGCTGATCTGATCTCCCAGGTACATAGCCTGCTTGGAGTTAAATCTGACGCCTCTGTCGGAAGTTTCCAAGATGATCGTCTCCAGGCATTCCTGTGAGAGCTCATATTCGAGATTTGTGATATCGTCGTATCGGAAGTCGTATCCACTCTCCAGCAGTGCGGTTGCGAGGGCATCCATCGTCTCCTCATCGACGAAGTATTGCAGTTGCATGATCGCATCCATGTCAAAGGATATCCCTCTGTCAATGGATGCGAGGGTGATCTCCGAGAGGCACTCCTCGCCCACTACATATTCCAGCTGACAGATCTCATCGATGGTGAAGACATGACCCTTGGCCAGGATCTTTCGTGCCAGGTCGTCCAGGGTGGTCTCATCAGCCACACCATCCAAATCCAGGATCTCCTGTAGGGTGGGAGTTTCGCCCAGCCCCGCTGCATCGCGGCATATTGCGGCCATGGCCTCATCGCTGATGACGCCGTCCAGCACCGTGATCTCGTAGCGTGAGAACCGGTGACCGGAGGAAAGCATTTTTTCCACAAAGAGGGTCAGCGTTTCCTGCGGAACGTAGTCACTCAAGTTGCTCAGCTCGTCTGCAGTAAAGAGGAGCTCTTTCTCCAGGGCTATCTTCAGAAGGGTATCGCGGGCTTCCGGATAGGAAATGGAGGTAACGACGTCCACTACATCCTCGGATGAGCCGATCTCTTCCAGCAGAGGGAGGATCTGGCGGAGGGTATCCCCCGAAAAGGAATCATAACTGTCGTAGAATTCGGACCACTTCATGAGCAATCCCTCCTTTAAAGTCCCAGGTCATGAGGTTTTCTCCTGCCCGTTTTGTCATTTTTCAAAGCAGAACTGCTGCCGCGCAAATGATCAGCAGAAAGATCGCGCGCATTCGCAATTGCTGATCGTATCCGTTCAGAACCTCATCCGGGGCAGGTCGCGGAGGATGCCGAAGCATTCCCGGGCCATGTTGTTGGGGAGATACCAGGGGAGGGTCCGGGCGGCGATGCCGTAGATCTCGTCCTGTGTCTGAGCCATGGCCAGGTGGATGCCGCGGAAGAGGTGGTAATTGTTGGTGACGATGCCGATGCGGCCATGGTCTGTGCTTCCTGACAGGTCTGTCATGATCTGCAGGGAGCAGGCGATATTCTGTCTCGTGTCACGAGCCTCGGTCTCGGGGATGACGCGCTCCGGGGCGATGCCGCGGGAGATGAGGTAGGCTGCGCCGCCCTCGCCCTCGCTGACGGATTCATTGTGTCCCCGTGCGCCGGAGACGATGCAGACTGTATCCGGATGCTGCGTGAGGTAGTCGTAAGCCGCATCCAGGCGGAAGCGGAATACGACGCTTGGGCCGTTCTCCCGCATCTGCGCTCCCAGGACGATGAGGTAGTCCAGGCCTCCGTCCTCCGGCCCATGATCCCGGAAATGGGAAAGCTGCGCGACAGAGCAGAGGATGCAGATGAGGAGGCCGATAGAGAGCAGGGTGATGGCGATGCCCCGGACGGGGCCCGGGAGCTGCTGCCAGCGGTCATGCCCTGCCAGGAACCAGGCGAGGAGGCATACGGCCGCACCTGCGATCCAGATGAGAAAGGACAGGGTGCCGCTGCCCACCAGGAAGATGCTGATGGCGTAGATCAGGCACAGGAGCATCAATATCAGGAATATGATCCGCATTTTATTTTTCCTCATAGGATATTGCACCGCTCTCCCCATGTATTTCCCGTCCTCACTCGAAGATAGTTTTTATCCTGCGATCCAGCCTCCTGCCCGCAGAGCAAGGGGTCACGTGAACGGCGCTTCTACAGGCACGCGATCAGCCGGTCTGCATCCTCCGGGGTGGTGGCCCAGCTGGTGGCGATGCGCATGACGGTATCTCCGTCCTCCCGCTTCTCCCAGAAGGCCAGCTCTGCGCGTTCGGACAGGGCAGCCAGCTGTTTTTCATTCAGGGCGACAAAGATCTGGTTGGTGGGGGAGGGGAAGGCCTCCCGGTAGCCTTTTTCCGCCAGAGCCCTGCGGATCCTGTCCGCTGCCTCGATGGCGGTTTTTCCCAGCCGCTCGTAGAGGCCGTCCGTAAAGAGGGTGTCGAACTGGATGCCTGCCACTCTCCCCTTGGCCAGCAGCGCGCCGTGCTGCTTGATGATGGTGAAGAGGTGAGGGATGAAGTCTGCCTGCGGGATGACCACGGCCTCGCCGAAGAGAGCGCCGCATTTGGTGCCGCCGATGTAGAAGGCGTCGCAGAGGGCTGCCAGGTCCCGGAGCGTCACGTCATTTGCGGGGCAGGCCAGGGCATAGGCGAGTCTGGCGCCGTCCAGGTACAGGGGGATGTGATGCTTCTTACACACGCCGCTGATGGCCTGCAGCTCCGCCAGGGAGTAGAGGGTACCGTATTCCGTGGGCTGGGAGAGATAGACCATCCCGGGCATGACCATGTGCTCGCGGTTCTCATCCTCCGCATAGCCCCGGAGGATCCGGTCGATGCTTTCTGCGGACACCTTACCGTCCGTCTGCTCCGCCACCAGGACCTTGTGGCCGCCATGCTCGATGGCCCCCGCTTCGTGGCCTGCGATGTGGCCGGTGGTGGCGGCGATGACGCCCTGATAGGGGCGGAGGATGGAATCGATCATCACCGCATTGGTCTGGGTCCCGCCTGCCAGGAAGAAGACGTCTGCATCGGGCGCGCCGCAGGCCTCCCGGATCTTCTTTCTCGCGGCCTCGGAATACTCGTCGCAGCCATACCCTGCAGTCTTCTCCAGGTTCGTCTCCAGGAGCCTCTGCAGGATGGCAGGATGGGCTCCTTCCATGTAATCTGACACGAATGCCGGTTTTTGCATTATGAAATCTCCTTTTATTTATTCATGGATCCCCGCCAGGTCGTTCAGGATCTCTCTTCCATTCTATCAGGACGTACGGATCTGCATCTGATACGATGTGATTTTATCATATCTGTGGATTTTTCATATAGTCGATTGCTTTCGAATGCAGTATACTGATAAAAATCCGATCATAGAGCCATAGAAACAGAGGAAATATGAAAGAAATATCATTTGAAGAAGTCCGGCAGCTTCCGAAGGAAAGCAGCAACGGGGAGCGGCAGCACAGGGCCGAGGAAAGCATCCGGAAGAAATTCCACAAGCAGCTTTTTACGCCTTTTGCGAAGGCATGCAAGACCTACGAGCTCATCGAGGAGGGGGATCACATCGCCGTGTGCATCTCCGGCGGGAAGGACTCCATGCTGATGGCGAAGCTCTTCCAGGAGATTCAGCGGCACAGACACTGTCATTTCGAGCTGACCTTCCTGGTGATGGATCCGGGGTACCATCCGGATAACCGGGCGCTGATCGAGAGCAACGCGCGGGCCCTCGGCATCCCCGTTACGATTTTTGAGAGCGATATTTTTGATGCGGTGGATACGGTGGATAAGAATCCCTGCTACCTCTGCGCCCGGATGCGGCGAGGGTATCTGTACAGCAAGGCGAAGTCCCTGGGTTGCAACAAGATCGCCCTGGGGCACCATTACGACGATGTCATCGAGACGATCCTTATGGGGATGCTCTACGGAGGGCAGGTCCAGACGATGATGCCGAAGCTGCACAGTACGAATTTCGAGGGGATGGAGCTGATCCGCCCCCTGTATCTGATCCGGGAGAGCGATATCTGCGCATGGCGGGACTACAATGAGCTGCATTTCCTGCAGTGCGCCTGCCACTTCACGGAGACCTGCTCCACCTGCCACGAGGACGGCACCACCTCCTCAAAGCGCCTCGAGACGAAGAAGCTGATCGCACAGCTCCTGAAGGAGAATCCTTTCGTGGAAGCGAATATCTTTAAGAGCGTGGAGAATGTGAACCTGGACACGGTGATCGGGTACAAGCAGGGCGGTGTCCGGCACCATTTCCTGGAGGATTACTAAGGCCACGCTGCTGCCTTTGAGCGCCCAAGCAAAGGAGACATCATACAAGAGAGGAAAATGAGGTACCAGCCTATGATCCTGTATCATACCAGTGACAGAGAGATCGTTCATCCGGACATTCACTACGGCAGGAAAAATGCGGATTTTGGCTGGGGCTTCTATCTGACGCCGGACAGGGAATTCACCTGCCGCTGGGCCCGGGATGAAGCCATCGTGAATACTTACGAACTGGATGAGAACGGTCTGGATGTGCACTCCTTCTCCCGGAACCGGGAATGGTTTGAATATATCTTTCAGAACCGCAGGGTGAAGGACGGGCTGCAAGCGGATGTGATCATCGGGCCTATCGCGAATGATACGATCTTCGACACGCTCGGCATCATCACCAGCGGCTATCTGAAGCCCGAGGACGCCATGAAGCTCCTGATGATCGGACCGGAGTACCGGCAGGTGGCGATCAAAACAGAAAGAGCCGCCGGACAACTGCATTTCCTCGGATCCGAAAGGATCACAGGCATGGACGAAAGCATCCGGAAAGCGGAGCAGGATGCGTTCCAGATCGCCTTCGCTGAGGAGCTGCAGCGGATCATGGAGTGAACGCTGAATAAACTAAGAGGGAGGCTTATGCCTCCCTCAAATGTAATCAAAGATTCCTTGAATCGCGTCTGTGATATTTATGATATCGGGATACTGTATCCTGCCTATTTTCGAATACCCCCTGACATTCAGATCGAGAAGCGTCATTTTTTCGCATTGCACATAGCCGGTGACATCTTCCGTTTTGATACGAATATGCAGCGGACCTGCTTCTCCATTTTCATAAATCGGACAGCCTATGATCTCGTATGTCTGATTAAAGAAATTCTTACTTACAACAAGAACCGGCTTTTTGATATGCTCAATCTTAAGAATATCCCCCTGATACAATTCTTCCCTCATCACCAAATCTCTCTTCCTATCGGTTCACCCCAGTCAAATTCCCCGTCCAAACGGAGTTGTCCACCATATTCTGCAGCACGTTCCTCTAACGTTTTATGCCGAAACGGTTTGACAAGCGTTATCATCCCGTTAGATACCTTTACATCGAGAACATCATCAATTGAAACAGCTGCTTCCTGAAGTATTTCTTTGGGTATTCTGATTCCCTGACTATTTCCCCATGCCTTCACTTGAGCCTGCATAAGCAATGCCTCCTTTGTATATACATTGTATATCCTGGCGACAAAAAAAGCAACCTTTCGCCGCCGTATCTGCGAAGGAATCAAAAATATTGTATGATCAATTCAGCGGAAGAAATACACCATGAGCATCACGAGGGCAAAGCCCACCGCAAAGGCGATGGTTCCCTTGTCATTGTCCTTCCTGGATGCGATGTAGGGGATTTCCTCGATGGTGGTGAAGATCAGCGCGCCACCCGAACCGCCAGAACGACGGCCACGGAGGAAGATACCCATTCGGTCTTCATGAAGTGCGCAGCGTAGATCGCGCCCAGGGCCACGCCCTCCCTGACCGAAGCGAGTGTCAGTTCACCGCAGGAAATCCCACAGGCGACACTCCCTCACACTCATTAAACCCGGCAAAGCGGATCAATGTTTTTTCCAATTCCCTGTTCAGCTTCTTTGTCTGACGAATTCCCGGCTCCCACCAAAGGCCCTTCACCGTAAGGACTTTTTCCTTGCGGTCAGGCACAACTTCGATCCGTCCGACAAAACGGTCTCCTGACAGGATCGGAAGCGTATAGTATCCATATTTACGTTTCTCGGCGGGTGTATATATCTCCCAGGAATACTGATAGTCCCATAATGCCAATATCAGAGATTTATCCCACATAAGAGGATCCAGGGGTGCTATGAACGACATTCTCGGTTTCAGGTCAGCACTCCCATCAACGATTGATCCCATCAACGGATCATCCTCGGAACGATAATAAAACGTCTGCTTTATTCCCTGAACAGCCACCGGACAGATCTTCCCTTGCGCTGTCAGACTTCCAAGGATCCTTTTTCGTTTTTCTGCATTTATATCTATTCCAAGAAAAGCGCTGCTGTTCTTATCCCAAAGAAGCCCAACCGCGCCGATCCTGCGGAGCACACGCCATGCTGTGAATTCCTCCTCATTCTTACACGGATTTTCCGCATCCAGAATCGATTCGGGCAAATATTTCCCGGCAAGGTCGTAATATTTCCTGCTTCCTTTTTTGTGATGGATGATCAATACCCCATCTGTATAAAGCTGTTCCAAAACCGAACGGGCAGCCTGGGATTTCTTATGCCAGTTACCGCTCCAATGCATCGAAGAGTGCCAGTAAATCTCACCTTCTATGGGAAGGGAATCGCTCGATACAGGGCCGTTCGCTTCAATGTATTCAATCGCCTGTTTCTCGAGTTTTGAGAGCCCCTTAAATGTCCTGCCGAGTTTTCTGCTTCTTTCTCTGTAGGACGAGAAATACGGCCAGTCTTCAGAAGGCCAGATGGATAGTTCCTTATCCGCATAATCGACCAGCTTTCTGTCCTTGTAGAGAAGGTCGCAGAGCATTGACTTTTTGAAATTTTTGACTCTGGACTGAAGTGTGAGCTCAGCATTCTTGCCACAGACATCAACCGGATCATACTGGATGCATCCGGCCTGACAGATATAAGTGTATGCACCGTCCTTGCCGATAAAGCGATGCTGGCCGATAAGCCCCTGCTTTGAAAGTATGAACTGTCTTGCCTGTATTTTTGTTATTGTATTCATGTTTTGTGATCCTTCGCTTTACTGTATATGCTTTTGCTGCCCATAAGAAAGCTTAACGGAGGGATCCGTATGACGATCTCAGAGCAGGCAAAGGTTGCAAAATATGCCGGCACAATGGGAATAAAATAAAGCAAAAATGTATTTCCTTCAAACAATTTTGCAAACCACATCTGGAACAACACGATCCACAGAAAATGCAGGCTGAAAATAAGAAATGACCTGCGTGATAGAAATACCAAAACTTTATTAGTAAAATCAAAGCTTCTCTTTCCGATCCCGATCAGTGCGAGGAGCATGAACCATTCAGCAAATGCTTTGGCTATCGTATTGGCAATTCCGAAATCCTTTCCTGACCAGATAAACATATATACATTGATAACACTGGCAATCAGGCCGACTGCCAGCGTAAAATATCTGTATCGGACACATTTTTCTATCATTTTATCGCCTGAAAGAATGTAAAACCCAATCAGGAAAATATATAAATATTCGGCGAAACTTTTACCGCCGACGGATAATAAGTCATAGAAAAACGGAAGCGGTATCACGAAAAGGCAAAGGACGAGGAATGGTATGTTTCCCTCAAATGTCTTTTTCTTTGTCACGAGACTGACGAGTGCCACTATGCCGATACCTGCCAAAGAAATCACCAAAAGGTAGTATAAAAACCAATACTGTCCAACATTGAACCCACCGTCAAATCCTGCCAGATCCGTCCATTTGGTAAAAAAGATCCTGTAATGTGCCAAGAAACTGCCTGTGTAACCGTAATTATTTTTATCACCAAGATATGCAAGCAGCGGGCACAAAAAAATCGTTCCGAACACAAACGGAACCAGCAGTCTTTTGATCCGCTCCAAAACAAACTGCCTGTATGTACGCTTCTTTAACGCATAATTTGTACTCATCCCGGCAAGCAAAAACATAAGCGGCATATAATATGGGATCAAAAATACGATCAGACTGCTTATGGGTCTGTTCGGCGAAAAAGTAATATA
>JAEEGH010023705.1_pt1 | contig 12453 bp, 10 predicted proteins | sample 9134181 | NCBI WGS metagenome assembly JAEEGH01 (sample SAMN16246544, study PRJNA631951) | gut metagenome | biome: gut microbiome; feature: rumen; material: DP-attached | host: Bos | place: Iran: Karaj | collected 2018-10
AGCGTCAACTTGCGCACACCTTTTTCTACTTGTTGGGTTGTAGGATTGAAACCATTGATAATCATCTCAAAGTCATCAGCCTCCTCTACGTCGAAGCCAGAGCCATCCTCCTTCATCGTAAACCGGTAGTTGAATTCTGTCAGGTCGATGGTAGCATACTGCTTGTAGCCCATCGCTGCCAGTTCGCTACCCTCTTCAACGGGCTGGATGCCCTCACGAATCTTCTGGATAAACAAGGGGAGGATTGCCTTCTCGAACTCAGGGTTGTTCAGCACGGTCGTGTTGAACTCCTGATTAATCTTGTTGGTAAGATCCCACGAACGGAAGTTCAGGTTCTCAGCCAAATACTTCAGGTTCTCGCGGGTGTGCTTGATAAACTCCTTACGGTTCTTGGCATTCTCTGGAGCGGGGTTGTCCTCGCTGTTCGAACATGATGTGAACACTGTTGCGCCGCAGATCATGGTGGCGGCGAGCACCCAATTCATCATTTTTTTCATGTTAATATTATTTTTGTGTTAATAGATGTTGCAAAAGTAGGAAAAAAATTTCAAATAGGGAGATATTTATGGCTTAAAAATTGTTAATGCACAAAAACATACGGAGCTCGCAGGAATGCGTGGCACCGCACGCGTATCTAAGACGCAGGACATAGGCAAATAAGAAACGGAAGCCACGCGATGACTTCCGTTTCCTTATTCTTATCTTTGGGGAACAGATCAATGACCTGTCACCTTGATCTCATTATTGATGTTTCACATCGAGTCTGCTCACGCAGCCCTCAATTTTTACATTATTACATTTTTCTTACTGTACTTTCTTCATTTCAAAGGTGGCGGTGTAGGTTGTGCCATCTTCCTTTTGGCGCAGGCCTTTCCACTTCATCACGTCGTTTTTGATGGAAACAATCTCCCACCATTCGCGGTTATCCTGCTCATTATCTATCCAACGCATGCAGAGCAACGAGCCGTCCACGAAATACTCGTCTAACGTGTTGTCACTGGGCACCCACTCCCCTGCTTCATCAAGACTATAATAAACGTAAGTTCCATCAGCCTTATACTCCCAACGGTGCACTTTGCCATCGCTATATGCATCTTCCTTGCTGGTCATCTGGCCTTCCCAAGTACCGAGAATCTGCTCACTATAGTCGCGGCTGACTCTAACATAGCGTACATTATAATTTGTGGAATGAACCACGTTGCCATCGATCAGTTTAGTTACTATTCGATTTGCAGAGAACTCTGTGGCATCAATATAGAAAACAGTAAACTCATGTATTAACGTTGTATGCTCGTCTGGATGATTTGTAAGGGTCATCTTGTTGCCGTTGATGATAACATCAGTTTCCTCCATATAATGCCAAAGGGCTCCTACTTCTGGGTGTGCGTTGAGCGATGCACTCATATAGGCCTTGGTGGCGGAAACAAAGGTTATAACATCTTTATTATTAGTTGGCACGGGTTGCCTGTTATTTTCGGACATCAACCACTTTCCAATAATCTTTTCAGCCAAGTTATCTGCTGGATTTACAGGGTTATCGTCTTTACTACACGATGTAAACACCGATGCGCCGCAAATCAGGGCTGCAGCGATTGCCCATTGCATTAATCTTTTCATATATTCTGATGTTTTAGTATTCTCGACTGCAAAGATAAGAAAATAAAAAGTAAAAAGCAAACTTTACGCTTTAAAATTTGGCTGTTTCAAAAATTCGTTTTACCTTTGCAGTCATAAAACATTGTATAACTTTATTTTTAATGATATGAGTAACAACGATTCAAACACTGGTGAGATTGTGATGTACCAACCCGATGAAACCATCAGGCTGGAAGTAAGAGTTGAAGATGAAACTGTTTGGCTAACCCAACAACAACTTGTAACCCTTTTCCATTCAAGTAAAGGAAATATAAGTGATCATATCTCTAATATCTTTGAGCAAAAGGAGCTTGAAGAGACCGCAACAGTTCGGAAAATCCGAACAGTTCAAAAAGAAGGTAAACGTATGGTCAATAGAACGTTGACATACTACAACCTCGATGTTATTATTTCAGTAGGCTTTAGAGTTAACACAACAAAAGGTATCGAATTCCGCCAATGGGCAAATGGTGTATTAAAAGAGTATCTACTTCGAGGATATGCGCTAAACCAGAAGATGCTTGATTTCGAACAAAGGGTTGAAAGACGAATCGAAGCACAAAATATTAAAATAGGCAAATTAGAAAATGATGTTGCATCCTTCGTCCGCTCTTCCCTACCCCCAGTAGAAGGCATCTTCTACGACGGGCAGATATTTGATGCCTACGTACAGATTACAAACCTCATCAAACAGGCTAAACGTTCAATAGTCCTCATTGACAACTACATCGACGAGACGACTCTCACGATGCTCAGCAAGCGCGATCCAAATGTCACTGCCACCATCTACACGCGCCAACTGAACCAGCAACAGCAATTAGATGTGCAACGACATAATCAGCAGTACTCACCCATAAACATCAATACGTGTCAGCATAACCACGATAGGTTTCTGATAATCGACGATGTGGTATATCTCTTTGGGGCCAGCCTGAAAGATGCAGGCAAGAAACTCTTTGCATACATCAAAATGCAAGAGACACCAGCAACGGAATTGCTGAATAATATAAAATAAAAATTTCATGTGTTTATAATTTATGGTGTTTGGCGGGGCCTGCAGCGATGCACGCCTCGCTTTTTTTGCCCCCTAACAAAAAAGGGGGCACATAAATGCGAGGGCACTGAAAAAGTCCCTTTAGGCTCTTTTTAACAATTTAGTTCTGCATATAGTCACTTAAAAGTTTGGCTATGTGCAGATTTTTTTGTACCTTTACAGCACAAAGGAATCTGGTTATGCTGTCACAACAACAAAAGTTAGTATTGAGTGAATATAGTGCCTTGTACGACATAGTTGTCCCCCAGGACAATCTGTTGAGACGTATCAATGGCCTTGTTGACTTTTCCTTCGTATACCAGGAACTGGTAGACAAGTATTGTCAGGATAATGGCCGTATGGCTGAGTCCCCCATCCGTATGTTCAAGTATCTTCTCCTTAAGGTTATCTATGATATTTCCGATGTAGATGTAGTAGAGCGTTCCCGTTATGATATGTCCTTCAAGTACTTCCTGGGCATGGCTCCTGAGGAGGATGTCATCAACCCGAGTTCCCTGTGCAAGTTCCGAAAACTTCGTCTTAAAGACGTAGATCTGTTAAACCTCCTTATCAAGAAGACCGTAGATGTCGCCATAGAGAAGGGTGTCATCAAATCGAGGACTATAATTGTTGATGCCACACATACGGCATCAAGATCCAACCCATACACTCCCATAGAGATACTCCGTCTGCGTTCCAAGCAACTGCGCAAGGCTCTTTACAACGCTGACGAAGACATTAAGCCGTCACTCCCCAAGAAGAACGAGGATGATGACCTCGTCCATGAGCTGGACTACACAAAAGAACTTTTGGATATAGTATCCAGCAATGCAAGTGTCGCCGAGGTGCCAGCCGTCAAACAGCGTATCAACATGCTGAAAGAGACCCTTGAGGATATAGAGGACCACTATACCACGTCCAAGGACGAGGACGCCCGCATTGGGCATAAGAGTGAGGACAGCTCGTTCTTCGGCTACAAGACACACATTGCCATGAGCGACGAGAGGATTATCACGGCTGCCGTGGTGACATCCGGTGAGAAGGGAGACGGGCCACAACTGAAAGGACTGGTAGAACAGAGTCGCAGTAATGGCATGGAGGTAGACACAGTCATTGGTGATACGGCTTATTCAGGAAGAGACAATTTGGTATTGGCAGAGGACAAGGACAATGGATTTGAACTGATTTCCAGATTACATCCTGTCATCAGCAATGGCTTTAGAAAGGAAGATGACAAGTTTGACTTCAACAAGGATGCTGGCATGTTTGTCTGTCCTGCAGGCCACATGGCTATAAGGAAAGCGAGACAGGGCAAGAAGGATGGAGAATGGAATCAGGCATGGACATATTATTTTGATGTGGAAAAGTGCAAAGCCTGTGCTCATCGGGAAGGATGTTATAAGAATGGGGCTAAAAGCAAAACATATAGCGTCCCTATTAGGACTGATGAGCAGGAAAGACTAATAGAACTTCAGAAAACGCCGGAATTTAAGGCTAAGGCTAGAGAAAGGTATAAGATTGAGGCAAAAAATGCGGAGCTAAAACATGTATTTGGCTTTGATAGGGCAGAATCTTACGGATTATACTCCATGCAGATGCAGGGAGCTATCACAATATTTGCCGCAAACATCAAGAGAATACTCAAACTTATCTGATCGGAGAGCATTCTGCTTATAAATCTCTCCATAAGGTCATAACAAACACCTTAGAGGACTTACTTACCCACAGAAAAGAAAAAACAAAAGCAGATTGCAAATCCGTATTTGACGGTTATATGCAATCTGCTTCTTGTTAGATAATCAGAAAAGGCTCATGAATGGAGGGCTTTTTCAGTGCCCTCCTGTCTCAGCGAACCCCTTTGTTAATTCATTAACCTAAAAAGCAATATTCAAATGAAGAAAATAACAAACCAAAAACCTAATTAAATGTATGAACTTGTTGCAAAGTTATAACTAATTGGGTCTGATTCCAAACAATTAGCCAGAATCTTATCGGACTTGTTGCGACAAGCGTAGTGATTTGCGACAGAGTAGGGGCAAGAGGCTGAATGGTGTCGTAACCTATAAGAACGCATAAGATGTTTAATACGCTATAAAGAAGAGACCTCCACCTTCTCCACAGCCTCGGAGCGCAGTCCGAAACGCATCGTGCCGAGTCCGGGGAGTGCCACTGAGTGACCTTCTGTAGCCCATGCCTTGATCACTTCGCCGGCTGCATCCTAGCCGGCCTGCATCACACCCCGATACTGGCCGGGTTCGTTCTTCTTAAATTTTACAAGTCTCTCTACTGCTTTTAATTTTATTGCCATAATGTTGACTGTTTAATGGCTAGTGTTAAAATTTTTGTTCATTAAGTCAAAGAACGCTGTTTTGCTGCTATACTGGGAAAATTTTCCTCGTGCACTAGGTAATTTTTACGCCCCAGTTAGGCCGCAAGTTTTTGTCTCATTTCGACGGTGCAAAGATACAACATTCAGATTGCGGTTCACGAATAAAATCTAAAAAATTTTCAATTTATTTTTGTTTTTCCTTATTTCCGCTACAGCGCTACAGTGCTACAGTTGAAAATTTGATGATTACGACCATCGAAATACTCCTATATTTATATATATATAAATATATATATAAATATAGAATTAATTTTTGAGTTTTCCACTATTAGTTTTTGAACTGTAGCACTGTAGCAGTGAGACGCAATTTTTCCTGATTCGGTTGACAATTTTAACTATTTACTACAGTTGATCCGCAATCCAGAGAATCCACTCGTCGCAATTGTCAGTCAGCTTTTGTGGGTACGGCAGATCGATATGAACATCGGGCGCCAGTCCTGAACTGCCATTGGATTCACCCTGAAGAAATAGTGACGAAACGCATGTAGGATAATACACGCAGATCTGGCTGTTGGGTAATGGCGTACCAATAATGTTTCCTGAGTACTGAGCGCCCCAGGTGTTCTCTTTGCCATATACTTTTGTCCGCGTCGTATCGCAACACATCTTGGCAAATCTGACGAGTGTTTCTGCCGAGCTGGCTGTATTCTTATCTATCACGATAGCCGCTTTCTTAGGTAATGGAGATATAGGAAAATCTTCAACACTTTCGTCGTCTTCCATCCTCACCATTTCCTCTTGACTCTTACGACAATTATCAACCAGCCATTTGGCCACTTCATCATCTGGATTATCCTTTAATATACGCTGGTAGAACGAAAGATTCTTAGGTGTGTTCCTGAAGAAAGTATATTCTGGCGAAGACGGCTGATGATCGTACAGCAGCGGACAGATAGGCTCCCAAATGGCGTCGCCTCCGCCTGTATTGCCTCTTACATCAATAATCAGATGATCACAACCAGACTGCAGATACGCCAGAGCAGCATCTTTGAGCCATTGGTAAGTGGGATTCTGCCCATTGCATGATGGCACACGGATTAGCCAGGTTTTATCATTAACCTTACACGATACTGGTTTGGGCTCATATTCAAACAACTTGGCGTAACGAATGTGGCATTTTGTGAAATAGTGATCGAAAAATAGTTGACAATCCACATATACATGTCCGTCAAACTGACTGAAGAACCAATAGCAATATTCGCATACCGCCTGTTGTATGCCGATCTTCCCTGTGGATATCTTTTGACTGAGGTCACCTTTCATCTTTAGATAATCATTACCATAGCCCTTCTGTATGATGATAGGGAAACCGGTATAATTCGTTTCCACCATCTGAATCAATGAGTCCAGATCAGAAATATTTTTACCGATACTGTCGGGTTCCCATGCCCAGACATTTGATATCGCAAGGGTTACTAATAAAGATAATAATAGTTTCTTCATAATGACATTGTTGATACAAAAAAAGCTCCATTTCTGGAGCTTCTTTGGTAGTCGATAGGGGAATCGAACCCCTATGCCAAGATTGAGAATCTTGTATCCTAACCATTAGATGAATCGACCGCGCTGCATTGTTTGGAGTATCACCCCTGCGGAAGGAGGGGGATTCGAACCCCCGGTACGGGAACCCGTACGGCAGTTTAGCAAACTGCTGGTTTCAGCCACTCACCCATCCTTCCAAGAATGCTTCGTGTTAGAAACCGAGGGGTTATCTCCTCAAATGCGGGTGCAAAGGTACGACTATTTTTTCGTTCCTGCAAATTTTTGGGCAACTTTTTTCGAAAAAAGTTATTTGAAAGCCACCACCTCCGACAGCTCAGAATCGAAGTAGAAGGTGTTTTGCAGGGTGTCGCCATTGCTTATGTAGCTCATTCTCAGGAAGTAGAGGTCGCCAGATGGCATCTTGCCATAGGTGATGCCTTTCTTGAATCCTGAGGCGCCGCGCTGGCGCATAAGCGTGATGAGGGAGTCGCTGATATGACGGGTGGTGCCGAGATCAGCATAGTCCTTATCGCTGATGGCTGATGGATTCTCCATGTTTTCTGCCACAAAATCACTGACGAGACTCTCGGCCTTGTGCTGCTGTCCGCAGGATGCGAACAACAGCAGGACCGATACACCTATTATAATATACGCGCGCGACTTCATTTCTGCGGAATGTTTTTAAGGACGTCGAGCAGGTGATCCCAGACCATCTGGACGGTGGGGATATGCAGACGCTCATCGGGCGTATGGACAAAACGAAGAGTGGGGCCGAAGCTTACCATGTCGAGGTTGGGGTAACGCTCAGAGAAGAGACCGCACTCCAGACCTGCGTGGATGCCGCGAACAACGGGCTCTTTCTTGAAGAGTTTCTTGTAGGATGCTACGACAATCTCCTGGAGTTTGGAATTGGCACGCATCTTCCAGGCGGGATAACCCTCGCCAGAGACGGCTTCCGCACCGGCGAGCTCGAAGGCTGCCTGGATAGTGTAGCACATGTTGTCGAGGTTTGACATGACATTGGAACGCTGTGATGAGAGGATGTCGATGGTGGTCTCTGAGTTGTGGATGCTGGCGATGTTACTTGAAGTCTCCACCATACCGCCGAGAGCCTCGTCCTGACAGATGGCATAGATGCCGTTATCGACAGCCTGTACGGCCCAGATGAAATTCTTGGCGACAGCGGGATCGATGACGGGTTCGGCATCGGTGCTCTCCATCATGAACTGCATCTGCGTGTCGGTGACATGGAATTCGTCTTCCACCTCTGAGGCGAAGATGTTCCAGTCAGCACGTACGTTCTCCTTCAGGTCGTTGGGCACGGCGATCACGAAGTAACCGTCGCGAGGAATGGCGTTGTGGAGTTTGCCGCTGTGGAACTGGGCGAGCATTACACCCTCATAGCGCTTCATGGTCTGGAAGATGAAACGGGCGAGGAGCTTGATGGCGTTGGCGCGCTTCTTGTTGATGTCGTCGCCAGAGTGTCCACCGATGAGTCCCTTCAAGGCACCTTTGAGGAAGAAGCTGCCTGCAGGCGCCTGCTGACGCTGGAAGGTGAACTTGGCAGTGGTGTTACGACCACCTGCACAACTGACGAAGATCTCGCCTTCATCCTCAGAGTCGAGGTTGATGAGGTAGTCGCCTGTCATGAATCCTGCCTTCATACCCTCAGCTCCAGAGAGACCAGTCTCCTCATCGCGGGTGAAGACGCACTCGATGGGGCCATGCTGGATATCGTCGGAGGCGAGGATAGCGAGTTCAATGGCACAGCCGATACCGTCGTCGGCACCGAGGGTGGTACCCTCAGCTGTAAGCCATTCACCATCGATGTAGGTCTTAATGGCATCCTTATCGAAGTCGAACTCCACATCGACAAGTTTGTCGCACACCATATCCATGTGACTCTGCAGGATCACGGTCTTGCAGTTTTCCATGCCCGGGGTGGCCGGTTTGCGGATAATCACGTTGCCTGTCTCATCGACATTGGTGGCAAGTCCGTGCTGAGCACCCCAGTTCTTGAGGTATTCAATCATCTTCTCCTCGCGCTTCGAAGGGCGGGGAATTTCGTTAATCTTCGCAAATTCTTCGAAGACAACAGCAGGTTTTAAATCACTTTTATTCATAATTAATGTATTTTTTGATTGATTTCGTCATAAAATGATTACCTTTGCAGCCGAATTGCAGCGCAAAATTACAAAAAATGATTGAAACTCTGCTCATAAGCACGTTAATAATTGCTATTGCGATGGTATTTTTCCTCGTGAGGGTGCTATTTGTGAAGCAAGGCACGTTTAAGTCGCAGCATATTCACGACTCTGAGGCGATGAAGGAACGCGGGATTCACTGCGTGATGGATCAGGATCGGGAGATGCGACAGAAGAGCGAGTTCGCTGTGAGTGAAAAAGTAAAAAGGTAAAAAAGTAAAATATTTAAAGAAGAATGAAAAAGTACATTTTCTCTGCACTGGCCATCGCAGCTATGATGGTATCGTGCAACAATGCAGGTTCTAAGATGGACGAGCAGCCCGCAGCTGCTGCTGGTAACTCTGCCTCTGGTGTGAAGATCGCCTATGTGGAGGTGGATTCTCTGATGACTCAGTATGACTTCGCCAAGGATTACAGCGTAACCCTTCAGAAGAAGTCGAACAATGCCCGTAACACCCTGACTCAGAAGGGTAATGCCCTTCAGGCTGCTGTGAACAACTTCCAGCAGAAGATTAACAACAACGGATTCCAGAGCCGTGAGCAGGCCGCTGGTGTGCAGGCTGCCCTGGAGCGTCAGCAGCGTGACCTGCAGGAGTTGCAGGCTCGTCTGGAGGGTGAACTCGCTTCAGAGACTGCCAAGTTCAATGAGGCACTGCGTGACTCTCTGCAGAACTTCCTGAAGGACTATAACAAGGATAAGAATTACGACCTGATCCTCTCGAAGGCTGGTGACAACATCCTGTTGGGTGGTAAGAAGTTTGATATCACTCAGGATGTGATCAACGGTCTGAACAAGCGTTATAAGCCAGCTGCAAAGCCCGCCGCTGAGGAGAAGAAAGAGGAGAAGAAATAATCTCTGAAAGATAACAAAAGAAAAGAGGCACCCGCAAGTGCCTCTTTTCTTTTGACTTTATCTGTTGCGGCGTATCAGCAGCATCGTCTGATCGGTGGCCTGCTGTTCTGAGCCTGTAAAGTTCTTCAGCGCCTCGGTTATGTTGGCGAGGAAAGCTGTAGGTTGTGAGTTGAGTTTCAAGGCCTGAAGGGTAGTGCCGCGCAGACGTTTCTCACCGTAGATCTTGCCTTCGGCATTGGTGACGGCGGCTACACCAGGTGTGTAGAGGTAAAGCATCGCGCCTGGGGCAACTTCAGTCTGCAGGTTGAAGAAGGATGCTGTCTCTTCAGATCCAGCAGCTGGTGTGGTTTCTATGGGGAGTACCGTCACTTCGTCGTTCTCCATCAGCAACGGACTGATGGCGCCTGCCTGGCTATAGTCTAACTGTCCTGTGGTGAGGTTGAGTACACCGACGAAGAGATCGACAACGGGCTTGTCGCCGTGGATGGTTGCGAGACTTCTGTTGATGGCAGAGAGGATGAGGCCAGGGGTGTTTGTGATGGCGGCTGCCGTGCGGAACTGCGACCATGCCATTGCCATCTGTACCGATGACTGGATGGTGTCGCCATGAGCCGAACCGATGCAGAAGAAGAGTTGTTCGTCGCGGATGAGATAATCGTAGAGGTCACTGCTCAGTGCTGTTCCTGAGGTGAGGGTAGCCAGTACGGTGAGATCCTTACGCTTAGGCAGCGGGGCAGGCAGGAGAGCCTTCTGGGCATCGAGGGCGGTGATCTGCAGTGTCTGGGTGCGTGCCTTCTCTGCGGTGCGTTCTTCGAGTTCGGTGTAGTCTGCCTTCAGTTCTGTGTGGGCCTTGTGCAGCTTATGGCCTCTGTAACTACGATAGACGACATAGGCGATAAAACAGAGGAAGAGAATGCCGAGGAGTACGAACAGCCTCATCTGTCTTTCATGGGCTGACTCTGCCTGCTGTTCGGTAAGTTGTTCTATCTTGTCGATGATGACTACTTGTTCTTCAGCATCGATCTCTTTGGCCAGATTGAAGGCATGATCCAGTGAGTCGCAGATCAGACGGCTGACAACCATAGCAGAGTCAAGACGGCCTGCCTGCAGGTTAGTCTTGTATTTCTTCAGTGCATAGTTCCTGATATTGTCGATGGTATAGGCATCCTTTCCTTCAAACATGGCATCCAGACTGCGGTAGTTGAAGGCGGCTTCATCCCAACGACCTGCGGCTGTCAGGAATTCGTTGGCATTGATCTTTCCTTCAGGCGTCTTGCTGAAATTGGTTTCTAGGAATTGTTGGTAGATTTTTTCTGCCTCGTCTTCCTGTCCCATCCGCTCGTGGGCGATGGCCTTATAGATATAGAAACGGGCCAACTGCTTGTCGATATAGTCGGTGTTGATGCCCTGACGCTGTTCATATTCACCGAGCAGCTTTCCGAAGCGGTCTGTCCACTTCAAGGCCTGATCATAGTTCTGGGTGGTGATACAGGCATAAGCGATATTGATGAGACCTGCGATGGCGTCTTTATAAGACTCATCGCTGTGAGTGCTCTCAATGTTGGCAAGATGCTTCTCGTAGGCAATGCTGAAGTGCTCTTCGGTTTCCTTGTCTGCTTTGTTGAGTCCCATCTGGCAACAGCCGATATAGATCAGCAGGTTCATGTAGTCGCTGGTGGTGTCGCACTTATGCGTCTCCAGAAATTCGGCAGCAGGAATGGCTCCCTTCAGGCAATTTTCATACTCGCCGCGAACGGTGAGTAGGTTTGCCAGTCGGCTGGCAGAACGTGCATAAGTATCGACGTCGTCAGGATCCTTGGAGTTGGTAGCTGTCTGGAGGGAAGTCTTCCAATAGAACTCAGCCATACGGCGTTTGTTCATCCTGTCGCTGGCATAGCCTCGCCAGTAGTAGGCTTTTGCAGATGAGAGCGTACCGGCACGTTCAAAACTGTCGGCCAGCATCATCAGCTGTTTGAGGTCTCTGTTCTTCTGAGCTGATTCTATCGCCTGTTCGGCTTTCTGTCTCTGTTCTTTACTACTACCGCCTCCACAACCCAAGAGGATGATAGCGGCCAGCGTCAGTACTACTATCGCAAAATGTCTTCTCATACTAGTCCTTGCTTTAAGTTGTAATTTGGTGCAAAGATAATGATTATTCTCCAAAAATGTTATATTTATAAGTTTTTTTTTGTACCTTCGCACCCGCAATGAGATATTTTGTCACTTTGAGTTACGATGGAACTCGCTATCATGGCTGGCAGATACAGCCGAACGGCGACTCGATACAGGAACGGCTGCAAGGCGCGCTCTCTATACTGCTTCGTGCAGAGATCGGTGTGACGGGGGCTGGACGGACTGATGCGGGGGTGCATGCGCGGATGATGGTGGCTCATTTTGACTATGACGGTGAGCTGGACGGCAAACAACTCTGTTATAAATTGAACAGACTTTTACCCTATGATATCGCTATACAGAAGGTTGAACAGGTGGCTGACGACCTGCATGCCCGTTTCTCGGCTACCTCGCGTACCTATTATTATTATGTGCATACGGTGAAGGATCCGTTCAGTAGGGCTTATTCGTGTGAGTTACACTATCCGCTGGACTTTAAACTGATGAACGAGGCTGCCAGTATGCTTTTGAAGTATGAGGACTTCGGGGCGTTCTGCAAGAGTGGGGCTGATGTGAAGACAACACTCTGCCAGGTGACAGCCGCCGAGTGGCATCAGACATCGCCATCGACTTGGTATTTCGAGATTACCGCCAATCGCTTCCTGAGGAACATGGTGAGAGCCGTGGTAGGAACGCTTGTCGATGTGGGGCGCGGCAGACTCACACTGGAGGAATTTCAGAAGGT
>JAEEGH010023706.1_pt1 | contig 12453 bp, 9 predicted proteins | sample 9134181 | NCBI WGS metagenome assembly JAEEGH01 (sample SAMN16246544, study PRJNA631951) | gut metagenome | biome: gut microbiome; feature: rumen; material: DP-attached | host: Bos | place: Iran: Karaj | collected 2018-10
GGTTGTGGGTCTCGACCTTCATGAGGATGTCGACTTCTTCGTTGTGGAAGTCGTACTTGTTGTTGCGCGGGTCGGCGTAGTAGCGGCCAGCGACAGCGCCCTTCATCACGGCGGCGTTGTCCTTGTACGCGCTAAAAATGTTCGAGTTGTGGAGCTGGTAGGTGTTCTTGATCATCTGGAACAGGGACTTGTCCTGCTTCACGCCATCAATCGTCCATTCGGCACCGAATACCTTGTGACGGCAGTGTTCCGAGTTGGCCTGCGCGAACATGTAGAGTTCCACGTCGGTCGGGTTGCGCTTGAGCTCGGTGAAGTTCTTGACCAAGTAATCGATTTCGTCCGGAGAGAGCGCGAGGCCCATTTCCTTGTCGGCCTTCACGAGGGCGTCGCGGCCCTGGTCAAGCACCGGAATCACGTTCAGCGGACGCGGTTCTTCCTTGCTGAAGAGCACTTCGAGCGAAGCGGTGTCGGCAAACACGGCCTGCGTCATGCGGTCGTGAATCTTGGCCGAGATTTTCTCGCGGGCACCAGCCGGAACTGCACCTTCAAACTTCACATAGTAAGCGATTGCGCGTTCGATGCGCTTGATTGCCGGGAGGCCGCAAATGTGAGCGATATCGGTAGCCTTCGAGCTCCACGGGCTAATCGTACCCGGACGCGGGCACACCACGAAGAGTTCGCCTTCAAGAGCCTTGGGTTCGCGGGCCGGACCGTAGTGCAGCACCTTCTTCAAGGTTTCGGTTTCCGCATCGGTCAGGTCGGCGGACAAATCCACCACGTGCAGGAATTCAGCGTAAACGGAAGCAACAGAGAGCCCCGCAGCCTTGAAATCGGAAGAAAGTTTCTGGAGACGGAAATCCGACAGAGCCGGCGTACCACGAAGAATAAGCATTTTGACCTCTTTTAGCCTATATATTTACCGTCCCAAATATAGCAATTTAGGGGAAAGATTAAAGACTAGAGAGGTTACTTCACGCAACGGACAGACACTGCATAATTACGCTTATTAAAAACCTCAACTGGAGTCGTAGTTCTGCTATAATCATAGTATATGTTAAAAACATTTAAATCAGCATACTCGTTAATCCACCAAAACAAAGCTCGTTTACCAATTTCATCGTAAACACCCTTTTCATCTCTAACTCCAGCTGGTAAAGCAGAAAATCCATAGGAGTCAGTTCCATTTAAATCATTATACCAACCATAAGTTGATTTTAGTTTGTAACTTATCACATAAGACCCCACAAGATCAATCAAATTTTGAAGGTCTTTATCACGCGGTAAACGCCAATCATCGGGGCAAATTCCTGAACACCTCTGAGAATTACATCCCTGCTCCGCCGCGGCACTAGTATAAAGTCGCCCATATTTTGCACAATACTCTGCAGAATCATTATAGCAGTAACTTTCCTCTGTTTTGTAGTTCAAATTTTCAGCCATCCACCACAGATACCCAATTTTGACGGTCCTATAAACTTGACCATCACGTGTATCAATCAACGAGTCAGTTTCCACAGATAAATTGCTTGAAGAAGTTGGTTTAGTTGACGAAGAAGATATTTCAGATACGACTCCATCCATAATACAACGAACACTCATTGCGTCAGTCTTTGTTCCATTGTAAAGGGTTGCCCTATTAATATCTAAACGTAATTCCATTGCACGAGTAAGCATTAAGCCCAATTCACCAGAACTCCAAAATTCAGCCTCATTGCCAACGGTATAATTTGTCTTATTATAATCCCCATAATGAAAATTACCACCTACAGGAATAGCAGAAAAACCATAAGAATTTTTTCCATCAGGCAAATCAAACCAGATAGCAGCTTCACGCCAGTCATTCACTAAAACAAATAAAGAATTCCATTCGGCTTCCGTAGGAATATGCCACCCTGTAGGACAAACACCTTGCACAGGATAAGTCGGAGAACATTCAACCCAATAACCACACCCCTTGCCATTCTCGCTAAGCAGCCCTGCACTATCCATTGCGGCACGCCACGGGTACAACCTTCCATATTTTTCGCAATTGGCGGGGTCATTCTTATAACAAAAACTTATGGAATCTGCACCGCTATCTGGCAATTTATAAGCATAATTCAAATTTTGAGCCATCCACCAACGACCACCAATTTTTACAGTCTTATATGTCTGGCCATCGCGTTCGTCTGTAAGCGTTCCATATTCGCAAGTATCTGTACTATCGGTTCTGCAAGGTGGAATTTGAGGATTAAAAACGCTTGAGCTGGACTTCGCTACGGAAGAAGATGATTTTACGGAACTGGAGGATTTCGCCAAGATTGACGAACTTGACTTTACCGAGCTGCTTGATTTCGCTTTTTCAGAGGAAGAACTTGATTTATTCGAGGAATTGCTCGATTTTCCTTTGCTGGAACTCGATGACTTGGCAACGTTCTTACCGCTGCTAGAAATTTCGGAACTACTCAAGGAGTTACTAGAATCATCTTCGCATACAGACGAAGAAGATTCATCATCATCGGGAGCAGAACTGCTTTTGTCATCGCCACAAGCAACAAAAAATAAGGAGCTTACCAAGAAAAGGCTAAAAAAGTATCTCATTCGTATTTTCCCAAACAAAATCATTTTTAATATACAAAAAAGCTCCGCAAAATGCGGAGCCGTTTCATAAAATGTAAATAGAACTGTGTAGGGAGATTCCGGCTTACTTCGACTGCGCTCAGCACAGGCTCCGGCCGGGATGACAACCCTTCGACAGGCTCAGGGACCTTTCACAATTACAGTCTCTTGAGAACTGCGGCGGCGTGGTGGATGAAGCCTTCTTCATTAGCCACGACAGCAATCGCCTTTGCGTTCTTCTTGATAGCCTTTTCAGAGTACTTGATGATGCTCATGCGCTTGAGGAAGTCATAGACGCCGAGCGGGCTGAAGAAGCGACCCGTGCCGTTCGTGGGGAGAACGTGGTTGGGGCCTGCAAAGTAGTCGCCCACCGGTTCAGAAGACCACGGACCGATAAACACGGCACCCGCATTTTCAATCTGGGCAGCCATAGATTCGGCTTCGTCCGTCATGATTTCCATGTGTTCCGGAGCAATGGCGTTTGCAATCGCCACACCGTCGAACCAATCCTTCACCACAAGGATACGACCGAAGTTGTCGAGCACCTTCGTCAAAAGTTCCTTCTTCGGGGAGTTTTCGACCTGGATATCGACGCATTCGCTAATCATCTGCGCGGTTTCCATGTTGTCCGTAATGCAGATGGCAGCTTCAAAGCCGGAACCGTGTTCCGCCTGGCTCAAAAGGTCTGCAGCGACAAAGTCCGGGTCGCAGGTGTTGTCTGCAAGCACGAGCACTTCGGACGGGCCTGCCACCATGTCGATATCGACAATGCCAAAGACTTCCTTCTTCGCGACTGCAGCAAAGACGTTACCCGGTCCCACAATCTTATCGACGCGTTCCACGACGACCTTGCCCTTGCCATCCTTGGCACCGTAAGCGAGCATGCCGATAGCCTGAGCGCCACCGATGTGATAGACTTCGGTAATACCGAGTTCGCAAAGCACAAAAGCGACCGCGCGGTTGATTTCGCCCTTGATCGGAGTCACGACGACGATGTCCTTGACGCCTGCGACAATGGCCGGAACCGCATTCATAATGACCGTGCTCGGATAAATGCCCGCACCACCTGGAACGTAAAGGCCCACGCGCTTCATCGGGCGAATACGCTGACCGAGAACCACGCCGTCCTTCCCTTCCATGAGCCAGGAATCTTCCATCTGGTTCACGTGGAAATCGCGAACGTTCTTGATAGCCTGCTTGAGCGCGCGCTGCATTTCCGGCGGGCACTTGGCGGCAGACTTCTTGATTTCGGCTTCGGACACGCGAAGGTTCTTGCCTTTGAGACCATCGAACTTCTGGGCGTATTCGACAGCCTTGGCATAACCGCCGTTCTTGATGTCGGCGAGAATGTCCATGACCTTGTCGTGAATTTCCTTACTCGGGGCAACTTCACGACCACAAATTCTTTCAATCTCTTGAGACTTTGGAGTAACTTTTACGATTTTCATATATCAATGCAGTGGTTAAAAAATTAAACTCCCGCAGCACGTTTTACTTGCCGCTTGGTAAGCTTTTTTATTTTGGAAGCGGTCGGAACATCATTCTTAGTCTGAACCGCAGCCGACTTCACGTCAATATGCTTGTAGGCATTCGCAATGACTTTTTCATCCATGAGAATCTTGTATGTAAGACCATCGACAAAAGCAGTCCAGCTAGCCTCGATAATGTTGCTCGAAACACCAACCATGTTCCAGTAACCGTGTTCGTCGCCAAACGTTGTCCACACGCGAACCGTCGCATCGGACGCCACGTTAGAACCGAGTACGCGCACCTTGAAATCGTCCAAGCGCACCTTCGCCATATTCGGGAAGAACGGCAAAAGAGCCTTGCGGAGAGCGGCATCGAGAGCGTTCACCGGACCATCGCCTTCGCTGACCTGGTGGCTAATCTGGTCGCCCACCTGGAGCTTGACCGTTGCCTGCGACACGGAAACACCCTGCGGCGTCTTGTCTTCAATCACGCGGTAGTTGAGCACCTTGAACGGTTCCTTGACCATTCCCAAGTGGCGGTAAACGAGCAATTTAAAGCTCGCTTCGGCGCTATCAAAATGCCAGCCCGCATTTTCGCGTTCCTTAATTTCCTTGAGGAGGCTTGCGACTAGCGGATCCTTCTTGTCGATGCCCGGCTTAATCGCCTTGAGCTTTTCAACAACGAGAGAACCGCCCGCCTGGTCGCTCGTCACGAACACGCGGTCATTGCCCACGGTATGCGGATCGATATGTTCAAAACTGCGGGAAACCTTCATGACGCCATCAATGTGAGCACCACCCTTATGGGCAAACGCGGCATCACCCACATACGGAGCATGCACGTCACTCGGCAAATTCACAATCTGGTCGATGTTGCTGCTCAACTGGCGCAAGTGAGAAAGCTTTCTTGCCGCGGCAAAATCACGATTCATCTTGAACTTCAAATCGGCGGCAATCGTCGTCAGGTTCGCATTCCCGCAACGTTCGCCGTAACCATTCACCACGCCCTGCACCATCACGCAACCCGCCTTCACGGCGTAAAGCGAATTCGCGACCGCGAGCCCGCTATCGTTGTGTACATGAATACCAAGCGGTGTAGAAATGTGCTTTTTCACATCCGCAAGAATCTTTTCAATTTCCCACGGCATCGTTCCGCCGTTCGTATCGCAAAGTACGATGCAATCGGCTTCGCCTTTTTCTGCAGCGCGGAGCGTTTCGATGGCATATTCCGGGTTCGCCTTGTAACCATCAAAGAAATGTTCGGCATCGTAAATAACTTCTTCGGAATTTTCCTTGAGGTACGCGACCGAAGATTCAATCATGTCGAGATTTTCCGTGAGCGTCGTGCGGATAACGTCCGTCACATGCAAATCCCAGCTCTTACCAAAAATCGTCTTGACCGGGGCGCCGGACTTGATGAGCGCCTGCAAAAGCGGGTCGTTCTCGGGCAAAATTCCCGGACGGCGCGTAGAACCAAAAGCGGCAATCTTGGCGTGCTTTAACTTAACATCCTTGATAAGCTTAAAAAATTCCTCATCGGTCGGATTGCTCGGGTTCGGCCAGCCGCCTTCAATATAGTCAAATCCAAAGTGGTCCAAAATTCGAGCAATTTGGACTTTATCAGCTAAGGAGAGACTTATTTTACGGTCTTGGTTACCGTCACGGAGCGTTGTATCGTATAAAAGGACTTTCATGGGTGCAAAGATAGAAAAACATCACCGTCATCCTGACACTGAAAGTGGAAGGATCCAGTAAAATCTTGCCATTGCTATACAAGACATCACTGGATTGGACAAACGTCCCAACTCCTTGGCTCAGTTATGCCCATGCACGCATGGTCGCAACACTCGCCTTCAGAGTTGTCTTCGGCTTCGCCTCAGAATGACGTATGAATGAGGTAAGCGTTGAAAACAGTTTTTGGTTATTCGCGGTCGTCGAGGGGTTCGGCGTCTTCGGGTTCCTCGACGGTCCATTCGCGAATGTGCTTCGCAAGCGCAGCGTTACCGGCGCGTTCCACTTCATCCGAAATCGCATTCAGCTCAGACGCATCAAGGCCCGGCAAGTCGCGTTCGTAGTGGTTGACGTAACTTTCGAGCAACTCGAACTTCTTGAGGTTTGCAAGAAGCATCATCAAGCTCGTGTCGCATGTGCCGCTATCGCGATACCTGATGTGGTCAAACAAAAGCTTATCGACGCTAGCATCATCCTTGAGCATGCAGAGTCTCGAAAGGTTCATGACCTTCGGGAAGCATTCGTACAAACGCGTCGCATACTTGAGGCAATCCGCCTTGCGGCCTTCGCGGTCGGCAATAGCGGCCTGCAAGTCGAGGAACGCTTCTTCGTCTTCGGCACCCGGATCTTTCACGTCACCGAGCCACTGCTTCGCCATCGGAATATCACCTGCGACAAAGTAAGAGTTGGCAATGTCAATCAGCGTTGCGTTGCTCTTGTCCGGATCCTTGTAGAGCGAAGCCTTCGCAAAGTTTTCGGTATCCTTGATGGCATCGGCCATGTCGCAAATCGCATCGAGAACGTCTTCGCGGTTTTCCAATTCCGTTGCGTCAATCACGCCCAAGAGTTCTTCAATCAAAGCCTTGGCGCGTTCCACCGGCATCACATCTTCAATCGAGAGGAACACGACCGAACGGCCTTCCCCGCCCACATGGCGCACCGCCAAATCGTGAATCAAGTCGGCAATGTAATCCTTGTCGTCATAAGTCTTCGCGACTTCGACAAAGAACGTTCCGGCATCGTAGAACAAGTCGTTCCACGAATCCATCTCGTCATCTTCAGCCTTGAACGCCAAGAAATCGGTACGCAGCGTCCAAGCCAAAAGTTCAAGCTGGAGCTTCACATCCTTGATTTTTTCAATATCGTCAAGACCGTTCGCAATCGCCTCGTACAGTTCGTCCGGGCGGTGCAACAAACGGCTTTGTCCGTTCACAATTTCGCAAAGAGTCTTGCGAAGACGGTCTTCTTTACCACGAAAAGCCGCCTCAGCAGAAGGCGACTTCCAAAATTTTTTCTTTTTTGCCATGTTCTAAATGTAGAAATTACTTTGCCCAGCTAAAGGACGGATAACCGCCAAACTTAGCCGGATCGATAGCCCAAGCAGCACCAGAGCCATTCAATGTAGCCACAAATGTTGCAGCCTTCATTTCTTCGGTGGCAAAACCCGTCGGAAGTTCCGAACTCATCGTTTCTGCAATCACAAGACTAGAGCCACCAACAGTTTTGTCAAAATAAACATTGCTTATCGTCGCAGTAGAAGTCACTCGACCAGCAACAGTTCCAGCCTTATTGTCATCGGGAACTTTGCCCGCGTTGTAAGCAAAACTCAGATTAGAAGAACCATCGGCAATTCCGACGAGTCCACCCTTGAACGTGGCAGCATCGCCTGTAACTTCACCAATGTTAAACACGTTGGTTGCTGGAATGTTCTTCATGCTGCCAAAGACACCGCCCGCCACCTGAACTTTCGTCGCTGTCACCGTCCCCGCATTGAAGACTTGATCGACGCTGGACTTGTTCGATACCACGGCAGCGACACCGCCAACAGCACCCATCTGGCTTTCACTTGCAGTCACCGCTCCGTTGTTGCCCGACTGAGTCATCTTAGTCGTTGACATTTTTGCGACAACACCGCCAACATCCTTTGTTCCCGTCACAGCACCGTAGTTGAACGCAGCAGTAATGACACTTTCATCAGCAACGCTTGCCAAATCGCCGACAACACCGCCAACAGTCGATTTTCCAGACACTGAAGCGGAATTTGTCAAATTCGCGAGCGTTCCATTTTGCACGCTACCCAAAATTCCACCAACATTGTTAGTGCCACTTACAGCCCCAGCCACAGCAACATTGGTCACGGTAACGTACTTTGCTTCACCGACCAAGCCGCCAACGCGGTCAGAACCTTTGATTTCAACACCTTCAACAGTGCAATTTTCAACGTTGGTCGAATCCATCAAGCCAGCAAGCGCACCAGCAATAGCACCTACCGTCATTTTGGAATTCTTCACGATCACGTTCTTGAAACTTGCACCACGGGTCAAACCGAACAAACCGCTATAGCTAGCCGTATCGGTAATGGTAACACCGGAAATCGTCTTGGAGTTACCATCAAAAGTTCCGCTAAAGGGGCGGTTCCCGTATCCAAGAGCGTTCTTGCCAAAAATACCAATCGGTTTCCACGCCCCAGTAAGCGCAATGTCAGCCGTCTGCTTAAAGAACTTGTCCCTAAAAGCCATCGAGGAATCGTTCACGTAGAAGGCGAGCTTTTTCAGTTCCTCTTCATTCGAAATCTGGTATGGATTTGCTGCAGAGCCTTCGCCTTGCCAAATCGAGGAAAAATCCCTGGTAATCGGTTTCAACAAGCTATCCGGAATATTTGGGGGAATCGAATCCTTCGGCGGATCATTCGGATTTTGAGGTTGATCGGGATTGGAAGGAAATCCCGAATTATCATCGCCACAAGCGAGAAGAAACATTGGCACCACAGCCAAGGATAAAATTTGGGCAAAACGCATATATGCATCCTCTAGTGAATTTTTCCACACTCCTCAACCTAAATTATATAAAAAAAACTAGGACGTACAAAAGTCCTAGTCATTTTTACATTTTTTTGGGCAGTTCGAAGTTAATGCAAACTACTTGCCGTGGTGTTCGGCGTGGTGTTCGCAACCGCAGCCGCCATTGCCGTCACAGTTTTCCTTGTTGCCGCCGCACTCGCATTCGTGGTCTTCGCCATCGTGACCACCGCAGCAGCAGTGGTGTTCGAACGGCTTGAGGTCATCTTCGGTCGCTTCGCGCACATCAACGACTTCGATGGCAAAGTTGAGGTTCTTGCCAGCAAGTTCGTGGTTAGCATCGATAACGGCAGTCTTTTCGCCAACGGACTTGATGCGAATGGGCATCGGACCCGCCGGAGTCTGGGCATAAAACGTCATGCCGGCTTCGACTTTATCAACACCCTGGAAAACGTTCAGCGGAACTTCTTGTGTCATTTTTTCGTCGTATTCACCGTAACCTTCAGACGGAATGACGACGACATCAAACTTGTCGCCCACTTCATGACCGACCATCGCCTTTTCAAGACCGGCAACGATCATGTGCATGCCCTGGATGTACTGGAGCGGTTCACGGCCCTCGGAAGAATCGATAACGGCACCTTCGTCGGACTTCAGGGTGTAGTGCATCTGGACGACTGTTTTTTCAGCAACTTTCATAAATATCCTTTAGAATCGCGAGGCAGAACCCGCGGTTGAACCATGAGCCGTAAATGTAGAAAAAGAAGTTGGAGAATTTAGCCGTAGCGGCCATTCTAGTTGCTTTTCAGGATTCTCGACGTCACGCCACGGCGAATCTTGCCGGCAGCACGTCCTAGAGCGTCAAACAAGCGCTCTGGCACAGAAACATCCGAAATCTTATCAGGAATTCTTCGTTTGGCAATAGACACCGGCCCATCCTTTGAAGAGGAGTCCTGCCCCGCTTCTACAATCTGCCAAATGAAATCAGACTGCGGTATCGAACTTGCAGACGACACTCGCTTATTCTGAACCACATTCTTCCCAACGGCCTGCAGATAAAGTCCGCTCTTGGCATTCTTGAAGAAATAGACATTCGACATGTTGGCCCTAGGCGCGCCGGCCTTTTCAAACACGTAACGTTGGTGGGCACCGCCGTTGTAACCATAAGTCGATGCGACAACGCCTTCCGCTGTCGATTCGTTGGGGATATCGACAACACGGTTCCCGAGCTGGATGCGGTAAGTCACAGGATTATCGCCTATCGAATAAATTTTCACAAATGTCGCCGTATCGGCGCAGCTCATCAATTCAAGCGCATTGGACGACGTAATCCCCATGCACGTTTTTTCATCGAGGAGAGACTTGACCCTCCCCTGCATGTAAAACGCTTCCTTGAAGATGTCCTGGTACATTGCGTTCACTACCTTCACGTGATTGATCAAATCCTGCTCGGACTTGACTTCGCTTTTGTAATTAAGCCCATAAGGCCAAAAATGCTGACTGTCGCCTTTGAGAACCGCATCCGGGCCATCAATTTCCTTGATAACCTTTTGCGCTTTTTCCCCCTGGAAAACACCATCCTTGAACATTCTCTGGTAATCCGAAGTCGTCCCCATGCCCATGGTATGCGCCATCTCGTGCATGGCAGTTCCCACAAACATGTAATTACGGTCCTTGCCAAAACGGAGGTCGCCGTTGCTGCTGGCCTCCGCGGTCGGCACGCCCGTGCTATAGTAAACTTCTATATGTTTCGAGAGGTCCGAATACTTGTTGTACAGGAAAACAGCCGAGTCCATTGCTGCCGTAATAAGTTTGTATGCTTCCTGTTCATCCTGCGTCGGGTTCGCGGATTTGTTCAAATGGTACTCAACATTGCCGGCAAAAGCGCTCGACAATAAAAAAAACAGAGAAATAATTCCAATTACACCTGTTTTACGAAAAGAGAGACTCATAAAACTCCTTTCCTATACACGTAATTCAATTTATACAATTCTCTATATATATGCAAGTAAAAAAAGTTTTTTTAAATGAAAGAACTTTATAATAAACCAATTTGTAATTTTAGCGCGTAAAATTCAATCATAGGAGACAGCCCCCATGAAGGCTAAATTATTAGCATGTAGTATCGCCCTGGCTCTCGCCGCCCTTACCGGGTGCTCCAGCAGCCAAAACGCCGTAAACCGTTCCCTTGGAAAAGCCGAAGCCACACAGGCTTTTGCCGTAGAGAACAATATTGACGCAAGCGTCACCTCGAACGCATCTTCAAAACTTGAATCCGCAAAAGCCTTGAAAAACGACGGTAAAGAAGAAGAAGCCGAAGCCCTCGCCGAACAGAGCGAACTCGACTTGCGCCTCGCCATAGCAAAATCCGAAAACGAAGTCGCCAAGAACGAGGACAAGAAGCTCGAAGAAGCCCTCCGTGCCGACGAAGAACGCAAGGTCTTGTACCAGAGCATCCTCAACAAGGAAACCCAGAAGTAAGGAGCAGCAAAGATGAAAAAGATTTTGACATTCGGGACACTCGCCCTCGCCGCCACAATGACCTTTGCTGACGAAGCACCCTCCTTTTCCCCCGTTGACCAGTGCAAGCTCGCGCTTGACAACGCCAAATCGTCTTTGCCCGCCAACGCCTACTCTGCAAAGTTGACCATCGCCGAAGGTTATGGTGCACTCAACGCACTCGAAACTGTTTATAAAGACGACAATGAATCCAAGCTGATTCCGACACTCTCCGAAAACTGCGCCAAATACGCAGAAATCGCCAAGGTCCAAGGCGAAACCCAGGCTGTTCGCAACCACATCGCCGAAAACTGGGAAAAACGAAACGCCACGAACCGCACCATCGAAGCCATCCAGGAACAAATCGGCACGGCCCGCAGCGGTAAAGTCTCTGACCTCGAAGCCGAAAAGCAGGCCATCAAGGCCCAGAAGGACAAGCTCGAAGCGAGCAAGAACGAGGCCATGGACAAGCTGAATGCGCTCCAATCCCAGATGATTCAGGTGACGAAGGACGCCCGCGGCATCATCCTCTCGATGTCCGACATCTTGTTCGACGTGGGTAAAGCGACGCTGAAAACCGACCTCATGACAAGCCTTGCCAAGATTGCCGGCATTCTCTCGGTCTATCAGCAGTTCGACGTGTCCATCGAAGGCAACACGGACAACACCGGTTCCGAAGAATTCAACATGACGCTTTCGCAACAGCGTGCCGAAAACGTGATGAACTTCCTCGTGGAGCAGGGCATTGCCGCGAACCGCCTCTCAGCGAAGGGCCTTGGCATGACCATGCCGATTGCCGATAACGACACCAAGGAAGGCCGCCAGAAGAACCGCCGCGTCGATCTCATCATCACCGATAGAACCCAGAAAGTGAAGTAATTCGGAATTTGGATTTCGGAATTATTTTTGTTGTCACCCCGGCCCTAGGCCGGGGTCTCTTTTTTATAGCCCGACTGTCACCCCGGCCCCAGTGCCGGGGTCGCCTTTTTTAGCCTAAAATATTGAGATTTTTTTCTAAAAAGAACTTTTAATTAGGCTCGATTTTTCTAAATTTACCCGCGTAACTTTAAACCGGCGACGCAAGTCGCCAAAGAATCAAGAGGTAAATCAAATGGCAGTTTCTTACAAGGAACTCGGCCTGGTGAACACCAGGGAAATGTTTGCAAAGGCTGTTAAGGGTGGCTATGCTATCCCGGCTTTCAACTTCAACACCATGGAACAGATGCAGGCCATCGTGCAGGCTGCTGTGAAGCAGAAGTCTCCGGTGATCATGCAGGTCTCTAAGGGTGCTCGTAACTACGCAAACGGCACCATCCTCCGCTACATGGCCCAGGGTGCTGTTGAATACGCCAAGGAAC
>JAEEGH010023708.1_pt1 | contig 12452 bp, 8 predicted proteins | sample 9134181 | NCBI WGS metagenome assembly JAEEGH01 (sample SAMN16246544, study PRJNA631951) | gut metagenome | biome: gut microbiome; feature: rumen; material: DP-attached | host: Bos | place: Iran: Karaj | collected 2018-10
TGCAGCGCCAGCTTCGTTCCGGAGTTCAAAAAAGAATCTTAAGACAGAAGAAAACGGCAAAAACCATTTGCAGGGGGACGGTTCCGGCGGGACCGTCCCCCTGTCTTTGTTTTCTGCTGTCAGTCTTATGACAGTCTTAAGAGCATGGTTTTCTTTACCGCGCGGACAATGTTTTCATAACCGGTGCAGCGGCAGAAGTGCCCGGACATGCGGATGCGGATTTCCTCGTCCGAAAGCAGGCGGCCTTCGCTGAGGATCTCCGTCGCGCTCATGATCGCCCCCGGGGTGCAGAAGCCGCACTGAACGGCGGCCTCGTCAATAAAGGCCTGCTGAATATCCGAGAGCTCTCCGTTCGGGCCGGCAAGGCCCTCCAGGGTGAGAATCTCGCGGCCGTCCGCCCAGACGGCAAGAAAGAGGCAGGAATTGACTGCCTCACCGTCAACGAGGACGGTGCAGGCGCCGCATTCACCGACCTCGCAGCCCTTCTTCACGCTGGTCAGGCGAAATTCGCCGCGAAGAAAATCGGTCAGAGAAGCACGGACGTCCACCGCGGCTTCCCTCAGCCTGCCGTTTACCGTGCATCGGATCACCTGAATCTGCTTACTCATGGATGACACCCCCTGCACGTTTTACGGATTCCAGAAACATCCTCTTTGCCAGTTCCCCGGCGATCTGCTCGCGGAGCGCTCTGGATGCCCGCCAGCCGTCCCGGGGATGAATGTCCTGCAGAAAGGCTTCGGCGAAAAGCGCCGGAAGCTGCCCGTTCAGGCGCTGTCCGGTGACAGTGGCCTCCGCCGTAGAAGCCCGGGCGGGAAACGGGCCCAGTGCGCCGCCGAAGGCAGCCCGGGCTTTTTCGATCCGCTCGCCGTCCTCCGAGAGGCAGACGCTGACAGAGCAGTTTACAATGGAGGTGTCCAGCGCCTCCCGCGCGGCGTATTTCACCATTTTCCCTGAAAAACCCCGGTATGCCCCGGCAGGGATCAAAACGGCCGTCAGCAGTTCTTCCGGCTTTTTGGCCACCGCTTTAGAGCCGAGATAGAAATCCTGCAGGGGGATGCAGTGCGTCCCTTCCGGCCCGAAAAGCTCAAGCTGTGCGTCCCAGGCGAGCAGTGTAGGCGGCGTATCCGCGGTCGGGGAAGCATTGCAGATGTTTCCGCCCAGAGTGCCGATATTGCGGATCTGCGGACTGCCGACCTGACAGGCCGCCTCCGCCAGCGGCGGAATACACTCCAGAATCACGGGGTCTTTCCCGAGGCGGGCAAAGCTGGTCAGGGCGCCGATCCGGAGCGTTCCGTCGGGCGTGCGGCTGATCCCCCGCAGGGCCTCAATACCGCGGATGCTGACCAGTTCCGCATTTTTCCGCTTTCCGTCCCGGATCTGGACCAGCACATCGCTTCCGCCGGCGATGATGCAGGCATCCGGGTGAGCGCAGAGCAGACGCACTGCCTCCTCGGCGTCCCCTGCCTCAAAGTAAGCCTTTATATCGTACATGCGGATCCCTCCCTTCTCGGAATCAGACCGGCCTTCACGAACGAGTCATAGAGATTCTGCGGGTCCATCGGGATTTCATTCAGGCCGACCCCCGTTGCGCAGAGCACCGCGCTGCGGATTGCCGGCGCCACCGCACAGACCGGTGTCTCGCCCAGGCCCTTTTCCCCGAAGGCACTGAAAGGTTCGGGGTTCTGAACGAACTCCGCCTTCAGCTCCGGATGGTCCGCACAGGTCAGAAGCTTGTAGTCCAGCAGATTGTTATTGAGGGGCCGTCCGGTCTTCGGGTCAAAAAGCAGCTTTTCGGACAGGCCGTATCCCAGGCCCATGCTCATGCCGCCGTGTACCTGCGCCTCTGCCAGGGCCGGATTGATCAGCACTCCCGCATCGTGACAGTTGACCAGATTCAGTACTTTGATTTTGCACAGAGCGATATCCACCTCGACCTCGGCGATCGTACAGCCCAGCGTATAGGGGGAGGTATTGATGAGACTGGTGCTCTCGGCGGAGAGGTGGTCGCTGTCGGTCCGATTGTACAGGACATCTTTGGCAAGCGCGCCGAGATCCATCATCTCAAAACCGTCGGAGATACGCACAATCTTTCCGTTTCGGACATTCAGATTGGAAGCCGGGATCCGGATCAGTTTTTCGGCGCGATCGAGGATCAGCGCCTTCAGCTGCAGACCTGTACGGCGGATAGAGAAGCCGGCCGCATGGGTCTGACGGGAGGCGTATGCCCCCGTGCCGAAGGGGCTGACATCGGTATCTTGAAAGGACAGGATGTGTACCCTGTCAAACGGTACGCCGACAGTGTCGGCAGCCATCTGACAAAAGACCGTATCCGCGCCCTGCCCGATCTCCGTTTCGCCCAGCTGCAGCTGAAGAGAGCCATCCTGATTCAGCGTCATGCGGCAGGAGGAGGTCTCGAGCACGACCGGCGCAACGCCCGTGTCAAACCAGAAAACCGCCGCGCCGATGCCGCGCCGGAGATTGCCGGTCTGATTCCGGTATTCCCGGCGCTTCTGCACATAGTCGGTTATCTCCATCGCCCGATCCAGGCACTGGTTGAAGGAATCGTCATTCAGTGCCTTCCGGGAAACCGGATCCCAGTAGCCGACCGGCATCAGGCTGCGGCGCCGGACTTCCAGCGGCTCCATCCCCAGTGCAGCGGCAATATCATCCATATGGCATTCCATCGCCCAGGTGATCTGCGGGATTCCGTAGCCCCGCATGGCGCCCGCCACCGTCTTGTTCGTGAAGACGGTCCAGGCATCGATCTCCATGTCCGCACAGGTATAAAGCTGGCGAAAGGCCGGGATGGCCGCTCCGGCGACGGCATGGCCGTGCGAGGCATAAGCCCCCTGGTCTGACCATAGCTCCAGCTTCCGGGCGGCGAAGCTTCCGTCCGGGCGCATCCACGAGACCAGATGCATGCGAAAAGCGTGCCGCACCCGGTTGCAGTAAAAAGTCTCTTCTCTGGGCACATCCAGCCTTACCGCGTGTCCGCCGCACTGCAGGCAGAGCCAGGCGCACAGCGGTTCGTACAGGATGTCCTGCTTGTTCCCGAAGCCACCGCCGACATAGGGCTTGATCACCCGGATCTGCCCGCAGTCCAGGCCCAGCGCCTGCGCTACGACCCTTCGCACCACGTGAGGAACCTGCGTGGAGGTCACCAGACGAATCCGCTGTTCCCTCATCTCGGCAAAGCAGATGAAGTTTTCGATGTGGCAGTGCTGCATGGTCTGGGTTTCATACCAGCCCTCCACCTTGACAAGCCCGGGCTCGGCGGCCGCCGTTGCATAATCCCCGTCCCGGATCTCCGTATGCTCCAGGACATTGCCTGGATATCTGCTGTGCAGCTGCGGTGCGCCATCCTTCATGGCCTCCTGCACATCCATCACGAAGGGGTATTCCTCGTACCGGACTTTGATCAGGTCTAGGGCCCGGGCCGCCGCCAGCGCGTTCTCGGCCACCACCGCCCCGATGTCATCCCCGTAAAAGCGGACCATATCCGTCAGGATCAGCCTGTCCTCAATATCCCGGAATTTGGTATCCGCTACCCAGGGGTGCCCGGGTGTCGCATAATAATGCTTTTCCTTCAGGTCGAAGCAGGTCAGAATTTTGACCACACCCTCGACCTTCTCGGCTTCCGAGGTGTCGATGGAGAGGACCTTTCCGTGCGCAACGGCCGCATGCAGGACACGGGCGACGTAAGCCCCGCTGTCACACAGATCATCGGTGTATTGCGCCTTCCCGGTCACTTTGTCATAGGCGTCGACCCGCTTTTCGCTTTTTCCGACAGCCATATCCGTCTTTCGCCTCCTTCTCGTGTATGGTGTTTCTGTATGAATATTCACATTATACAGGAAATCGACATGTGAAATCAAGTATGTTCTGATGCGGCAGTCACTCTTTACAGATCCGGAAAGCATCTGTATAATCAGACGCAGGACAGAGGAGGGATCAAGATGGCCGAAGAATTATATACCGTTGTCGTCGCCGATGACGAGCCGGGACTGCTGGAAGCGGTCTGCAGCATGATCCGCTGGGAGGAGATCGGCTTTCGCCTCGTCGGCAGTGCAGGCAACGGACTGGATGCCCTGCAGCTGGTAGAGCAGCTGCAGCCGGACCTGCTGCTGACAGACATTCAGATGCCTTTTATCTCAGGGACGGAGCTGGCAAAGAGCGCCCGCGAGATACAGCCGCTGATTTCCATCGCCTTTCTTTCCGGTTATGATGATTTTGAATACGCCCAGCGTGCCATCGAAAACCGTGTCATCTCTTATCTGCTCAAGCCGATCAGCATGGCCGAGCTGACCAATGCCCTGAAGGATATCCACGTCAAAATGGAGCAGCGCTTTCTGGAGCTCCGCCCGTCGGATGTGCGCGTCAGCAGGCATCTGGCAGCAGCCTCCCTCCTGCTGGATCCCTGTGCGGAAGCCGGCACCGGGACGGCGGAAAAAGAACTTCATGAGAGCGGCATGATCTTTACCCCTCCGTATGCCGTTTCGGTTTTCTCCACAGCGGTCCGCCATGCGGATCAGCGATCCGCGCACATGCTCGACCGCATCCTTCGAAAATACTTCAGCTGCTGCAGCTTTGCCTCCGGGGGCAGAATACTGAGTCTGGTCATCTCGGAAGACGGCTTTCAGCATCTCGGGGCGGCGCTGGACGAGCTGTATTACGCCTGTCGGCGCATGCTGGACGAGAATACCGTTCTTGGTATCAGCCGGGTCTATTCCGGTCTCAGCAGCTGCCGGGAAGCCTGTCGGGAAGCCGATGAAGCGCGCCAGCGGGCAGACGAGCCGGGAATCTTTCGCTACGAGGACCCGGCCGCAGATTCCGGCGCCGGATCTGCCGGCGGTGAGGCAGTTCCGGCACGCGACGGCGTCCGTTCTCTCTGCCAGCAGGCCATGCGCATCATCGCATCGGAATATCAGGATGAGAGTCTGAGCCTGAGTTCTGTCAGCGACCGGCTTCACGTGAACCCGAATTATCTGAGCGCCAATATGAAAAAATATGCCGGCGATACCTTCATAAACCTTCTGATCCGCGAACGCATGGAACACGCCCTTCAGATTCTTCAGCAGTCCGGCAGCGTCCGCATTGCGGAGGTCGCCTCCGCCTGCGGCTACAGCGACCAGCACTACTTCAGCTACTGCTTTAAAAAATACCACGGCATCAGTCCGGCAAGGCTCCGCCGCAGTGCGGAAGCGGAGGAGACCGTATGAAAAAGAACGGGATTCGCATGAGCACGCTGCTGATCTGTTCGATCCTCGGCATCGCGCTGCTCGTCCTGGCTGCCGCGGTCCTGCTCTTTTCGCGCAGCTATCAGCAGCAGCTGATCCAGACCGCCCGGACAAACAGTCTGCGTACCGTAAGCCAGGTCAGCGCAACGGTGGATCATTATCTTGCCGAGGTCAAAACCGTCATGCGTACGCTGGGCAATGAAATGACCGATTCGGAGGAAGAACGGGAAGAGTTTTTTGAGGTCTTTCTCCGCACACGGCCGGAGGTTGTGGCGGTTTCCACCTATGGCCCTGACGGCAGGCTCTCGCACTGCTATTCTGAGCTGGGTCCCCCGACGGGTATGGAAGCGGACGGTGTAAACCTCTCTCTGGATCTTAAGCGTCTGCACAGCGAGCCGTTGGGCTATGTCTCCGCGCCGCATGTCGTCACTTTTTTTGAAAAAGACTACCCCTGGGTCATCACGGTGGTCTCGCGGATGAAGGAAGGCCGGGGAGATCAGTGGGTCGCGCTGGATATCAGCTGCAGCGATATCGCCTCCTACATCAGCGAGAGCGGCATCGGCCACCGCGGCTACTGCTACCTGACGGACATCAACGGGGACATCGTCTATCACCCGCAGCAGCAGCTGATCTATTCCGACCTGAAGGAAGAGGACACGGCGCTGATCGCATCGCTGGAGGACGGCAGCTATGTGGAGGGCAGCGTGATCTACGCCGTCAAAACGCTGAGCAACGGACAGTGGCGGCTGGTGGGCGTCAGCCATCTGCAGGAATTTTTGGCGGAAAGCCTGCGGCAGCTGGGAAGGATCCTGCTGATTCTTGCGGGTCTGGTGCTTCTGGCAACGCTGATCGTCAGCGCCCTGCTGAGCGCCTCGATCTCCCGGCCGCTGCGTGAGCTGGAAGCTTCCATGGAGCAGTTCGAGGAGGATGCCGACCGCTTTCACTATGATCCTCCCCGGCAGGGAATCCGCGAAATCCGCCGTCTTTCGGCTTCCTTCCGCGAACTGGTCGTCAAGCTCCAGCAGCTGATGAAAACCGTCCGTGAAGAGGAAATCAACCTCCGGAAAACCGAACTGCGCGCCTTGCAGGCACAGATCAACCCGCACTTTCTCTATAACACGCTGGATTCCATCTCGTGGATGTGCGAGCAGGGCAAGAACGCGGAGGCCGTCGAGATGGTCAACGCCCTGGCGCGTCTCTTCCGCATCAGCATCAGCCGCGGTCACGAGCTGATCCCCATCCGAAGCGAGCTGATGCACGCCGAAAGCTATCTGGAGATTCAGGCTTACCGCTATAAGAATCAGTTCACCTGGTCCATCGATGCCGACGAGTGCTGCCTGGACTATCTCTGTCACAAGATCACGCTGCAGCCGATCATTGAAAACGCCATCTATCACGGCATCAACGGGCTGGTTGATGACGGTGAGATCCTTGTCTCGGTGAAGGAGGACGGCGAAGACATACTCTTCACCGTCCGCGACAACGGCTCGGGCATGACGGAGGAGCAGATCGCCGCCATCATGCAGAAGGAGCAGAGCGATCACGCCGGGATCGGCATCAAAAATGTCAACGACCGGCTGACCATCTACTTTGGGCCCGCATACGGCATCCGCATCGAAAGCGAACCGGATCAGGGGACCAGCGTTTTTATCCGCATGCCGAAGGTAAAGGAGGAGGCAGACTATGAAAAACGCTAAGCTTCGCATCTCTGCAATGCTCCTGCTCCTTGCGGCACTTCTTCTCAGTGCCTGCGGGCATACCGAAGGCCGCGCGGCACAGTACAAAATCTATCTGATCACGAAATCGACCTCCACAGAATTCTGGCGCTCGGTGTTTGCGGGGGCCAACGCGGCCAGGGCAGAATACAACGTGAATCTTGTCATCCGCGGCCCGGACACGGAGGAAAACTACGCCGGGCAGAACATGTATATTCAGGAGGCTGTCCGCAATCACGCCGATGCGATCGTCTTTTCCGCCATCAGCTATACGGAAAACGCTGCCGCCATCGACGAGGCAGCGGAAGCCGGCATCAAAATCGTCGTGATCGACAGCGATGTCAATTCCTCCCGGGTCAGCGCCCGTATCGGCACCGACAACATTCAGGCCGGAAGAATCACCGCAGCGGCCGCCCTCGACACGGACGAGCAGCATCTGTCTGTCGGCATTGTGAACTTCGCCCAGTTCAGCCGGAACGGAGAAGAGCGCGAAATAGGCCTGCGTGAGCAGCTGGAGAAAGACCCCCGCGTCGAAGAAATTTGTACGGTCAATTCTCTGACCGATCACGACGCGGCACGTGAAAGTGCGACGGAACTGCTTCGGGAGCATCCGGAGATCAACATCCTGATCGGCCTGAACGAGCCGCTGGGCGTCGGCGTCGCCGAAGCCTCGGAAGAGCTGAAGCTGAAGGACCGGGTCCGTGTCATCTCCTTCGACTCAAACATCCGCTGCATCGAGCTGCTGCGGCACGGCGACGTCTCTGCCCTGATCGTGCAGAACCCCTATGCTATGGGCTATCTCGGGGTAGAAACCGCATGGAAGATCCTGGAGGGACAGAGCTTTCGCCCCGATCAGCTGATCGACACGGCCACCTCAATCATCACACAGGAAAACATGTTTTCCGTAGAAGGGCAGAAGGCGCTTTTCTCCTTCGGATAAGGCCTCTCGGGGAGAGCAAATTTGTCTTGTGCGCATTGCACAAAATTGTCCGTACATTTTTGACATCCTCCATGATGGAACTGAGAAATTTCAACTTTTTTCGCAAAGATAATCCATTGTTTTTTTCTTGTTCCGTTGCTAAAATGTTATCGTATGAAGGGGATAATCCCCCGAAAAAATTTGTATGGAGGAATGAAACATGAAGAAAGCTCTCGCAATTCTCCTCGTTCTGGTCATGGTTATGGCCTTCAGCGGCACAGCTTTTGCCGCCGGCGTCCCCAACGACCAGAAGCCCGTGATCTGGTTTAACCGCCAGCCGTCCAACAGCACGACCGGCGAACTGGACATGGATGCGCTGACCTGGAATGACAAGACCTACTATGTCGGCTTTGACGCCAAGCAGGGTGCCGAGCTGCAGGGCCAGATGGTCGTCGACTATCTGCAGGCCCACGGCGAAGGCCTCGACCGCAACGGCGACGGCGTCATCGGCTATGTCCTCTGCATCGGCGACGTCGGCCACAACGACTCCATTGCCCGTACCCGCGGCGCCCGCATGGCCCTCGGTACCGCTGTTCCCGACCCCCAGCAGAAGCTGACCGAGATCAAGACGATTGACGATGTTGACTCCTCCCCCATCGGCACCAACACCGACGGCAAGGCGACCGACGTTCAGGACGGTTCCATCACCATCGACGGCAAGGACTATATCGTCCGTGAGCTCGCCTCTCAGGAGATGAAGAACCAGGCCGGCGCCACCTGGGATGCCCCCACTGCCGGCAACGCCATCAACGCCTGGAGCGCTGCCTTCGGCGATCAGATCGACGTGGTCGTCTCCAACAACGACGGCATGGGCATGGCCGTGTTCAATGCCTGGTCCAAAGAGCAGGGTGTTCCCACCTTCGGTTATGACGCCAACAGCGACGCCGTTGCCGCCATCGAAGACGGCTACTGCGGCACCATCTCCCAGAACGCCGACGTGCAGGCCTACCTGACCCTCCGCACCCTGCGCAACGCACTGGACGACGTCGACATCATGACCGGTATCAGCATCCCCGATGCAGCAGGCAACGTCCTGTCCGAGGATCTGTTCTACTATGACGAAGAGACCCGCTGCTTCTACGCCCTCAACGGCGCTGTCACGGAAGCGAACTACAAAGACTTCCTGGATGCCACCGCCCCCAACAAGGCCTTCAGCAGCCAGCTGGACGAGAAGGACTTCCCGGTCCGCAACGTGTGGCTCAACCTCTACAATGCTGCCGACAACTTCCTGAATGCCACCTATCTGCCCCAGCTGCAGAACTATGACAAGACCCTCAATCTGAATGTTGAGTATGTCAAGGGCGACGGCCAGACCGAGGCCAACATCATCGACCGTCTGGGCAACCCGGATGCCTACGAAGGCTTCTGCATCAACATGGTCAAGACCGACGACGGCGCTTCCTACATGATGAAGCTCAGCTGATCGCAGCGGTCAGGATCACTTAACACCGAAAGCCCCGATCACAAATCGGCGGACGGGGATGTGGCATAACCCACATCCCCGTTTTTACACTTTGAAGACGATCCCTGTACCCCCGTCCGCAGTGCCGGCCGGGAGGTGCAGAAGCAAATGCATTTAAAGGCAGGAATGAAACAAATGGCTGAGTCGAACACAAATTATGTCCTGTCGATCAGGGACATGTGCAAATCCTTCGGCCGCAACCGGGTCCTCGATCATATCAGCCTGGATGTGAAACCGGGCAGCATCATGGGCCTGATGGGTGAAAACGGCGCCGGAAAATCCACGATGATGAAGTGCCTGTTCGGTACCTATCAGAAGGATGAAGGGATCATTCTGCTCGACGGGAAAGAGGTCAACTTCGCCGGTCCGAAGGACGCGCTGGAAAACGGCGTGGCGATGGTCCATCAGGAGCTGAACCAGTGTCTGGAACGCAACGTTCTTGACAACCTGTTCCTGGGCCGTTATCCCAAAACCCCCTTCGGCACTGTAGATGAAACGCGCATGAAAAACGAAGCCACCGAGCTGTTCCGCAAGCTGAACATGACGGTGGACCTGTCGGCTCCGATGAAGACCATGTCGGTCTCTGCGCGGCAGATGGTCGAGATTGCCAAAGCCATCTCCTATAACGCAAAGCTGATCGTGCTGGATGAACCCACCTCTTCCCTGACCGTACGGGAGGTCGCCAAGCTCTTCGAGATGATGCGCAACCTGAAGGCGCAGGGCATCTCGCTGATCTATATCTCGCACAAAATGGACGAGATCTTTGAAATCTGCGACGAGGTCTCGGTGCTGCGCGACGGGCGGATGGTCATGACCCGGGCGATTCAGGATACGAATATGGATCAGCTGATCCGGGCCATGGTCGGGCGCTCCCTCGGCAACCGCTTTCCGCCGGTGGACAACACGCCGGGCGAGGTGGTGCTTTCGGTGCAGCACCTCTCCACAAAATACGAGCCCCACCTGAAGGATATCTCCTTCGATGTGCGCGAGGGCGAGATTTTCGGTCTCTACGGTCTGGTCGGCGCGGGGCGCTCGGAGCTGCTTGAGACGATGTTCGGCGTGCGGACCCGCGCAGCCGGTCGGATCTATTACAGAGGCCGCCTGATGACTTTTGAAACCCCCGGCGACGCCATGGAGCATGGCTTTGCCATGATCACCGAGGAGCGGAAAGCCACAGGTCTTTTCCTGGAGGGTGATCTGACCTTCAACACCACCATCACGAATCTGAACCATTACATGAATGGCATTGCCCTCTCCCGGGACAAGATGGTGGAAGCCACCGCCAACGAGATCAACATCATGCACACCAAGTGCATGGGCCCCTCAGACGCCATCACGGCGCTCTCCGGCGGAAATCAGCAGAAGGTCATCTTCGGCAAATGGCTGGAACGGGCGCCGGATGTCTTTCTGATGGACGAGCCGACCCGCGGCATCGACGTCGGTGCCAAATATGAGATCTATGAGCTGATTGTTAAAATGGCAAAACTCGGGAAGACCGTCATTGTGGTTTCCTCCGAGATGCCCGAGATTCTGGGAATCACCAACCGGATCGGCGTTATGTCGAACAGGCGTCTGGCCGGTGTTGTCAATACAAAAGAGACCGATCAGGAGGAACTCCTGAGGCTCAGCGCAAAATATCTGTGAACGGAGGCAGAAGAAAGACATGGAGGAAAAGAACGGTGTCATCCTGTCGGTTGACGAAGAGGAGCGTCTGCTGGCACCGATCGATGAATACATCGGTTCCATCCAGCAGAAAGTAAACGCCCTGCGTGTCGACGGCACCGACAAGGTGGTTTCTCTGACCACCCACATGGCGGTTGTAAAGGAGAACGCCAACTACACCAAGGCCGAAAAGGCTAAAATCCTCGCCGAGGACCGTACAAAGCTCGAGAAGGCCAAGGCCGTTGAAGCCGCCAACAAGGCCGAGATCAAAGCGCTGATCAGCGATGCAACGACGTATCTGGACGCCCACTATGACAAGGATTATTACGACAGGGTGGTTGCCTCGTGTGCGGCGGAGACAGCAGAGGAAAACGCCCGCTACAGCGCCGAGCTGGAAACGCTGAAGCAGGAGCATGAAGCAGAGCTGAAGAAACTGAACGACCCGGAGCTGATCAAGGACGAGAAATACGTCTATAAAAACCGTCAGTTTGACGCCAAGCTCAAGCACGGCTCCACGCTGCAGCAGATCAAGGACCGCCAGCACAATGCCTTCACCCACCGCTATCGCCTGCTGGATCAGCTGCGTCTGTCCAAATTCACCGCCGCAGAAAAGCGGAAGCAGAAATGGGAAAGCAACCGCTATACTTTCAACATGCGTCAGTTCCTGCTGAAAAACGGTCTGTATATCGTCATTCTCTTTATCTTCATTCTGCTGTGCATTCTCTGCCCGATCGTCAAAGGCATGCCCCTGCTGACGATGAACAACATCCTGAACATTCTGCAGGCGGCTTCTCCGCGCATGTTTCTGGCCCTGGGCGTCGGCGGTCTGATCCTGCTGGCCGGTACCGACCTGTCCGTCGGCCGTATGGTTGGCACAAGCATGGTGCTCGCAACGATGATCATGCACAAGGGCGTCAACACCGGTGCCCTGTTCGGTCACATTTTCGACTTCACCGCCATTCCCCTCGGGCTGCGCGTGGTGCTGGCGCTGGTGGTGTGCTGCATTGTCACGACCACCTTCTCTACGATCGCCGGCTTCTTTACCGCCCGCTTTAAGATTCACCCCTTCATCTCTACCATGGCGAACATGCTGATCATGTTCGGCCTCATGACTTTCGCGACCAGCGGCGTCTCCTTCGGTGCGATCGAGATGAAGATCCCGAAGATGATCATCCCCAAGATCGGCAGATTCCCGACCATTATTCTGTGGGCCGTGGCCGTCATCGCCATCATGTACTTTGTCTGGAACAAAACCAAGCTAGGCAAGTACATGTACGCAGTGGGCGGCAACCCCGAAGCCGCGGCGGTCTCGGGCATCTCGGTTTTTAAGGTGACCATCACCGCCTTTATCATCGCAGGCATCCTCTACGGCTTCGGCGCCTGGCTGGAATGCATCC
>JAEEGH010023713.1_pt1 | contig 12450 bp, 9 predicted proteins | sample 9134181 | NCBI WGS metagenome assembly JAEEGH01 (sample SAMN16246544, study PRJNA631951) | gut metagenome | biome: gut microbiome; feature: rumen; material: DP-attached | host: Bos | place: Iran: Karaj | collected 2018-10
GTGGACCTACAATGGTGCGCTGACTACCCTGCCCCAGTTCATTATCTTCAATAACAACGACAATGGGCAGCAGACTCCAGACCTCGTCTTCCAGAATCATTGCTATTACAACGAATCTGGAACACCAGTAGGCATTGTAACAGGCATCCGACAGATTGCTAATAGCCAACAGCAAACAGCAAACAGCAAAATCTATGACCTGCAAGGACGTCGTGTCAGCAATATGCAGCGCGGCATCTATATCGTCAACGGCAAAAAAATGGTTATCAAATAAAATACCATCGTTAAGACTTCGCTATTTGACAGAAAATGCTTATCTTTGCATACTCAAAACAAAGATAAGCATTTTCTATGGATATTACTGAAAGATTCCTCAACTATACCAAGTTTGATACACAGTCGGCTGAAGACAGCCAGACAGTACCCAGCACCGCTAAGCAACTGCTGTTTGCAGAATACCTGAAGAAAGAGCTGGAACGCGAAGGCCTCGACGACGTAGAACTCGACGAGAAAGGCTACCTCTATGCCACGCTGAAGGCCAACACCAAGGGCGATATACCCACCATTGGCTTCATTTCGCACTACGACACCAGTCCCGACTGCTCGGGTGCCGACATCAAACCACAGATTGTCAAGAACTATAATGGTGCAGACATCCTGCTCAGCGAAAGCGTCACCATGTCGCCCAAGAAATTCCCCGAGCTGTTGCAGCATATAGGCGAAGACCTCATCGTCACTGACGGCACTACCCTGCTGGGAGCTGACGACAAGGCAGGCATTGCCGAGATTGTCGAAGCCATGGTCTACCTGCAGCAACATAAGGACATCAAGCACGGCAAGATACGTATCGCCTTCAATCCTGACGAGGAGATAGGCATGGGGGCCCACCACTTCGACGTCGAGAAATTCGGCTGTCAGTGGGCCTACACCATGGATGGCGGCGACGTGGGTGAACTGGAGTACGAGAACTTCAATGCGGCGTCAGCGAAGATTACCATCAAGGGCGTCAGCGTACACCCGGGCTACGCCAAAGACAAGATGGTCAATGCCAATCGTCTGGCTACGGAGTTTGCCGCCATGCTGCCTGCCGACGAGACGCCAGAGACGACAGAGGGCTATCAGGGTTTCTATCATCTGTTGGGCATTATCGCCGGCGTGGAACAGGCTCGCCTCAGCTACATCATCCGCGACCACGACCGCGACCGTTTTGAAGACCGCAAGCGCTTCATCCAGCGCTGCGCTGATCAGCTGAACGAGCAGTACGGTGAGGGCACCGTAGCATGTGTGGTCAGCGACCAGTACTACAACATGAAGGAGAAGATAGACCCGCAGATGCACGTCATCGACCTTGTGCTCCATGCCATGCAGGCCGTCGGCGTGGCTCCCAAGGTGAAGCCCATCCGCGGCGGTACCGATGGTGCCCAGCTGTCGTTCCGTGGTCTCCCCTGCCCCAACATCTTCGCTGGCGGCATCAACTTCCACGGCCCTTACGAGTTCATCTCCATCCAGTCTATGGAAAAGGCCATGCAGGTCGTTGTGAAGATCTGCGAACTAACGGCCGATTACAACGCATAAAGTCTATATGGCAGAACTCCCCGCTCTGATAGAGGATTTGGCGCTGATGCTTGTTGTGGCCGGCATCGTGACCATTGTGTTCAAGCGTCTGAAGCAGCCACTGGTACTGGGCTACATTGTCGCCGGCTTCTTAGTGTCACCCCACATGCCCTACACGGCATCGGTGGTTGACCGTGAGAACATCCAGCTGTGGGCCGACATCGGCGTCATGTTCCTTCTATTCTCGCTGGGTCTTGACTTCTCGTTCAAGAAGATTCTGAGGATGGGGGCCTCGCCCATCATCTCGACTATTACCATCATCTTCTCGATGTCGATGTTGGGCAACATCGTCGGCCACATCTTCAAGTGGAGCGAGATGGACTGCATCTTCCTCGGCGGTATGCTGGCCATGTCGTCGACCACCATCATCTACAAGGCGTTCGACGACCTCGGACTGCGCCAACAGCAGTTTGCGGGACTCGTCATGTCCGTACTCATCCTGGAAGACATCTTGGCTATCGTCATGATGGTGATGCTTTCGGCCATCGCCAGTGGCAACAATCCCGATGGCGGCCAAATGCTCGGCTCCATCCTGAAAATCGGTTTCTTTCTCGTCCTTTGGCTCGTGGTGGGTATCTTCGCCATTCCCCTGTTCCTGCGCTCCGTCCGCAGTCTCATCAACAACGAAGTGCTGCTTGTCGTATCCTTGGGACTCTGCTGCGCTATGGCAGTATTCTCTACCAAGGTAGGTTTCTCGTCGGCCTTCGGAGCCTTCATCATGGGCAGCATCCTGGCCGAGACCATCGAGGCTGAGCGAATCGAGAAGCTGGTCGAGCCGGTCAAGAACCTCTTCGGCGCCATCTTCTTCGTATCGGTCGGCATGCTGGTTGATCCGCAGATACTCATCGACTACGCCCTACCTATATTTTTATTAGTACTCACCATCCTCGTGGGACAGTCTATCTTCGGCTCCATCTCGTTCATGCTGGGCGGCGAGAGTCTGAAGTCGGCTATGCGCTGCGGTTTCTCCATGGCGCAGATTGGTGAGTTCTCGTTTATCATTGCCTCGCTGGGCCTGTCACTCGGCGTTATCAGCGATTTCCTCTACCCGGTCGTGGTAGCCGTATCAGTCATAACCACTTTCCTCACACCTTACATGATACGGCTCGCCACGCCGGCTTATGGTGCCTTGGAGCACCGGCTGCCTACGCGGCTCATCCAAGCGTTGAACCACCTGTCGATGAGCCATCCCAACACCACGGAGCAAAGCAAGTGGAAGCGGCTGCTCACGCAGATGACTATCAATACAGTGGTCTACTCCATCCTCAGTTCGGCCGTCATCTTCGTGATGTTCACTTTCCTGCTGCCCTTTACCCGCCAACTGTTGCCAGGCTGGGAACTCCACTGGTATGCCAATGCCATCACAGGCGTGATCACCGTGCTCTGCATCTCACCCTTCCTACGGGCTATGGTGATGAAGAAGAACCGCTCGGAGGAATGGAAAGCTCTCTGGGCCGAGAGCAACCGCAACCGTGTGCCCCTGCTCTTTACCATCCTGGTACGCGCCACCATCGCGGTGAACTTCATCTTCTACATCTGCAACTACCTGAGCCGGTTCAGCAGTGCCGTTATGATTACGCTGGGCATTATCGTTGTGGTACTCATCGTCCTCTCACGGGCCGTCAAGCGCCGCAGTATCCTGATGGAGCGGCTGTTCATCAACAACCTGCGTTCGCGTGACATCGAAGCACAGATACACGGCCGCAAGCGGCCACTCTACGAAGGCAAACTGCTCGATCGCGACATCCACATCGCCAACTTCGAGGTGCCTTCAGACTCACAGTGGATGGGCCAGACGCTGAAGCAATTGGCCTTAGGCCGCAAATACGGCGTCCACGTCAGCAGCATCCTGCGCGGCGGTCACCGGCTGAACATCCCCGACGGCGACTACGTCATCTTCCCTGGCGACCAACTGCAGGTCATCGGCAGCGACGACCAGCTTGCGAAACTCAGCAAAGCATTGCAAACGGAAGTGCTTGGCGAGGAAGAAGACCTGGAAGCCCGCGAGATGAAACTGCGCCAGCTCATCATCGGCCCCGACAGTCCCTTCGTCGGCAAGACCTTGGAGGAGAGCGGCATCCGCAGCCTCTACAGTTGCATGGTAGTCGGCTTGGAGGAAGGAAAGGAGAATCTGTCGCCCGTCAATCCCAAGCGCCACTTCCAAGAAGGTGACATCATCTGGGTGGTTGGCGAGAAGGAATCACTGAACGCGTTACTGAGTTAAGAATCATGAGCTCTTAACTCCATTTCCATCAGTACCACTGTACGTTATTGCTGTACCCTGAGCGCTTATCATATTTCAGGGCATCGGTCAGGGTAGAGGCGTTGCATCGGAACGAGAAGTTATAGCTGGCATAAGGTGCCAGCACTACCGAGCACGACATGTTGAAGCAGTGGAGGTCGCGGCTGAGCGAGGCGGTGGTCATCGAAATCTTGTGGTTGTCGAAGTCGTAACCGCTGGAGAACGAGATGTTCCAGCCGTCGCTGATGCGGATGTTGCCACTGATGTTCAGGTTCTGGGTAAACGTATAGGGGTAGCGCATTCTGTCGTAGTTGAAGTTGCTGTTACCCTCACGCATGGTGATACCATATCCGATACTGAGCGACCAGGGGAGATTGAAGGACATATAGCCGTCCTCGTCGGTGTCGGCCTTGCCGGCATTCTCCTTCTTGGCACCCTTCTTGCCCTTCTCCATATCACGGTCCACGTTCGAATCGATGTCGTACTCGTCGTACTCATCCTCCTCGTCTTCATTACGCTGGTCTTTCTTCTTGTCCACACGTTCACCCCGCAGCCATTTGAACAGGTTGGCCACCTTGGTGTTGTCGATAGTGTACGACAGGTTCTGTGACATACCCTGGAACCTACCTATCTTACCTTGTTGCCAGTAGGTGGTATGGTCACTGATTCGCGGCGTGGCCCCTACGGAGTCGGCCTCATAGACGTAGCTGGCAAAGATAGCATTGAGGTTCAACGTATAACTCTTAGTCAGCTTCAGGCGCAGACGGGTATTGAGGTCACTCAACGGACGGATGTCGGTGGCCAGATTATAGCTCATCGAAGCTCCTAACTCGTCTATCAGGCTTACCTTCTTCAGCGAGTCGTTGGAGTCCTTGATCTTCATCTCGATGTTGTTGGAGAGGTCGAACGAGATGCTTCCCGTCATACCCTTGCCCGGAACCGATACACCGCCTATCTGATAGGGCGAGTACTCCACCAGAGTCACATTGCCGTCACGGTCGGTCTTCTGGTAGGTTTCGTAATAGCCGTAGCGTGAAGCACTGAAGTCGGGCGCATAACTGAAACTCATCGACGGGGTCAGCACATGGCGGATGGCCTTGATCTTCTCACCAAATATTTTCCGCGAGGGAATATACATACCGTAGAGCTTCGTCGAGGCCGAGAGACTGAGGTTCCAGTTGTAGACGTTGTAGAAGCCCGTCAGCGTGTCGGTGACTTCGCGCTGTGTACTTTCGTTCCACTCCTTATGCGTCTTCTTGAACGAGGTGACGTCGCGGAAGTTGAATGAGGGCGTCAGATTGATCACGTCGAACAGCGTGAAGCTGGCACTGATAGGGATGGAGTGGTCTATCTTGTTGTTCCAGTCGCGCCTGAAATCCGAGTGCAGTACCTTATCCTCCTTCGCCGAGATGGAGTTGGAGAAGTGGCCCGTATAGCTCATCGCGATTTTCTCATACCAGCGCTCCTTGCCTGCCATCTTCTTGCGTTTGAAAGGATAGAAGCGCGAGACCGAGGCATTGAGGTCGGGCAACGTCAGGGCGATGGTCGAGTCACGCATGTTCTGGTTCAAGTTCATTGTCGTCGACAACGACAGGCCGATGCTCGAGAAACCAGTGCTGTAACTGACTGACGATGTGCGGGTTGACTGTGTCATCGTCTGCGGGTTATACATCGACGTCAGGTTATTCTTCTCATAACTGCTGGTGGCGAAGTTCACACTGGCCGACAGGTTGCTGTAGGGATTGGCCTTCGCATCCTGACGGTGGCTCCACTGCACCTTGAAGCTGGTCTGCTTCGTGTAGTCGGGCATGTTCTTCTCGCCGTTGATGGTGTTCTGATAACTGGCTAAAAACGAGCCGCTGAACTTGTAGCGCTTCCGGTAGTTGGAGGCGCCCGACAGTCCCCACGAGCCCTTAGTGTAGATTTCGCCTATCAGTTTCAAGTCCATCTTGTCGCTGATGGCAAAGTAGTAACCACCGTCGCGCAGGTAAAAACCACGCTCCGTCTCGTCACCGTAGGTGGGCATGATGAATCCGCTGGAGTAGCTCTTCGTGAAGGGGAAGAAACCGTAAGGAATGGCTAACGGCAGGGGCACGTCGCACACCACCAAGTAGGCTGGACCGAAGACCACATCCTTGCCCGGACGCACCTTAGCCCTCGACAGGGCGAGGTAAAAGTCAGGGTGAGGTTCGTCGCAGGTCGTATAGCGGCCATGCTGCAGGAACAGCTCGCCGTTGGCACCACGCTTAGCTATCTCACTGGTCAGGAAACCGTCTTCCTGCTGGGTATATACCTGGGTTATCAGACCTTTCTTCGTCTTAAAGTTAAAGGCCATGGTGTCGTTCTCGTAGGTGTCGCTGCCCATCTTGAACACAGGGGTTCCCTTCAGACCGCCCGACGCCGAGTCGCGGATACCGGTGGCATGAACCAGACTGCTGTCGAGCACCATGTATATTTTCTCACTCTTCAAGTCCATGTTCTGGTACTCCACGTGGGAGTCACCATAGAGGTGGGCGCGGCCCGTGGCGGCCTCGTAGGTCAGCGAGTCGTTGGCGGTATATTTCACTGGGGCGTCAATACCGTTCTTCTTCATCCGGTTCAAGCTGTCGAGCCTCAACGAGTCGTCTATCACCTTATTATATTTATAGATGGCCAGCTCAAGGGAGTCCATCGTCGTGGTGTCACGCTTCATCTTGGCAGCAGCCTCGGCTATCGGAGCCTCCGCTAAAGCTTCCTCAACCTTCTCCTCTACCTTCTCATCAACCTTTTCCATCACCTCTTCTTTCTCCTCTGTCTTGGCCAGTGTATCCACAGCCAACGAGTCCAGCACTTGAGCCACTATCTCCGGTGCTTTCTGCACCAGTGTATCGAGCGGAGCCTTGTCGATGTCAGGCACAACACTAACTGCCTTCGACACTTCCTTTTTGTTATCACGACGGAGTGACGAAGGCGTACATGCCCATACCACAATAAAGGCAACGAACATCAGAAGGATGACCGTCTTTTGTTTCACGGCTGCAAAGGTACGAAAAAAAGTGAAGAGTGAAGTGTGAAGAGTGAAGAATTTAGGGATTATTCAAACAATTTTGCCCATCCTAAGAACTTTTCCACACCCTCATGCCCGAATTTCTCCAAACTCTGCGCCGCTTCCACCACCGTCAGCACACGGTCGGGGCGCGACTTGGAGTAGAACTTGTCGGCATAGCACACCAGTTTTTCCTCCAATTCCTCAGGCTCCCAGCCTGGCAGACCGGTCCCCGTGTGGCGTTCGCTGACACGGGCATGGCGTTCCCAACCCTCGCGTCTGAGCAGTTCACCGCCAATCTGACCGTGACGGATATAGGGTTCCGTACCGTGACAATGGATGTTTGGTGCGTTGCACCAGCGTATGCCGATGTCGTGCAGCATGGCGGCCTCCTCCACAAATTCACGGTCGATGTGCAACTCAGGGTGGCGGTCACAAATCAGCAGACAGCGGTCGGCCACCTGCCGCGAGTGTTTCAGCAACAGCCGCTTCAGTTCGTCGTCCTCCGGATAATACTTATCTATAATAGCTTGATAGTCCATCATATTCCCAATCATTTATATTCAACGTGCAAAGGTACAAATAATTTGTGAACCAACAAAACAATAAAACGCAAAAACACCTAACCTCCTACCTAAATCCCCCGAAACCCCTTTCTACAAAGGGGTTTCAGCAAGGTAGGTGTTCAGCAAACACCTACCTAACACCTAACCCACCACCTCCTTTCCCTCAACAAGCACCCACCCATCTTACCATTCAGCCGAGTTAGGTGTCAAGGTAGGTGTTAGGTAGGTGTTTGCGAAACACCTACCTCTCCAAAACCCCTTTCCACAAAGGCATTTCCAACGATTCAGGTAGGAGGTTAGGTGTTTCCACAAAATTCTCTCTTTTCTCACCCCAATCCCCAGTCCTCAGAGTTCCCACAGAGGGAACTCTCAGTTTACTTACGGTAAACCCAGGGTTTAGTTACGGTAAACTGCCAAGGGATTCGGTGAACCTATGGCATATTTCGCCTGTTATATCGCGTTTGGCTTCCTCAACATCTTCGTCGGTGGCTGGGGACAGGTGATAGTTTCCCCGGCGAGAACGCAAGATCACTCGCTCGCCACGGTCTACCAACCCGAGGTACTTGGTTTGGTTGGCCCGGAATTCTGTTGTGCTTACAATCGTCATCTTCAATTCGTTTTGATTTACGGTGCAAAGATAATGCTTTTTCTGAATCAGAGCGAAAAGAAAATGAAAATTTGAAATAATTATGATTCTGATGTGGAATGACTAATACGGGAATCATGGGGTGTTTGATTCTTCAAGGGAATCAAGGAGCTGTCCCTCTGATCTAAAGTTGCATCAGTTACCTATGGGAAAATGGTGATACGGGTAGTGACACAATGACAGATTATACACATTATTTTGTAAAATCGTTATGCGTACATGCGTGCGCACAGGTACGCGAGCAGTTTTCTGATTTTACTGTATTATGTGTCAATGTGTCATCGATATCAATCTGCTGGATTCGTTACTCCCTTCGTGCGGCTCCGATTTTCAGTAGGTGAAACCTGGGTTTTCAGTAGGGGAAACTCCGACTTTCAGTAGGGGAAACCTCCGTCATCTGCCGTTTGGTATGAGGGCGTCTCATATCGGCGTGACTATTGCAATGACAAAGTTACTACTTCTTCAGCCCCTGAATCATACGTTTCCATGGGTTTCAGTACGACAAACTATACCTTCCTTTCAAACTAAGATTTTGGGGGTCTGTAAGCCTCGCCCCTTATATCCATCGTCCCCCTACAAGGGGGACTGATATAAGGGAGGGGCGGAGGCTGATTTTCCCCGATTCCATCGGGAAAGTTGCCTATTTGATGGCCATGATCCAATGCTTTCTCTTGCCACAGCCCGCCATCAGGGCCACAGCCATGAGCAGTATCAGCACGAAAGAATCACTACGTCGCGTCATCATGGTGTAAAGGTACCAATTATCGGGCAGGCTGAGTGGCATTTTGTGCAAAAAATCATAAAAATGCTGCGCATATTACACTTTTCTTAATGTGAGCGCGTGAATATGCGGGAAAATCCGTAACTTTGCCATCGGCAAAATCAAAGACGCAAATTATGGACGAGAAGAATTTCAGACAATTGTCGGACAGCGAGTTCAAGGCGGCGCTTATCGCCACGCTGAACCTGAAGAAGGAATGGATGGCCTCGGTGGATAAACGCGAAAAGGAGTTGGGGATAAGATGAGGCTTTCGGTTGACAACATCAACAACGGAGCGCCTTATTGGGTCATCCAATTGGACGATATGACGTTCCGCTTCGTGACGAAGAACGGCATCGTCTATCGCGTCGGCTTCTACAAAGACCCGTACACAGTAGGGACCGCTGTGTACTCGACCACCAGCTGCACGGCGACTACGAAGGCTACCGCGAGTGCCACATTACGCCCGACTGGCTGCTCATCTACATCAAGGACACCGACATCAAGATTATCTCACTATCGCGGACAGGCACGCACTCCGACCTGTTCAGCAAGAAGAACAAACAGAAAGCAAAATGAGCGGATAGACCGACAGACATAGAACGACATAAGGAAGCGTTGACTGCCGTTCAGGCGAATTTGCAATTCGCCTGCCATGAGTATAAGAATTTGTAATTCGATTAGATAAATACAAGAATGATTAAAGCGTATTTTTCGCAGATAAGAACTACAATAACAAAGTACATCGAGGACTCAACAACTGAGATATGCATTGCTGTTGCATGGTTTACTCATCGTGATTTATTTCAAGCGATATTGAGTGCCTTGGATAGAAACGTGAAAGTATCAGTAATTCTTATTGATGACATCATCAACCGTGGCCCCAACGGATTGGACTTTGCCACGTATATGGCGAAGGGCGGAGCAATCCGATTCATGAACACGCGAAAGCTCCTCATGCATAACAAGTTTTGCCTATTTGACAGCAAGGTCTTGGTTACAGGTTCATACAACTGGACTTATTCGGCTGAGACGCGGAATGCGGAGAACATTATAGCTACCGACGAAGAGAATGTCTGCCTTGCATTCCGTGAACAATTTGGAAAACTATGGGGAGATTTGCCCGCCGTTGAGCAATTCAGCCATGTGGAGTTCAAGGATGTAGAATCTGAAGACCTTCTAAATTGCTTTGACTATCTTCATGACGAATACGAATCAATGGATCAAGAACAGATATTGAAGCCATATTCGGTTGCTGACATAGATAATCTGAAGAAAGACATTACGATAACTAAACTTAATACCGTTATTACAAATACTAAACGCGCTAAGCCCGTTCTGAAAGCAAATATTGGGATGAGATGTATAATAAATGGCAAAAATAACCAGACATTAGTTATTGTAAAACAAGGTCAAGAACTACCTTTCACTAAAAGTGTAGGCACTCAAACTTCCGCTGATTACCTTAATAGCCAAATATGCGATGTTGTATATGGCAATTCGAATGAAGCAGATAATAATGAGCCTTTATTCAAGATTCAACTGGATAATATACCTATATTAAAAGCAGGGGAAGTTAAGTTTCAAACAAGAGTAACTATTGACACTAATGGATATATGAGCGTAGAGTTTGTATGCACTAATACAGGAATTTCCCAAAGCAAAACATACAACGCATCCAGTAGAATAGATTACCAATGACCCAGCTAACCACGACCCTCTATTTCACCACCTCAACAATAATAGACTGGGTAGACATTTTTTCACGCCCGGCGTACCGACACGTTGTCGTGGAATCGCTCGACTACTGCCAGCGGCAGAAGGGGCTGAGGATTTATGCCTGGGTGCTGATGACGAACCACCTGCACATGGTGGTATCGGCGAATGGCAGTCAGACGGTGGGCGACATCCTGCGCGACTTCAAGAAATTCACTAACAAGAAGATTCTCAAGGCGCTGGAGGAAGACGAGCATGAGAGCCGCCGCGTGTGGATGCTCGACCGGTTCCGTTTCGCCGGAGCCAACGACCGCCGCATCACGAACTACCGCTTCTGGCAGGAGGGCAACCACATGGAGGAGATATACACGGCGGAGTTCCTGTGGCAGAAGGTGAACTACATCCATCAGAATCCCGTCCGGGCAGAGATTGTGGCGCGGGCAGAGGACTATCTATATAGCTCGGCGCGGAACTATGCTGGCGAAAAGGGACTGCTGGACGTGAAAGTCCTGCGCTTCTAAAGCGGTATTTTTCATAGGCGCATTGCAAATGCTTATACTCCATGCAGCCGAATTGCAAATTCGGCTGAACGGAAACTATGCTGGCGAGACTGCTTGAGGAAGTCGTGCGGAAGTCGTGCGGTAGTTCAGGCGAATTTGCAATTCGCCTGCCGTGAGTATAAGAATTTGTAATTCGATTAGATAAAGACAAAAATGATACAAGCGCAAATAATCTACCAATGACTCCCCTCACCACAACGCTCTATTTCACCACCTCGACGGTTATCTTTCAAGCCCACCGACGACGGCGTGTCCATCATCCCCAACAATAACGGTTTCGGCTCCGAAACTTGATGCATAGAGCAGCGGGCCGGGGTGTCAGTTGATTCCTGCGAACGGCTCGCAGCCGGGCGGCAGATTCCGTAAAAATGGTAAAAATCTCCGTAATATGTTTATGCGCCTTTTGTGGGAAAAGCAGTAATTTTGCAGTCGAAAAATAATATTCGACTGCGAGAACAGGCGGCGCCTCAGCAATTCGAGCGAGCTCGATTGCATTCGGCTTGCACTGTCCTTGCAGTCAAAAGGCATAATGATGAAACGACTTACTTCCTTATTACTGATTGCAGGGCTTTGCACGGTGGCAAATGCCCAGCAGACGAAGGACGCCCTCACCATCACGAAACCTCAAGCCGTACCTTCACCCGAGGCCGTGGTGTTCAAGGTGACATTCAAATAAAAGGGAAACAAAAAATCGGGCCCATCGTTTGGTGGGCTCGGATTTTTTTCGTAACTTCGCAGCCATAAACCATTTCAAGTCCTAAAATGATGAAGCAAGTCGTGATGTTTGCGTGGCTGATGGCCATGTCGCTGGGTAGTGTAAAGGCCCAGGACGTGAAGGTGGAATTCTTCACGCCGAGTATCGTTCATGTGGTAAAAGGTGAGCCTACGAAGACGTTGGTAATTACTGCCAAACCGGAAAATGTTGCCGTGACGCAAACGGGCAATACGTGGAAGAGCAGCGAACTGACGGTAAAGCTCGAACCCGAGACGCAGACCCTGGTCTTTATGACGAACAAGGGTAAGGTGCTCCTGAAGGAAAAGGGCATCAGTATGGTGCGTAAGACCGAGGATGAGTTCGAGGTCAGTCAGAGCTTCTTCCTCGACAAGGACGAGGCCATCTACGGTTTGGGAACCATCCAGAACGGCAAGATGAACCGTCGCGGCGAGAAGAAACGCATGGAGCAGTCGAACCTGGAGGACTTCCAAAACGTGCTGCAGAGCATCAAGGGCTGGGGCCTCTATTGGGAGAATTATTCGCCTACGCTGTTTGAGGACAATGCCGAGGGTATGTCGTTTACCTCTGAGGCCGGTCAGGGCGTTG
>JAEEGH010023718.1_pt1 | contig 12449 bp, 5 predicted proteins | sample 9134181 | NCBI WGS metagenome assembly JAEEGH01 (sample SAMN16246544, study PRJNA631951) | gut metagenome | biome: gut microbiome; feature: rumen; material: DP-attached | host: Bos | place: Iran: Karaj | collected 2018-10
GTGCTGATTATAATCAGCATTTGTATTTTTGCTTCATTGCCTGCTAAAGCACAGCAAACGGTGGTGACCGACTCAGTGAAGCGCCCATGGTTGGCAGCGGCTGAGGTGGCGGGCCTGAACGTGGGACTGTTGGCCTTCGACCACTATGTGCTGGATGGGGCCTATGCCAAGGTGACGATGCATACGCTGACCAGGAACCTGAAGCTGCAGGACTGGTGGTGGGAGCATGATCTGCCTTACACCAACCTGCTGGAGCATCCGTACCACGGGTCGCTGTTCTATAATGCGGCCAGAGCGAATGGGATGAACTTTTGGGCATCGTCGGCCTTCACCATCGGGGGGAGTCTGATGTGGGAGATCGCGGGAGAGTGTGAGATGCTGTCCATCAGCGATATGGCGGCAACGTCGTTGGGGGGTATCGCCATCGGAGAGGTGCTGTATCGCACGTCGGGGATGGTGCTGGACGATGGAGCCCGTGGGAGTGAACGTTTCGGGAGGGAGCTCGCCGCCGGTCTGCTGAACCCGATGCGGGGATTGAACCGACTATTTACCGGACAGGCGTGGAAGGTGAGGAGTGGACCGAGCAGGTATCATGACATACAGGCGTTTCCGGTAGATCTGACAGTCTCGACGGGTATCAGGGACGTGCATACCAGTGGGAAGCACAAGGTGGACATGAGCACGGCTTACCTGAGCGCGCGCATGGATTATGGGGATTGGGCGGAGGTGACACACAACCGACCATATGACCAGTTTGAGGCGCGGGTGAGGATGGTGGTGGGCGACCACCAGAATCTCTTCAATGAGGCGTCTGTCATGGGACGAATCACGGCCCGACAGCTACAGGAAGGGAAGCAAAGCGCAACGGCTATCGGACTGTATCAGCACTTCAACTACTACTATACCGACAAGGTGGACGAGAGGGAGCGCCCTTATATGGTGAGTGAGGTGGCGGCCGTAGGACCGGGTTTGGTGTGGGCATATGAGTCGCCTGACGAGCGGGTAAACATAGGACAGGGTCTCTTTGCCGACGGCATTCTGATGGGGGCGAGCCCAGACGACTATAAGGGAAGATACCACTCGCTGTATAGCTTCGGCAGCGGTTTCGGACTGAAGTACCGCGGATGGTTGAAGATGCCTCGCCGACTGCAACTGGACTTGCTGGCGGATTTCTACCGCCTCTATACGTGGATAGGGTATGAGGAGCAAGGGGAGAAAGGAGTGTTCAGTGAGAAGGGTGCCCAGGGGGATGTGGGTAACGTCTCGATGCTGGTGCTGCGACCGACCTTGAACGTGAACCTGTATAAAAACCTGGGGGTGCAGGTGTCAGCGGCCTACTATCATCGCAACCGTCACTATAAGCACCATGAGGACGTGAAAGCGCATACCTGGGAACTGACAGCCGGGTTGGTTGGTTGTTTTTGATTCCAAATATAAAAGCAGAGAGAAAGCCCCAGAAATGGGGCTTTTTTTGTGTCTGGTATCAAAAAGTTTATTATTTTTGCAACAAAGATTTGTGAATGCACCAATGATGACATTTGGCAAACAAATAAAAGCGTTTTTGGGTTCGCTGAGGAACCATATGGGACTGGTCATTATCCTTGCGGCAGCTGCACTCATGGAGTTGATTTCGGCCATGCAGTACTACTATACACGTGATGAGGTGCGTAACGAGTTAAGTCGCGATGCTGAGAATGAGTTGGTGATTAAGGCTCAGAACATACGTGCCATACTGAACACCGTGGAGGTTGCGACGGCCAACCGTCGTTGGGAGGCTGAACAAGGACTGAACGATCCCGACTTCTATATGGATCTGACGCGCCGTTTCGTGGCAGACAACCCAGACATAACGGGCTGCGGCCTGGCGTTCATCCCTGACTATTTCCCCTCTAAAGGACGGCTCTACGAACCTTACTCCACCCGCCGACAGGATGGAAGGATAGAGACCATGCAGGTGGCCTCTGAGACGCACGATTATACCACTTCTGCCCTCTACAATGCTGCCATAGAAGCCGATTCAGCTTACTGGTGCGATCCCTATATGGATGTCGATGGTGCGCAGATGATGCTTACCACCTATATCCATCCGCTGCACGATGCTGATGGCCGTGTGGTGGCTGTCTTGCAGATAGATGTTTCGGTGGACTGGCTAGGGCGTACGTTGAACTCCAGAAGGCTCTATCCCTCATCGTTCGACCTCCTGCTCACGACCGACGGACAGCTCATCAGTGGACCTGAGCCGGGCAAAGTGAAGCAGAGAGACCTGGACGAGGCGGTGCGTCTGCTGAACGTGAAAATGCAGGAGGGGGCCGTGAAAGATACCACTCGTGTGAAGGTGGTGGCTTTCAAGGACTGGGAAGACCACGCTGACGGCTATGTGTTCTTTGCTACCATCAGACATCCGAATCGTTGGCAAATGGCAGTGGTGAACTATGATGATGAGATTTATGCCAACCTGATAGACATGCGTAAGAAAATGTCTTTGCTGATGCTGCTCGGTCTGGCGTTGTTGGGCTTCATCATCTACAGAGCGGTGAAGAGTATGAAGCATCTGCAGGAAACCACCATCGAGAAGGAACGCTATTCCAGTGAATTGCGGGTGGCCAGCAAGATACAGATGGACATGTTGCCGAAGGTGTTTCCGCCATTCCCAGAGCGCAAGGACATCGACCTGTATGGATGGCTTGACCCTGCGAAGGAGGTGGATGGTGACCTGTACGACTTCTTCATACGCGATGAGAAGTTGTTCTTCTGTATCGGTGACGTGAGTGGAAAGGGTATGCCGTCGGCCCTGGTGATGGCGGTGGTACACTCGCTTTTCCGTACTTTTGCCTCTCATCAGACCAACCCGTCGGTCATCGTGCAGAACCTCAATGAGTATATCTGCCAAGGAAACGAGTCGGGTATGTTCGTCACCTTCTTCGTGGGGGTGCTCGACCTTCCAACCGGACGATTGCGTTACTGCAACGCAGGGCACGACCGCCCGATCATTATCAGTCCCGATGAGGTGAGGACACTGCCTGCCAAGCCACACCTCCCACTCGGTGTGATGGACTACATTTACGTGACACAGGAAGACAAGCTCAAGGCGGGGGATACGCTTTTCCTCTATACCGACGGACTGACGGAAGCGATGGATGTGAAGCATCGCCAGTTTACCTTGAAACGTGTGATGACTGCCGTCGAGGAGAGCCGACAAAAGAAACGTACGACACCAAAGGTGCTGATAGAGGACATGGTGGAGCGTGCGCGCCAATTTGTGCAGCATGCGACGCAGAGCGATGATGTGACGCTGATGGCACTGACCTATACACCACAGACGGAGGAAGTCCTGATGCATCGGTCGCTCACCTTGAAGAACGACGTAAAGGCTGTGAAAGCGCTGAACGACTTTATCAAGGACGTCAACCTGTCATTGGAGATCGACCCAAGTTTGGGTATGAGTTTGCGATTGGCCGTGGAAGAGGCGGTGGTAAACGTGATGGACTATGCCTATCCTCCAGGAACAGAGGGAGAGATGACCATCGATGTGGACGTGACAGCTGACCGACTGCGCTATACCCTCACGGATCAGGGAATGTCTTTCGCTCCTACTGATGTGATGAAGGCTGATACCACCCTCTCGGTGGAAGACCGACCCATCGGCGGACTGGGTATCTTCCTGGTACGCAACTTGATGGATGTGATCAACTATGAGCGCTTCGAAGGGAAGAATGTGCTGACTATGTGGAAAAAAATAGATAATCTTAAAATATAAAAACATGAATACTAAAATTGAAGAAATCGATGGATGCCTGGTGGCTGTGCTCGATGGAGAACTGGATACCGCCGCTGCTGCCGAGGTGGAGGCTGCCTTGAAGCCCCTCTATGAGAACAACGAGAAGGATATCGTTATGGACTGTACCACCCTGGAGTACATTGCATCCAGTGGTCTGCGTATCTTATTGGCCATCCTGAAAAAGGTAAAGGCCAGCGGTCATCGTATGGTGCTGAAGAACGTCAATGAAGACATCATGAGCGTGTTCAAGATGACGGGCTTCGTAGAATTGTTTGAGTTTGAACAGGCATAACCTTATAATCGCTATTTCCATGAAAAACCTAAGAAAACTATGGACAAATGCCTTATGGCTGGGCGCTATGCTGATGCTGCCACTTTGTCTGCAGGCTCAAGAGGAGGCGGAACATACCTTCTCGCTCACGGGTTCGCTGCTCTCACGCGGTGAGCTGCGCTATGGCGGACTCCCTTTAAAGCAGTCGAATAGCGAGCACGAAAGAGAAAAGCGTTCTAATTTCATCACAGAGCGTGCCCGTCTGACACTCGACTTCGCTCAGAAAGGACTGGAAGCCAAGATCGTGGCACAGCATTCTGGCATCTGGGGACAGAGCAGTCAGGGAGCGTTCAACATCTATGAGGCTTGGGCACAACTGAAGTCGAAGAACGGACTTTTTGCGAAGATCGGCCGACAGGAGTTGGCTTACGATGACGAACGCATCATCGGTTCCAACGACTGGGCTATGGCGGCTTCTTCACACGATGTGCTGAAACTAGGCTATGAAGGTCATCATCAGAAGTTTCATGTGATGCTGGCATACAACCAGAACCCTGAGAATGTGAATGGGGGCAACTACTACACGGGTGGTGCGCAACCCTACAAAACCATGCAGACGGCCTGGTATCATTTCGACATTAAAGACATTCCCTTGGGCGCCTCCCTGCTCTTTATGAACGTTGGTATGCAAGGGGGAAGTGAGAATAACCCCGTCACAAAATATCAGCAATTGATTGGTGGATTCTTGTCATTTAAACCGTCTCATTGGTCGTTTGAAGCATCCTACTACCGACAGATGGGTAAATATGTGGAAAAGGTATTCAACGAAGAGGAAATGTTCACTAGTGCTATTCCTATCAAAGCTTGGATGGCCAGTGTGAAAGTGGGGTATTCTCCTTCTTCTCATTATCGTATCAATGCTGGTTACGACTACCTAAGTGGTGATGAGAATTTTGCTACACCAGGGGGAGGAGACATCGGATTGATCAGGCATGATAAGATGCGTGGTTTCACCACAGTCTATGGCTCTCATCATCAGTTCTACGGGGCAATGGACTTTTTCTATGTAAGTGCTTACCGCAATGGTTTCTCACCGGGTTTGCAGAACCTCTATGTGGGAGGAACATGGACTCCAAATGCCGCTTTATCTTTCGATGCCTCCTACCATTTCCTGGCGACAACAGCCCATCTGAGGAATGCCGATAAGCCGCTTGGTCATGAAATTGATGTCACGGCATCCTATGCGCTTACTAAGGAGTCGAAACTCACTCTGGGCTACTCTTTCATGGGTGGCACGAAGACTATGGAGGTACTGAAGCACACGTCTGAGAAGCACAAACTGCATTGGGCATGGCTAATGGTCTCTATCTCACCGAGTGCATTCATGTCGAAGTGGTAGTCTGGTCTCCCGTGGCTATTTCAAACTTTACGTGAAAAGCTTTATGTAGCACGTAGATGGCTATACCCTCAATGAGATAAGCTAGCAGGTAGCTATACCATAAGTATTCGGGAGCCATACGCGCTATAAGCCACAGCACAGGGATGACTGCTAGTGAGAGCACCACAGAGATAAACAGTGCCATGCGGTGCTGTCCGTAGAGCTTATAGACAATCATCAGTACATAGATGTAGCAGAATGGTATGAAACTGAGTGCAAAGATGCGCAGGGCGCGGTTGCACTCAGCTATCGTAGCCTCGTCGGTTGCTCCGAAAAGACGTGCTATTACAGATGGGAAGATCCACGCGAAGACACAGGTAATCAGCATGGAAATCGTGATGAAACGGAAAGCCTTGTGTATGACGAGCAGGAAAGCTTCATTATCGCCTTTGCCTACCTGTATAGCACCTAGTGATTGAAGGGTTCTGCAGGTTCCTGCACAGAAAAGGTTGTATATCTGCAAAAGGTTCATACATACGGCGAAGATAAAGATGCCCGTACGTCCGAGGGAAGACAATACGATACTGTTGGCTGAAAACAGTAACACCGTGAGACACACTGATGCCAAAGCAAGAGGGGTGCCTTGAGAAAGGATATTCATGCCTTCTGGCTGCTCGTGCTTGAGTGAAAAGCGTAAGTGGTTGTCGGCATTGCGATAGTGTAGCAACATGATAGCGATACCTACCAAATGACCAACGACCGTAGCCGTAGACGAACCTTCGATACCCCATCCGCACAGTTGGATGAAGATGATATCAAAGCTGAGGTTGACCACATTATCGACAATGATAGCAATGGAAGCCAACCGAGGACTACCATCGACGCTGATCATCAGGCTGATGGCCCACATCATCATATAGGCTGGAGCACCGAGGAGCATGGGTTGAAGGTACTCCAACGTAGGCTGCAACAGATGCTCGTTGTCGCACAGCAGGTTGGCCACAGAGAGTGGCAGGACTATACCCACAAATGTGAACAGCAGACTGAGGAGGAAGTTGCTAAGCATGGAATGTGTATAGACATAACGTGTGCGAACGAGCTCCTTCTTTCCCAACGTAAATCCCACCAACATGCTGCCACCCGCAGCTATCAATAGGCTCAGCGTCATCATCAACTGCACGACAGGTTTGGAAAGATTGATGGCACTGACACCATCTGCACCTATCAGTTTCCCTACGATGATGCCATCTACCACATTGCCCAAGCATCCAGAAAGGGTGATGAGGATGGATGACCAGAGGTATCTCCAGAAAAGGGTCGTCAGTTCTTTACGCTCTTCGTTTTTCATAATCAGGCCAGTTAAAGTTTCACATAGATAGGAATCTTACCCCCCTGCTTATTGGGTATGAACGGTTCTGTAGACCAGACGAAACGGGCATCGGGGCAACCTTGTTGGGCAAGGAAATCCTTCAGGTGTTCGCAGAGCGGTGGGAGCACTTGCTCAGGGGCACTTTTGCATACACCACGTACCTCGATCGTCTCACTGTCGGTCTGTACGAACTGGAAGCTGACCAAGTCGGGCCATACTTCAGATTTGGCAAAGATACCAACGATATTGAACGTCTTTCCGCAGATGGTGTAGCTGCTGAACGTACGGCCTTTTATCTGCATGATAGGTAGCTGGCAGCAATCGAAGGTAGAGGGCTTGATGCGGATAACATCACTCACATAGTAGCGGATGATAGGTTGCACATAGTTGCTGAGGTCGGTAACCAGGATACCTTCCGACCACTCGTCGCTCATGCCGAGAGGCTGCATATCCTTATTCACAGGTTCCACGATGATCCAGTCGTCATTGATGTGCAGGTGCGGGCAGTCGTGCGTCATCGCTATCTCTCCGCCTTCTGTCATGCAATAGTTATTTCCCACAGGACACTGGAAGGCTTGCTTAAGGAGGGCATGATTCTTTTCCGACAGCATCTCTGCAGAGGTAATGAGGTGTTTCGGAGAGATATGCAGTCGCCCCTGCAGCTGCTCTACAGCCAGTTGTACCATCATCGACGGATAGCCAGCCATGGACTCAGGCTGGAAGTCGTTGAGCTTGGCCACGATGCTATCTACCGATTCGAGCACAGAGATTCCCAGTAGGTTATCTGCACTTTCTGGATGAGCTGCTTTCATGCGCAGGAAGGCACCATAGCTGGACGCTCCATTGGAGAGGTGGATGATGGAGGCACGGCGATGCTTGGAGATATCCATCAAATTAGGATCGGCTCCGGTCAACAAGCGTTGCGCAACCAGCTGACCGTGTATTTTATTGTGATAATCATCGCGCACCATTGGCAACGGATTACCCGTAGACCCTGATGTACGGATTGCGGTATAGTCACCCAACAGGCGGCTTTGATTCTTCATGGGGTCGCGGTTCACATAGTTGAGCACATCTTGCAGGTGTAGTCGTCGGTCGGTCACCCAGTCGTCATAATGGGCTAGCAACGTTGGCTTCTCAGTGAAGGGAAGGTCGGTCAGCTTGAAATCATCGGGTACATTTTCATAGAGCTTCGCAAAGTAGGGTGAGTGGGCACGGACATAGCTCACCAACTCACGCAGTCGTTGCTGTTGTAATTTCAGACGTTCAGCTTCGGGCAACCTTCCACCTTCAGCTACGAGGCGTCTGGCCTCTTCCAATTCTATCGTCTTCATCGATTATCTTATTTAATCGTTATATCTTATTTATTTAGGCTCTACTCAAAGAATCCGAAGCCGCCGATGGCAGTAAGCATTCGTTCCACATAGTCCCAAGAGGTAGGCGACCAGCTGAATCCAAGTCGGTAGAGCACCTGAGTGGTATAGTTGTTATCACGGCTCACATCGGTTGTCTTCTGTCCATGAGCTACATCTTGGTAGGCCAGCAGGCTAGACAGCTGCTTGGCTTTCTGTGGATCGGCCTTGGCTTTATCCATCGCTTCCATAAACTCCTCTTGCTCCACGAATCGTATGCCCTCACTCACGGCCGACAGTCCCATGAGCACATCTCCCAGGAACTGCGTGTGTATGTTGTATGGATGGAATACCGTGCACTGGTCGGGTGTAGAGGCCAGCAGCACGATGGCATTAGACACCTCATTGATGGGTGAGAACTCCACGGTCTTGTTGCGCATGCTGTATGGGCAGCACCCCAGCATGTTGTAAACCTTGATGCGTCCCATGAACGAGTTGGTAGAGAAGTTGGCTTGGAACTCACCATCGGTAGAGCGTGCCGACAGGTTACCTACACGCATGATCTTCGCTTTCAATCCCTTATGGGCCACAGCATCGAGAATCAGTCGCTCGGCCATATACTTAGAATAGATGTACTTATTGCCAAGGAACTGTCCCATGTAGAGACGTTGCTCGGTGTAGACTTCCTCTTTAGGTTCCCCAACCCACAGACCGCGCGTACTGGCTGTGGAGATATGCACCAAGCGTGCTCCATGCTCTAAGCAGTAGTCCACACAGCGCTGGGCACCACCGATGTTGATGTCCTCAATCTCCGTTCCCTTACTGAAGTGTTTCACGATGGCAGCGCAATTGAAGACGGTATCCACCTGAAGTCCTTGACCGAAATCTCCTGTGACGTCACCTGTCACCACGTGAAGGCGCTTCCCGAAGAGAGGACGGTAAGCATTGGCAAAATAATAGAAGAGCAATGTGCGTAGGCGGCTCTCAGCGGCTTCTACAGTCTTACCGCGTACCAGACAGTAGATGTTCTGCGCATCCGACTCGATGAGTCGACGCAGGATGTGGATTCCTAAATATCCTGTCGAACCTGTGAGCAGGACATTGCCCAGTTGGTGACATTCTCCCTGACGGAATACCTCGAGCTTATTCAGTTGTAAAAGGGTATCAATGTCAGTATAGTCGAAGTTGGCTACTTCGCTGGTCTCATCGTCCTCCGAGCTTCCTGTGATAAGCAATGCCAGCTTACGAGGAGTCGGGTTGACAAACACATCCCCATAGGCTACATGCAGTCCGGCTTTATCAGCTTCGATGATGACACGGGTGACCACCAGTGAGGTTCCTCCTAACTCAAAGAAATTGTCGGTAGCACCCACCTTGTCCATCTGAAGAATCTTGGCAAAAATATCACAGAAGGCACGTTCCGTGTCGTTGGCAGGAGCCGTGTAGGCAGAGTTGACAGCCAGCTGCGGTTCAGGCAGGGCCTTGACGTCGGTTTTACCATTCGGTGTCATAGGCATCTCCTTCAGCTGAAGATAGGCCGTAGGCACCATATATTGCGTCAAGCTCTTCGATATTTCTGTCTTCAGTGCATCTATGGCAATCTCACGCTCTGCAGTGAAGTAGGCGCAGAGGTGTTCCTTTCCACCCAACTGTCGGATAAGGATCACCACCTTCTTCATACCCTCTACTTTCAGCATCACGTTCTCTATCTCACCCAGTTCGATGCGAAGACCGCGTAGCTTGATCTGGTGGTCGGTACGTCCCAGAATCACCACATCCCCGTCGGGCAACCACTTGGCATAGTCACCCGACTTATAGATACGTTCGCCATGATAATCGATGAAACGTTCACGGGTCATATCGTCCAGGTTATTGTAGCCACGAGCCACTCCACGACCACCGATATACAGTTCACCCACCACACCTACGGGCAGTTCGTTGCCATCGGTATCCACAATGAATTCCTTGACATTCAGTTGAGGTTTGCCCACAGTGACTACCTCCGCATGCGTCAATTCCTTATTGTTAGAAGCTACGGTGATTTCCGTCGGTCCATAACAGTTAAAGATACGCGCTTTGGTCACGCTACGCATCTGAGCAAGCAGTTGGTCGGAGAACTTCTCACCACCGGCACGGCAGATATGCACATGGGCTATGGCGTTACAGAAATCGTCGCTCGTGAGCCATGTCTGCCAGCGAGAAGGCGTACCAGAAACCATCGTGATGTGTTGGTCATGGATCAGTCGTGCCAAGTCCAGCGGATTGTTGGCCTGTTCCTCTGTGGCTACTATCAGTGTCTTACCGTTGTAGTAGGCCATACCGATGTCCTGCAGGGCGGCATCGAACGAAATCGTCGTCACACTGAGCACGCGGTCAGCATCCGTCAGCACTGCGTTGGCAAAGACATTCGCAGGATGTCCGTAGAGGTAGTTGCAGATACCCTCATGACGCAGCATCACCCCCTTGGGTCTACCGGTCGATCCCGATGTATAGATAAGGTAAGCAAGGGCATCCGGCGTAATCTGAGGAGCAATGAACGTTCCTGTTTCTGCAGTCAGCAAGGCCTCTACATCGATGGCCTTATCTGCAGGCACACTGTCCAGACGGTCGGCTGTAGTGATGATATACCGTGCTTCGCTGTCTTCCAAGATAAGTCGGATGCGGTCAGCTGGATATTCCGGGTCACAAGGAATATACGCAGCACCCGATTTCAGCACTCCGAAAAGCGACAGAATCAGTCGGCTGGTACGTGGCAGGAGCAGTGCTACACGGTCGTGTTCACGTACCCCACGGCTGCGGAGCGCTGTAGCGATGCGATTGGTCATTTCATCCATCTCTTTATAAGTATAGGCAGCATCGACAGCGATCAAGGCCTCCTTGTCGGGTGTCTGCGTTGCAAAGTGATGGATGCAGTCGTGGAAGAACTTGAATGGTGCTTCTCCTGTAGCAGTCTGACGCAGATGGGAGAGTTCCTCTTCCTGTTGTGGACTGACGATAGAGAGCTTACGTACATTCGCTTCTGGCTGCTCCATCATGTGCTTGGCTACTGTTACGATACTCTCGGCCAGCGACGTGGCGAGTCGTTCAGAGTAAACCGCATCATCGTATTGTACCACGACGCCACGTGATTCTATCTTTATATTGATCTTGAACTTTGGCACGTTCAGTTCCAAGAGTTCTTGTCCCACAGGTTTCCCTCCTACGGTGTATTCAGACAATACCCCCACTTGATAAGCATAAGCGATGGCAGGACGGAATCCATAGTCGGTAGCAATACGTACGAATGGATAGTCCTCATGGCGTAGCGTTTCATCAAAGGTCTCACTGGTCCGACGCAGGAACTCTGTTACGCTGACGTCGTCAATGTTGAGACCCAAGGCCAGCGTGTTGACAAACATACCCACCGTATCGGCAATCTTCAGGTTAGAGCGTCCGCTACTCACTGTGCAGAGATATACCTCACGGTTGTTGGTATAGCGGGATACTACGTAAGCAGTAGCAGCGAGAAAGAGGTGAGCCGGAGTGATTTCATGTTGACGGCAGAAGGCGTTGGCTTTATCATAGTCGGGCAGACAGACCGCTTCACCGATAAAACCTTGATTATCTGTTTTAGGCAGGTCAGCAGGTATCTCGCTGGCACCCTCACAGGTCTGCAACCTCTCGGCGAAGAACTGCTTAGCAGTGCGGAAGGTCTCGGTGTCCTCCGCTTTCTGCTGGTCAGTCACGAAGTCAAGGTATGTATAGTGTTCCTTCTCGATAGCTGCACCTTCAAGGGCACTGTTTATCTGACGAATAAGCAAATCGGCAGAACCACCATCGAATACCAGATGATGAATATCAACCAGTAAGTGCACAGCGCTTTCTGTCTCTACCACTTCGAAACGATAGAGTGGAGGCTTTTGCAGGTTGAAAGGTCGAACAAAGTCGTTCTTATAAGGAGCTAGTTGCTCATCGGTCATCTTGCTGATGGGCACCTCTACAGGCACTATTTCTTCCATCGTCTGTACGATGGCATCCCCCTTGGTGGTGAAGTGAACGTGGAGTTCCGGATGGCTCTCTACTATTTTCTTCACTACATCGGCTAGACGCTCTGCATCAGTACCAGCAGGGTAGGTCAGCAGATAAGGGATATTGTAGATGGTCGATGTAGGGTTCTTCAGACACTCGAAGTAGACACCCGTCTGTGCATAAGACAGCGGAGCATAGGTTGTCTCAGGTTTCGCACCCGTCTGGTTGCCCACCGCGTTGGCAGGTTCTTCCTTCTTACTGAGCAGTGAGGCTATTATCTCATTCTCGATACT
>JAEEGH010023719.1_pt1 | contig 12448 bp, 6 predicted proteins | sample 9134181 | NCBI WGS metagenome assembly JAEEGH01 (sample SAMN16246544, study PRJNA631951) | gut metagenome | biome: gut microbiome; feature: rumen; material: DP-attached | host: Bos | place: Iran: Karaj | collected 2018-10
CGATACTGCCAGGGAACTGTGAGTCAGAACGGTTGCAATTCTGGATTTTATTGTTGAGAATCCGCAACCGATAAACGCCATTGGTGTAGATGCCATTGACATGGCTGTCAATGATTTCATTGTCGCTGATATCGATATCGGTAATGATACGGCTGAGCTTCAGGAATTTCGGAGAAGGGGGGACTTCTGTTGCATTGACGATCGTGAATTCACACTCGTCATCCTTTCTGATGGAGGATGACACTGTGACAACGGCGGACTGCCCATCAGCACCAGTCATTTGTATTTTGCGTCCAGGAAAAAGATCTTCGATGAGATTGGCTGCCGTGCGGAAACGTCCTTCGCTGACGACAGAGACTGAGTCTTCACGCCGCGAGAAGTATTCATCGCCGTTTCGATTCCAACCTTTGGCATTGTCGATATAGGAGACAACGATTCCTGCTCGTCCGGTCGTGATCTGACCGGAATTTCGGATTAATTCACCATTGATTTCAAAATCTGCTCCGCTTTCAATGAAGCGATTGCCTAGAACTTTGATGCGACTGGCATTGCAGACACCGCGCCCATGAGCGTTGAAACGATCGTTGGTTGTGATCTGACAGCCGGAAAAAGTGGTTCGCTGCACATGGTTATTTGAAAAGACAATATCATGTCCACCGACGCAGACCAGTCCCTGGCGGCAGTTATAGATGATGTTGTTGCTAACTACAGCACGCTCAAGACGAACGACTTCTTCATGTCCATAGTCAATCAACGCGAGTGCGTCATCCGTGGTATGGGAAATCTGGTTGCCTGTGCAGACGATATCGCTGCAGAACACAAAATGGAGACCATCACGCATGGTTCGCTCAATACGGCAGTTGACGACCCATACATGACGGCAGCCATTGATGGCAATTCCCATGAAGGGGGAGCCTAGAATATGAACATTATCCACATGGATGTTGTTTCCGGCTGTGATATATAGCGGATGCTGATCATTGGTCTGCTGATGCGAAGGCATTTCCCTGTATGTCAGAATGCCGCCATGAATGGTCAGATTGTCACAATGGTCAAAATGAAAGGAGCCCTTTTGCTCGCAGTTCATCAATATGGCTCCAGAAAAATCAATCGTGGAATTTTTCAATCCCTTGATTTTCAGCAATCCGGAGAAAGCGTACTTTCCGTTTCCAAATGAAAGAACGCCGCCTTCCTCTTGCTGAAGAGCATCAAAAGCTTTGACAATTGCGATCGTGTCATCAGACACACCGTCTCCCTTAGCGCCAAATGAACGAATATCCAATTCCGCAGCATGCAAGCTGACGCTGACACACAATGCAGCAAATAATAAAACACTTTGGAATCTATGGCGGAGATGGAGCATTTTCATTTGGGCTCGATTCAGTTTAGTTGAATGTCCATACAGTGTTTATGACTTGTGCATTACTAGTCGTAAGATTGCGCTGAATTTAGTCAATAACTATTTGGCTGAGAGATATTTGATATTCTTCAGCCAGTAGGTCATCTTCGTGCCACGTGGATTGCAGCCGAAACGGAGGAATTTCACCGTGGCGTTGGCGGGAATGGTCTTATCGAACATGATGCGGCGAACTTCCCATGTGGTCAACGGGCTGGAATAGGAGAAGTTGATGACGCGAACCGCCTGGTTATCCGGCGTATTGTAGGCGACCATGACGTATGAGCAATTGAAATCGTTCTCGACTTTGTTCTGCGTCGTTTTCACTTCAAACTGAATGCCTTGCACATCTTTGAAAGATTCTTCCGGCTGTTTAAGCGTGTGGACGGGATAGAACCAGCGGTCCACATGGTTGTTCCATTCGACGTCGAAGCGAAGGGCGTTTTCCGCCTCGTCGAAAACACATTTGTAGGAAGTCGCGGAGGTGTTCTGCTCCCAATCTGACGGCTTCGACCAGTCCATTGGAATCTGGCGGCAGTTTCGCAGGAAGAGCCCGATGAAATGGACAGGGATGTCCAGTTTTGACGTCTTTTTGCCGTTGAAAACGCCTGAAAACACGATATGGCTTTCAAAAACGCCCTCAGGCAGATTTGGCTTGAAGACGATGCTGAATTCCGTTTTGCCCATGGGCGGAATCGTGATTGTCTGCGGGATGCCACTGAATTCACCGCCTTCGGTGTTGATGGTTCCTGTCTTGGCAGTGTTTTCGAGATTCCAGACGATGACTTTCATGCGGCCACCGTCCGTGCGCGGCATTTCGGCGACAGCTTTCTGTCCGGTGATGACGAAATCATCGTCGTTGAGTTCCGCGCGGAATATGACCGTAAGATCTTCATCCGCAGGCTGATTGAGATGTCGGTCGATTTCGCCAACAGGAACAGGTTTGATGTCCGCCGAAAGGCCATGGATTCCGCTGAGATAGGCGGGATAGCGATCCGCCGTGAGGGTGATTTGGCCTTTGGTCGCAGTGACGGCGGAAGGCGTTCCAAGCATGTCCGTAAGCGTGTAATTGCCGTCGGCAAGCTTGAGCGTAATCGTTTCTGGAGCTTTGGGATTCTCGCGTGAGTCGATGTATGAAAGTTGCCAGAAGACAAGCACTTGCGATTTGTCCGGCCGTTCGAAAAGAACGGCCTTGAGATTGTCTTTTAGCTTGATTTCGCCGAGAAGTTTCGCATCGACCAGATGGGCCATCATGGTGGACATGGCGGCATAGGCGGGTTTGACGGAGCCGTCGCGGCGCATGGTGCCCCAGTCCTTGGCGCCTTCCGCTTCATTGTATGGCGGGAAGACGAAGAAATAGTTGCGGGCGACGCCCTGCATCATGTGGTAGATTTGCGACTTCGGATAGAATTCCGCATGGAGCATCTCCTGTGCAGGCGAATGGGCCTTGATGTTTTTCATGACGCCGTCTTGGGAGGAATGGCCTTCCAGATTGGTTCCGCATTCGGTGAACCAGATGGCGCGGTTCGGGATGCCGTTGTCCGCGAGGAACTTGTGCAACTCTGTATCAATCGCGGCATAGTTCGACGGTGGCGCGTAGGTGTGGTAGTTCATGACATCTGTGTATTTGGCGGCGTCATTTAGATACATGGCGCGATGGTAGGTGGTGAAGACGCCTGCGCAGGCGGCGCCCGGAGCGGCGATAATGTCCGGTTTGCCTGCCTTGAAACCGAGGCAGGCGGCCTTCATGGCGGCGGTGTAGTCCCATACAGGAGCTCTTGAGAAGCCGATGTCCTGTTCGTTCCAAAACTCCCAATCGCCCATGCGGTCGCCGAAATCTTGCGCAATCTGTTTGCAGGAATTGAAAACTCCCGCTAGATCTTTTGGGATGCCCAACGGATTGTCCGTCCAGCCGGGCGCATCATGGAACATGCCTGAAATCAATACGTTGCGTTCTTTCAGCATATCCGCATTCCGCATGTATTCGCCATATTTGAATTCATCACGTTTGGAATTGACACCGCCCCATGTCAGGCGTTCGCGAACATGCGGGAAGCCTGCCCATGCGATGAGATCGGAGACGAGGCGATATGTGTCGCCTTCATACCAGCGGCATTCGAATTTGCCGCGGGCAGCCAGCCAGCTTTGGGCGGAATCGACGGCGAAAAACGAATCATGCGGATATTTCCGTGTCGATGGATGCGGGACGATGGTGAAATTGAACGATGGCACGGTCTTACCATCCGTGTTCGTCGTGTTGACAATGTAATAACCGTTTGGCAGAGCGGGAAGCGACAGCGGCTCTGTACCGTCCTGCGGCCAATCACCGCTTTGCAGCGTCTTTCCATGCCAGTCCAAAAGCGTGTAAGTAAGGCCTTTGACGGCAGTATTCATCTGGAGGACAGGCTTGTCGCCTTGGAAGAAAACGTTGCCGGGAGTGTCCGTCACGATGACGGGATCGAGCTGTGGGGCTTGGGGGGTGCCGTTGAAATGGATATTTTTCATAAGGAATGCGATTTGGAGATTGTATGGATTGAGGCCGAGCTGAAAGGTGGCGATTTTTGACAAATCCTTCTGCGTCAAGTCGATGGAAACTTTTTGCCAGAGATTGGCGATCTTCGGCGGTGGATATTTGATGAAGCCGTTGACGAATGCGTTACCTTCACGGCAACCTTTGTAATCCTCCTTCGGTTCGATGACGCAGATTTCGAAGTCCAACGACGTCGCTCCGTTGATGGTTTCATGCCGCCGAAGATCAAAGTATGGATAGACCCATTTGTCAACGGTCGGCGAGAATGTGACATCGATTCGGAGAGCCTGTTCCGCTTCATCCTTCGTCATGCGCATGTGGCCGGAAGAATTTGCGCGCCAACGACTTGGCGTGATGAGATCTTGCGGCGACGGAAACTGCGGTGCCGCAGCGCAGGCCATGGCGGCAAGAAGCAGAATCAACGGATGACGTTTGTTCATGGTTGCTCCTGTTTGTTTTTATATAAGTTGCGTTCAGTTCTTCGGGAAATGGATGAACTGGATGTTGCGAATCCAGTAGGTCAGTTTGTGCCCAATCGGATTGGCACCGATACGGATCATCTCCATGTCCTTCCTGTTTGCGAGGTCTTGAATGACGAGGCGGCGCGTCTCCCATGTGGTCAATGGCGAGGCATAGCCGACGGCTCTATAGCCTCCTTTTTCATGCTCTTTGTGGGGGACGAGCATGAGGAGGGCGGTCTTGAAGTCGTTTTCGACCTTGTCCTGCACGGATTTGACATCGAATTGGACGGCGAAGACGTATTCCAGCGACTCTTCCGGCAGTTGCAAAATGTGTTCCGGATAGAACCAGCGGTCTTTGGCTGGATCTGTCCATTCCAGATCGAAGCGGAGGGCCTTTTCAGCTTCGTCATAGACGACGGAATAGGAATCCGCCGACGTGTTGCGCCGCCATGCTTCCGGCTTCATGAGATTGTCCATCATCGTGTATGTGCAGCGCTTCAAGAAGAGGCCGATGAGGCGGACGGGCATGACGAAGCGGGATGACTTCTTGTCGTTGAAAAGCCCTGTGATGACGAGCTTTGTGTCATAGCTCTTCTCTTCGTGGGCCGGCTTGTAGATTGCGTCGAACTCGACTTTGCCCATGGCGGGCAGGGCGATGGTTTCAGGCATGCCGTCGAGAACGCCGCCTTCGACGAGCAGGCGGCCTGTCTTGGGCGTATTGTCCAGATTCCAGACCTGTACTTTCAGGCGTCCTGTCTCGTTGGGCATTTCCGCTAAAGACTTGCGGTTGGAAGACTTAAAGTCGTCTTTGTTAGCATCGACGCGGATGACGACGGTAAGATCTTCGTCCGCCGACGGCGTGTAGGTAATCATCTTGCCGCGCGGGTAGGCAGGTTTCTTCGTGGCGGAAAGGCCGTGGATTCCGTCAATGTAGGCGGGCCAACGGGTGGCATTTAGCGTGGCGATGCCGTTGGCGGCGGTGACGGTGAAAGGCGTGCCGACCATATCCGTCGCGGCGTATTCGCCGTCAGCGAGCGGGAGGGTGAACGTCGTGGCGTTGTTCGTCGTGATTTTCAGATTGGAGCCGCGGCTTGTATCGACTTCGGAGACGGCCCAATAGACGAGCGTCTGGGAGCCGTCGGGCTGGTCGAAGAGATAGACTTTCACTTTGTCATCGACGGCGATTTCGCCAGCGAGCTTGGCCGGATTAAGATGATTGGTCATCGTGGAGATCGTTGCGTAGGAAGGTTTTACCGTTCCATCGCGGCGGATGATGCCCCAGTCTTTCGTGCCGTTGCGTTCATTGTAGGAGCCGAAGACGAAATAGTAGTTGCGAATGAGTCCGCCCATCATGTGGGCGATCTGCGATTTCGGATAGAATTCGGCCAGAATCATCTCTTGTTCAGGAGAATGCGCCTTCAAGCCTTTCTTGACACCGTCGCCTGTGGAGTTGCCTTCGAGATTGGTACCGCATTCGGTGATCCATACCTCCCAGTCCGAGCGACCGATGTCGTCGAGAAGCTTGTGGATTTCGTTGTAGAAGGCGGGATAGTTGGCGATGGGGGCGTAGGTGTGGAAATTGGCGAAATCACTGAATTTGGCGGAATCGTTTTCGAACATCGTATAGACGTACGGATTCAGCGGGCCTGCGCAGATGGCGCCGAAGGTGACGGGCATGTCTTTCTTGCCGGCCTTGAAGCCAAGATAGGCGGCTTTGAAGGCGGCGGCATAGTCCCATGCGGCTTCTGGAGCGAAGCCGATGTCCTGCTCATTCCAGAACTCCCAGTCGAGCATGCAGTCGCCGAAGACTTCCGCGTTATATTTACAATATGTATAGAGAGCGGCGAGATTGGCGGGAAGCTTTTCGATGCGGTCCGCCCAATTGGCGGAATCGTGGAACATGCCGGAAATGTAGATGCCACGCTCTTTGCACATTTTGGCGTTGTCGAGATAATGACCGTATTGCGGCGGTTCGTTAGGCTTCTGCTGTGTTTGATTCCATGAAAGGCGTTCGCGGATATGGATGAGGCCTGCCCATTTGCAGAGGTCGGCGGTGAGTCGATAGGTGTCGCCATCATACCATGGGCATTCGAAAGTGCCAGGACGGCTGACCCAACTGAGGGCGGCATCCATCGCGAAGAAGGAGTCCTTCGGGAAGACGCGTTTGGCGGGATCGACGATGACTGTGAACGAATAGTCGCGTAAGTTTATATCTGAATCATTGGTCGTTTTAATAATGTAGTAACCAGGCTTTTGCGGCGGAATGACCAATGGTTCTTTGCCGTCCGCGGGCCATGCGCCTTGAAGGAGGACGTTGCCATGCCAATCCTCAACAGTGTAGCGGAGATTCGGGAGGACGCGAGTGGCCTTGAAGACGTGTTCGGAATTTTCAAAGAAGACGGTTGACGGGGCGTCAGTCGTGATGGCAGGTTGATAAACGCGTTCCATGGGTGTTCCTCCAAAGCGGATATTTTTTACGAAATATGTGTGTTTCAAATATTTGGGATTCATGCCGAGTTGCAATTCGTTGGCCGAATTGAGATCCAGATGTGTAAGGTCAAGCGTAATGGTCTTCCATTGTCCAGGCTCGGCAGGTTCATAGCCGGCCCTGCCGCCTAACATGAGAAGGCAGGTGACGAAGCCGTTGAAATCTGGCGTGGGGGCAATCTTCATGTCGAACGTCATGGTTTTCGCGCCGTTGAACGTCACGGGAGACTTGATACGGAATTTCGGATAGATCCATTTATCAACGTTTGCGGGGAACGTGACGTCGAAACGAAGGGCCTGCTCCACTTCGTCAAAGGAGATGGTCATGGCACCGGATGAATTGACGGTCCATTTTTTCGGATTCATCAAGTCCTCCTGCGACGGGAAGACGGATGGCTGCGCGAAAACGGCGACGGACAGGGTGGCCAGCAGGGAACAGAGCAGTTTCATGGGGGCTCCTTTTAATGATTAATGATTAATGATTAATGCTCAATTGAAAATACTATCGTGGCGGTTCCAGTTTGGCTTGGACGGCATTTGTGTAGAGGTCGTCGAAAGCTTTGCGCTCTTCCGAACCTTCCGCCAGTGATTGACGTTTCCACTGTGTGCGGAGGAAGTTGGCGGCGAGAGACGTCCATTGACCGACGTCGAGCGTGTCGATGCCGAGCAGCATGCCATGGGCGCCGTAGGGGAAGATGTGGAGTTCGCAGGGCCGACCAGCCTTGCCCATGATGTCCGCGAAGAGCAAACTGTTCTGATAGGGAACCATTTGATCGGCGAATGTGCACCAAACAAATGATGGCGGCGTCTTTTCGTTGATGCGATATTGAAGAGAGTATTTGACGTTCAGTTCGGCATATTTGTCTCCGAGCAGATTCTTGCCTGTGTGGACGTTGCTCCATCCTTCGAGAGAAATGACTGGATAGCCCATGATGAGGGCGGTCGGCCATGGATCGACGTTGTCATATTCATCTTGATCCGAGGCATCTATGCCTTCGTCTTGTAGCGTTCCCAGGCAGGCGGTCAGATGACCGCCTGCGGAGAATCCACAAGCGGCGATTTGGTCTGGAATGATTTTCCACGCTTCGGCGTTGCCGCGGATGATTTTCATGGCGCGGATGGCATCCTGCTGCGGCTCTGGAAAACGATGCGGCTGGCAACGATAGTTGAGCACGAATGTGTGGAAGCCTAATTCGTTGAAACGACGTGCGATAGCGTAGCCTTCCGTTGATTCGCAGACACCGCCGTAGCCGCCTCCCGGAATGACGAGAATGGCGCCATGCGGGGCGTCATCATTAAGCAGATAGGTGGTGATGGACGGCGCGGCCTGTTGGGTGACGATTTGGCGGTTGTTCCAGAGTTTGATGATTTCGTTCATGTTTATGCTCTTTTATATAAAAAAATATCGAATAAGAATAATAGTGCAATCAAAGACCAAGGCCAGGGAAGCCACAAGCGGCGAGAAGCGTTTCGTGGAGGAGATATTCGTGTTCGTATGGATACGGATTTTGCATGTCACTGCGGACGATGTGGAAGAATTCTTCCAACTGGCCTGCGTAGCGGTCGTTCATAGTGCCGCAATCGACGACGTGAGTTCCCGCTTTGTATTCTTCCGTATCATATTTAAGTGTAAGGCGCGGCGTGAGATGCCGCGTGTAGTATTCATTGCCAGGCGGTTCGATTGGGCAGAGTTCGAAGGAGCCTTTCGTGCCGCAGACGATGAGACGGCGGTGTTTCATGCCGTCGATTTCCGCCACGGAAACGCGAACGGTGGCGGTGGCGACGGGATATTCGAGAACGGCCAAACCGTTGTCGATGAGGCCGTCGTTTTGCGTCTGCCGCATGAACGGCGTGACGTTGACCGGCTTGCCTAACATGCTGATAACTAAGTCGATGAGATAGCCTGCGAAGATGTACATGGCACCGCCTTTGAATTGCGCGAGCCAACGGCGGTAGTTTGGATTGTCGCCGTCGTAACGGCTCATGACGGCATGGACTTCAAAAATGTCGCCCAGCCAGCCTTTGCGGACGGCTTCCAGACAGAACTTAATGGCTGGATTGTAACGGTAAATGTAGGCGAGTTGCAACGCCAAATTGCTATTTTTGCAGATGTCGATGAGTTGACGGAAATCTCCAAGTGACTGCCCCGCAGGCTTATCCAGATGGATGTGAAGGCCGCGTTTCGCGGCGCGGATGGCGGTGGTGACCAGATCGAAGCCGTCGGTTTCAACGGTGACGGCTTCGAGGCCAGGAATGGCGAATAACTCGTCTTCAGTCATGAAGGGAATGTCTTTGTAAGCGGCTAGCGAAGAGCGTTTTGCATACCATGTCGGATCGCTTTCGACGACGCCGACGACTTCAAACAGCTCTGGCAGTTTCCGCAACGCCTCCATTTTGGCGGAGCCGTGGTTGTGCCCGATGCCCAACTGACCGATTTTGATGCGTTTCATATTGCTGTTCTATTATGGGTGGCGACACAAATTTAGCTGATACTGTGACTTATGTGACAGATGGGACGGATGGGACAGATAGGACAACCATTTGGGTCTCAGTAGTCTCAGTAGTCTCAGTAGTCCCAGTAGTCCCAGTAGTCCCAGAAGTCCCAGTATACCGCACGACGGCGAGACGCCGTCGTTACTTCTTCTTGCAGTCTTCGACGATTTTCATGAAGCGGCGGCCGTATTCGACGTAGTTGTCATACATGGCTTGGGCATGGGCGGTGACGGATGCGTCGTGGAAGACAAGCTGCATATGCGGTTCCATGGAGAAGCCGCCGTCATAGCCGTTTTTGATGAGATCCGCAACGATTTTCTTGACGTCGCCGTCGCCTTCGCCAGGCCATGTGTAGGTGGTCTTCTTCGTTGCTACATCGTAAGTTCCGTCTTTGATATGGACATAGACGATGTGGTCGCGAACGTGTTCGTAGAACTCCCAACTGGATTCCTGCGGATACGGTTTTGGCTTGGATTTGTCCAACGTGAAGACGGGATTGCCTGTATCAAAGACAAGCTTGAGGCCGGGCACGTTGTCGAGCAGTTTCAACGTGAAAGGCCAGCCCATGCCTCCGTAGTTCATGCAGTTTTCGTGGACAGGCTGGATGCCGTTGTCCAAGAACATCTTAACGAGAATGCGAAGGCGGCGGAAACGTTCTTCTTCCATCTGGTCGTTGGGCTCGCGGTCGTCGAGACGAGCGAAGCTCATGATGCGGATGAGTTTAGTTCCGAGGCGTTTCATACGCGGGATGGCGCGTTCCGTTTCCGCGAGAGACGAATCGAACGGTTCCGTGATTTTCTTGCCCCAGTTGGCGATGGCGGAGCCGAAGCAGTTGATTTTGATACCAGCGGCGTCCAAAGCATCCGCCGCACGGTCGAACTGATCCTGCGGGAGGTCATGGATATTGACGCCGTCAATGGCGCGGGATTCGATATTCGTCCAGCCGAGTTCCTTTGTGGCTTTGATCTGGCCTGCGAGATCTTTGGCGGCTTCGTCTGCAAAACCTGTGAAATACATGGTGTGCTCCTTAGTGAAAAATCTGGAAATAAAGGGATTAGAAGGGAGTTAAGGGATAAAAGAGGGAAGGGATAAAAGGGAACTTTTTATTTCTCTAGACAGGCGTTTTCGGAGGAAAGACGCTGCTGGAGGAGCTTGACATCGATGTCCGCACATGCGCAGTTCTGTTCGATGGCGATGGCGGCGGCGTTGCCGGCGGCTTCGCCGAGACCGAAGCATGGCGGCATGACGCGGATGGCGGAAAGCACTGGACGGTCACAAGATACGTTACGGCCGGCGGCAAGAAGATTGTCGATGCCATGCGGCAACAGCATGCGGTAGGGGAGGGTATAACTGGTAGTGGATGGGATGTAGATGCCGCCGAGGCCGATATGCGTGTCGCGCGAATTGCTGCAGACGAGAATCGTGTCGGGGAAGACTTCGCCGTCGATAAGCGACTGTTCATGGAGGACGAAATCGCCGTGGATGCGGCGTGTTTCACGAATGCCTGGCATGGTGGCGGTTTCGACGAGGCGGATGTTTTCGCAGCCGCGGACATATTTACGGAGGAATTTCAAAATAGCCATGATCTGCTTGCGGCCAGTCAGCATGGTGGCGGTTTGACCTTCTGTGGTGGAGCCATCGACGTCTGGAATGCGTGTGATGTTGCAACGCCATGTGCCGTCGCAGCTCTTGTAGAGGCCAAGTCGTTTGCGCGGAATGGGATATTCGCCTGCGGCCATGGCAGTTTCGATTTCCGGCGTGTAGCGCATTGACATTTCGCCGAGCGCGGCGCGGCGTTCCAACAGTTTCGCTTCGTCGATGCCTTCGATGGAGAAGAAGAGGCCGGCGGCCTGCATTTCGCCAGTCTGATCATCGCCTTTGAACATGGGGCAACCCGCGATGGCGGCGACGTCGCCGTCGCCTGTGCAGTCGATGACCTCTTTCGCCTTAATGAACACAATTCCTTCCTTTGCAAGGAAGAAGACACCGTCCAGCTTGCTGCCATTCTTTTTTACATCCATGGACTGCAGGCCATAGAGGACCTCAACGCCCGCTTCTTCGCACATCTCTTCGGCGACCGTCTTGAGGACTTCCGAATTAAACGGCGCGACGTTGCGATGGCCTTTCGAATGCCACGATGAATAGCCGTCGCCGTTTTCAATGGACATTGGATCGATGGCGCCGCCTGCGGCGATGAGGCGGTTGATGAGTTCGGCGTAGAAGCCTTTGATAATCATCTTTTTGCCTTCCGGATCCGTGCAGGTCATGAACGGGCCGACGAGACCGCTCGTGGCGGTGCCGCCAAGGCAGAAAAGTCGTTCGGCAAGAACTACTTTCTTTCCACGCCTTGCGGCGCAGACAGCGGCGGCGAGGCCGGCAGGACCGCCGCCGACCACAAGAATGTCGGTGTCTCTCAAAACAGGAACGTCACGATCGAAAGTAAAACGGCAGGTTTCCATATTGTCTTCCTTTATTTTGGTATTCAAGTAGTTGTGTTATTTCATGTTGGCAAGAAAATCATCGATCCGCTTGTTGACAGGCCATGGATGATCCTTCGGACAGCGTGAGATTTCGTATTTCAGGCCGTCGTAGAGCTTCATGAGATTCTCTTGCTTCATGCCTGTGGCGGCGAGCACTTTGGAATTGTCCATGATGCGGTCGAAAAGACGGTCGTATTCAAGCTGCCAACGTGCGCCGTTTGAGAATGGATCCGGATCGATGAGGCGGATGTAGTCCTCCTTGTCGATCCAAACGGAATCGAGATTGCATATATCTTTATAGTAATCAGCGACTTCGCCCCATGTATGGTGTTCGGCGGTGGCGACGGTGAAGGCTTCGCCGATGGCCTTTTCGTTGAACAGCAGGCCGGCGATCATCTGCGCGACATCGCCTGCCCAACTCATGGTCGCCTGCACGTTTTTGGCCTGAATCGGCAGGACGGTCTTCTTTCCTGCAAATGCGCGGCCGACGGTGTTCGGTGCCTCTTGCGTGACGAGCTGGTAGCGCATGAAGGAATAGGTGATGGCGGGGCGGATGATAGTCCAATTACGACCACCGATGTAGCGGAGGATTTTTTCGCCG